>MPLU02174009.1_pt1 | contig 22874 bp, 26 predicted proteins | sample 1617381 | NCBI WGS metagenome assembly MPLU02 (sample SAMN05944801, study PRJNA350692) | marine metagenome | biome: marine; feature: ODZ; material: water; isolation source: 90 m water sample filtered on 0.2 um supor filter | place: Pacific Ocean | collected 2012-04-08 | depth 90m m
CATTAGCCAACAAAAATGATTGATTTGCTTGGGTGAAAACTGGTTCTGTGTCTACTGTAGCATTAAATTCAAGGGTCAAAACCTCAGAGCCCCCAGTTAATAATTGTGTGTCAGTCAAAGACGTTGATCCATCACTTACAAATATTTTTACTTTTTCTATTGGTCTTTTTCCAGTACCTGATGTTGAACCTAATGGTTGAACTTTGTTACCACCAACTGTTGAGTTGTCAGGCAGTTCAGCACCAGTGGCTGAAATTTTCATTTCACTACCATCAACAGCATTAAAATTAAAAGCACCATCGGAATCTATTTTAATTTTTCCGCCACCAATATCAACTGTTTCTGCCGCCAAATAAGCAGTTTTCCATCTTTTACTTGCTTTACCTAAATCAAATATACCATCGGAACTAGGCACCAAATGTCCTGTGAATTCAAATCCTGTGTCAGTAGAATCATCTATTGTAAAAGTTGAATTTGCAATTCTAATATTTTCTATACCTACACCTACTGTACTACTGTCTTTGACAGATAGTTTTGTATCTTCTATTTGCAACTCGCCCAAATCAGTTACAGAAGTAATAGTAATTGTGCCATCTGAATTTGTGCTTGTTGTGATTCCGTCGCCGCCTCTAATATACAACGAACCACCATCTGCTATTTCAATACCAGCTGAGTCGTCTCCAACAAATGTTATTCCCTGTGCTTGTGATGATCCGGTTATTGTTAATGTGCCATCTGAATCAGTTGAAGTTGTAATTCCATTGCCACCTCTAATGTATAATGCTCCACCACTTTCTATTTCTATTGTTGCTGAATCGTCTCCAACAAAAGTTGTGCTTCCACCTGTTGACACAGCCGTACCACCGGGTGTAACACCATCACCTATTCTTAATGAACCAGTTTCGGTGTCATGGGCAAGGTATGTTGCTTCTATTACATGTGTTGTGATGTCTGCATTTTTGAAGGAGCCTTTTATTTTTCTAAAAGCCATGTGTTACTCCTTTTTGTCTTCGTCTTCTTCTTTTTCTGTTGGCTGGCCTTGATCGTCCACTGCATAATTTTTGTCACCGCCTAACAGTGTAGGTAAAGGAATACTATCCTGTTCAGCTTCTATGTCTTCTTGGTCGGTCATATCATCTATAGTTTCAGATGATTTGCCTTGATCTGCTTTTTTAAGTTCTATTTCTTGCTGTAAAGGAAACACTGTGTTTGATTTTTCTGGATCAGATCCATCATCTGATTTGTCTGTAGGTTCGTCTTTTTCAACTTTTGCTGATTTTCCAAATATCTGTTTAATAGCTTCAGCATCTTCGTCATTGTCTAACGTACCATCTATTATTATTTTAAAGTCTCTAAATTTCACAGCAAAATTATTTATCGAATGCTCCATGTCGCTGTCTAAAATGCATTAACTACAAATATGAGTCTAAAATATGCTTTGCATCATATACCAAAATGTGCAGGTTCTACTATACAAATGCGTATGATACAAGCTGAATATAACAAAGAATTACCAGCTGGATCAACGTTAATTAGGTACGAAGCAGTTGGGCGAGAATGGGAATATAGATTAGCTGATGACCCAGATTATAACCCAGATGAATCATTGCATCAAGATACATTGCCAAGGCATAGAGGTAAACAACAAACAGGCAATCATGACGTTATTATTGCCATGGGACATCTTATTGATCATACATGGCCTGGTGAACATTTAACATGGATTAGGAATCCTCTAGAGAGGGATATATCTCATTTTAATTACGATTTAAATCTTGCAAGACATACTAAATCATGGAGTAATTGGAATGGCGTTACGCCCCCTAATTGGATATGTATGTGGCTGTATACTCAATATTTAAAACAACCTTATACTGATGACGAACAAATGTTTGAAGCTGTAACAAACTGTAAATTAAACATAAGAACTTTAGAAAATTTAGAAAAAGATTATGCTGGTATGTGTGCAAATCTTAACATTAATGTTAGCAAAGCAAACGACAATTCAAGTATGAAAAAAGGCAAAATGATTAGTATAGATGATATGTCATATGATGATATTGAAAACCACAAAGTTGAAAACTATTATGATTGGAAACTGTACGAGTTGTATAAATGAACCTAGACATAATAACTTGTATTGATTGGGATTATAGGCAATGGGCTATAACATTGTTTAGATCATTAGGCAAAGAATGGCGCAACCGATATATTATTGCAGTAGGAAAAGGTGATTGGTATCAACTATCAATACAGTTGAACGCAACAATTATAGAGCAAGAACTAAATCCAAACTTTGACAAAGTAATTTGGTGTCAAAATGTAAGAATGAAACACCTTCATGATTTATTATCGTCAATGGATCATGGTGATTATTTGTTGTCTATTGATGCTGACTTTAAGCAAAATAGACCATTTAATCTTGACGCTTTACAAAAAGATAAACCAAGTGTGTCTTTTTGGTGTCAACGCAAAAAAGGAAAAATTCGAGGCAGGTATCGACCAATGCCTAAGTATGTGTATTGGCAACCAGAAGATCCTAGATTTCATATTAATGCTGGATGGTGTTTGTACAAAAATGATGTTCACAATAGAAAACGTTTGTCAGACATAGCTAGGGAATGGACCAACTATACACATGATGTAAAAAATTGGGATCAGTTAATGTTGTTTAAGTATTTTAAAGACTTTGGTGGCACTGTTCCGTTCAAATACATTGATGAAGGCACCAAAGCAAAATGGAATGATAACAGTGGTGGTTACAGTGATTATGCTACGTGGTGGCATTGTAAAGCTGGAAAGAAACAAAAAGAAAAGTTTTGGCACTCAGGAAAGCGTTAGTGACCGCTTGATAAATCTGCACTAACATCCATAAAGTTAATCAAGTACCAATTGGTACCATCATATACCCAGTTAGTAACATCACCTGATGCTGTAGTAATATTAGTTGACCCACCTTTAAGTGTTGTGCTTGTAACATCAAATACTACTGCGGCAGTTGAAATAACTGTGATTATTTGTCCTGGAACGCCGTCATCGAATGTAGTAAGTGTTTGTCCTGATGCATGTGTCTTCCAAAGATTACCACCACTCACACTTGGTGTAGTATCACTTGAACTAAACGTTCCAAACGTTCCTGTAACGTTAGCCGCAAAACTGCTTTGCACTTGTACGTCGCTGTCGTCTCTGATTATCTTTGGCATTGTGTGTTATTTATTGTCATAAAAAAAGGGGGACGTAAAATCCCCCCTTTTGAATTGCGTAATTCTTACTTGAATGATACGTTAGAAATACTAATTCTAGCCAAATAGTCAGCCGCATTACCAAGTGATGATGCTGTGTTTGATAACTCAACATAACCGTATCTTGTTAAGAAACTTACTACTGGTTCGAATGTAGATGGATCTAGTACCACACCAGAACTCATTAGCGGAATGTACGGACAGTAGAACGCCGGAGCATCAGCTTCTGATGAACCTTTGTAACCTACTAGTACGTCAGTACCTGTAGCCGCATAACCGTCAACATAAACTCTCATAGAGTTGTTTAAAGTACCTACAAACTTAGTGTTTGTTGGAGCTTCAAATACACCTTCAGTTGAACGTGCAAATGCTGATGTTGTTGCTGATTGTAAGATAGTTAAAGCTTCAGATGAAACAACAGCATAGTTACCCGCACCACGTCTTGTTCTTTGTGCGATTAAGTTAGCTTGTTGGTTGATCAGTACAGCCAAAGCCGCATGTTCGTCACCAACGAATGTTGCAGTACCTGATACAGCTGATTGGTCAAAAGTACCCGCAGCCGATCCAGCCAATGATCTTAAACTAGTTAAGATTTCTTGGTCGATCTCTGCAGTAATTTCTTGAGCCAATGCCGCCATAATTTCTGCTTCAATGTCAATACCTTGTTGTGCTTGAGCGTCTTGTGCCGCTTCAAACGTCCATCTAGCTGAAAGTTTTCTAGATTTCGCTTCAACAACTTGTTTTAAGATCTGTACGTTTAATTTCTTACCCGCACTTCCCTCTAGCGTTGCAGTAGCCGAGCCTTTTGCCGGACTTGCATCGTTACCTGAGTAACTAGCCGCTATTTTGAAAGGAGATAACGCTTCATCACCACCAGCGATGTTTGTAGCACCGTTAGTAGTAGTATCTGCATATCTTACTCTCAATGTGTGAATCTGACCAACTGGACCTGTCATTGGTTGTACACCAATTAGTTCGTTAGCGATTACAGTAGGCATGACCCTTCTGATAACTGGCAAAATAACTCTGTTCAGAGTTGCAACGTTACCGCTCATTGTAGCGCCGGAAGTTGCCTGCTCTGACAGGTATTTGCGTGTGTTTTCAAGGACCACATCCAAGTTTTTGGCTTTTGAACCAGTAACACCTTCCATAAGTGCTGTTTTGGTTTCTTGCCATTTGTGTTCTAGCAATTGGGATGTCATTTTCTATTCTCCTTAGTTAATACCTGCTAATTTGCGGATGCTTATCACATCCTCATCTTGTTCTTTTGCCTGTGGTTTTGCCTTTTTATCGCCTGTTGATTCTGTTCTTGATTCTGAGATTATTGAAGCCTTCTTAGCATCCTTCATAACATGTGGAAGATACTTGTTGAAAGCAGTCTTTAAGTTGTCTGTCTGCACTGTTTCTAACAGATTTGACATTACATCTTTCTTATCGCCTGACAGAGGTTGTAACATTTCGTTCAACACTCTATCTCTCTTGTGTCTGTTTTCAATTTTTGACTTTTGAATTTTTTCAGACTCAAGAAGTTTAGATGTTTCACTAATCTTACCTTCAGCTTCGTTAAGTTTGCTTTGTAGCTTACGAATTTCCGAAGTCTCGTGTAGGTATGAAGTCAAATATTCTGAAGTATAAGCTTCAAATATTTTTCTTCCGAAGTTGTTTTCTCTAGCAACTTTAATGTCATCTTTGAACTGAGTCATTTCTTTAGTGATGTTCTCACTAACAACCTGCTCAACAATTTTACTTGCTTTCTTGATGAATGCGTTTCTAATTTCAGCAAATTTTTCTTTTGCTTCTTTTACTAGTTTAACGCGAGTTTCCACAACTGATTTTTTATCTGATTCGAACTCATTAAGCTCTTTAGCAAGTGATTTTGTAACAAATGCTTCTAAAGTTTTAATTTGTTCTGCGGCAGATTTTCTATCGTTCTGTAGCTCTGTCATTTCTTTTGCTAGTTGCTTTGTAATGAACTTCTGAAGCATTTCCATATGTGGTTTAACACCTCTTTTGTACATTACTCTTTGGGCCGCCAGTTGTTTTCTGTCTTCAACAAACTCTGCAATCTCTTTTTTGAGTGCTTCATTTGTTAAACGGTCCATCGCTTCTACCATAACGGACTTGTCATGTTCGTAACGTTTTGCAAACTCTTCTCTGACCTCAGTCTTAGCTTCTTCTTTGACTTCTGCTAATTTAGATTCCCATGCTTCTTCAATAGAAACACGAGTTTCCTCGTTTACCAGGTCTTTGTCAAGGAGTTGTTTGATTACGTCTAGCATGATTTTCTCCTTATTTCAATTTGAGATCTCTAATCAAAGAGATCACTCCTTCTTTTAAATGTTTTTGTGCCTTTTTATCGTGCCTTACTGCCTTTGCTACGCCTAATAGTTGATGGCCGCCTCTCATATTGAGTAAACCTTCATATATCGGTGTTGGATAGGCATTTGGGGCACTTGGTTGTGCAACGATATCAACTGTAATGATATCAAATTCTGATACATTACCGCTTCCTTCGTCGACATTTCCTGAGCCTCTACTTGATACGCCTAATTTTACGCCTGATTGTAACATAGTTTCTACTAATTTACCCATCGGAGTGGGTAAAACCTTTAATTTTCCAAATCCATTGTGTCCTTCCATCCACATGCTTGACACCATGTGTGAAACACGATCTAAATTAATTTTTAAATCTTCTGGATGGTCAACTTCGCCAAGGACACTACTGCCCCCAGCGATTTGATCGGATAGTTTGGATACTGCTCTGTTGATCTCGTAAGTTGGATACACTCTTTGGTTAGCGTTTTTAACGTTACCTTGAATACAAATACCCTTCATGTACAGATCTTTACCTTCTTTACTTGACTCAACCACCATTTGGGCTTGGTCAAATGTAAGATGTTCACTGAGAGTTTGCATATCCTAGTTCCTTACTTACTTGCTACTGGTGAAGCTGATTTGTTAGAATCAACTGTCATCGGTTTTGGAGACGCTTCGCCTTTAACATTCTTTTGTCCGCCTGAGTTAGCAAATTTTGTACCCATAGGCTTCGCTGATGCTGGTGTTACGTTTCCTTGATCGCCACCTTCGTCAAATTTTACAGATTTACCATTGTTAATTGGCTTATTTTTGTTAGCCACAACAGCTTTTTTGCTGTCTACAGCTTTTTCACTGCCCATTTTTTCTGCTCCATGGCCGTCTTTAACCATTTCTGCGTACTCTTTAACAATTTTGTCTGCTGATTCTAACGTTGCAGATTCTTCAGCTGGTTCTTCAACTGTTTCTTCTGCTGACTCTTCTGCTTCTTCAGGTTTATCATCCATCATTTTTGAAAATTCAGCTTTAAGAGCGTCAAGTTCTTTTTCTAATGGTTCAAAAACTTCTTCAGCTTCTGGATCAACTTCTGCTTCTGGTTCTGCGTCCATGTCACCCATGTCGTCACCTTCAGCTTCTGCTTCAATGTCTGCTAATAAATCGTCAGTTGCGTCACCGCCAATTTCTTCAACAGTTTCTTCGGTAGCTTCTGCAGGCTCTTCAGTTTCTTCAACTGCGTCTGCATCTTTGTCTTCGTCGTTTTTCGCTTCTTCAACTTCGTCAGCTTCATCTTTGTCAGCTGATTCATCAGTTGCTTCTGCCTCGTCTTTGCTGTCTTCTTCAGCAAGGATACCTTCATAAATTTGTCTTGATTTCTCTACAACAATTTCATGAAAGACTTTTTCAGCCTCATCCTTGTTCTCGTTGACTAGCAAGTCGAGTAGTTTTTCAAATTTTGACATGATTTTAGTCTCCTTTTGTAGCTTTATTTAACATTGTAAAGGGAGAAGAACCTTTTAAGGGGTCTTTTTGGCTGTTTTGGGCATTTTGCTCAAATGTTCTTCAAATTTTTCGTAAGTGATATCGATCCAATTCTTTTTTTGAGCTAATTTATTGGGAGATTGTTGTCCATCCAGCACCACATGATAAAATTTTGCGTTGTTGTGTTTAGTTACGTTAGTAATCATTTGGTTCAACCAGTTACCAAAGTACGTTCTATCTGAATTTGCTTTACGATAACGGTCTTTTCCTTTGTACATATTATTAAGTCTGCGTCCTTTGGACTCATTTATCTTGCCTTCTACGGTGATACCAAAGAAATCCATGCCTAGGATGTACAACGTTTGGAACTTTTTGTATTCTAATGCTATTCTAGTAGAAGTTGGGCCAGATGACCAACCCCAATCTTTGGCTATTCTTTTAGGTCTTGCATCTTTGATACTGCCACGTGGGTATGTCCACATCTCTGTTCTATCAGGTACATCACGATCACAGATATATTTCACTGTGGCTATGTCAACAGCCACTAGTGCGTCTGGCCAAAAGTCTTCTATAATGGGTAATACATTCATGCCAATAACATATCCTTTGTCTGACAGTTTGTGTAGATCAAAATCACGCCTGGATTCACCGTTTGCAATAATAAAGCATACATCACCCACAGGTTTGTATTCTATATCTTTATGAGGAATAGGTTCTGTAGCCACAAGGCGTGGACGTACTTTGCTTGTCTTTTGTATTTCCTGTAATTTGCTTAGATTTTCCTTGGCGTTGGCTTTCATACCAGCATCTAAATATGCATCTACGTTAATATTATTTTTATTGAGGGCGGCAAATGTAGTTTGTCCATTGAGATATGCTTTGTAAGCCTCAATCCTCATGAGTGTACGTCTTCCAGCCATTTCAGTTAATAGTTATTATAGGGTAGGTTCGGCCACGTCAGCAATTGATCCACCATACATTTTTTGGTACAGTTCCATTGCTGTTCTTTTTTCATTGCGTCTTGCTTGTACTGATAATCTTAATTGGTTGATCATCTCAAGCGTCAGTTTTGATTTGCGAGTATCGTTCTCCATATCATAACGAGTTTTGTCTTTTAATGTTTGATATCTGTCTTCATCGACAGCGGAAAAAAATTCTAACAGTTGCATATGTGTATTTACTTTATTCGTCGCCTTCATCTGGTGCAACTAGATCACCTTCTTCGCCTGCATCTAGCTCATCACCTTCAATATCATCTGGTGCTGGTTGTGTTTCTCCAGCAATGTCAGTGTCAATACCGCCACCTGTAACACCCACATCACGTAGATCTGCTCCTTTGGCCGCATCATCACGTGATTCACCTTTTTCTTCAGACCACATTACTTGGTTCTGTGCCATTTCTTCTTCTGAAAGTCCTAAGAAACGCTTCAATGCAAAACGTTTGCTCAAATACGGCACTTGTTCAATCTGTGTAAACGCATTTACACGTTGATTGTCTAGTTCAATTTGTCTGTAAGCGGCAAAATTCTGTGGTGTAGTAAATTTAATGTCAAACAATGATGTATCAATGTTAATGCCTCTGTTTTTAAGGAACAATTTGAACTCAGTGTTCAACGGAGGAACTACAATTTCTTGTAATCTTTCACAATACTTGTTGAATCTTAATTCTTGAATGTATGCAGTGCCTACTCTACCATCTGAATATTGTGGATTTGCTCCATCATCTGGTCCTGTTGGCAAATAGCTTGACGGAATACGCAAAGCACGATACAACTTATTAGTAAAGTATCTTAAATCATCAATTTCACCTAGGTTTGTACCACCTGGCAATGTTTCAACTTTTGATCCTCTACCTTCTGCTGTGGTTGGGAAGAAATAATCTTCATTAATTGACAGCGGATTGTATGATGCATCTATATGATTTTGTCCACCTGATATACTTGGAATACGTCTTTGGTGTATTTCGTTTTTAACACGTTCAACAAATCCCATCGCCATGTGCGTTGGCATGTTTCCAACATCAATATAAAACACTCTACGTTCTGGTGCTCTATGTACTCTGTAAATTATAATTGCATCTTCAAGTAATTCTTTTTGCTTAAATGTTTTAAACACAGTTTCAAGTATTGATGTACCAAAAGGAAAGTTAGTGTCTAGTCCTTCTGACAATGAAACATGTGCAACATGGTTGGCATCAACTGCTGATTGATTCACTGATGTTTGGAATCTACCTGCGGCGCCTGAGCCATATGATCCAGGTCCAGTAAATTGGCCACCTTTGGTTTGACCATATCCTTGATCGGATACTGCTGATGAGCCTGGAGATGAATAAGTTACATTGGCAGTCAGTTGTGATGCTGACAATGATTCTAAATTTAAATTTAAATCTCTAAACACATACTGTTCTGGCTCTTTGCCTTTGCTTTCGTTAACAATTATTTTGTCACACTTCTGAGCATGTACATGAATAAGTTCTTGTGTTTCAGGATCTCGTATAAAAAACGAATCTCCATATTTTAATGTGTTACGGAACAGTCTAAAAACTCTTCTGTTCCAATCGTTCAATGATGTAAATTGTTGTATTGCATCTTTTAAAATTAATGCTTCTGACTCTGTTGGATTATCATGAAAGTGTATGTCAAAAGGTGTTTCTGTTTTTTTATTTTTTTGTGTACAAAATTCTGCAATGATATCTAATGCCGCGTTAACTTCTGAATCTTGATCCATTTGATCATATTGATAATAACGTTCCATTCTATTAGAATGTCCTGTGTATACTTCAGGAAGATATGATGTATAGTTTCTACGACCAACTGTTGCACTAGGGCTCGATGCTGTATTTGACCCGGATACTGGCGATAAACTGCCATCGGGTTTTACTAAATTAAAATATTTTTTCCAACTCATAACTTATATTATACGTTCCTTTTGATATGATTGCAAGTATTTAAAGTTAAAAGTGACCATTTGCTGTCAAAACCTTTGTCATTAAATTCTTGATATCCCTTCTCATTGCTTTCATTTCCGCTTCTACATTTGCAATTGGCATCAAACCATTCTTCAATTCGTTAGCAAAATTGCTTGTTCCTGTGTATGATCCTTTTGCCATTGATGGTAATGCTGTGGCTTCTTTGGTTTCTCCATCGCTCGTACTAGCCCCAGAAAAAGCTCCACCATAGTTACCCAACACTGGTCCACCTGCATATCTTGGCGTTGCCATTGCTTTACTCACTGCATTGCTGTACACATGGCCAGTTGACCCAGAATCCATTCTTAACAGTTCTGGCCCATTTTCGCCAACAATATACGTTCCTCCTCCAACACGTCCACCAGCGTTTTTATATTCTGCTGGAGAATACATGCCTATTTCGTCTTCATTTGCAATTTTGAAAGTTTTTGACGTAGGATCATATAGATAAGTTATACCATTACCGTCCATTGCTTCATTTCCACCAACAATTCTAAGATTGTTTCTTTTGGCAATGTCTCTCATTATATCTATATCGCTTGTTGGAACTTGATCAATTTTCTCTACTCCGTCATCTCCTATCTCCGGTTTTTGATAGCCTGGTAATCCTAATGTTGATCCCACCATGTCATAGAACAATCCAATTTGACCAACTATAGTTGGTAAAAATTCCTGCACTTGGCTAAACAGCACCTGGGTGAATGCCGATGTTGCTTTTTCAATCTCAAGTGCCGCATTTGCAAAGGCGCCTATAGCACCAGTGCCTTCTTTTATGACTTTAGTAGTCTCTTCTATTTGTGTTTCAAACAGCTCCATTGCATCACCAGTTTCTAAATTTAAAAATCTTCCCCTAGTTTTTTCTGCTTCGACACCCAAGTCAGCGATCATGTCTATCGTCTCACTGTTTACGATCATAGCATATTTTCCTATTTCATAACTTTCAGAGTCTAGGGCGGCCAAATTCTCTTTGAATCTTTCAACTATCTTTCCTGCTTCTTCTTGCCTTTCTTCATAAGTCATATTAGCAGTACTAAGATTGTCTAAGTCTTTGTTCAGTTCAGGAATTAACTGTCCAAATTGATTCAACACTGCCATATTTCCAACTGCAGAGTCCATCACAAGTAATTGATCAACAACACCCGCCACACTGTCTGGCAAAGCTGTCTTAACTAATTTGAATGCGTCCACTACGCCTATGGCACCTTCTCGCTCTTTCACAGCAAGATCAAGTGCGGCACCTTTTGTCATGTTGTCCTGTAAAAATTTTGCTTTTAGCTCTTTAACGTCATCGCCAGTCAACTCGGCTAACATATTCAATTGTTTTGAACTTGCCAACGCCGCTTCGGCTACTTCTTCATTGCTTATTTTGTTCAATAATAAACCAGTTCTGTTACTTTGTATAAACTCAGCTATAAACTCGGCAGATTCTGCCGAACTGTTCCCAAGTGCTCTAAATTCATCTCTTAGCTGATTGTTTGCAATACTAACAATATCCATGAATCTAGTAAGACCTGTTTCAAGGTCACCACCCAATGCTACCATTCCTCCGGAGGCTATGTCCACTGCGTTTATCATGTCTTCATGACTGATTCTTGTTTTTCCTAATGTTTCTCCTAATTGTTCATAGGCGTAACTAGCACCCACGCCTGCGGAAGTTAAACCATCAAATGCATCTAGCACACGTTGACCAATCTCAGTGCTTAATTGCATAAAGTCTCTTGCAAGGGCAATCGCCGCCTGAGCCGCTGCCCCAAGGTCGGTACCAATACCAAAAACTTTAAATTCTGGAATTACCGAGGCCGCCGCCTTAAGTTTACTGGAAACATTATCGATTATAGGGTTTATATCAGTAAGTCGTCCTGTAGATTGTAATACACCTGATGCTATCTCAGCCGCACCTTGCATGGCAGTGGATAACCCTTTTAGGCCTTTGTTTACGTTGCTAGTTTCGTCTGAAAGTGTGCCTAATTCTTCGCCAGCTTCCATGGCTTTTCTGGTAACGGATTTACGACTTCTTTCACCAAATGCCTCTTCGGCTCCTTTTATAGTTCTGCTAAAAGTATCACCTTTACTAGTCAATAATCGCTGTATTTGTGAAAGAGTTTCTTCGGTTGACCAACCGCCTGTGACTTCAATAGTTTCGCCACCAATATCTATATTAATTTTATCTGCCATTATTAAAATACGTAATTTTTTAGTTTATAAGTAGTATTTAACATGGAACACAACCAGGTCAATATTCCGACTTACAGAAAACCAGCTATTTTTGTAAAGTTACCATCACAAGGACAGTGGTGGCCAAAAAACAGCATCAACATATCTAACCCTAGTGGCGAAATTGGCGTGTATCCAATGACTGTGCGAGATGAAATGGCACTGCGTACACCAGATGCATTGATGAATGGAGAAGCAGTGGTTAGTGTGATTAAAAGTTGCATACCTGATATTAAAGATGCATGGCATTGCAGTACAATTGATTTAGACACATTGTTGGTGGCTATTAGAATTGCAACGTATGGCCCTAAACTAGATATGGACGTAAGCCCTCCAGTAACAGCTGAAAAGTTTGCTCTCACACTTGATCTCAACACTGTGTTTGATATGATAGACAAAACCGAATTTATTGATACACATCAATTAAGTGACGGCACAGTTATCAAAGTTAAACCAATGAACTATAAAAATGTGTCTGATCTTAATATTAAAAATTACGAGCAGGCAAGATTGGCTAATACAATTTCAAAAAGCGACATGGATGAAGCAACGAAAATGACTGAAATACAAAAAGCATTCAGTTCTATTGCTAATCTCACAGTGAGCAATATAGCTTCACAGATTACATATATTAAATTTGACGAAACTGAGTTGCACTCTCCACAAGATATACTCACATTTATAGCAGACATTCCTGCACCAATGGCGAACGAAATTAAAGACTTACTTGCGTCACAAAAAGATATAGGCACCATTAAACCACTCAAAATACAAACGCCAAAAGAACAAGTTGACAAAGGCGCTCCAAAACAATTTGAACAAAAATTAGTATTGGATTACGCAAATTTTTTCGGATTGAAATCTTAACATTATCGCCTTCTGAGCTGATAACCAAATTTAACGACATGGAGAAGCAGATTGATCAACTCACTGATGAATGTGCAAAAATTTGCTGGTACATGCGTGGCAGTATATCATGGGAAGAATCACACACATTATCCATGTCTCAACGCAAAGTGATCAATAATGTCATCAAAGACAACATAGAAACAGTCAAAAAAACGAAATTGCCTTTACTATAAATATTATGTCATGCGTTTAACAGAATTTGATCCAATATTAGGCCCAGCACTAGCCAAAGGAGCCGAAAATCTTGCTACTGGTCTAGGCAATTTTTTAAATGCGTTTGGCCGCACACCCAACGAGCAGATTAGTAACTTATCAAATGACTGGAATCGACATTGGACAAAATTAGTTAGATCTGATCCATCGGCAAGACAGCGATATGGTCAAGAATTTAAAAAGTGGGTAGCAACGTATGATCCTGCTACTGCTAGTAAAGTTGTTCCACAAAGCACAATTAACAACGGTAAGCCAAATCCAAAATATATGAGGAATGTACTTACATTATTGTCAAAAGTTGTAACAGCTCAAGCAAAGAAAACCGGCACGTCTTTTAAAGCAGGAGAAGAACCTACACCTACAGCTAATCCGGATATGAAACGTGGCACTAAAGGAGCAGGTTCCGATGGTAAAGAATACACGTGGCAAGGTCAACAATGGACTGACGAAAGAGGATCAATCAAACCAAAAACTGTTACAGTTTCTGTAACCTAGCTTAGATTGGCTAACGCCAATCGCTTTTCGCTTACGCTCAAGCCTTTTGTTTAACAAGCAATTTCGCATCATGTAGATAGAGCAGTCATAATTCTGCTGTTACCAGCAGAACCATGGATACATCATGTGAGTATCGCAGTCTTTAATCTCGCTACCGTAGTCGGGTGGTTGTGCTGTACCCGTTAGCTCATTCTAAACAACGCGACCTACACACACCTAGATTAAATTATTTGTGTGCAAGTTGAGGTTGCATCTTTTTCTTTGCAGTGCCTCATCATTGGAAATTATTGCATCAAGGGATTCGCCTGTGTTGTTACACCGTAGTTCCCTGTTGTCGGAGATGCTATCTAGCCTGAAATATTATGAAGTGCCTTAATGCCTAGCGTCAATATATACACATATAATCTGTTATGGTCAATCAAAATGAATTCAACGTGTGGAATCACTGGGATCCCTTGAAAACTATCATGCTGGCAACTCTGCCTAAACCAAACTATTTTGACAACATAAGGCTTTTCAGAAATCAAAAGCCATTGGTGGATATGTTGCAAGAAACAACAGATGATCTTAATCATTTGCACAACACATTAGAAGAACATGGAGTGAATGTTATAAGACAACAAGCAAATCCTGATAAACGTTTTGATCCTAGTTCAATACCATACATTGATAACCATAAGCAACCAAAACCAAATTACAACTTTATGGTGTTGGGAAATAATATGTGTAGCAATCATGATGGCTATAGACTAATGGCACAATGGGACGAACACTTTCCTGACAAAGACAAAATATCTACGCAACCAATAGCATGGTTTGAGTTAACAAAAATATTATCAAGTATCCAACACAAAGTAAAATTTACACAATGGTATATGTTAGGCAAACACTTGATTGCAAATTACACAACCAATGATAAACAATACAAACACTGGATATTTGATCTAAGGCAATGGGTAAACAAGTGGATTCCAAATGTGAGATTACAATTAATGAATGTAGACAACATGCAGTTCACTATTTGCAAACCTGGATATGTTATTACTAATGTTGATGATAACAATTTTAAAAAAGTATTTCCAGGATGGGATATTTTAACAGTAGAAGAAGATGTGGACATATTAATGATAGACACTAAAACAGCATGTGTAACAACAAAGCACAATAAAGAATTGTTTGAGTATTTGCACAAACAAGACATAATGCCTATACACACGCCTTTAAGACACACTCAAAGGTGGCATACAAACACACATTGGTTATACACAGAATTAGTACGTGTAGGCACTAAACTGGTTGATCACATTTATGGTCCTAATGGCATTCCAAGGTTTACGCTTGTATGAAGATATTTTTTGATCACTTGTTTGGCAACACCACTGAATATGATGTGTTCAATAGTTTTGCTGTGGCCGACGTTGATGCTGGTGAAGAAGATCAAGCATTGGCACAAGGTTGGACGCCTATGGATGCGTATTTTTATACTTTGGACAAATTGTTATGGATTAATGTTCGCACCACAAGACTGTGTTTGCAAGATTGGACTTGGCGTAAAAAACACAGAAGGTTGAAAAAGAATGGTGTTACACACAAATTTATTCCTATAGGTGACCCCAATCCTTACAACAGCGAATGTGATAAAGTGTACCATGCATATTGCAAGTTCAAACGATTTACAGATCATACAGGTCACGTGGTTGAAAGTGATTTTGGCAACAAAGATCATTTTATATATTTTTACAACGACAAAGTGATAGGTTATTCAGCAATCACAAGATTCAAAGAAAGTGTAATTGCTGGAGAATTTGCATGGGATTATGGCAATCCTAATTTACAAATAGGCAACTACAGTGTGAACATTGAAGCTGAACACTACAAAGACATGGGTATCAAACACTATTACAATTCATATGCCTATCAATCAATTTGTCAGTACAAGTGTAATTTCAATAATTTCGAATGGTGGACTGGAAGACAATGGAGCACTGATAAAGATCTTTATAAAACACTGTTAGAAAAAGATGATCAAATAAGCACTTTCGCAGACCTGCACCAGCACACAAAAGAATACTTTAAATTGTTGGGATTAACCTAATCTTCAAAACGCCAATTTACAACATCATCTAAATTTTCTTTTGACCACTTGTTGTAGTATTTGCCTTGTTTTAACATTGTAGAAAAACGATTTAATTGTTCCAGTCTTTGAATTACTATTAACACTAATTCTCCATGATTCATTTTTATGCCATCGATTGTTTCTATATCTTTAGGATGATCTTCTAACAGCACCAAATCGTGTCTTTTCATTTTGCGATTCAGTTCAGCTACTCTATCGTTTAAAATGCTAGTTGGAACATCAGTAAATGTTGAAGCCACAATCACAGCTTCCCAACTGTCGTCCCAAACATTGCATTGTTTTTGGGCTGTGTTCCAAATTGCAACTTTAGATTCAACAATTTTAATTTTGTTTTGCATCCTAAATTGTCTTGCATAGGGACACGGTGGCATGTTACCAAAAGAAGGGTGTGGTTTTTCTACAAATTTCTCCATCCAATTCACAATAGAATCGATTATTGGCTGTGAAGCTTCATGCATACAGTATATACTAATATAAGAGATGAAATTAGTCAATTGGACATATAATAATAAAGTTGTGGATGAATTGCCCGAAGACTGTGTAGGCTTTGTGTATGAAATTACTAACACAGTCAGCGGTCGCAAATATATTGGCAAAAAATTAGCTAGATTTAAACGTTCACGCAAACCTCTCAAAGGCAGGGTTAATAAACGCAGATACACAGTGGAAAGTGATTGGCAGGATTATTTTGGCAGTAGTGATCAGTTGTTAGCAGATGTTGAATTACTAGGCAAAGACAAGTTTAAACGTGAAATATTGTTTTACTGTAATTCCAAAGGAGAATGCAATTATATTGAAGCCAGGGAACAGTTTTCACGGAAAGTGCTAGAATCAGACGAATACTACAATGGACATATTAGAGTGCGTGTGCATGGGTCAGTAATACAAAAGTCAAAAATTTAATGCATAATTAAAGATGTAACCCAGTGTCATTGACACAGTTCACAAAATCAATTACAATAATCTTAATAATATTATAGGAGAATTTATGGATATCACAACGATTTTTCCGTTGTTTTCTCCAAGTACCGGCGTAGGAGTGTTAGCAATATACGGTTTGTTTGCACTGGCTATGACATACTGGTACTCTAGAGGATACAATGACAACAAAACAAGTTTTCTTGTTGCAAGAAGAGAACTTAACACATTTCAAGGCAGTTTGAGTGTTGCCGCGGCTTGGCTGTGGGCACCAGGACTTTTTATATCAGCACAGCAGGCTTATGTAAATGGACTTGTAGGACTATTTTGGTTCTGTTTAGGAAACTTTTTAACACTAGGCGCATTCGCCTATTTTGCTAAAAAGATCAGAGACAAAGCACCAGAAGGATTTACATTTTCCGGATATTTGCGTGAACGCTTTTCTGGTAGAGTGCAAAGTTTATTTGTAGTAGAAATGTTATTATTGGCAACATGTGCCTTTGCAATTAATTTATTAGCAGGGTCAAAAACAGTTGAAACTCTTACAGGTATCAACTACACTTTGGCTACATTGTTAATGGCAGGAGTGGCAATATTATATTCATTCCGTACAGGATTGAAAGCAACTGTTATTACTGAAATAATAAAAATTTTAGTTGTATGGACAGGTGTTATTATTTTAGTACCATGGGTAATTTCATCAGCAGGTGGATGGGACACAGTGGTTGCAGGACTTGGTGGAAAAACTGGGCAAGGAGCGGCAATATTTGGCACACCTTTTGCTTGGGGAATATTCACAGGTTTTGGTGCCGCGGCTTTCTTAGGACACTTGGGTGGACCATGGGGCGACAATTCATTTTACCAAAGAGCATTTTCAATTAAGAAAGATTCAATTATTCCTTCTTATGTGATTGCGTCTTTTGTGTTTATTGTAATTCCAATTTGTATGGGACTGTTGGGTTTTGTAGCCGCAGGATCAGGACTTGAAATACCTGGTTCAATGGTTGGCGTAACAAACGCAATAACCATAGGTACATTTTTACCTCCACTAGCATCTATTGTATTTGCTTTCATGGTGTTTGCAGGATTAGTAGCAATACTTGATTCACAATTTGCATCAGTGGCAAACATGACAGGGCATGATATTTTTAATGCTTTCAAAGGCGGTACAGATGATCAACAGATAATTGCTTATGCACGTTGGGGCATGATTGCCCTTGCTATAGCAGGTGTATTAGTAGCAAACATACCAGGTATGAAATTAGTTTACCTGTTTTTGTTTTTTGCTGTGCTTAGAGCATCAGTTTGGTTACCATCAATGATATCCTTGTTGAAACCAAATTGGATCACTGAACGTGGCATGTTTTGGGGCATATTAATTTGTGCGTCTATAGGAGAAATCCTGTTTGTTGCTGGGAAGTTAGGTTATTCTGACACAGCATTCACAGGTACATTAATAGCTATTTTTGGTTCTCCTGTGTTAGCATTATTAATAAGTGCGACAGATGGACAAAGAAAAACCGCAACCGCGTAGACTATTAATATTAACTGGACCTCAGGGTGCAGGCAATCATTTATTTTCAAAAATTTTTGCCTTTCACCCTAGGGTCAACGGTTGGGTAATGAATGATTATTGGGAAGGTCATCACAATGAACCATTTGCCAAATATTGGGACAATCCAGAATTACTCAAAGATGCAGAATGGTCTGCAGATAGAAATCATTATGTAACATCTATTTCTTGCCCATACTTTAGAGATCAAAAACCACACATACCAAAATACAAAGAGTTTATAGAACATGCAGAAAAAATATTTAAAATACAGGTCTGCATTATTGGAAGAGACAAAAACATTTTAGAATATCAACAAACTAGAGTACGCAAATCACACACTACACCAACAGCATTAGAGGCATTTAAAGAATTGCCTAATCCATATTTTATATCACAAGAATTATTTTTTCTATATCAAGGGCAATACTTAAAACGTATAGGAGAAGACTTAGATTTTCCTGTGGCATACAATCATGCTACTAGGATAGAAGACCTAATTCGAAAAGAATCAAATCGTAAGTACATAAAAAGCATACAAGAACAACCATTAGATAAAGAAGTTTACAAGGCATGTGATGAATCATAGATATATTATTTTTACAGGAGCACCAGGATCAAAATGGAGTTCAGTGGTTAAAAACATTTATTGGTCAGCTGACATTGATCAGTCTGATTATACTACAAATAGACTTTATTATCATGATGCAGATACACCTGGACAAAAACAACTAATGCATTTAGGAGCATATTGGGATCCAGGCATGGAGTTCGAACCTACAGAATGGAATGAACCTTTTACACTTAAAAAAACAAACTGGGACGATCTAACGTTAAAAAGAATAATCAAAAGTCATGTGTTTGCTTATGAGTTGAACAGATTCAAAGACCAATATCCTATTGTAATGGTATATAGAAATGATGTAGATTGTCTTGAGTGGTGGAAGAAATGCGGACATTTCAACATAACATATCCGTTGTATGGATCATACTACAAAGACTTACACAACATGTGGAACGAAATACAAAAACAAAATAAATCAATAATGCAATTTGTAAAAAGCAATTATGAAAAAATAACGCAACCAAAAAATAATGTTGAACTTTGTCAAACACTAGAAATAGAGTTACCAGAAGATTTGCAAGTTCACAACTACACAGAAAAGGATATTAAAGTATATGTCTACAAGTAATTGGGAACAAGGTAAAAAGCAAAGTAATTTCCATTTTGATTGGAAACGCCATGAAACAGGTGGACATGATTATAAATGGTTAGCAAGATTTGAAGGTGATTGGTCAAAAGAGTTAACAGTAATTAAAGAAACAGCACAGCCTAAGACATGGGCTACACGTGGCAAAGAGTATCATCCAGACCATCCAGATTTACAAGCAGAACAAAATGATTTAACCAATGCTGGAATGGATACCAATCAAGTAATATTTCGCAAAGTGTTTGAGTTTGAAGGTGTGTGGAAAACTATGATTGATAAACTTGGTTTAGAAAATTCAAAACAGGCTTTTCATATACAATATCCAGGCGAGTTGTTAAACTTACACATAGACAAACAGTATGAAATGAATGACGATCCAAAACAAGTAGCAAGATTTTTTATCATGTTAGAAGATTGGAAACCAGGACAGTTTTTACAAATGGGTACAAGTTTTATACAATGGCGTAAGGGTGATTTACTATGGTTTGATTGGCCTAATATGCCTCACGCAAGTGCTAATGCTGGATGGGAACCTAGATGTTTAATACAAATAACCGGTACTATGACAAGCAAAACGCACGATCTATTTTTAGGAAGACAAAAGAAAATCTTGATAAATAACATTAACGCACAGAACGAATCTTAAAGAATAAGAACTGTGTGTTTTTTTATGACTTTGCCAAAACAAAGTATATTCTATCATTCTAATAATTCAGATACAAGACCAACTATACTTTGACTTGTTTTAATATCAAAGTGATGACCATCCCGTGCATAATCTTGCTGTGAATAAAACAAGATTTTTTTGAATTGGTCAATGTTCCAGTTTACTTCTTCTACGGTTCCATTGTTCAGCACTTTTATTTTTTTCAACAAAGTTATGAATATTTTTTTGTTATATTTTTGTTTCATGAAGGTCAACGCATTTGGAACTAATAAATGTATGGCTTTTGGTTGCAGTTTACACACAGATAAAAAATTATCAGCAAAGTTTTTTATGTCAGCTTCATACCCCCAATCATTTGGATCAATTGGAACGTTCTCATCTTTCCCTGCATCAACGTCCCATTTCAAACGTCTGTTGAAATAACTCCACATTATCACTATATCACAGTTAGGATGTTCTTTGATAATCTGTTTAGATCTTGTGGCAATAAAATCATTACTAGCACCATTTTCGCCTATGTTTAAACATCTTCTACCTGTCCTTTTTTGTAGTAGATATGGCCAAGTTTCTGTATGTGGCTGTCCAAGTCCTACAGTAAAACTATCACCTACACACCATACAACGTTTTGTAAATCACCAGGCCATTCTTCATCTCTAAATCCTTTAGAATTGTGATCATACTGGACCACTTTGGAATATTGGTCAAAGTGTTGTTGATCACTGCATTTATCCCTGTGATCAATTCCAACAAATTTACCATGCCAGTTAATTTTATTAGGTACAGTTAACATATGTTTTGCTTATTCCAAAAATCATATGTAGCAATACTTTGATCTATCCAGTTGTGATTTTTGGCGAACATGTAGAATTGTTGTAAACAGTTATCAAAATTTTTGATCTGTTTTTGTTTGTCGAGTAGAGTGGTGTTTTTTAACGGCATATTGATTATGATCTTTTTTTCAATCATTTCTTTAGCTGTCATGCGGTATTTGATAAGTGCTTGTTGTTGCTTTGATGTAAGTTCAGACCAAGTCCAATCATTAAAAATTTTGTGCTCGTTTTTTATGATTTCTGATAATGAACAACCTATGAGTTTTTTGAATGCTTTAACCTCATCAAGCATTGGAGGAATATGATTGTGTATCAGTTGCTCATAGGAAATTTTTACTACATCTGGAAAATTATCTTCTACCCAACGAACGTAAAACACATACTCTTGACATTTGCGTAAAAAATATTGTTCGTCAACTTGATCAATTGATAATACTTTCTGCTTGTCTTCTTTGCTATAGATATTCCTCACATCAGTTTTTTCTCTAATACTCCAACTCAATGCGTACTCAAATATGTTTTCTCTTACACACATAATAATTTTTCCAAATTTTTCCTGCAGGAAATTGTAAAACTGATCTTGGTCATGCATACTGTCATTTCTCTGATCAATATGGTACTTGGCCAGTCTACTAACTAGGATAGTTTTTGGTGACGATGAATTGATAATATCTGCAATTTGCGGTAGTGACTGAGAGTAAAAAAGGTCAAAATCTTTAGTTGCTAAACCATTGTTTAATGCTAATCCATTTGTTAATTCATGTGTGTTAGTAACATCTAAATCCTTTAAATGTAGGCACATTGTAAGTATACGTTGTAGTATGGTACTGCCTACACCATCTGGTGTTAGTATAAGATAATTCATAGCTCTAAATTATTTAAGACTTCGCCAAAACGAAGTATATTCTATCATTCCAATCATGTCTTAGATCTAACACAGCAAGATTTAATTTTTTTGCAAGTTCTGTGATGTTATACACATTCCATGGATAAAATTCTATGTATTGAGATTCTTTATTGTCGTGTTGAATACCAGGATTTACTCTAAAAAACATTTTGCCACCAGGTGCTAACAGTTCAGCACACTTTTTTGTTTCTTTTTCAATTTTTACATCATCACCAAAATTGATAGAACCTAAACACAGCATTACATCAAATTTTTCAGTAGTAGTGTACTCTAATATGCCAACCTGTATATCTGCATGTTTGTTGTATGGATCTATACCAATTAAATTTTCTATTTTGCCTTTGAACTCATTGTATCCACAGCCAACATCTAACACAGCACGAGGTTTTAGATTGTTGACATCATCGATTAATTTTAGTCCACTGTATTTGAATTTCTTCAATCGAGGTTGCCAAATTTCTGAAAAATATTTGTGCATGATCAAATCGTCAATATGTTGCGCCAGTTCATTTACACTCATGTTAGTTTGATCAACAGTACAACCAAATTCTTCACTTAGTTCTTCGTTACTGCAAGGCAACATGCCATTTAATCTATTGTATATTTTTTTATTCATCATTCCACCATGTCAGTAAATGCATATGAAGTAAAGCCGTTTTCTTTGGTTACTTTCAACACGTTATTGACCCTTCCTTGTAGTTCATCTCTGTGCGATATTAGATATATGTTTTTATGACGTTCACGTGCAATTTGTTTTAGTATGCCAATGGCATTTTCTACACCTGCTGTATCCATACCAGAGTCTACCAGTTCATCTA
>MPLU02064158.1_pt1 | contig 22768 bp, 15 predicted proteins | sample 1617381 | NCBI WGS metagenome assembly MPLU02 (sample SAMN05944801, study PRJNA350692) | marine metagenome | biome: marine; feature: ODZ; material: water; isolation source: 90 m water sample filtered on 0.2 um supor filter | place: Pacific Ocean | collected 2012-04-08 | depth 90m m
GCTTCCCGCCCGACGTCCTCGAGGATCGGCTCGGGAATCAGGCCGACGTCCCGCGTCTCGGTCATGCGTTGGGAGAGGACCTTCCGCATGGCAGCCAACTTCTTCTGATGCTTTGGCGTCACAGCCAGGTTAACCAGTTCGTGCGGATCGCTTTGCAGATCATAGAGTTCTTCCGGTGGTCGACGGAGAGCAAAGGGGCGGGCTTGCTGCTTGTTCAGCTTCCCTTCCTCGTGCAAACCGCGAATGACCTGCACGATCTTCTTGCCATCTTTGTACTGGCTGGGCTGGGTATGGGGAACGTGCGACATGAAGTTGCGGACGTACTTATAACGGGAGTCGCGCACGCAACGCAGGATGTCGACCGTCTCGTCGCAGCGGTCCCGGCCCGCAAAAATAAATTCCCGGAACTTGTAGTCCGGGGCCAGAAAATCACGGCCCTGAACGTTATCGGGGATCCTGATTCCGGCAAGCTTGAGCGAACAGGCGGCGACGTCTATGTGCTCGATGAGATCGTCCCGCACCGTCCCGGCGCGTTGCTTCCCCGGCAACTGTATGATCATGGGAACGCGAATGCCCTCTTCATAAAGGAACTGCTTGCCGCGCAGGTGGCTGACACCGTGATCGGTCCAGAGAAAGATCGCGGTCGACTCCAGACGCCCCGCCTTCTCGAGATCTGCCAGGATTCGTCCAACCTCTTTGTCGGTCTCGACCCAGGAATCCAGATACTTCGCCCAGTCCTGGCGAAGATCCGGGTGATCCGGGTAGTATGGCGGCAGAACCACCTTGTCGGGATCCGCATGGCTTTTGGCTTTGCGGTTCTTGCCACCTTTCAACTGGAATTGGGCGAAGATGGGTTGGTCAGTTGGCGCCGTTTTCCAGTCGCTGCCGTGATAGAGATTGCTCGTCGGGATGAAGTTGTAGTCCGTCTTGCTCTTGTTTGTGACGTAGTAGCCGGCATCACGAAAGAGCTCAGGGATTAACTTGACCGACCTGGGCACCTTGTAGCTGGCGTAATAGGCCACGTTGCCTCCGCCTTTTCCGGACGAGACCTGGCTGCGGTGATTGTGGACGCCGAGGGTGGTCTGGTACATGCCACTGACCATGGCCGAGCGACTGGGTGAACAAACCGGGGCCGTGACGAAGGCGCTGCTGCAGCGAATGCCTTCCCTCGCCATCCGGTCAATATGCGGTGTCTTGATGAGAGTTTCACCGTAGCAACCGACATGAGGAGACGCATCCTCGATGACAATCCACACAACATTGAGAGGGACCGAAGGCAGTCCAAAGACTTGCGATGCAAAGAGGGCAGAAAAAAACAGAGCTAACAGACGGATTTTCATTATAGGAAAGATTTTATACTTCATTACTTGGAAGGGCTTGGCGGCAACGCTTCCCAGACACGAACGTGGTCGTAATGAATAACCCCGCCGCCGCGGGTTGGGAGGTTGATCTGGTCCTTGGGGATATCAATACGGGCATGCTGAGCCTTAAGAACCGGACCGCCTGAAACCTGAGCTGCCATTTGTTCTCCGACAATTTCGAGCATCATCCAATACCAAGTGTCCGCCTTCAGATTGAACTTGCTAGTGACCAGCGTCTTGTCCGTATCCCCCTTCAACTTGGCATTCTTGTCCTTTTGCAGGGTGAGCCCCTTGCGGTTGCTCACAGTGAATCGGCACACATGACCGGTGCCGGTCTTGAAGGAACCATCGTTGAACCCGAAGTGAGCACCTGACAAACCTTCAGCCAACTTGAAGCGAAAGAGCATGATGCAGTCATCAGCCGAAACCATGAGCCGACTACTGGGGGTACGACCACTGTGGCTTTTATTGCCCTTGGCTACCTGTTCCTGTTGATATTCTTTTGTAGAAGGTTCCCCTCTCAAGGTTCCTTCAACAATTTCCCAACGCGTTCCATGTAAAGGCTTCCATTCAGGCCGAATTTTTTTCTTCTCAAAATCATCCTTGAAGATCAACTCACCCGGCTGGCTGATTAGAGGCGCAAGATCAGACTTCTCCTCATCGGAACCAAGAACGCCACCTGTAACCAACAGCAAGCCTGATAAAACCTGAAGCAACATCCTATTATTTTTCACTACCTGATTTATTTTCATTTTTAATACGATAAATAAACGAATCTGAACTGAGCAGCGAAACCACCAGCGCCTTCATGCTGCCATCACTCCCAACGTAAGCATTGTGGGCTTCCTGCAAGGTTTTGGCGTCGCCCAACGTTTCGTTGCGGCCCATAAAAAAGCGGAACACGTAGCGGACAAAAACCTGTTCGCAATGTTTTGAATTAGCCAGCCGCTCGATGAGTTCAAAGGGGGTTTTCACTTCGCCATCCACTTCAGCAACCCCGGTGTTGACGATCCTGCTGGTGGTGTTGACCGGTTTATCCAGTTCATCAAACCGAAAGCGGCCGTAGTGATCGTATAATTCAAAAGGTAAACCCAATGGGTTCATTTTACTATGGCACTTGTAGCATTCCTCAGCACGGGTGACGTGCATGCGTTCGCGAAGGGTCATGGTTTTGTCATCAGGCAGCTTAGCATCAACATTGATTGGTATATCCGGGACATTCCCTCCCAAAAGTTTATAGCGAATCCAATGCCCTCGCCGAATGGGATCATTGTCAAAGTTTCCAGAGTGAGCCACCAGCCAGGCCGGGTGAGTCAAGACCCCCATCCGTTGATCCTTGAGGAAGCGTACGGGTTTGGACGTGGGCTTCCAGTCCGGGGGGAGATTGTAAACGAGCGGGTTGCCGTGATCGCGGTGGCTATTCACGAAAATCATATAATCAGGAGTAGTCAACAGGGTCTTAAAGACCTGCTTATCCTTCTCCAGCACATGCATTACAAGCGCATCCAGGTCATACACCAGTGCCGGAGCCCAGTGCTTGTGGCCCTTGATCTGGTCCTTAAAGACGTCAGCCGCCTTTTCATAATCAAAATATTCCTGAAAGAACTGCTGGAGTCGTTTTTTGGCTTCCGACCGTTTCTGATCGTCGAGCAAGCGCTGAACCTGTTGCTGGATAATTAACTGAACACTTAGTTTTTCGTCTTTAAACGCATTCAATAAATGACTATCAGGCGGCAAATCCGTCAAGGCGTAGGCCAAAGCAGTAGCCAATTCGCGACGGGATAGTTCTATAAGTCCCACCTTATCACCCTCGACCACCCCTTCAAACCGGAACAACGTTTCAGGCTGGAGAATGATCGCGGAAAAAGCAGCCTGCAATCCACGTGGCAAACCCAGTTCCCCGTCGACTTTTTTCATCAAGGCCGTGAGAGAAGCCATCTCCGCATCAGTAGGTGAACGTCGAAGCACTGTTTCGTATCTTCGCCTAATCTCAGTCACATTGGCTTCTTCAAGCGGCTTCCCCTTCTTTCGTTCTTCCACAATCCGTTTACGGGCGTTGCGTGCCTCCTGTAAAGAATGGGCTATGGCTAGTTCAGAAATTTGTTCTGCCATCAATGAATTGAACTGATATTTACCCTTGAAGTCACGGAAGTTGCCGTGTGGTTTCTCAAATTCAAATGGATTGGAAACAATGCGCGCACCACGCAAAAGATTTGCCAAAGCTTTTGGCGTAATACGCCATAGCCTGGACGCCACATCCACCGTACGATCCGTTTCTTTCGGTGAAAAAAGCAGCTCATGAGGTACAAGGTTACCGTAACCTTCCTTACCATTTTTCCCCTCTACTACACGGCCAGCATCGGCCAACATCCCTCCAATCCAGTCCTGCACCATACGAGCTTCTGTCTTGCTGGGAAACCTTTTAGCGCTGTCAGAAGGCATTCCACCAAAAGCTAGAGACTCAAGTATTTGGGACCAAAGCTCCGCATCCTCACGCCCCCTCGGACTCTCAGTTAACTGGTCAATCCGAATCTTACCTTTCTGCTTTTCCGGGCCATGGCAGGAAACACAATAGGTATCGAGAAAAGGTTGAATTTTTTGACTAAACTGCTCATCAGCCTTCAATTCAAACGCAAACAGAACGCATATTAGTACCACGCAAGACTTCATCATTCCTTCTTCTGATTGGATTTTTTCTCGGCATCCAACTTGGCCTGCAAAGCCTTTGTGATTTCAGTCTTGGAACGGGTAACGCGCCGCCCCTGCCGCAGCACGAGCCTCAAGCCGACATGCGGAGTACCCACTCCAGTAAAGGCGTTGCGAAAGGCCACGTGCAAATATTGAGGGGGGCTACACCAAGAACCCCCACGTGATACCCTGTTACGCCAAACACCTTTCTTATCCTTTACACTTGATTGGTCGTTGGGATCGACACCTGAAATCAGCTGATCGGTATAGAGGGTGCTGCACAACTCAGCGAGGTTTCCGCGCATATCATGGATCCCCCAGGTATTGGGCCGGAACTGGCCGACCGGTGCAAAGGACATACCGTAACCATCATCCGCTTCACGATTGGCATAAATATAATGAACCAACTCCCGGTCATTATATAGATTACGATCGGCAAAATTTCCGTACTGACCGAGATCCTTGATGGCACTGGGATATCCGGCACGTGTACCTGCGCGCGCGGCCAGTTCCCATTCGGCCTCGGTCGGGTAATCGTAAGTCCAACCCTTGTTGGCAAGACCATTCTTCGCCAGGTATTTCTGCCACTTATCAAGTTCTTCAGTAACTTTATCTACGCTTCCGATACCGGGCGGGGAAAAATGCTGCACCCGACGCTGATTGTAATTTTTGTCGTTCATCCGTGCGAACAGGCCTTTACCAATTTTTTGACCACCTGAATTAAAAAGAGCGCTCTCAGCTCCCAAGACCTCATATTTTCCAATCCAGTAACCCTTGGAAATAGTCACCTCCACCGGCTGCGCATCTTCAAAAGCCGCATCCCCCATCTTGAAGGTGGTGGCTGGGCACCAGACAAAACAGAAACCATTCTGGTCCACCCACTGATCACCGGCAAACCGCCCTTCACCAATTTTATCTGGCGGAGCGCACACCCTGGCCGCCTCGTGTTTCAGTTCATAAGTGCGACCTGAACGCGGCGCAACCGTGTAAGCCAAATCCTTGATCCGCGGGGTTAAGGGTCCTCCCTTCTTGAGGTTGGCAGTCAAAACTTCAGCCAACTTCGGCCCCAACTGAGGTTCTTCTTTACTTGGATGAAAAGCCGACTTCCCCGGATAAAAGGAAGTGAAAAGTTCACTGCCCGACAAACGCCCAGCCCCCCCGTGCAGATCAGTCTGTGAGAGCTTGGTTTTGGCCAGATCATCAAACCCCAGGCAATCGACCACCACCATGTTTTCGCGAGACACATTCCGGTCCAACTTTTGCGATAATCGATCCAGACTCAGCCACGGCTTATCCTCAGGCTGGCTACGCCCCAGACTGGGATCACGAGCCGGCGGCAGTTCGCGGTAACCGCCCAACTGCAAGGAATAGCACACACGCTTGCCATCAGGAGTCTTCTCGGTGGATAACCGACCAAGGTAGTAAACAATACTCACACCCATCGTTGGCACACTGCGCACCCATTTTTCATAATTTATACCATCGGTTTTGGGATCATCTCCCAGAGCGGTAATGATGAAGCCTTTGGCATGCAACGCCTTTTGTAATTTTCCGATGGTCAATGTGTATGACTTGTCCTTACTGGCGTTAATGAGGAGCGCACGCCGATGCTCAGTCCAATTTAGGGGAACCGCTGCAATTAGCCCTGCGGCCTGAATCGAAAGCAGGAGCGCAAGCAAACGTTTCATGAAGATAAAGGTTTTGGCCATCAGGCCAAAATCTGGGGCAAGGGGCCGGTCTGCATCATCTTCACATCGAGATCGCCATCCAGCTGCCCAAAGGTTTGCTGTTTGACACCCGCACAATTAAGGAAGGTGCTATAGAGCGCACTCATTGTGTGATGCCCCGGCTTACCATAGCCGGGGAAATTAATGTACCGCCCCCCCAGATTCAGTTTTCCCTTAATGTTCCCCACCATTGCAAGAGGCCATTCAAAGGTGGTTGAATGATGAGTATCAGGCGCATCACTCATATAAATGATCAGGGTGTTATCGAGCATATTGCCATCCCCTTCAGGAATTTTTTCCAGACGTTGAGCCAACTTGGCTATCAAGCCAAATAGCCAACCACGTGATTTCTCATAATAAGGAATACCCTTCGCATCACGTCGATTGCCCCCCATATGACCATAGCCATGGTTACTGACATCCACCCCGATCCCGAGATAAGGCTGTGCATTAATCTCTGAAGCCGCGCAGGTAAGGGTTGCCACATTACTCAAACCCCCAATAAGTGCTGAACCAGCAAGTTCAAACTGTGCCTCCAACCTTTTGGTCGCCACCTCCGAGGTAAACCGATCATCCCACTTGGGCGCAGATTTCTTAAGGACCTCCTTATTGTCCAGCAACTGATACTGCCGAGCAGCCAATTGATCATAGGCACTGAGATAAGCGTCGAGTTCCTCACCAGCAACTGTCCCCAAAGCCTTACGGGTTTTCTTCACGTCACCCACCATGTAATCAAGCAGATTACGCTTGAGATGAAAATCCTTCTCGCGCTCGCCACCAGCCGCGACACTAAAGTAAGCGTTGTAGGCCTTTTCCGGATTCAAGATAATCGGCATTGTCTTGTGTGCTGCGCGCGCGGTAAAATGCATCAAGGCATCACCACGGCCAGCAGACATCCCCATCCCAATCCACGGAAGAATACCAGGCATGGATTGTCCCAGTTGATAATCAATGGTGATATTATGAGGCGAACGACTCGCCGGAGAAGTTCGGTAAAGCCCCAAACAACCTCCATGAGTGGAATGCCCTCCTCCAGTAGAGCGACCTGAAAGTCCCTGGATAATCGTGGTTCTTCTCTTTAAAGGTTCCAGCGCCGCCAGTCCCTTGGGCAGCTTGTGTTGGGTCAGATCAATCGATTCAAATTTTTCGCGGTCGGCATAGTTTTGGAAAGGAATACTTTCCGGACACGCCTGCACCGCATCAAAGCCGTTACTTTGCAGAACGAAAACAAAACGCGGCGAACGTTTTTCACCCTCGGCATTGGCCATCACCCGCTGAATCATGGGGGAAAGCAACATAGACCCCGCTCCCAGCGAAAGTCCCTTGAGCATCTGCCTGCGATTTGCTTTCATTTAATAACTCCCAACTGAAGGGTAGTATGGGTTAGAATCTGCAGGTTATCAATTATTCATTCACCGGGCCAATCAGTTCCACAAAGTTCCCATCGGGATCGTGAAAAACAGTAATGCGATTGTTCCCACCCAGTGAAGCCGGGGTTTGCCCCAGTAGTTTAACCTTGGCCTTTTTAAGTCGCGCCAAAGCGGCAGTCATGTCCACAACACGTAAAGTCAGGTAACTGATTCCCAGGGTGGAATGGATATATTTTTGATTGGGCTCCCTGCCGGGGCGCTTGGGGAAAGCCATAATTTTAAGACGAGTAGAGGGTGAAGTCTCGCCCAACACAAACACCCTTACTTTTGCCGGCTGATTATCAGTGAGCCCAAAAGCCGTCGCCTTCTCAGCTGACGCCTCGAATCCCTTCACTTCCTTGAGCCCAATCACTTCAGTATAAAACTTTGCGGTCTTCTCCAAGTCCTTGGCCACCATGCCGATATCGACAATACCGCTGGAAAATTTGGGTGATTCAGCTGAAAAAGAATTTGCAACCAATAAGATAGAAGTAATCAAAAATGAAAAGCGTGTCTGCATGGACTTCAGAATACGACTTACCACGCCTCACACAAGGCCATATGGCCAGAAAGAGCCCACTTTGATCAACCAAACTGAACACCCATCACCAAAGCACCTTCCATTTGGCCAGCGAGGTAAGTTTTTCCCATTCGGGCTCGAACTTTACGCCGAAACCAGGGCATTGGAGTGAATCACAACGAACTTTTCCCCTTTGAATATTGAGAAAGAGATCGGCCTTGCGTCGGGTGTAAAGGTCCGGGTGATGTTGGCGGGCAAAGGACTGGCGGCTTCAGAAAAAAGGAACGAACCACCAAATAAGATAGCCAACAAAAAGTAAACCAGCTTACTTTTGAACCAACAAAGCATTGAACCGCCAGTCTGATATTCCTATTCGATTAAAGCAAATTTTTATCTGCCGAAGTAAACGCGGTTACTCAACAGATTGGTATTAGCCTTACCGGCACTTCCGCCAGTAAAAAGCACGCCCGGAAGCGTAGGTACCACGTTATGACCGGTGGACCGTTCGATATTGGGAAGCCAATGCGAAGTCTTCGGGTCGAATTTACTGATTGTCCTAAACCGGATTCTTTCCTTATCAATCATGGTAAAGGCTACAATTTCATTGGTAGGATCACCCCAGATCTTTTCGTTTTGATCACCGGTCTGCAACTGCCCCACGCCATGGAGTCGACCCTGATGGTCAAAGGAAAGGCCGCCAGCCATGACCAGATTGAAGGATCGCCACCCTGCAGGCAGATGATCATTCAGTCGTCTCCGGCTCCACTTGCCCTTGCCATCGGCGACCGCAAGCCAGGCTTCGCCTTTCTGCTTGACCACCGTGCTGTATAGCAGATGGGGAGTTCCTTTGGGAGATACCGCCAAGCAACCCGCCCGCAGGGATTTCTGCAGATCCACTCCTCCGCGCGCAATAGTCTCAACATTATCAACAGTAATAGGTTTACCAATCACCGAGCCATCCGAACGCTTCCAGGTACGCCCAAAATCTTCGCTCTTCATATAAGCCACCGTCTGCAACCGTCCATAGGCACTTTTGTCACTCAACTCGTGAAATCGGCAGCACAAATGGATCGTCTTATGATCCGGCCCCCAGGCCAGTGACTCCTGAAAATGCGCGTAGCCCTTGTGCCGCGAATGCATCACCGGACCAACACGATTCCAGGCGTGCTTCGGCTTCTTTTTCCATAGCTCCACAAACCAGGGCCGGTCCTTAAAGCTACGCCGGGCAGTGAAGTAGAGCGTGTTGTCCGCCCCGCAAATCATCGTTGGATAAGTTAATCGTTCGCCAAACTGAATTTCTTCCTCCCACTCGGAGGCATCGTGCGGACGTTTCGAGCGCCGATAACGGAAGGGATCATGATGAGGGAAGTAAGCGATGTGCAGGTAGCCTTCTGAATCAATGGTTAAGGCCGGCCCACCATGGTTGTCCTTGGCCTGACCAATAGTGTAGGTTGGCGACCACATTCCCGTCGCATGGTTGAGGGTGACAATTCGGACGCGGAACCCTTCTGAAGGTGAATCAATCCATGCCACATGCGTTTTGCCTTTTGCGGAGATAATCTTATTGGCCTCGGCATAACCACTGGCTCGTCCGCATCCCTGTTTTGAGAGTAAGTGCAACAGCTCAGAAGGCTTGGCGATCAATGAAACCGCCGGGCCGGAAGCAGCCAGTGCTGCAGTATGGTTAATAAATGTGCGCCGGTTCATGGAAAGGTCCTATTTCCTTTTGTAGATATAGTTTAAAGCAGCCAGTAAATCGAGGCGTCGAAAGGTTAACTCCGTAACTGGGTCCGTTACCGGCTTACCGGTCTTTTGCAGAATAGCCATCATTGCCTCGGGCAGGTTCTCGCCATTCGTTTTCCAGTTGTAGTTCTTCTTTTCAATTGCCTCCCGCAAAATCATCACTGCACCACACACAATGGCGTTGGAGGAACTGGTGGCATTTGCCGGCACGAGGAGCGCAATCTTCGCATGCCGATCCAGGTGGACAACATCCGCTCCCGGGCGCACTGCCCCAATGGCAAAGCAATTGGCCTGGCTGGCCGGCCAGGAGATGCCGTTGGTGAAATTATGATTACCCGTTGGCGCGCTGACCCAGATGCCCGCCTTTCGCAGGCCCTTAAGCTTGTCGTCAATTTCGGTAGGCACCGGCTCGGAATGGGCCTGATCATCGACCGGAGCAAGGTTAACAGTAGTAATATAATATTTTTTGTGGTTATCCAGCACCCACTGCAACCCGGCGGCGAGGGATTTACTGTCCTTCACATTACAGTGGCAACATTCCAGACCACGCACAACTGCAACCTGGTTGTTAAACGCCACACCGAGCTTACCCTTGAAATTAAGCGATGAGGGAACCCCGATGGTTGAGCCGTGGTAACCGCGCCCTTCGTGCTTCGGGTCATTATCGCCATCCACCGCATCATAGCTCACTCGCACCTTTGGTACCCCATTCACTATCTCCTGCCATTCAGGCATCGACAACTTGCAGCCATCATCCACCAATGCCAGTGTCTGGCCCTGTCCAAAAGTCAGTTCCTCAGCATACTGAACCCACACATCGATGATTCGAGCATGTTTGAATCCCGTTGGTTGTGCCGGTTTCCCGGGCAACTTGGGAGCCCCGGACAGGCTGAAATATAACTCTAAGGAAATGAATAATAATAAGGTCTTCATTTCCGCTCCCACACTGCAGGAATCCGTTCCGCTTCCTTTCCGTAGGTTTGCGAGACAACAAATCCGCTGGCCTGCGAGGTATAAAAAATGCGGCCATTACTGACAACCGCCCCGAGGCATTCACGCGAGTCAATGGCTGGACCGGTGGAGACTAACTTGCCCTCACGGGAAAGATCGATCATGTCCATGTTGGCGCCGAGAACGTAGGGCTCGGACATGGTGAAACGGCAGCAGGCATAGTTGTGACCGATACTGGCCACGACCTTGCCGGTCTTGTGGTCATACACGTTCCCCTTGCCACGCAGGGCATTGGAGAAGATGTAGCGTTCACCCACTGTCACAACATTGAGCGCGGAGGTAACCGCGTCAGATTTCCAAACGAGGCGACCATCCTTTGCGTCCAGGCACCAAACGTACCGATCGTTTGTTCCCTCCTTCGCTCGATTGAAGCCACCGATGTAGATGCGGCCGTCGCGGGCGCTCAAGGTGCACTTTGCGGTCACAAAATATTCGGTTGTAGACCATACAATTTTCCCTGTCTTGGGATCGATACAAGCGGTCAGGCCATTATTCTCAACAGGCAATCCGCGCCTTTGTTTCTCACTGGTCGCGTAACCGAAGAAGACCGAGTAGTAAAGTTTTCCATCCAAAATACAAATACCGCAGTCATTGCCGCCGCGACCATATTTGGTGAAGTCCTTTTCCCAAAGCAGTTTACCCGTAGCCAGATCCCAAGCCCAGATACGGGGCCGATGGTTCTTGGGGTAATAAGGATTGGTGTTGGAATAAATCCAGCTCATCACTTCCCGACCACCGTGATCCTTGGGAGCACCACCGAAGGAGAAATATTTTTCCGAACCCTGATAGTCATACTCACCAGAACCAGACGCATAGATGGCAACATTCCCGTGAACGACTGGAGGAAACTGCCGGCTCCAACCGGGTGAACCGGTAAAGGGCTGTTTCCAAAGCAGATTCCCGGTGGCCGCATCAAGGCATAGGATATGTGACTGCTTGATACCCCCTTGCGGCACGAGCAATTTGCCTTTCACGTAAAGGGGTGAAGTAAAGGAAAGAAAACCACCAGGCCAGTAACGCCGCCACAGCACGCGGCCGGTGTCCTGCTCTGCAGCAATAATCTGACCCTCAGCAGTATGTGTATAGAGGCGCCCACCGCCACACACCGGCAGGTGTTTCACCGTTCCCTCCATTCGTCGTGCCCAGCGCATGCGCAAGGGCGGCTTCAGACCCTGATCATTGGAATTACTGCCAGCAAAGTCGCCATAATTGGTATACCAGTTGAATTTATCGCCGGATAAATCACCCTTAAGTGGGTTACGTATTTTCCATATCCCCAAATCCTTTTTTGGTAGAGCCGCCTTACCATCAGCACCATATATATAGAGGTAGCCATCCTCACAGCCCGCGTACACTCGGCCTTCAGCCACGGCCAAAGGAGCGGTAATGGGCAAATCAAAAGCCGTCCTCAACGCCTGTGCCTTGCCGCCTTTCAAAGACACAACATGCACCCTGCCATCGAGACCGCCATAAACAGCATGATCCCGCGTCAAGATCGGCGGACAGATCGATGCAGCCTTATTCAATACTTCCGGTTTATCTTCCCCGTTCGTATGCCGACATAATCCAAATCCCTGTTCGGGTCGCACGCGGTACACATCCATTCCTCGAATACTTACCGGCGCGAAATTGAGCATTCCCGGTGTGCGAATATCGGTTTGAGTGCCTTTTACAAAATCCGTCTTTAATTCATCACCATCCAGTCGCAGCTTTTCCACCCGTCCAGCGTTGTCGCGCCGGTGCCATTGCACATAGATGTTACCTTCAGTATCAGCACTCTGACCAAGCGTGGCGGGAAACTCTGAGCCCGCAAAATTTGGTATCACCGCTACTTTCCGTAACTCCGGTTTCTCACCTGCATCCTCCACAAACACCGTCCGCCCACCGGCGGGCATTACCACGGTCTTGCCGACCAATATAATATCGCGTGAACAGACGAAGTGATCCTTCCAGGTTACACGATCCCCACGAAACTTCACCCAGTCCGCACCCAGCCAGCGATTACCCTTAAACCCCACCTCCTCCTTCACAAAATCCCACGTCCACGCAACCTTACCTTCCGGCGATACCGCAAAAATCCGCGCCCCCAGCGTTGCAAAATAAACGCGGCCTCTGCCAACGGCCGGAGCGGAAAAAATCGGCTCCGCACAATCAATCCGTTTCGCCAACTTACCCGTCTCTCTATTCAACACATAATAATATCCAGCCGTCGTTCCCACATGTAGGTATTTCCCGACTACTGCGGGCGCAGCCACGTTATTGCAGTTGCCCTCTCCACCATGGGTTGCAAATCGCCATTTGACCTTGGATGTATTGGTGTCGATAGCAAACACCACCCCTGAACCATCAATAACATATACCACTCCATCACTTACTACCGGTGCGGCATAAACCCCGTCAGTCAATGGCACCGCTGCTTTCAACCCCAGTGATGCCTTCAATACTTCACCCGGCGCATTGCCCGAGCGGCGGACATCCCCCTGAAGTTGCGTCCAATCGGCCCATGCGAATACAGACAGAAACAAGGAAAAGAGGAGGAAGAAACTTAAACGCGTGGTCATCTGTAAATCCTACCCCTGCCCCCGTAATTTGTCTTGTGCAAAACAACCTTGCCGCCAAGGCCGGTTGAGAGAAGACTCACTCAGGTGATCAAGGCAAAATCCATCATCATCCTGCTTGCGTCACTTGTGGTATTCACGGTTCACGCCGCCGAACGGGTGGATAATGGGCTATTGGCCTTTTATGACTTCAATACAATCGAAGGCCCGATTGTAAAGGATCGCTCAGGACTGAAACCACCCTTGGATCTACATATCAGAGCGCAAGGGAATACCAGGCGTACAAACGGTTCATTAGAAATCATAAAAGGCACTGTTATAACTTCCGAACGTCCCCCACTCAGGATGCTCAACGCTCTTAAACAATCCAACGAAATTACCGTCGAGGTATGGTTCAAGCCGGGCAACTTGAAGCAGGATGGCCCTGCTCGGCTCGTCACTATTTCAAAAAACATTTCTGAAAGAAATTTTACCATTGGCCAGAAAGCCGCCAACCTGCAGTCGAGACTACGTACCACGCGTACAAGTAAAAACGGCATGCCCGCCATTGACACAACTCCCATACTATCTGAAAAACTAACTCATACAGTATATGTGCGCGACAGCTCGGGAAATGCCTCCCTCTATGTGAACGGGAAAAAAGTAAAAGAACAGATGACTGCGGGCGCAATGTCCAATTGGGACAGCTCATATCGTCTGGCACTAGGCAATGAACTTTCGGGCGAACGACCGTGGCTGGGCACGTTGTATCTGGTGGCCATATACAACCGCGGTCTCAGCGCAAAAGAAGTAGCGCTTCATTTTAAATCCGGACCCCAAGCGAAGATGGATCCGACCAAACTTGCGGCTGCACAAAATGAGCACTTGTTTGAAACCAAGATTGCTCCACTTTTATCTAAGCATTGTCTGGAATGCCATGATCCTGCTACTGCCAAGGATGATTTAGATCTCTCTCAAAAGTCTACCGCCTTCACCGATAAAGACATGATTGTGCCAGGCAAACATGAAATCAGCACACTATGGGAAGCAGTAGCAAAAAATGAAATGCCCAAGAAACGCACGCCACTGTCTACTTCAGAGAAGGCACTCCTGAAACAGTGGATTGATGGCGGAGCGAAATGGACGCTAAGTCGCATTGATCCTGCAATATACGCACAAGGCAATGAGACCAGCGGAAACTGGATCCGCCGCCTGACCGTGACAGAATATATTGCCACCATACTCGCCACAACAGGTGTGGATATCAGCAATAATGCCCGCGCGTTGCTACCGCCTGAGCTTAGAGCAGATGGTTTCGCTAATACTGCCTACAATCTGAATATCGATCTACAACACATCAATGCCTACGCGAAACTCACCGAGCTCATCGTCAATCGGATGGATGTCACCACCTATGCAAAACGCTTTTCCAGGAAGCAAAGCTTCACAGATAAGGACATGTCCGCCTTCCTCGAAAAAATCGGACGCTGGATACTTCGCGGGCCGCTGGAGAAACGAGAAGTAATTCTGTATCGAGGTATCACTACGTCGGTTGTTGCCAATGGAGGCAGCTACGAGGAGGCTATCGGACTTGTGCTTCAAGCCATGCTCCAATCGCCACGGTTCATTTACCGCATGGAAAACCAGCACACCGGAGGGCGCGTGGGCAACTTCGAACTGGCAGTACGCCTGAGCTACCTAATCTGGGGTGCGCCCCCCGACGAGGCACTTTATGCAGCCGCAGATCAAGGCAAGTTATCCAGTCCTGAACAAATTCGCATCCAAGTCAACCGCATGCTTAAGGACCCGCGAGCGGTGGATCGATCCGTACAGTTCCTGAGTCAGTGGCTCAACCTTGGCCACCTTGCCAACCTACGCCCGGACAAAAACCTTTTCCCCAGATGGAACCCCTCTCTAGCGGCTGATATGCGCGCGGAGTCAATCGCTTTCTTCAAGGAAATTGTTTGGAAACAAGATCGACCACTATCTGACCTTTTTAATGCCCAGTTTACCTATCTTACATCCCAACTGGCCCAACACTACGGGCTTACTCCATTACAAAATGGCAATGGCACACTGCGCTATGATCTCACCAAGATACCTTCACGCGGGGGGCTCTTGACTCACGGGAGCGTCCTCACGCGCGGTGGCGATAATGCGTCGATGGTCACGCGCGGTTTATTCGTGATGCACGATCTACTGCGAGGAGTCGTCAAAGATCCTCCACCCTGTGTCGACACGACACCAGTGCCCAGCCTGCCAGGACTGAGCCAGCGCGGGATCGCCGAGAAGCGCATCGCCAACGCCAACTGCGGCGGTTGCCACAGCAAGTTTGAACCGCTCGCATTCGGGCTCGAGCGCTTTGACGGCTTGGGATCCTATTTTGAAAAGGACAACCACGGCAACCGCCTGCGCGAGGACGGACAGATTCTTTTTCCCGGCGAAGCTAAGCCGATTGCTTACCGGACCTCCAAGGAATTGATGAACCACCTTGCTGGCAGCAACCGTGTACGACAGAGTATTACGTGGAAACTTTCGCAATTTGCCCTTGGTCGCTCTTTGGGCCCACGAGACGCCCGAAGCATGCAAATTATCCATCAAGCCGGCTGGAAATCTGGTGGCACTTATGCAAACCTTATTAACGCAATCGCGGTTAGTGAATTATTCCAAATCCAACCAACGGAGAACACTGAATGAAGTCACACCTGAATCGACGCACCCTGCTTAAGGGTTTGGGAACTGTTACTATCGGGCTACCGCTGGTAGAAGAGATGATTGCCACCAGTGCACTGGGTGCTGCTAAAACCAAGGTGCCCACGCGGGCTTTTAATATATTTTTCGGGCTTGGCATCCCCGCACCTTTACAGAATGAGGGCTTTGATGATGTCTTGGAACCACTCGCGCCCCTAAAAAACAAGCTGCTTATTATGCGCAATGTGGATCATGTCCGCTGCGATGTGCGCGGTATCAATGCCCACTTTGACGGAGCCACTGCCTCTTTCACAGCCGAACCAGCTGATGGCGGAGCCAAGGCTGGTGGCCCTTCCATTGATCAGGTCATTCGACATGCCCATCATCCTACCGGCCTGCCTGCAGGCATGGTACCCTCACTTGTGGCCGGCACTTTCTTCCGACGCAGCCGGGTAGGCCGTTATCATCACAGCTATAGTCTTGATGGAACTATAGCCGCACGTATGCAGGAAAAACCCCGTGACCTATTCGATCGCGTGTTTGGAACCCTAACCACGACCAATAATGCCGACATGCGCACGCAACATTTGAAGCGTAGCGTACTGGACTCGGTAGTTGATCAATACCGTTTTTACACCGGATCCAACTCCCCACTTGGAACTGCCTCTAAATCACGTATGATGGATCACCTCGATCGAATCCGCGAATTTGAGAAACGCGCCTTTGAACCAAAAAACACAAAGGATAATGGACCGGCCTTGCCCCCACGTTCACGAGTTCCTCACGGTGGCCCCGCTGACCCCGGCGGAGAAGGCATCGACATTACGCTGGAGGAACTCACCACCGAATGGCGACTCTTGGCCGACCTTTATGCATTAGCCATAGAGATGGATCGTACGCGTTTTGGCTCAATCACCTTTCTGGCTGCAGGCGAACGCATCCGGCTCACCGGCGACCACAAATACAACGGCAAGACGCGCTACAAGTTTGATGACGCGTCTATGCACAAGCGCACGGGCTCGGCCGGCTGTAGCCATGAATGGTGGCACAAGTTCAACGAGAAGAAAAAGAACGAGCAACTCCGCGCCCACGTGCACATGAAGATGAACGAGGTGGCCTACCTCCTGAAACGTCTTGATGGAACGAAGGAAGCCAACGGCCGGAGTATCCTGGAGAATTCACTCATCACGATTTCCACCGAGTCTGGTGACGGCCGTCACAATGATGTGAAGCGCGAGTTGTCCGGCGTGTTCCACGCCATCACCGGTGCCAACGGCCGCTTTAAGACCGGGCAAATCATGGACGTAAACGCCGAAGCTATCGACCTTTACAACACCATGCTCCAAACCCTAGGTGCGAAGAAACAATTAGGGCCGGACAAGAGAAAGCACAATCCCGTAAATCAAATCCGGACTTAAGGCAATTCGCGTCTTAATTTGCCGGACCAACACCTACTTGCTGCGCGAGATAGTTCTCAATTCCCATCATCTTGATAAGGTCCAACTGAGCCTCAGCCCAGTCAATGCTCTGCTCAGATTCCACCACCATGCGGTCCATTAATTCACGACTGGCATTATCATTCGCACCTGAACACAACTTAATGCCTTCATTGTATGTAGCCGCACCTTTTATTTCCAGCGCCATACCGTTTTCAATCATTTCCTGCGGTGTAGATCCTACATTGATCGCATCATAACGCGAAATAGCCGGCGCACCGTCCAGAAACAAGATACGGTCAATTACTTCATCGGCATGCTTCATCTCTTCAATAGACTCCTTGTAATAATAATCGGCCAATTTATTAAGCCCCCAGTTGCGACACATCTTGGAGTGAATAAAATAGGTATTAATTGCCGTCAGCTCGATGGTGAGTCCGGAATTTAATGCTTCAATGACCTGTTCGTTTCCCTTCATAAATTATTTTTCTAGTACGGTAGTAATGTTGGATATCTCGACTGAGTATTCATTGAGCTTAACACAAGCCAACACGAAAGCAAAACGCACAAAGATAAAAATTGAAATTTGTCTGCTACCGAGACTCAGACACAGTCTCAAAAAATAATTACGAATTTATGCTGCCTCGCACCGACACAAGGTCTTAACGTGCCCACATCCAGGACAAAGCGCACAGGGCCCACATTCAGCAGGCATCCCAGCAAGCAAACGTTGAATACGACACTGGCAACTTCCACAACCACTTCCTGCTGCAGTCAACCGAGTAACTTCCTCAATGGTTTCCGCTTCGCCCTTGTCAATCGCCTTTAAAATGCTCGAGGCGTTAACTTGATGACAGTGGCAAATCAGTGTGCCAACTGACTTCGTGCGCACCTGCGCGGGCATGTTCAGAATCGTCGCCATCGTGTGAAAACACCACATTCATCAACGAAAACACACACCAAGGCAAGATATTTTGAGACTGAGTCACATTAGCAGTTATTAACAGAATCACCCAAATAAAAGGTTTTTCAGGGACAAATCTAACGCTGCTCGTTTTGGTGAATATTTTGAAAGGCCTCTTCCAGACGGGAGACGGTCTTGGGCTCGGTTTTAGCGTGGTTTTTTGTTTCCGCCTGATCTTCTCTGATATTCGAAAGAATATAAGGTTTTGTGAAAGCTTTTCCTTTTGGTTGCTGACGACCACCGGAGCCATTGCCGAGGATGAGCTTCCAGTCCCCTTCGCGGATGGCGAACATTCCACCTGAGGAATGGTGGATTACCGGTGGGCGCGAGTACTGCTTTTCTTTACCCAGCAAAAGCGGCAGATAACTGTAGCTATCGGCCGCCGCGCCCTTGGGAATCTTTGCCCCAGCCAACTCAGCTGCGGTGGCGAATAGATCGGTGTGCGTGATGACGCGGGTGCATTGACTACCCGCTTCCACCTTACCAGGCCAACGCGCGAAGAAGGGTACGTGATGTCCGCCTTCCCAGATATCCGCCTTGGTCCCTCGCCAAGGACCGTTGGCTCTGTGGTTTTTTGAGTGATACTGCTGCTTATCAGGCGAGTTCACATGATCCTCCTCATCCTCAACCCGGTACATAAAGGAACCGTTATCACTGGTAAATAGAACCAACGTGTCGTCAGAAAGATTGTTTGTATCCAGAGCCTTGAGCACCTGACCTACCGCATCATCCACATTCATCACAAAGTCCCCGTATGGGCCCTTACCCGTCTTACCCCGAAAACGCTTGTGCGGCGTTACTGGCTTGTGAGGACCCGTCAAAGGCAGGTAAAGAAAGAAAGGTTTATCTTGCTCGGCCATGCGCTTAAGGAAACCAGCCGCACGCTCCGCCAATACATCGAGTCCTTCCTCAAATTTCAGATCAGCTGCACGCGGACCCTGGCGCACATAGCCTGGAAACTTCACAGCCGGCTGTTGCACAAGCCTGGCCTTCACAAAGTGATTGTTTTCAATCCACACGTAGGGCGCCATATCCAGTGAGGCGCTCACGCCAAAGTATTCATGAAAACCTCGCGTGATGGGGCTATCAGCAATCGGCTTGGCGAAATCGACGTTACCATCCCCATCCCAACGATCCTTGCCTGGCTTACCCCCAGCACGCCGCGTCATGTTCATTCCCAGATGCCATTTACCAATGGCTGCAGTGTGGTAGCCAGCCTTTTGCAGCGCCGAACCCACCGTTGGCCGATCCTTCTCAATTAAGGGGGCGCTGTAGCCACCCAACACGCCTCGCTTCAAACGCGAACGCCAACAGTAGCGACCGGTGATCACTCCGTAACGAGTGGGCGTACACACGCCCGAAGGACTGTGCGCATCAGTAAAAGTCATACCCTGTTTTGCAAGGCGGTTGAGATGGGGTGTGGGAATCTTGGATTTCGGGTTTAGCGCCTGCACATCGCCATAACCCATGTCGTCGGCCAGAATAAAGATAATGTTGGGTTTAGCTGCCTGCAGAGCAGTCGCACCTAAAAGTGAAGCAATCAAAAGTGTACGTTTCATGGAAGGGGTGGATCATCCCGTGAGTATTCAGCAGGCACAAGCAAAAGAGCTGGTATTATCCGATCACGAACAACTTACATTCTACCACAACGGCATTAAACGCCGCCTGACCGATGTCCATAGCCATGTAATTCAGGAACTACTCGCCTGAGAGATCAGGTTAGCCTGCATTTTTTGAAAGCTTTGATCTAATCCTTAAAAAGGGAGGGTGTTATTGATCGTGATCAATCCAGGTGAAAACCGTTACTCATTAAACTGAATCCAGTTTAGCCCAAGCACCCCCTTGGTCTTGGCAACGACACAAACGTCAGTAAGGCCTCCGGCGTTCCTGAGCTTGGCGGGCAATTCGAGAAATTCACCCCCACCAGTACCTTTCACTTTCACAGACGCCAGCAGCCTGCCCTTGGCCGAACCTTCGCGCAGTTCAAACCGGCCAGATTTATCCAAACCACCAGCCCGAACAAGAATACTCCTGATATCCGACAGGTTCAGGTCACGAAAGATGATGGCATCATCATTCTCAAAATGACCTACGATTGCCACTTCACCCTCCACCTGTTCCACGTACTGCATGCCTTGATTAACATCATAAAGTGCAGCCTTTTTTCTGCGAGAATGCAGCACAATGGTGTCCTCTCCCCGAAGCGGCTGCGCGCCTTCCGCCCCCGCATCGGTGTAACCGGCAGTAAGTAAAAGCACTCCTTCAGTAACCGCACGAATAGTCGGCTTTGCGGGCGCTTTATAAATACCCTTGGTACCACGCCGCGGGGTACTGGCAGTATTTTTGTTGAGCGACAAAACCCAATCGACCATCTGACGAGCCTCTTCAATCGTATGCTGCGGGTGCGGCAACATGGGTACTTGCCCCCATACGCCTGTACCACCCTTTAACACTTTTTGTGCCAATAGCTCGCGGGCACCTGTATTGCCAGTATATTTTTTAGCCACCAACTCATAGGATGGACCGGCTGAAGGCGCATCAGAAATATGGCAGGCAAAGCAGGTACTCTTACGCATCAGTGCCAATCCAGGATTGGCGATCTCCTCATCCACGTCAGTAAGGAATCGCCGGTTGCGAAAATCACCCTGCAAGGAGACGAGACTGGAGTCTACCTTGGGTGTTTCGGTGTCCTTCACCTCAATTTGATAATCGATCTTATCCTGCCAATCGAAAAAAGAGCCATTTACCGGCGACTTAAACCGAACTATCGGGCGCGCGTTACCCACTTGAATGGTTTGCGTAGCCAAGCTTTTCGCGCCACTGGCATCAGTGGCAGTAACAGTCACCTTAAACGTACCGGGATCGGAAAAAGTCATCACCTGCTTCGCTCCGGACTTACCATTACTCCAAGCGTACTTCAGCGCATCGCCATCAGGATCAGTGGAAGCACTGGCATCCAGCGTGACTTTTAAAGGATGTTTACCGGCAGACACATCAGTATCCACAACAGCGACTGGCGAACGATTGCCGCGACGATATACGATGCGCGCAATGCGACTGTCGGCGTTCTTCCACCAACGATCACCATACTCAATCATATAGAGTGCGCCATCGACCCCGAGCTTCATGTCGACAGGTCGGCGCAGGTTCCAGTCAGCCACAAAGGGCTTCAGTGTTGGCCCCTGAGTACCAAGGTCTGCCACTTGTATCCAGTTGCGCATCCATTCATAAATAAAAAGATGCCCATCCATTTCCCGGGGCAGTCGAATGGGCGATTTGTTTTTCTCATCAAAATGATACACCGGCCCAGCCATGATCGAGCGCCCGCCAGTGCCCAGGCTTGGAAACCGTGCGCTCTTCAGGTTACCATACCAAATCAACGGCAGCTGCGCAGGAGGCAGCTTCTTGAGTCCCGTGTTGTTTGGGGAGGGATTCTCCGGCGCGCCAGGCTTGTAGGTGCGCATCACCTTATTGTTGTCAAAATCATAAATGGGATAAGGCTCATTGGGCCCAATAAAAAGCGGCCAACCGAAGTTACCTGCCCTGGGTGCGGCGTTGATTTCGTCATAACCATAGGGCTTGATGTTCAATTTCGGCATCACATTGGGGCCCACGTCCCCAAAATAGAGTATGCCCGTCGCATCATCCACCGTCATGCGAAAGGGATTGCGCACGCCCATTGCATAAATCTCAGAGCGGCCCCTTTTTGGATCTGTAAAAAGATTGCCCTTGGGGACCTCATAACCACCGCTGGCTTTTGGTTTAATGCGTAAAATTTTCCCGCGCAAATCCTGCGAGTTACCTGCTGAACGCAGCGCATCCCAGCTTTTTCTCCCCGGCCGCAAATCCAGTGGCAACCCGGGATTCCAGTGACAGTTGTCGCCATTACCGATATAGAGATGACCCCGCCCATCCATGAACACCGCCCCCCCCATGTGGAAGATGTGTTCGTCATCATAAGGCCACTCGAGCAGCACTTCCTCTCCTTTTACGTCCATCACATCACCCTTCACCACAAACCGACTCACGCGCATCGTGTCCTGCTTGGCTGAGGGACAATGTAGCGTAAAGAGCTGGCCATTCTGCAAAAAGTTTGGGCTCACCGCAAAACCAAGAAGCCCCACCTCACCCTTGGCATAAGTAGGCACATGGCCAAGCGTAATTACATTTTTGGTTTTCGTATCCCAGCGCTTTACGCCACCGGCAAATTCCACGAAGACAATATCGCCATTGGCCAGCACCTCCAACTGCAACGCATCACGACTACCCGGCACGAGAACCTCGCGCTCAAAACGACCCGGATCATACGCTGCAGCAGCAGCATAAATACCAAGGGCAAACAACAGGCTGAATGAAACAATTCGAGTTATCATGGTCAGTAGTAAGAGGTAGACTCCTTATTCCAAGTCCAGCGCCTTGCGCAATACAGGCGCAAAGGCTTCGGCCTGACGCAAAAATCCCAAGTCATTGGGGTGGGAAGCATCAGTGGTTCCCTCAAAGTCATCTCCCAAAAGCGAATCACCTTCTACATAGTAAAGATTTTTCACTCCTGCAGTCTGCAGTTCCTTATATGCCTTGCGCAACGCGGCGTGATTATCATCATGGAATTTTGATTTACCCGGCACCAACCAGGAATTCGGAAAGCGTCGGTCTTCCACCAGGACAATCGGAGTATTGGGCC
>MPLU02098148.1_pt1 | contig 22767 bp, 21 predicted proteins | sample 1617381 | NCBI WGS metagenome assembly MPLU02 (sample SAMN05944801, study PRJNA350692) | marine metagenome | biome: marine; feature: ODZ; material: water; isolation source: 90 m water sample filtered on 0.2 um supor filter | place: Pacific Ocean | collected 2012-04-08 | depth 90m m
ATGGCGTATTATATATATCGCTAGAAATGGGCCACGCAGACCTCACCCGAAGACTCGTCGCCGCTGAAGCCAGAGTACCACCCGATGCCATACGCTCAGGTAGACTCAATCATGACCAAATCGACGCCATGAGACATGCATCAACAGCTTTAGAGCTTATCGGCAACAACCTTATGATTATGGATAACGTACACGTCGATGCCGAAAGACTCTCAGCTATCGTCAAAACTGCACAAGCATCTCGAAGCATCGACCTCGTTATCGTCGATTACCTTCAATTGCTGAAGTGTGAGTCCACATACAGCCGCGAAAGAGAAGTCGCATCCATCAGCGCAGGACTCCTCGCCGTATCAAGGCAATGCGAAGTGCCTGTCATCGCACTCAGTCAGCTAAACGACCAGGGAATGGTGAGAGAATCGCGCTCCGTCGAACATGACGCATCAGCCGTTTTACGTATAGACTATGAGGATGACGCCTGGATACCAGGGTCGTCGGGAGTTGACTGCCATCTGCGCGTGCTTAAAAACAGACACGGCAGAACTGGCAGCGTCTCACTAACATTTGAGCGTAGACATCAACGGTTCATTGAGAGGGTATATGAATGAGCTGGCTTTATTCGCGGGCGCTGGTGGAGGCATACTCGGAGGGAAGCTTCTTGGGTGGAGAACTGTCTGCGCCGTCGAGTACGATAAATACGCCGCAAGCGTACTTGTGGCGCGACAAAACGACGGATGCCTGGAACCGTTTCCCATCTGGGATGACGTGCGAACATTTGACGGAAGACCATGGCGAGGCCGTGTTGATGTCGTTTCTGGAGGCTTTCCCTGCCAGGATATCAGTTGTGCAGGAACAGGCGCAGGGCTCGACGGAGAAAGAAGTGGGCTCTGGGGAGAAATGGCAAGGATCATTTGCGAAGTACGACCCCGATATGTGTTTGTGGAGAACTCACCAATGCTCACTTCTCGGGGGCTTCACACAGTTCTCGGAGACTTGGCCGAGATGGGGTTCAATGCAGAATGGGGTGTGTTGGGAGCGGACGATGTTGGTGCCAACCACAGACGTAAAAGAATTTGGATTATGGCCAACTCCGGTGGCGTCGGACTGGCAAAACCGCAGCACAAAATATGCTCAGGGTGGCACGAGTCTTACGGTGGCCGTGAAAATGTGGCCAACGCCGCTGGCGGGCGATGCAAGGGGGGCAGCACCAAATCAGAACACTGTGAGCCTGGGTCGAAGCGTCCGACGTTCAGAAGGGTCTGGCAAGTTGAACCCGAAGTGGGTCGCGTGGCTGATGGGGTGGCCGCTCGGGTGGACAGACTTAAGTGCCTTGGCAATGGACAAGTACCAGCAGTGGCGGCAACTGCATTCAAACTGCTTAGTGAAAGGGGGTCAAGATGACACCAGAAGAATACAATCTCAAAGAAATCGATAAGGGCAACTTCACCCAAATCATGATTGCTCGACTTGTCGAGTTCTGGCAGGGATGCAAAAACCTGGAACCAGACGGCAAATGCGGACCAAACACACAACAAAGCATCATCGACTCCATCTTTGAAGGCGACGATATCGAAATCGGACCACTCGCAGCAGCAGCCCTCGAAATTGCACGCCGCGAAATCGGGTACGGCGAAGAAGGTGGAAACAACTCGGGTATGCATGTCGCCAAGTATCATCGCATCGCGGACGATGGAAACGATGACGACGATGGCGCATGGTGTGCCGCATTCGTTTCATACTGCTTTGAAGAAGGCGCAAAGCAAATCGGTATCGAAATGCCGTTCAAAAGAAGCGGTGGGGCCAAAAGGCTCTTCAGCAATGTCACCGTCACTGGCGCAAACGTACAAGATCCCAAACCCGGTGATGTCGTCCTCTGGGATAGAGGTGCCCCCGGCTCATGGCAAGGGCACATCGGCATTGTCGAATCAGTGTCCGATGGCATACTCCACACAATCGAAGGCAATGTCGGCTCATACCCGGCAAAAGTAAAACGACTTAGCTACGACATGCATGACCTACTACTCGGCACTGGTAGCCGATGGGAAGGCTTTGCACGATGCGCCGAAACTGGCTCATGGGTCGAAGTACACGCATACATAGGAGAGTAATGTGAGCGACGAACAAATCAAAAATGATGACTTCATCACGGCAATCGAAGAAGGTGAGTCAACACAACCACCCGGAGGAATGATATGGGGCAGCTTCTATGAAACAGTCTCTTCCATCAAAGACTCACTCAAAGTCACCCATGACGTTGCTAATGGCACGGAGACCTCCCTCACGTTTAACCAAAGCGTCAAGGCCCTCCTTCTTATTACCAGAGAAGAACTCACAACTACGGCAAAACTGGCGGGTACTGATTCTTATATCGAGAGTACCCCAAGTCTCCATGCTGCCGTCTCACTGGTAAGGGGCGCACTACACGTCCTCGAATCAAAGCCTGATGACACCGATGCCGTTAGACTGATTGTAGAATTCTTAACTGCTGCTTCTCAAATTATGGGGATGGATGATGAAGGCGACGGCTGCGACGTTCACAAAGCAATGTGCGGGCGGATTATCCGTGACTGGGACGTCGCTACCGAAAAGGAAGCGCAGCACTAAGTCATTCAAAGATAGCAGGCTATTCAAGCGCATCAGTAGCTACCCAGCTAGAGATGGCGCAAAGCCATGCCACTTTTGTGACTCAGAGCTATACCAGTACGACAAACGCACAGACTTCTGCTGGGCTCCAGAATGTATGACCAAACTGGTCCTGGGCCTACGAAAGCAAAAGCCAAAGCTCGAAAGTGTACTGCTGCAAATTGCAGAGCTTATGCGCTCCGATATCAAGGATGCAGCATACGAAGTGGCAATCACAACCCTGCTCTCAAAGACCAGGGAGATGAAGAAGCGCGACCACGTTGGCGCGTTCTTCTCACCGCAGATTGTCTACTACCGGGCACTAAATGTACTGGCCAAGCTGGAGTGTCAGTACAAAAAGGATGGCAGAACCGTCAGCCTTGCGTACAACATGATTGAAGAAATTGTAGACACAGAGGCACCCTTCGCCACCGCGTCAACAAGCCCGTTACTGCGCCTTAAGGTAGTTAGACTCATCGAGGCCATCGATGAACAGGTGGGTAGACCATACGTCTATCTGCTCCTGGGGTTGATAACCCCGGTTGACTTCCGTAAGCTTACAAGGTGTAGCCGTACAGTTTTTGTTGAAGATATGAACCGCATAAGGGCAATCGCGTCAGAGCACTTTACTGTCGCGTATTACCGATGATGAAGGACCGCCATGAGTAGCAGGGACGCCAAAACACTCTCCCAGGTCATCGCACAGTTGCCCACCGTCGATGTTGATGATATTGGAATCAAAGAACTGGTGCTGCGGCTCATTGTTGAGACGCCCGACGATGCCCCCGATGGAAACAACGCCTCAAGAGCCAAGGTCAAACTCGACGCTCTCAGGTTGCTGGCTGACATCAACAAGAATAACTCGTCGAAAGAAACGCACCAAGACCTACTCTCTATCTTGGCAGGCGACGAATGAGCGACACAAACGAAGAACTTATCAACCATCGTCTCGGCGTTCTTGAAAGAGACGTTAAAGATTTAACGGCCAACATCTACGACCTGACCACCAGCGTTAAATTACTGGCTGCCGGGATGGCACACGTCAAATGGGCAGGAATGGCTGCGGCTGCAAGCGTAATTGCTCACGTAGCCAACACACTCCTCGCCGCAAGCTAGGGTGCAGTACTCAAAGTCAGACCTTGAGCAGATACGTAGATGCAAAGACGACTTTCTTTACTTCTGCAAATTCGTAAAGATAATCAATAAGGGCGGTAAGCTCGTTAAGTTTGAACTCAATGCATCCCAAAAGATGCTCTATGAGGCACTTCAAACTAACCAGTGGCAAATCGTTCTCAAGGCACGGCAGACAGGAACATCGACCTTTGTTGCAGCTTACTACCTTCATAAAGCGTTGTTTATCAGAAATCACCGCGTCGCAATTGCTGCCCATACTCTTGAAGCTGTTAGGCAGATTTTCAACATCTATCAAACGATTTATGACAATCTTCCGGCGCAACTAAGGCTCCCATCTACAAACGAAAACGCCAACGAACTAAGGTTCAAACACGGCTCTCGAATCAAAGTCGGCACCCCAAACGGGTTCCGTGGTTCGACCTACCAAAGCATCCACGCCTCAGAAGCCGCGTTCTGGAAAAGTCCCGACGAAGATATTGCCGCTCTGTTGCAGACGGCTGGTGAAAACCCAACCATCATCTTCGAGAGTACGCCCAACGGCCTGAACCATTACCACAACCTGTGGACCACTGAGTCCGGGTACAACAAGGCGTTCATCTCGTGGCTCATTGAGCCCAGCTATAGCCAGAAGAAGAAGGTCGAGCCAGCACCGACCGACAGCGAAAAGGAATTCCTCAAGTCTCTGCCAGCACTCTCAAAGAGTCAGAAGAACTGGGCAATCCAAACACTCCGTACCAAATGTGCAAACTCAACAGCCACATTCAGGCAAGAGTACGCAAGCGATGCCGTCTCATGCTTCATCAGCAGCGGTGAGCGCGTATTCGACCTCGTTTTCCCAGATGCCAAAGTCGGAGTCGGGCTCATCGAGTACGAAACACCCAACCCCCTCCAGGCATACATCATGGGCGTCGATGCCGCCGAGGGTGGGCCAAGCGGTGACTACTCAGCATTTACAGTGCTGACACGCTCCAAGCCACCACGGATTGTGGCGACATACTACAACAAAGAACCCGTGCAAGACTTTGCGTGCCAAGTCATGGCAACCGCGACCAAGTACAACGCCATGGTCAACGTCGAGGCCGCGTCCACCGGATACGCAGTCATTGAGTACCTCAAGAGGGGTGAGCACCCGCATCTGTACCGACGCATGATTAAGGATAAGACCTCGGCAGAGCTAACCGAGAAACTAGGGTTCAACACCAACACAAAGACCAGGGCACTACTGATGGCCAAGCTCCACGAGCTTCTTATGGGCCAAAAGATGAAGGTAATCGATGAGCGTTTACAGCATGAGTTGAATACTTTTGTATATGTAAACGGAAAGCCGAGACATGACACCGGCTGTCACGATGACCTCATATTCTCCGTAGCCCTGGCGTATGTGGCCTATGAGCAGTCTGATTATATCTACCAGACAACAAAGCTCAAGAAGCCCACGTCAATTCAAGAGGTGCTCAAGTGGGAAGCTGTACACGGTAAGAGGTATAGCCCGAATAAACAGGATGACTATACTTTCGAAACCGTGTTCAGTATGATGAACTGATTTCTATGACTTTCTTTGGGCGGTCTAAAGCCCATCGTAGGGGACGCAATGAGCAACCTGTTAGATGAAGGCGCACTTGACGATCTCGCCAGTCGTTTGTCTGATGCTGCGGAGCCAGAGGTTGAGGTGGAAGCCCAGCCTGAAGCAGTTGAGGAAGTTGAGGAAGAGTCACCGTTAGAAGAAGATGTATCAGAAGAGGTAGAGGCCGCTTCTGAAGAGGGTTCATCACCTGTTGACGCCGAGGCGTCTGAAGACGGAGACGAAGATGACAAGGGAGACGATGCTGATGGTCACGCTGTGCCTTATAAAAGGTTCCAAAAGATCATCCAGGCCCGAAACTCTTTTAGAGAAGAGGGTGAGTCGCTTAGGCAACAGATTGAAGAGCTTAAAGCTCAGGTCAATCAGCCGAAGCAAGCAAGAGCCCCCAAAGAGCCAGTAGAAGAAAAAGACTGGCTAGACGAGGCGTTGGAAGAGTCCCAAGTACCTGATCAGTATGAGGAACTTAACGAACGACTTACACGGTTTGAGGTGTCGCAACAAAAAGCGCTGTTAGAACAAGAACTTAACGGCGTTCTGGAGCAACACCCCAACGTACCACGCGAGCTACTGATTCAAGCTGTGGTGCAAAACCCAAACGAGAATCTCAATACTGTGGCTGAAAGATACAGCAGCTACATTGCAGAGGTTCAAGAGAAGGCGATTGCAGAGCACATGAAGACAGTAGAAGTCGCACCGAAGAAAAAAGTAGGGCCTCCGCGCCCAAAGAAAACTGGTGCAGCCAAAACTGAGGAAGCACCAAAACCCCTCGACCGTGATAGCCGGTACAAAGCAGTACAAGAGGCTATCGCAAGAATGACTTAAAGGAGCCTCAAAACTCATGCCTCTCTCAACAAACGAAATTGGAAAACTTCTCAAAGAGTTCTTCCTGTCACCAGTACAGGAACAGCTAAACCGCGAGACCATCGCACTCGATATGTTTGAAAAAGCCCGCGTTAACTGGGCAGGCCGAATTGCCGTCATCCCCGTTCACACTGGAGTCACCGGCTTGAGTGGCGATGTTGCCTTCAGCGATGATGGGACAGTCCCGGCAGCGCGAGAGCAGACCTTCGCCAAGCTCAACGTCGAAGCCCGACGCCTTTTGGCTCGCTTCCAGGTTGACGGCATGGTCATGACTGCTGCTCGCAAGGGCAACACCGACCAAGTTATCAACTGGATGGAAGGTTCCATGGACCTCCTGACAGAAGATGTCCGTGACACCATGAACCGCACGGTTTTCTCCGGTGGTGCCGTTGTAGGCTTTGCCACGATGAACACCGGAGCCATCGCCGCTGGCGTTGTTGCACCAAACATCTCCATCTTTGGAGACATCCAGAAACTGTCGGCTGAAGTTGTTGCCGCAGCAGCAGCGGGTGGTGCCGCTACGGCAAACCTTATCGACGTCAATACGGGCAACCAAATTGGCGGCGCTGACGCTGTGACAATTACGGTAGTTGATACTGTTGCATGTGATTGCACGTTCACGTTTAACGGCGTGGGACCCGGCATCAGTGCAGCAGAGTCGAACATGGTTCTGGCCGTTGAGTTCACAAGGGCTGGCACAACCTATGCCCAAGAGCCTGTCGGCATCTACGGAAACCTTGGGTCTCTGTCAATGTTCGGCACTGCAAGGCCCGGAAACAACCTGAACTCAAACGGGTTCAAGCCGGGTGCGCTGGTTGGCCGTCAGGCGCTTGACCTGGACATCATCCAGAAGGCTATTGATGGCGTTCTTAACGAAAGCGGCGAAGACATCGACGTTATCTTCATGAACCCATTGCAGCGACAGACCTACACCGGGCTGCTTACTGCAAACATTCAGACCATGAGCGACAAGGCTGGCCGTGGCGACGGTGGTTTCACCGGACTCAGCTATGGTGGCGTGGAGATTCGCTCCAGCCGACATTGTGGTCGCGGTGGCATCGTTCTGATGTCCATGAAGCACTGGAAGCTGTTGCAGCTTGACAAGGGCGGATTCGCAGACTTTGACGGTTCAGCACTGTCTCGTGTTGCGAACACCGACGCAGCCGAGGGTTACTACAGGCACTACTACAATACTGCCTGTACTCGACCCAACGCCCAGGCGGTCATTGCTGGCGTTAGCATCGATTGATGAAACGGGGCCTCTTCGGAGGCCCCTTCTTCAGTTGCGATTGGAGAGAATATGTCCTGCGCTCCATATCTTTGTTTGATTGCGTTTATGATGCTTCCTGCATTTATAAATCAGTCACTCAAGCTGTGGGGCGTTTGGCATGACTACCAACAACAGAAGGCGAGCATTGGTGTCACGCCAATCGAGTCTGTCGCTGACCTCCTAGAGATTGATTGAGGTAGCCTTATGAAGTATGGCCGCAAGACAACGTCTATTGCCAGGATGAAGGCTGCTAAAGAAATGTCTGACAAGGGGGGCAGCACCTTCGCTGATATACTTCCGCTTATCGGTATGGGTACTGGTGCGGTCCTCGCCGCTCCAGCAACGGGCGGTGCAAGCCTTGCTGGTCTTAAGGCTATAGCTGGCGGCGCTGCACTCGGCGGCTCCCTGGGTCGGGGCCTTGGTGCCATGGTTTCAGGTGCTGGTGAAAAGGATGTCGCCCGAATGGGTGCTGGCGCTGTAGGTCTTGCCAACCTCGCCACTGACAAGAAGTCTGCTGATATCATTAGAAAGCTGCTGGGTGGCCCTGCTGGGCTTAACGTCAATGTTGCTGACTTTGGCAACTTCAGGCGATTCAATGAGACGGACGAGGCATATGAGGCGTCTTACTAATGATGGAAATTAAAGACATCGCCAAGCTCATCGCTGATGCCAAGAAAGAGAACAAGCCCGTTGTTCGTACTTGGGATTTAATCTCTCGTTATGTAGCGGGCAAGCAGTCACTTAGCTTTGACCGCAAGATTAACCAGTTCATCAGACGGCAGCGCACTGACAACCGGGTGGTCATCAACAGGCTTCTCGGCATTCAGCGCACAGTCATTGCCAAGCTTCAGATTATCTACCCATCGGTAGGCGTCTTGCCTGCATCTCCATCTAGTGAGGACATCTCCAGGGCCGAGTTGAGCGAAGAGGCGATTCAGTACAACTTTCATAACGACAACATGAAAGAGACGCTGAACGACCACATCCTCGACTTGGTTCAGTTTGGTACTGCTGGGCTGCACACCTACTACGATGCGGATATCGACCGGGTTACGACCAAGACGGTCTCACCCTACGACCTGCTTGTTGAGGTTGGGGCCACCAGCATTGATGAGTCCAGGTTTGTGGCCATTAGGCACTTCATCCAGAAAGAGGTGTTGAAGAAGGCGTACCCTGAGCAAAAGGAAAAGATCGAAGACTACACGCCACCAGTTGTCGATGACGACAAGCCTACGGAGAAGTCCCTGGCTGACAGGTGTGAGGTCTTTGAGGTGTACTGCGACGATGGCAGGCATCTCATCATGTTTGAGGGCAAGTGTTTGTTTAAGGGTGAATGGGACGGTGTTCACCCTGTGTGCGTTAGCCGGTACTCAAAGCTTCCACGCGAGTTCTGGGGCATTGGCCTCATTGAGCCCTGCCTGGAATTGCAGAACCTCTACAATCAGGCGAGAACCCAGGTTCTTAAGAACGTAGAGTTAATGTCGAACCCGAAGTGGCTCATCCCTAAAACCTCCGGGGTGAGTGCAGACAGCATCAGAGGGAAGGCCGGGGAGAAAATCTACTACAACCCCGCTGGTGGTGTACCGCAGCAGTTAGCGGCTGCGCCGTTACCATCTTACGTGTTCGACAACATTCAACGTCTACAAGCCGAGATTCAGGATGTCGCTGGCATCCACAATATCTCGATGGGCAAGCGTACTGTAGGCGTTACGTCTGGTAAGGCAATCGAAGCGTTGGCGACTCAGGATGTCAGCCAGCTTCAGCTTACCCAGTCGAGCATTGAGTACACGGCGGCGCATGCATTCTCGAAAGTGCTCCAGCTTATGAAGGCGCACTATACCGAGGGCAAGATGATTGCCATGTTCGACACCTACGGTAAGGCTGTCTTCAGGGAGTTGAAGTCGTCTAACCTTGTTGAGAACCCAGACGTGTTCATTAGCGCGTCTTCAATGTTTCAAGATACGAAGCAGACCAGGGACGCTCAGATACTTGAGCTTTTCCAGCTTCAGTTGATCGACCAGGAAACCGCAATGCGGGAGTTGTCCTTCAAGACGGGCACATCCTTTAGGCTCCAGAAAGCTGCCACGATGTCTCATGCTCGTGAGGCTCTTGCCGCAGTCATTGCTGGTTTCGAGATTGAGGTCATGGCTAATGACGACATTGATGCATTCAAGACTGTCTTCAGCGACTTCATTAAGAGTTCTGACTACTATGACCTTCCTGAAGAAACGCAGGATGTTATAGCCTCAATCCTGAATGCGTTGCTTGTCCCGCTTGATGATGCAGCGCTTCAGGGTCTTGAGGGCAAGCCGGTTGTCTACCCAAGACCACCGGCACCTATGCAGGCTCCTGCGCCCGGACCCCAGCGACAGACAAGGCTGGTGCCGCCGAATGCAGGGTTTGACCCACAGGCTATCCTTGACGAGAACGCAGAAGCCCAGGGAGAGATGCCGTGAATACTGGTGAGTTGCTGCGATACTTCGAGATGGTGATTGACGAGAGTGACAACACGTTCGTCAATGAGACGGACAAGTACCTATTCCTCAAGCTGGGCCATAACGAGTTCAGGACCATCGCCTACGAAGAGACGCCTCTCGATATGGTGTTCTCTGTCAGCTACACCCTGAGTAGTGACAAGACGATTGACTTGACGACAGCCGTGCCGACAGATGGGGGTAGTCCTATATTGGGTAAGCCACCCAATACGATATCAGACCGGACGATGCTCAAGATCCATTCTGTGGCCATGATGTCTGCAGGTGATGTGTCGTATTATTACGACTTGGTGGTAGATAACCGCGAGATTACGGACTACCCGTACCCGATTCTATCTACACCTATCGCATGGTTGAGGGCCTCCACTCTCCGTTTTGCCACAGCGCAGACGGGTACAGTCAGGGTTAACTACCTCAAAGAGTCTGACGTTGACTTCTCTGCGGCCTCTGGGTTTGTTGACAACTTCCCTCAGTTCCACCCCCTTATCGCCATGTTTGCTGCTAAGCACTACAGCGTAATTGATAACGGTGTGAACGAGCAGCTAGAGGCTAAGACGGCACAGTTCACCCAGGAGATGCGCTCATTCTTGCAGAGCACCAGGGTTCCACGAGGGGCGAGTTGGGTACAGGAGTAGTTCAGTGGCGACATCTAAGCAGCAACTGGACATCCTTAGCCCCACGATGTCGCTCGACCCGGCAAATGACGGCAGCTTTGTCCGCAACATGGAGAACAGGCAGGGCTCCTGGGCTGTAAGGCCGGGTTTTGGTCTTCTCTATCGTGGCGATACAACCATGTCGCTCACCTCGACAAGCCAGGGATACAAGAAGCACCTCGGTAGTCGCATCATTAAGACAGCCTTTGGCCACACTCAGATAGTTACAGTGCTATCTGCTGACGTGTTTACTGGTGAAAGCCGAGAAGTTGGCACCTATAGCTCTGTTTACTCTGTTTCTATCTTTGATGTTGAGGACAACACGAGGGTTGAGCACATCCTGCACTCTGTAACGGGTGATGGTGGCCGCAGTTTCCATGAAGCCAGGGTCTTAAAGGCGTGTTACGAGGAAGCATCAGACCGGACAGCCGCTAAATGGCGTCTCTCTGATGCCAAAACGGTGGCATTCCAAGAGTTGGCTGGCAATCTCTACTTCTCAAACGATGATATCGGCGTTTATGTCTATCGCCCAGCCCTGGTGGTGGAGCGTTCAGCGCAGGTTCAGGGTGCAGACGAGTATGACTGGTCTCCAGCGCGGGGTGAGTCTAGCTCTGTGACCCCAGTGGTGTTCTCTGATGGGTTGAACACCGAAGCCTTCAACTATATCAGCAATAATGACCTGTCTGGCGTGTCTGCCATGTGCGAGCACCAGGGTTCGTTGGTATATGCTTCAGGCAACACCATCTTCTACTCTGATGCCTACCTGCCCAACAACATCAAGGCAGCAAATTCAGACATAATCCCGGTTTTGTCTAACATTACTGCAATGGCGTCTAACGGTGAGTTGATTTACGTCTACTCTCGTGACGAGACCTGGGTCATCCAGCCCGCATTGTCGCAGACTGGCCTGCTTGCTGGCGGTGTGTTGACCCGTGTCTCTGCCGAGGTTGGGTGTGTAGCCCCATCTGCCATCATGTCCATACGCAACGTGCCTATGTGGATCTCAGAGCAGGGTGTTCACGCAATCAACTCCAACTTTGGCTATCAGACAATCTCTGAGCCCATTCAGGAGTACTGGAGAGAGGGGGTCTCAGACCCATTCTCTCATTATGCGACACAGGCTGGCGCAACAAACCTTGGAAACCAGCAGCCAGAGACGTTTAGCGCACCGCCCATTGACCCAATGATTGGGTATAATGAGCGATTCGATGAAATCTACTGCTCATTCGATGACAAGGTTTGGGTTTTCTCTAAGGGTACATGGCTGGTTTGGGACTTTGAGAGCTACTATTCTAGCTCAATCAACCCGGCGGTGACCGCATACGACCTTGTTAATGGTTGCCAAGTTCTCTCGATGCTTGGCCAGACGTACATGGTTGCCGTAGATAACCCGCTCACTGAGGCTGGGCTTGTTGCTGGCCAGTCGCGCACAATCTTCCCGTACAGCATTTACGAGCTTGGTCGGGGCGGCGGCAAGGACAACAGTTATGTCAACGAGCAAGACCTGATCGTTAGAAATAGTGTTGTTAGGTTGAGGCAGGCTGGGCTTAGTAATACTTCTTTCTATTTAGAGCTAACTGAGATTAATGCGTCTGGTGAGTACGTGTTTTTGCTGTCTGGCGTCCCCCCAAATATACCGCTCTCCGCCGCCCCGCAGCACTGGCAGTTTGAGGTTAAGTTTAACGCTACGTACTGGGAGCCGGTCTTGTCTGGCGCGAGCGTGCTTGATTACATGCTGCCCCACGAGAGGCTTTCCACAGACATCGACTTTGTAAACGTGGATCGATGGGAGCATGGCGTTGGCCCATCGGGCGTGGGCGACAGCATTATGATTGAGTGGGGTGGCGCACTGGTGCGGCAGGAGCTTAACGAGTCGAACAAGAACCCTCTCATTTATGTCAAGTTTAGGCCAACAGCAGCAAACACCACTGGAACAAACACCTTTGGTTGGGAGTTTCCCGCTGGCTATGTAGCAACGATTGATGACGGGAATGCCCCAACAGACTACGATGCGAGCGTGTACGTAAACGAGTTAAGCTATGCACCGCAATTGGATGGCGAGGGGCTTGGGCAGTCAGTGGCCTATCTCTACAAGGCTCCAACTGCAAGACCCGGTGAGAATCAGCAGATAAGAACTCGTGGGCTTTACACCAGGGTGACCTCTCATGGTGAGGGTGTGCTGGTCAATCAGAACTACCCTTATCGGCTGTACAATGCAGCCTTTGGTTCAGACAAGAAGCTGTACAACGATCAAGTCATCTACAGCGCAAGCGAAGTTGTAACTCTGCCAAAAGAGACATCGATTAGAACCAGGATCCAGAAGGCTGGCGAGATGGTCGATAAGACCTTTAATGGTGAAGCCTATTATGCAGACCCTGCGAATGCAGCCACAGGCAACCTGCTCATCGATAACCAACAGGTTGACGAGATTGCCATGAGCACCAGCGCAAGGGGTGGCAGCATCGGGGTTATGCTCTTTGGCTTTATTCTAAACAAGGCGGAAGCCATCAGGCTGTACGCCGCGAAGATGACCTATAAGGTTGTCGGTGGCGCAAGAAGGCGGGGCCGTTAATGACTGAGCTTCGCCAGATTCGCGACAAGAACATGTCGCTAACCCAGCTTCGCAACGAGGGGATAGTCAACGGCTATCACCGGCTGGACGTTCAGCAGAACCCAATCAAGTACTCAAAGAAGCGAGATGAAACCGTCTTAATCGAAGGCGAGTTCAAGGGGCACACTGCTGACAAGCCTCACACCCTCATCAGGGCTGTAGAGGTTGCCGAGTTCAGTGGCGTGATGAAGGTCGAGGCCGGTGCAACAATCCAGGGGGTCACATTCAAGGGTGACGCAGTGCTGGCAGAGGTTACGGGCACAATGCCTGCGATGTTCAGGGACTGCACATTCATTAGGGACGCCTCAACAAACCTGACAACAGCCTTCGTCACCGTCGCATCTGGTGCCAAGGCCACATTCTCTGGTTGCAGGTTCAGGTCTGCTGAAGACACCGGTGTGATGCAGGGGGCTGGTAATGTGGTATATAATGATGCCGCAAACGCAGCTACCGACGTCTCTGTTGTTGCCTGCGTTAACGAGACCGGATGGTCTCACTCAAACGCTACTGTTTTAGGCGAGGTGTGAACGATGTCAGTACAGCCATCAAACCGCATCATCAGAGAGCAGTTCAGTGAGGGCACAACCATTGACTCCGACAGGATTCAGGGAGCCCTCGATACTGTAGAAGCCCGCATTAACGAGATCTCTCGTGGCGATATCCTGCCTCGGTACGTTGAGCAGACGGTGCATCTTGGGTTTCTTCCCGGTAGCCTCACAACGCCGTCCGACTTTTACCCCTGGGGTCCGCTCTACAACTCATCGAACTGGGTTACCGCTGCTGGCCTTAGCAATGTGGAGAACGAGTTGAGGGTTAAGGGGTGCTACAATAGCAATATTGCATCCCCCTCAACTGGCGACCAGTATGTATGGTCAACCGGGATACACCACACGAGCCCATGCCTGCTCACAGAGGTCCACTTCAATGCGGTGACCGATGCGTACCACGTAAACGCTCTAACGGATAACGTGATGCACATTATCGTGAGCGTTGATAGTGACAGCGGGGGAAACGATAGGCACCTGAACTCATTTGAGGTGGCAAAACATCTTATTAGCGACCCGGCGTGGAGGTTCAGGAGGACAGCGGCAACCGCAGTACCGGATATGCTACCGGCGCACACCGATGACCTGGGTGGCAACATCGTATCGTTTCAAAACCTAAAGGTGACAATCCCAGCCGGGGCAAAGGTGAGGTATCAAGTAGTCATCCCGAGGAATGTTGGGGCGTGGGGGGCGAACCCGTTCTCAACAATCGTGGCGGGCTTAACGCTACATTATCTTGAAGAGGTGGTCGAATGAAGCATGTCTTCAGCAGGCTCTCAAGGGGTATCAAGCTTCAGGTTGGCCACATCTATACGGCGGTATCGTCTTCACTCAGCAATCTTACAGATAAGGCGGGCACTTCTGACGGTGTGGTTGCTGACCAACTCCTTTGTGGAGATGGTCCGTTTACGGTGCATCTGTCTGTGCCAAACTTTGATGCGACACAGAAGGCAACATCGATCCCGTTTGTGCTTCCAGCATATCAGGGTGACACAATCTGGTCGTCTTCATATTCTGGAGAAGAAACCCAGGTTTTCAGGGTTGAGGATGTCGGATTCTACTTTGACTCTCACGATGAAAAGGCTGCAATCGGGGGCCTTGCTGGCGCTGTGGCTAATCAGGCGGTGTTTGAGGATATCTCAGACTATAAGCTTGAAGTTGCCATCCTTGAGACTAGACAGAAGAGTCAGGGTGAAGACAACGCAACCCAGTCTCGGTATTCAAGTATATGGTCTAGCACAATACCTGCGACAGTATGGGAGGCAGGCTTGAACCCTGCCACATTCTCTGAGATAAGTGCGGAGCTTTCACCTATGCGGACCTACATAGTTCGCATAATTGCTCCTGACCTGGACTCTGTATCAGCAAACAAGTATGCGCTGCCAAACTTGAACGTATGGATAAAGCTGAGAACTGAGCTTGCACCGAGGGATGTCCACGCGCCATCTGAGGATAAGTATGTTCAGAACATACCAACATCACACAATGGGGCGGTTCAGAATGTTGCGGTGACAACGACATCACCAGTGGTCGGAGATAAGATTACGGCAGAGTATGCAACCCCGACGGATGCATATGATGGCGTTCAGACTGCGCTCGGCAAGGTCGATAAGGTCTTTAGAGATAAGCTTCGCGCCAACTACAACATTCACTCAGAGTTGCCCTCAAGTGAGAACCTTACAGACGGCGCAGCCTATAAGGTTCTTGCCGTCCCGATGTGGGGCAACTTTCGAGAAACCGTGGACGGGACCATCTCTGGGGGTCTACCGTATGTCGGGTCTTTACCGTTCACCACCATGATTACGGATAGAAGGGTAATCCCCATCTCCAACAACTTTACCGTCCACCACGTCATAGCTTGCGCGAATTACGAGACGGGGGACCTGTATCCAAGCCCCTCGACATTCTCGCATCATGTTGGGGTTGGTATTGGATCAGGGCTGCGTTCAGACTTGCACGTCTACCAACAGGTTGCATATAGGACATGGGCTCCATACTCAGCAGCCGCGTACGAAGTAGACAATTGCAGCGTTACGCTAAACGACACCCTGACTGACTCGTGGGAGATTGTGAGCGTTCCGCTTGTTGAGGTTACGGGCGAGTCAAGCACCAACTATGGGCAGCAGGGGAGGCCCTTCTTTATTGGCCAATCAAGGACCGGGACCAACTCAAGAACCAGTGTTGGCTCCCCTGGTGGCGGAAGCGGAAACACGCCAGCAACGCTTGGGCAGGAAAGTTTTATTGAGGTCAGGTGGGGCATGAAAGACACGTCGGGCCTAAACAATCTCGCATCAAAGGTTATCGTCCCCCATTACGGCAACTGGGTTTACATTATAGGCAAGACCACCACGGTCACGAGCAATCAGGAGTAAGGTTGTGGCTACAGCGCAGCAGATTAGAGATGAGTCATACGCACAGAGCGAACGAGCGCGAGAGCGTGCAGCCCAGGCTCTTGCAGACCAGATAACCTTGGCTCAACAAGGTGTGACGGTTGCTCAAGAGGCAAGCGATAAGAGTCTTGCTGAAATGCGAGCACAGGCAGCGAGAGGTCTTGCCAGCCAGTTCCAGGCAGCAGGGCGAAGGGCTGCTGGCGGTGGCACACTCGCAGCACTTGGTCAGGTTGGCCGTGACACTGAGCGGGCAGTCTCAGCCCAAAGGGCTCAGAATGACGCAAGAATCCAAGCAGCAAAGATGGCTGCGGCAGATGTCGAGGCCACCAAGACAATGGAACGCTCAGAGCTTCTTGACCGACAGAGGAATGCAATGGAGCAGTTTGCTGCAATCATTGCAGGAATGCCTGATGAGAACGTGTTTGGCAATGTGGATCGTCGTAATTACCTTAGAGCCGCAAGGGATGCCACGGCAGATCCAGCACTCAAGGAGATGATTATTGACCGACTGGTTCAGGAGGGGGGGGACAGGTAATATGGCACGTATTCTCAGACGCAGAGTGGTTCAGATGCCAAAGGTTGCTTCAAGTAGGCGTAACCTTGCGTCTGAGATTAACCAGTATCTTCAGTTGGGCCTTAATGCTGGGCAGATTATTGAGAAGATAATCCCCGACGACCCCAAGACAACACCAGAAGCTTACGGAGAAACGGTTAAGGCGCGACTTCTTGGCACTGGCCAGGACAGCGTGTACGATCAGTATATCAAGCGGGAGATTCAGCAACCCTCTCCGTCAGAAGCAAAGGTCCCTCTCGCCGATGCTTCATCCCCCGCACCCTCGGCGGAGAGGGTTGTGCCAGCCGTTGACAATATGGGCAACCCAGCCCCAGAGCCAGAACCTATGCAGGCTCAGAAGGCTTACGTTAGCCAAACCGTGACGGATGCACGCAGGGCTAGAGGGGAAACCTTTAGAAAGGTTATGGCCAACTTCAATGAGGGCTTGGCTATCGTGAGGGAAAACTCTAACCCGTGGAACCGTGGCGAGAAGATAGACAAGTACATCGCCGCATTTGAAAGAAACCTTGCCAAGTCACCGCTTATGAATAGCGGTTCAGCCAAGGCTCGCCGGGCTGCTGTGGATGTTTACCGTGCAAACCTCAGTGCCGCCACAGCGCAGATGACCAGAGAGTCTATAGAGAGCGAGGGCCAGAAGGGCAGAGAAGCCACCGCTGACAACATTGAGAGAAGAGCGGTACTCAAAGAACAGTACCGTGTTGCGAAGCTTGGAGGCGACAAAGAGCTTGAGAAGTTTAAGCAGAAAAACAGGGTAGACACAGAGAAACTTAGGCAAAGAAATCGTAGGGGTATTGAGTCTTACAAGCAGGGAAATCGCGACAAGAATAGGGCTGCAAAGGCTCTGATGGGCATCCTCACCAAGAAGCCATCAAAGACCCAGGCTGAAAAAAGCTTTATCACCGAAATGAAGCAAAAAGATAAAGCTGTTGAAAACTATGATGACGCAATGACCAAGCTTCAGGCCCTTCTCGCCATGGAAAGCACTCAAGAAGTATTCTTGTTGGCGGAGAGTGACCTTAACGATGATCATCGTCAGATTAGGGAGGATGTGGATGCTCAGATTGCAATCGTGGAAGCCAGAAGAGCAGCGCATTCAGCCATGCTTCAAAGGTTAACGGGTCTAGCAGGGCAAGACTCTGGGCTGCTAGAGGTAATACCTAATGCACTGCCAGCATTTGAGATGCCTGTGTGGGTGCCAGAGGGTACAGCAGAGCAGCCCGCACCAGCCGATGCCCAGAATGCAGGCGGCGATGCAGACCCAGCCGTGGATACTGAGACTTTAATTAAAATTTTTAATCCCCAATAAAGGGTGGCGTAAGTGGCTGATCCAACAGAAAGCGAACGTCTCCCCACGGCCCGTGAGACCATCAACGGGCTAGTAAAACTTGGGCAGACGCCTGAAAAGGCGAGGCTCTTGGTGGAAGAAAGCCTTGGCTTCACCATCCCAACCGGGCAAATGGACCTTACAGCCAAGGAGCTTAAGCGACGTGCAGAGCAAATCAAGCGGCGTAGGTCTGAGCCCACAATGTCTGTTGACAACGAGTCTCGGTTCAAGACTCCGGGGCCATCTCGCGGCATCGTTCAGACTGTGGGCGTCCCGATAGCGCAAGCCTTTGGCGTTGCCACTACGGCGTTTGAGCCACTAAGTGATGAAGAGACATCATCCGTGGTTAAGACATTTCGGGATAGCTACAGCCAGCTTGAAAAAGAGACCAATGTCCGCATGGAAAGAGATGCGGCACAAAACTTCATCGACAATGTGTCGGGCATATCTGAGGGCACCATTGACTTCTTTAAACAGGTTATTGGGGCTAAGTCTGAGCGCGGACTATCTGACACTGAAGCAATATATGCTGCATACAAGGCGGGTAGAGCGATCCCTGGACAGATGATGGCTGGCGGTGCCGCCTTTTTGGCAAGGCTGGTATCCGATCCTAGAACTTTTTACACTCACCCTGCGGACGCCTTCTTGACAATGGCCCCAATGCTTCCAAGTATTGCGAAGTCAGCAAGGCTTGGTAATGCCAAGGCGGTAAAGGCACTCAAGGAGCTAGAAGACGCTGGCGTTTTGAGGTCTGTTGCCGGTGGGGATGTTGCACAGCTTGCGGTCAGAGGGACACGCGCTGCCCTAGAGGCACCCGGCAAGGTTTTAGACGCCCCACTGCCCGGCCCGCTCAAGAGCCAAGTCAGAGCCCCGGTCCAGATGATCGATGGCGTTCCAACTGGCGGTTCAAGAGCAAGAACGTTTGGGGATCTCGCCACCAGTGCGCTCAAGGGTGCAGGTGTTGGGGTAATGGCTGACGAGGTGCTGCTTGGCGCTCTTGTTGGTGCATCACCAGCAGCACTAGCCCCTGCGGTTCAGGCGTTAAAAAGGTACAGACCAGAGCTTGCAGAGGCCGCTCGCGAGTCAACAAGGTTTGGCGACCTTCCAGAGAGGGGGGTGTCCGCCTTGTTTAAAGCCGTCGAGGCGGTAGACGGGTCAATGCTTAGGCGCTGGTTTACCGACGTTGCGGCAATGGATAACGCTAGAGCGGAAGCATTGCTAAGGGAGGCTATCCAACAGCCGGAAAGGTTCGCACAAAGGTTGACCCAGGATATCGACCTCCTGGCCAGTCTTGCTGAAAAGGCTGACACAAAGACAGGCTTTGAGCTTGCATCCTATGAACCAGGGCTCGGCACCGCCGTAACGGTTAGAGATCCCACGGGTGTGCCAATGCCGGATAGCGAGAGCGCCCTACTTCAAAGGCTTGGAGAGGGGTCAACCGCACCACTAGTCGCAAAGCTTGGCCCCGATGAGGCCAGGGTTATTGACCGGATTGCAGACACAATTGCTGGCGGCCTGTCCAAAGCCAGGGATGACTTATCTGAAGGCGTGAAGCCCCAGCAGGATTTGAGAGATAGGTACGTCACGCAGATACGTGAGGTGTGGACGGGTAACGCACCCGGCTATCTCGATGAGCCATCAGTCAATGGCGCTGTGATGAAATACCTTGTTGATTTAGGTATGGAGCCATCAATGGCTGGTGCCCAGCTTAGGCTTGCGGACAGTGAGTGGAGGCAGGGCCGCAAGGTGGTGCAGATAAAGGGTATACCACCGAAGGTTGAGGGCGGCAACTGGACCGAGGTCAACATTCGCGATGTCATAGCCAAGGCTGTCGAGAAGTCCCCCGAAGCGAAAAGAACAATCCTCGAAAAGACTGCTGCTGGAATCGTTAAAAACGAGGCAGTCAACCAGAGAACCAAGCTAATCGCAGATACAGCCAACCCGCTTGTGGAAATCTTCGAGGAGCGCTGGCTAAAGAGCGGCGGGGTGATGAAGAGTGGTGCCAGGAAAGAGTTCAACAAGATTCTCACGGAGAAGCCGGAAGTTTTCACGGACATAATCGTCAAGATGTACGAGCTAGAGAAGGGGTTAGTCCCCGGTGCTCCGGTCATGTTCTTGCCGATGCAGGGTAACGGGCTCACGGTGCCCAACCTTACCGCCAACCTGCAAGGGCGGCACATTACTACGGTCGCACGGGCCATATCAGAAAAGCATGGCATATCCCTAGAGGCAGCAAAGAGGGAGGTCCGAGACCTTAGAGACAGAAAGCTGTTCGGCATGGAGAGGGTTGACGAGCTTGGAGGCTACCTCGACCCAACTGTGGCCAAGGCTTTCGACAGAATAGATGCTGCGGAAAAGTTTCGCGATAATGTTAGCAGCGACCTGTCTCGATGGTCTAAGAAGCTAAAGAAAAACCTGACCGTCCTAAACGTATCATCGGGCGTCAACAACATCACCGCCAACGTCCTGCTCCAGAGCGTAAGTAGGGGCGTTCCGATGTCTGCAATCATTAAGGAGCTTGGTCAGACCGGCCTGTCTTACCGCAGGTTCAAGGCTGGCAAGCTTGATGACCCCGGCGCAACGGCTATGTATAGAGCACTAGAGCGGACAGGCTTGCTCGATAGCGACATGATTGCCGTTGAGACCCACCTATACAAAGGCGAAAGCCTGCCCCAAAGGCTGGCCAAGCCATTCGAGAAGTTCTATCGACAAGGTGACGCACTGCCCAAGCTTGAAGAAGCATCAAGAGTATACAAGAAGTCTATGTCCCAGCTAGACATGCTCAAGGATGGTGAGAGCGTGGCGTTCATGGTTGATACCAACAAGGTTGTGCCAATCAAGAGAACCCAGGCGGGCTTTGAGATGAAGGGGCGTGCGCTGTCGGCTGACGAGCTTGCCGATATTGTGGCCAGGGGCTCCGCAATGGCTGCTGAAAACAAGTTCTTCAACTACAGTGACACGGGGGCCTTAAGTAAGAAGGTTCTCGCCAAGGGTGAGAGCGCGTTCGTATCTCCATTCTATACTTGGTTTAGCAAGGCGCTGGCTGGCAGGCGTGGTGGTCTCGTTGGCAATGTCCTGCTGGGGGACTTTTCCCCAATACTCTCAACGGACAGTGCTGCAATTACGCGAGCGCAGCTTGCCGACGCGACACTCCAATCCGGAAAGAGGGCCATGTTTACCCAGGTGGGTGACATAGAAGAAAGGGCGGCACGAGACGGCCTGCGCCAAGTGGTGGGGTATAAGGGCATAGAAGAGCCCACGCTGATGACCCGGATGAAGGATGGGGCGATTGGCGTCACCAGCTTGCAGGGCGTTAACTTTGCAGCACCCTTTATTCTTGGCCTCCGTGCTGGCTTTGGTGCCCTATCCATCGGCAGGGGTGACACGTCGGCAGAGAAGTTAAACTCGCTGATGCGAAAAAGGCAGGAGGGTGAGAGCGTAAGATCTTTTCAGCGTCGAAAGCGCAGGGCGTTCCTTGCTTTCAAGCAGATTCGGGGAGAGAGGCTTTCAGGCAAGAACTCGCTAGAGCTTTTAGGCTTGGCGGGTGGTCCCATGCTCGACATTCTTAGGGCGATAGAAGAGGACGGCAAGAATGAGTATGGTTACAGTCGAACTGGAGATGAGCTTTTTGCAGCACTAGGGTCAGCCCTTATTGGCGGTACCGTTGCGCGGGGCATCCAAACGGCGAGAGCGGCAATTAGTGAGAAGGGGGTTTTCGGCCACCTGCCTGCTGGAGTCAGCCTAGACCCTGCCCGCAAGGAAGAGCTTGCCTCGTTTATGGCCAGGAGGATGATAAGCCTTTTTGCTCCAAGGCCCGTAAGGATTAAGTCTCTAAAGAAGTCGAAGAGAACTGTTACATCCAAAGGTGTCAAGAGAGGCAAAGCCAAGTCAGTAATAAAGGGTGCTGCGGAATACCAAGTCAAGGCTGTCAGGGAAGCTCTCACCAAGGGCACGATTGGCGAAATCGAATCTGAGCTTAAGGATATCGAGGGTAGCAACCTTCAGATAGACAAGGTTGAGCGGAAGAGGTTGCAGGCTTTACAGAAGCTGTGGGAGAATGTAATCCCAGGCGTAATAAAAGATTACGAAGACAGCATTCCAAGGAATGTTGCCGAGTTTGAAAAAATAAGCCGCGAATAACCACAACACTATTAAGGAGTGGTAACCAATGGCCGCTGGAATAACAGCAAGAAGTTACGTTAACAACTGCGTCTTCTCTGCTAAAACAAAGTACATCAAGATCCCAACGAATGGGTCCGTAGGCGAAGCTGAAGACCTGATTGCACACATCACCACGCTGGCCGGGTTCTTCCCGTCCTCGGTCTTGTTGAGCAACAACTCACTCGGCAGCAAAACCATCTACATCAGGGACGAGGCGAGCAAAGCCGCAGCAAACACTCTGCAAGGCATTGCAATCTCCCACCTGGGCAGCATGTTTATCCCTCTGGTCGGCGTTCCAACTGGCGGGCTTTACATCGAGAATGATGATCCTGTCTACGCCCTGTGCTTTGAGTAGGTGACAACATGAGCAACCTGCTAAGTAACTTCACAAACAGTGGTCCGGTATCTGGTGGTGGCGGAGGTGGAACCGTCACCTCAGTGGGGCTCTCGTCCGACTCTGGTAGCGTCACACCCATCACAGCATCTGGCACCTTTGCCATCGTTGGTGCTGATGGCGTATCGACCAGCGCATCGGGCTCGACTCTTAC
>MPLU02101962.1_pt1 | contig 22361 bp, 19 predicted proteins | sample 1617381 | NCBI WGS metagenome assembly MPLU02 (sample SAMN05944801, study PRJNA350692) | marine metagenome | biome: marine; feature: ODZ; material: water; isolation source: 90 m water sample filtered on 0.2 um supor filter | place: Pacific Ocean | collected 2012-04-08 | depth 90m m
ATCTTCTTTAAGTTTAAGTTTTCGCATTGCAACAACAATACTACTTGCATAGATAAAGCCTTGTCCACCTGATATTTTATCATCCGGATCAAACATATCCTGTGATGCATAAGTGTGGTTAGTTGCAACCATGCCTACGTTAAATGAACCAAACATGTTTACACAGTTTCTAACAAGAGCTGTTAATGCCTTAGGTTTTCTACCTAGGTCACCCTTCATATCACCCTTTTCAAATTGATCAACATCGGTTGGGGTCATCATCATACCTAGTGAATCTAACACAAATAATACTTTTGGTCTATCTTGTGGATCTTTGTCCGTATAATCTGCTTTATATTCTTTCATAAAGTTTGATATTGTTTTAGCAACATCATCTATCATGCTCATACCCAATCTTAAAAGTTTTTCTTCTGTAGTATCAACACCAATAGCTTTTAACCATGCTTCATCTAGTGCATTTTCAGAGTCAACCAGTATAACAAATATACCTTGCTTTTGTGCTTCTCTAATAATATTTCCTGAACAAATGTAAGACTTGCCAGAACCAGACTCTCCTGCAAAGACTGTTACTTTGCCTAGCGGAATGCCTTTATAAAAATCTCCTGAAATAAGATAATTTAAGGCGTAGTTGCCAGTTGATATCCAATCAGTTGGATCATTAAATCCTACTCCTAGACCATCTATAGACTTTGTTATGCTTTTTCTAAATTTTGTTACATCAAAAGGTTTAACCATGTTTGTGACTCCTATATTTGTATTATATTTTGTTGTGTTAAAATGTCAATCATAAATTTGTATATTTGTAAATTTGCTTTGGTATGACAGGTCTGTATCATTGAATGTTTGCGTCCAAGTACCAACCGGTAGTCCACCTAATCCGGTTTTGCTATCGTATGGATCAATACCACTATCTTTACACCAATCAACAAATCCATCTCTAAACCACGGACCACTTTCCCTCTCAAACCACAAGTCTGGTCCTATGTGATGCCAGTTTTTGGTGTTTTCGTAATCAGCCGGTAAATGATCCTGATACAATTCTTGGTGTGTTTTACCTACTTCATTATATCCAATATAAACGTGTCCTGCTGTTCTTTCATATGTTATAGTTGCATATTCTTCTTCTGATAAATCTTCACGCCAAATATGATCTTTATCCCAACGCAAATGATATTGATTTCCTCTGGTAGTCCCAGGTTCTAATTCATGTAACAAACGATTTAAATTACGTATAGATTCTTTGATTTTTTTAGGAGCCATTTGAATCAGCCGTGTTGGCTTATCCCACTCTCCATTTAAATTTTCAAATACTTCATGTAAGTCGTTATAAAAATCATGGTTGTCCCAATCAACTTTTAAATCAATAACTTTGCGTTTAAAAAATATGTTAATGTTATCAATTGATTCAAGCAACATGTCTTGGGTCTGTTTATCACTTCGATATTTGCCAAAACTTTCTATGTTATCAATATGCATTCCTTTATCAACATGTTGATGTAAAATTCTAGTGTATTTTTTTGCAATGGCATTGTCAAAGCATTGCACAGTAGACGTGTGTACGTTATCAATTGTAAAAACTATTTTTGACATTTGTAGTAAAGGGGCAGAGCAATACTACTTTGTGATATCTATTGATGCCCCAAACTTAATTATTTTTGTCTTGCTCTTATCATTGCAAGTATATCTTCTGCTTTACTGCCACTAGTCTGCGTTTGTGCCGCAGGTTCTGGAGTTGGAGCAGGTTGTGGTGCTGGCTCTGGAGTTGGAGCAGGTTGTGGTGTAGCTTGTGCTGTCACTGGTGCCGCTGTTGCCTCCATTGCTGGTGTTGGTGCCGGTGTTGCAGTTGTACCACTTCCAGTTGCAGGAGCTCTAAATCCTCCTGGACGGAAATACTGACTGTATTTGTCGGCATCATATGGTTCACCATCAACTGATGCTTTGAACATTTCTTCCATTACTTTAACTTCTACCTCAGTTGGTTTCTTTGGTAGATAATCACCTAAGTTATGTAAGCCGTGTGTATCTATCGCACTTTGTTGTTCTGCACTTAATGGAGAAGTTTTTCTTGACCATTTAGAAGTTGAATAGTCTGCATAACCACCTTTTGTAGTTTTGTTAACTCTAAAATCAACACCTCTAGTATAGTCAGTTGGTAAATCTTCCATTTCTGAATCCATTAATGCGGATTTAATAATGTTAAAGATTTGTGGACCAATTATAAAACGTCTAATTGGATTCTCCGGTGTAGCATCTTCCTGTAATGGTGATGCTGTTACAAAGCCTTGGAATATGTAAGAACGTTTCTTCCAATATTTTCTGCCTAAGTCTTCTAATGATTTATCTTTAAACCATTGTCTTACTTCTGCAAGTATTGGACATGCTTCGTTATACATTTCCATACAAGGTACTTGTACTTGAACTGGACCAGATGCACTATCACCTTTTACTGAATTAAAAGGTAATTTGATCATTGCCCTTTCAGTCCAAAAGAAAGTGTTATTTGGATCTTTGTCGGGTAAAAATCTTAAAACTGCTTCTGAGTTTTCTGGAATATTCCAGTGCGGGTATATTGCATTATCTCCACCTTCACCTGAAGGTCTCGAAGTTTGAGCCTGCAATTTAGCTCTTATATCAGCCAATGTTGCCATAATGATAGCCTCCTTTATTTGCCTAGTTTTATTACTATAGTTTTTATAATATAGATATAAGTTTGTAAAGTCAATCTATTTTTTGAAAGGATCTTGATACTCAGATTTGGTAAAGTCTTCGTCTTCTAATACCACGTTTAATGCCTCTGTTTGTGCCAATGCCCATGCTTCAAATTGTTGTGATTCGTCTTTGTATTTTCTTTTATATTGCTTAGATAGTTTGCCTTTCTTAATGTCTTGTCCTTTGATATTTTTAAATGCTTTCATATCTTCTGGTGCTTTTCTAACTTCTTCTTTGTAATCGTCATCTTGTGCAATGCGTTTCATATCTTGTAGATATTTGTTTGCAAGTTTGATTGCTGTGCCTTTTAATTGTTTTATTTCTGGATCTGGTTTGTAAAACAGTTCACCTTGACTTACCAACTGCGTATCCATATCCGCCGCAAAGTTTGCCACAGCATCATCATCTGGATTAGTTGATAAAAATCTTGTAGCAATATCTCTCATGATAGTTGCTAATTTTAAGTTTGTTTCTTTTTGTTGTCTTCTTAAATTGTTTTGAAAAGTGTCATATGAATCATCTTTTTTCAAAATTAGTTTTGATTTAGGATCATTTAAAAATTGATTCACAGCTGGAGCAAATCTTGCCGCAGTGCTTGATGTTGAAACATCATCTTGATCTTTTTCATCATCATCTTTGTATTCTTTAATAGGTAATAATTTAAATGCATCTACTAGTGCATCGTCAAAAGTTTCTTTAGTAAACATTTTTACCATTGCATTGATATTATCTTCTGATACTTCTACGTTTGGAGCATTTAAAGATTCAACAGCATTTTCATAACTTCTAACACCAGCAAGTTTATGCAGTGTGTTTTTAGCATCTACAATTTTTGTGTTTGCCGCTGTCAAATATGGTTGTGTAGTTTCGTCTACCATATTATGTTTTAAAGCATATTTTGTAAATGTTCTAAGTTTAGACATTTCGTCTACTTTATTAATAATAGCTTCACCTATTTGATCGTATGGATTACCACCTTTGGCCACGTGCATCTGCATAGCTCTTGCACCTGCTAGATAATTGTAAGGAAAACGGAATCTTTCACCTTGTGCATTTTCAATAAAGATGCAGTGTATGTTTCTAGAACGTGCACCACTTACTGTTTCGTCTACTGCTTTTGAATGACGTATAATCATTCTAGTTTTATCTAGTTTGTTATATGATGTTTTACTTGTTCCGTGCATGTTGCTTTCCTGTACTGTATTTACTTGTGACATGAATTCAAAGTCTCCTTGCTCTAGATCTAATTTTTCCATGTCTTGTGGTTTAAATGTTAAGTTGTGAGATACTGCAAATTCCTTCATTGCTCGAGCAAAATCGTACCATTCTTGCTCTTCACTAGCTTCAACACTATCTGTTAAATTTTTGTTGTATATTAGCCGTAGTGTTTCTTCATCTAGTGCGATTGATACAGGATTACCTAAAAAATTAAATTTAAAAAATCTAGCATCTTCGGGTGCTGTAGTAACTGATGCTTCGTTATTACCCAATGTGATATTTGAATAACGTGCTTTTATTTCGTCAAATAAGTCTTTTGCTACTGCTTCTATGTCCATCTTGTGTATTTATTCTAAGCTGTGTTTTGATTTTTTACATATTGATTGTATCTTATTGCCCAAATTTTGCTCAAAATTATTGTATAATGTCCTAATATACTTTAATTTTGCTTGATTGTGCGTCAGTATTGTTTGTATGGTGCTATTATCACCAGACTTGCTTATTAAGTAATTTTTGAAGCTATTACAAGCTAATTGTATGCGTCTATTTGTGTCAGGCTCGTTATCGTATGATTCGTCAATATATGGGCTAAATGTTTTGAATCCTAGTTGTTTTAATTTTTTTAGATAATGTCGACACCCAACAATTACAAACGGTATACCTGCTCTTATAGGTTTGATAGTTTTTTCTGTGATGAAAAAGAAGTTAGTTTCAGTTTCAGTAACCAGTTCTATTTTACTACGTGAATATGCTGGTATCAAATCAGCATCTGCCCAATCAGTGTTTGTACCAGTCTTTGTGAATTCGTCATGTTGATGTTTGAAATACGAATGCGGAACAATTTTCCTAAACATGTACTTGCCTAATTGATCGTATTTTACAGATTCGTCATATACAAAATCATTTGGATAATCAAACATGTCTAAGTTTTCAAGTAGCCACTGTTCAACAACTTGTCTGTGAGGTCTACTTTTTGACATTAAACAAGTCCAGTGTGTACCTTGTGTATTTGGTTGCAAAAACTCATTGCCTAACCAAATAAATCTGCTCCATGGTGAAGGAATGTGCTTGTCATAGTCTAAATTTGTGCCGTCACCAATAATATAGCAATCGTGTTTTTTGTTTTGTAGCAAGTAACTGACTCTACTGTTGTCTGTGGGTTGATGAACAATGTAAGTTGTGTTGCTAATGTCATTGTTACGCATATGCCAAAATATATTAGTCCAACTCGCAACTATTACATTATATGCGTTTGTCTTAGTATTAAAATTTTCTATTAGTTCAGCGTCGATATATTTGCTGTTGTATTCGTCGCAACCAACATGGAACATTATGTGCTTGATATAAAGATAGGCATAGGCATTGTCATTTCTGTATCAGAGTCTCTAAGCCTTTCAAAAATTTTATCATCCCAAGTTGCTACTGACACTGCCATTCTTACAACCAATAATGTTGCCATTACAAGGTCATCATGTTCTCCTATTTTTGCACTGAAAGAGTTTCCTGTAGCAACAAAATTTTTAAGTTCAGTAATTAAATTTTTAGATTTGATAGATAAACTGCCGCTTTCTAACATCTGTTTAAATTTTGCACACGCGGCCATTTTTGAATTGTGTGTTGTGTTGTATCCTTTTCGAAATCTACGCACATGTCCTTTTCTTACAGTTTCACTCAGTAACACTCCGGGAATATTTTCTTCCCCTATGTCAGATATTGCTACCAGTCCAGCTTCGCCTAATGTATTATTTTCAATGGAATAGTATATTTCATTTTGTACGCCAACTGTGTCAGCAATTTGTTCTAGTATTTGTTTTAGAATTCTAATCTGCCCTTGTATAGGTGTTGCATTGTGTTGCCATTCAGCAACTTGTTTCATTTCTGGCATTTCATAAACTTGTATCGCGGCATAGTCGCCACCAGTACCAAGCGAAGGATCTAAACCTACAAGATATGCTTTGCCTTTTTTGACTTTGTCATACCATCTTACGTGCCCATGTCTTTGCATTGGTTCAATGCCTTCTAGTTCTGCAAGTTTAATTGGCTTAATAAGAGTCTCATCATAGATTAAAAATTCACAATCGTGTTCACGCCTAAATCTTTCTTCGCCAATTCTTGCACGTTCTTCTTTTGCCCATTCTTCCGTTCTATCAGGATGTTCTCTCCACGATGCATGAAAAGCCGCAAATCCATTTTTACCTACTGGCAGTTCATTGCCGTATTCATCTTGTTTTTTGTTTGCTTCTTTCCATATGAGTGCAAATTGATCTTCATCTGAGTTGGGTGTTGATGTAATAATACACTTACCACCTGTTGCTAGTGTTGGTGCTAGTGAAGTCCAAAACTCTCTGGCTTTAGAAGGTGGATTCACAAATGCAAACTCATCACAATAAATTACAGATAGTGACATACCTCTACCAGTATTGTCTGTAGTAGTAGTTGCTTTGATACGCGACCCATTGTCAAATTCTAAAGTGTTTCTGTTGTATGAATATGCACCAGCTCGCAAAAAGTCTGGTAAATTTTCATACACAAATCTGACCCTGTTCATAATGTCTTGAGCACCTGTAAATTTATGTGCCGCAATTAGTATTTGTGAGTCAGGCACAAACATAGCATACCAAATTAGATAAGCTGATGCACACGTAGTTTTGCCTGTTTGTCTTGGTAGCATTGCTATTGAAAAACGATTGTTATGATAAGTTTCTACAAGTCCTTTTTGATATTTGAACATTTCAAATTTCATTGAACCTTTAGTGGGGTGTTGTATCATGCAATAATTTCGCATGAAGTATAATGGACCAGTTTTTGGATTGATACACTTATTAAGCTCAATAATTTGCTGTTCGGTAAACTTTACCTTTGTGTGGGCTTTTTTGGTGAGATTACCTTGTAAACTTTGTGCCATGCTAATATTTACAGTTTATGATTTTACTTCTTAGCTAATTGAGAACCAGCAGAACCTGTCCAAGTTTCTGTACCTGTGCCTTTGCTGTGAATACCAATTTTATTTTTTTCGTCTACTGGCATTTCATACGCTTTACCACTTGCTTTCTCAGGAACTGGTCTTCCAGAATCTTTTCTATCAGTCATTAGTTCTTTAAACATAGTCATATTGTACTTGTCGCCAAGTTTAACTTCTGGGTCACCAGCATCTTTAAATTCTAAATCATTAAGTCTAGCTTCTTCTGGCATTTCAACTGGATCTTCAGTTTGATCAGTTGGCAATTTCACCTTAAGATGATCTTGTGGTATACCAAATGTTTCTTGTAGCACTTGTTCTAATATTGCAAACTGCATAGGATACGCCGCTTCAACATCATATATTGTAACTTCCTTGTTTTTAAGTCTTGGAAATTCATGTGGATGTTCTTGTATTGGTGTAGCACCTACTTTTTTTACACTTAAAGTTTCATATTTTCCCATTAAATCTTTAAGTTTTGCTTCGAATCCTTCAGGTAATTCGCCAGCAACTTTAATACGTGCCGCATAAATCTTGTTTGCTTCTGCTAAAAATTCTTTGAATGTTTTCATACGTTTTATTTATCGTCTTTCGAATTAGCAAGTATCTGTTGTATCAGTTCATTGCGATCTGCTATTACTGATCCAGTGCCTGTAACTATATCTTCATCTGGTTTATTGTGGTCTAGCTTCATTTTTTTCAGCTGTAATTCTATCATTTTCAGCTTTTTATCTACTTTGGTATTTTTTGCACTAATGGCATTTTGCATCATAGATGACGCTACTTCAAGTATTCTACCTGCTAATCTAGGCTCTATATTCATGCCTAAGTCTATTAGATCTTTGTATGTTTGAAATGATTCAGTTGCATATTTGTCTATGTCAGCATCATCTTCTAAACCTTCTACTTGTGGAAGAGCAGTGTCAATTTTATCTAAACCTATTTTGGTTTTTATTAAAGCATCTGCTTCTTTGTCATCTTTTGTTTGTTGCTCGTCTTTCAAACTGTCCACCATTTCTTCTGGTGTACCATCAGAATCTAACTCAAATATTTCTTCTAATTTTTTCGTCATCTACTTTTATTTAAAGATATCTGACTCTGTTATAACACGAAAGCGAATTCCTTTGCCTTTAGCCCATTTGTTAGCGGCTTCCCATTTTGCCCTATTCACAACATACGCCGCTTGGTTTTGTATATTTTTACCTACAGATTCAAATTTGGCTTGATTGTTAGGTTTTACTTCAATTAATTCTCCTTTGCGTTTTCCTTTACTGTTGTACACAATAAAAAAGTCTGGCACATAAATTGTATTTTTACCAGTCAATGGATGCCTATAAGGTATTTTAATAGACTCTGATGACCAACCTATTACAGATGGATTATTATCACAGAAACGCATGAACGCCCATTCCCAAGAAGAACGGTACCTTGGTGTTTTTTTGCCTAGGTATTTGTCTACATTTTTTGGCTGGAACAGTCCTTGCGACCATCTGTTCATGTTATGCCTTAATGTTTCTATTAATATGATCTGCTGTATCTCTTGCCTGCTTATAACCTAATACAGATGTTTTGTATCTGTTTGCATTTAATATTTCAGCCACTAATTGAGAAAGGACAACTGGTGTTGCTTTGCCTAATGAGTCTAATACTTGGAAGATTGGCACATTATCTGTCTTTGCCTGCTTCAACAAAATATATCCAATTGATTGAGCTGACTCTCTAGTGTATTCTTTATTTTCAAAAAAGCCTACCACAGCATCATATTCAGATGCACTAAATTCTACTCGCTCATCTGTAAGACCTTCTAAAAATTGCACAATAGCTTTACTATCAGATGTTTTACCTACTGCTAAATTGCTGAATAAAGTTTTTCCTTCAGCTGATGATCCACTTGTTCCGTATGCCATTATTGTACCTCTAATATTTTATTATATGTATCTTTGTCTACAGTATAGTTTAAAATACCTTGTTGTGAAAGTGCTTTTGCTTTAATTGGTGCATCTGTTAGATATGCATCCTTTTCACTGGTTGTAAGTTTTGCCCATTCTGTTTCTACATTGTTAACATCTAAATTTTTGTCTGTTTTAAATGAAATGTACTTTGCAATTTTTGTTTTTGCTATTGTATTTGTAGTAATATATTTTTTAGCTTGTGAAGGTGTAAGCACAATTTCATTGCCCACTGCTTTAAATTTTGTACCTGTACTTGAAGTAACTCTTGTAGCTTGGCTTTCTTTTACTTTATTAATATCTTTTTTCTTTCTTATGTTTTGCGGAAATACTACACCTGGTTTAGAAGTTGCACCCAAATTGTTGTAACCACCTTTGATTGCATCTTTGGCCAAGCCTATTATTTCTTCTTGTGCACCTTTTATTCCACTTCCATTTTTAATTTTTTCATAGGCGCCTGCCGCTGTCAATGCCGCACCAAGCAAGTTGCCTTCTTGTAATAAACCAACTGATTGTGCCGCACCAGTGAGTATACCAAATATAGAATCGCCCCCACTTTTGTTTGGTGATGGTGTTTTGTCATAATGAAAGGATGCAAAGCCTTGTGGGTCAGCACCAACGGCTCCATTTTTAATTTTAACACCAGAATAACTTACAGAAAATGTATGTGAGTTTAATCCAGTGCCTGCATCTTGTGCCATTGAACCATTACTCCAATCGTTCACTACAGGATTCATCATTTCATATTCTGTAAATCTTTTTCTACCCATTTGGAAGATTGATATGCTGTTAAAAAACTTATTATGTTTAGCAACATCTCTACCCCATCGTCCTGCTTTACTAAAGCCATACCCTTGTCGACTGTATGCACCTTCACCCACGTTTGCATCGACAATATAATGTTGATAATAAGACTTGAACAATGAAGTTGCAACGTCTCCCATATCATCATGTAGCTCAATTCTTACTGGCTGATAGGTAATGCCTGTTTGTGAATAATTTTTATAATTGTATTGATTCTTAAGTTCAACGTTGAATTGGTATGCTGGTAAATCTGTGCTTTTTACAATCATACCTAATTCAATTTTTTCACTGCCGCCTAAAGAACTTCCTGATGCAAATCCATTTATGTTAAATGTTACATGATATAAAAACTGATTTTTTGGTTGTAATCTATGTAGATCATCAGTATACAAACGAGCGGCATGTTGATAATCTCTCATGATATCACCACCAACAAGTTGTTTTAGAAAATTAGAACGCCAGTTAGCCATTTGTAATATTTATTGTCATAAAAAAAGCGCCTATAAAGACGCTTCTTTTAAAATTGGGAGGAATTAAAGTTAAATACCGCCGCCTGTAACTGCTGTATTAACTGTTCTTGCTACTGCTGTACCAATACCTGTACCTCTTGGAGTTTGTATTGCATTGTCATATCTAATTGACATTGTAATTTGTACAGGGTCTGATGTTGCATAAGCTAGTGTTCCGTATTGGACGTTGTCCAAGTAACAACCATACAGTTCAAATGTTTCTAGTGTAGTTGGTGTGTTTGCACCATTTCCACCATCAAGTATTTCAACTCTAGAAGTAAATTTGTAATCACTTCCTGAAGCCGCACTTGATTGTTCAAAGAAATCAAATTGTTTCTGTAGTTGTTCACCAGTAAGTTTAGTTACTTCGTTGTTAACATCATCTCTAACGTTCAGTGTGATTGGTTCCCATGTATGTTTACCAGCCATGTATACTCTTGAGTTGTATGCTTCAAGTGTAATTTGATCGAAAGTAATGTTTGGACGACTAACGTCTACTACTTGTTTTGTTATTTCTGATCTAGGAGTAGATATACCAAAGTTTTCTAGTATCACTCTAAAGCGATACTGTAATTTTGGCATCAACAAACCTTGAGAGCCTGATGACTGATCACTCGCTAGTGGGACTGTAAATTTTGATAAAGTTGATACTGCCATTTTATTCTCCTACTATGAATATTTACTATTCACAATTTTTTTGTTGTTTCAATACCTTTAAAGGCCTAGCCCTTAAATGCCTTGCTGTGCTATCTCTCCTGTATTTTTAAGTCTCACTGGTATAAAGATAAATTCAACTGCCTTAGTTGGCTCAATTGCTATATCAACATACAGTTCGTTTCTATCAATTCTAGCCGCTGTGTTGTTAGATTCATCACATACAACAGCAAAGTCTGTTAAGGCTCTTTGTGCTGTAAGTTCTAGCATGAATGATTCAACTGCTTGTTTGATTTCATTTCTTGTTAATGAATCATTTGGTTCAAATATGAACGGTCTAGCAATCTTATCAAGGTTTAATCTTACAAATGCTACTAGTCTTGCAACATTCACTCTATCAAGTGCAGAAGCTGTAAGTTGTCTTGTTTTTTGTCCAAAACAAACTAAGCCAGAACCTGTTACAAATGAAATTGGATTTATGTTAACTGAATACATAGAATCTCTAATGCCTTCGGAAACAGCTTGTGTTTCAAATTCACCTTCGCTATTAATAAATCCAACGTTTGATGCGTTGTCAATTGCTCCACGTCTTATACCTGCTGGTGCAAACCATGGAAACGCCACTTGGTCGTTAAACGCAATAGTTCTCATCATCATGTGTGACGGAGGAACAGCAATCGATTCACCAGCTAAACTAGTTGAAAGTCCTGATGGATAGTAAACCCCAGTAAATGAATCAGTTGTTACTAAGCCATCTTCACCGTTGTCTGCCGCGCCTGCTGTATTGTTAGCATAGTTTGTAATTGCAGTTGAAGTAGGCTCTAATCTAAATGGAGTATCACCTAATACAAAAGCAGTTTCTTTTCTATCGCCGTTAAGTTCTTCCAAGTTAGTGATCAACTCTGGATAACCTGGAGCCGCTAACACATTAAATTCACGTTGCTCTTCTCTAAGTTCATCAGTTGCAGTTACAGTTGATTTCATTGCTTCAACTATTACAGCTCTTTGTGCCTTTCTACCCATGAACGGAGATCCGTTACTTTGTAAACCTGACTTAGTTACCCAAGCATCAGTTTCACTTGGTAGTGAAGGATAAGTTGTTGTACTTGCAAAGTTTGTTCTAGTAAAGTATTTTTTCTTGAACTCTTTAACATTGTAACCTGAACGTCTTAGGTTGAATCCTAACATTCCTTTTGGATATAGTGCTGGATCCGGCTTGTCAATATCAAGATAAGTTGAAGTTAACAAGTCTGTTATCAATGTTTCTTTTTGTACAACATCAAGTGAACCACTTGAATGAAATCTAAAGTCACCAAATAATACACCATCCTGTGAAGTTTGGTCAGTGTTATCAATTAACACAAACTCTTGTCCATCGTTTTGTGATGAATCGTATCTGTAAATTTTTGGATAGTTTTCTAAGTCACTAGTGTCAACCCAAAGATCTCCATCAACAAGTGCTGTGCCATCATCTTGTAATGTTGGCTCAGTAGCTGAAAGTATTGGACCATCTGGATTTGTACTGCTTAGATTAAATCCTCTAGCATCTGAAGTTACATTTTGATAACCAGTCCATGAACTGCCGTCATGTATTAGGATATCAATTTCATCAACCGAAGTAGCATACCAAAGTTGTCCGTCTACAGGATCTTTAGTTGGCTCTGTTGTGCTTTGGAATGCAGTAAACGTAGTTACGCCGGCATCCGGAGCATTTTCAACAGTTTTCCAGTTAGATGCTACAAAGCCAAATGATCTTGATGCCTCATCTGCTGTGCTTGAACCATCATCTAAGAAAGTAGTTGAATAGTCATCTTTGTCACCTGCAGGTGCAACATACAAGTTCTCAATTTTTTCTGTAGTAAGATCTGAGTTTCCACCGTATGAGTTTGCTTTTGAAGTACCAAATCCAATGTCAGCCATAGGCGTTCCGTTTGAATCTGAGAAGTAAATTTGTCCGCCACGGTTGTGTCTTAATTTAATTCTTTTTGAAGTTGAATCATATTCTGCTTCAACGTTTTCAAATCCTGCCGCCGCAATCGCTGCCACAAAATCATCTGCATCTTCACCACCTATTGTAACTGTTTTTTGATTTAACAAGTTTGCCGCAGTGTTTGAAGTTGCTCCAGTGTTAAGAATAGTTTCTGCCATTCTGATTGTATCAGCATTTGAGAAACCAGCCGCTGTTTTTGTAGTAATTTTGTCGGAAATAATTTCTGTTACAGATCCTACACCAACATTTCTTTTGAACACGTTAAAGTCAATTAGTTCACCTGAGTCTCTACTTGAATCGTTCCATTCATGTTCTGTTGTATTCACTTGTACAAATAGATCAGTGGGTGCTAAGTTAATACCGCCGCCTGCTTTGTCTAGTTGTTGTAATGCTTGTTCTTGTGATTTGTACATAGGACAAGTTTGTGTTTCAAATACGCCGTTTGTTTCTGAATATTTTTTAACAACAACATCTGCACCACCGTTTGGTGAAGTAGTTTGGATAAACACTGAACCTGTTGGCTTAGGAGCAGTGTCGCTTGTTCTAAAGCCATGATCTTCTGTGTGTTGTCCAATGAATATATTTGGTGCGTGTAATCTGTTTGATGTACCTGTACTGATACCAACATCTGCAAATGGAGTACCTGAAGTATCTTCAAGTTCAATAGCCGCTAGTGCCACTGTTGATGAATCTACTCCTGATGCTACTGGAATAGCATAAAGTTCAAGTTTGCCATCTACTGCTTCTGCACTTACGCCTTCAATACCTTCGTTTTTGATATCTGTTGCAAATTCTGCCGCAGTTGTTCCTGTCAGTGTAACTGTGCTACCATTGATAGTACAAGTTTCACCAGTTACCACTGTTGGGTTTGAAACTGTGCCAGTTACTGCTGGATGTGATGAGGCCCAAGAACCATCTTTAGTTGCACTTGAAGCCGATCCAACTTGTACCCATGTGTTTGATCTTGTTTTGTACCATAATCTGTTGTATGGTGTTGTTGCCACAATCGCATAATCACCAATTGATCCAAAATCAGTTGTTGGTGCAGTGCCTGTAACAAAGTCAGTGTCTGTAACCATTTTTGGTGTTTTGATTGTGAAAGTTTGTGATGTTTTGTTCCACTCTTTGATACCAAATGAAGAACTTGCAAGATCTAACCAATAAAATCCATCGTTAGGTGTGCCACCAGGTGCACCAGCTGTTCCGGATAATTCTGCTGTATCTATGTTTGCTCTGATTACAAAAGCACGATTGGCAATACCGAGGAAGGAGTAAGCCGCCTGTAAGCCATATTCGTTAAGTTCGTAACCTTGTATAGGTGTTCCTGATGCATCCGAATAAAATGTCGGATTACCAAATGTTTGTGTTAATTCTCTTTGTGATGATATTAAAAATATTTCGTTAGCATTGGTACTAAGCGTTCCTGCCGCTGTACCTGTGCCTGTGCCGGATGTTTTGTTTTGGGAAGTAGCCACTACAACTAGTGGTACTGCTCCTGGGATACCTGGCACGTAGAATGATTCATCTACTACGGTAACCTCTACTCCTGGTGATATTAAAGCCATTTTGTTTACTCCTTGTAAGTTGTTAATATTTACCTTCCTACTGATAAATTATCCATATTTTTTAAAGGTGCCGGAAAGGCACGTATAAATATATGCGTGTTTAATGGAACAAAACATACAAGACCACTGTGTCAAGAGTGCAATAGTAAGCCTGCCGCCTACAATTATCGACGTGGCGACAAAATCTATTATAGAAAGAAGTGTGACTCATGCATCAGGAAAACACATTCGTCTGCCATTACTACACCAGCATGGCAACGAGCTGGATACGCCAAAGGCAAGTCATGTGAAATGTGTGGCTTCACTGCACAGCATCCATATCAACTAGATGTATATTATGTTGATGCCAATATGAACAACAATGTGCCTAGTAATTTAAAAACTGTGTGTGCAAATTGTAATAGATTATTACATGTAAAAAAACATGGATGGCGTCAAGGCGGTCTTACAGCAGATCACTAATTTGTTTTTGTAAGTCTGCAATCGTACTATCATTTTTAATTGTATTATCAAAATTAATGTTTGCCCACTTCCATTCAGATGGATGTACATCTTTTGGTTCAGTACCATTTCTCTTGTACCCTGTAAACCAATCTGGATCTGGCCCACGTGCAACTCTCCACATGTGACCACCTAGTTCTTTGATTAATTTGTCCTCGTGAGTGAATCTAACGTCTGCAATTACATAGTTTGTATTAGGATTTTCAATTATTGTTTTCTTTAACAGTATGGTCCAGGTGTGTATGTGAAATCCATCTCTTACTTCAGTGCCAAATTTCTGCAACACAAAACGTGGAGTTATAGCAGTACCAAGTTCTTTTGACCAAAATGGATCCGGTGTTTCACGCCATTCTCTGCTTTCATCAGTGTCACCTTCAAGTAGGTCACGTGGCCATTCAAATATTGCGGCTACACCGTCTTTAAGTTTATCTGCGAATTTAACACTTGTAAAATTGTGATTGTTAATAAGATGATTTGCTACAGTGTCTTTGCCTGACCCAATCAGTCCAGCTATTCCTATAATTTTTTGCATGTATTAATATAGTATATGACATTACTTTTAGTATGTCAATTATGTTTATATTAATTAAGAAAGTCTCTCATCTTCATAATATTTCCAGTCATTAGCACCATTTAATAACCTCTGTGTAATTTCTACATATTGTATTATTAGTTTTGATACATCTGTTTGTTTAGGAAATATAAAGTTATCTTGTTCGTTTTGATCTTGTAAGATTTTTCTAATACTTGTTATTCTTTTTATTGCGTTAATGCAGGCGAAACTTTGCTGTAATTTTGATAAGCGTGGAAGAGTTGATTGTTTTTCTAATAATGTTTTTCTTAAAATTGTAAGTGTTTTTACAGCACTATCGAACACATTTTTATTATCAAAGCCTTTTGTACCATCAAGTCCTGGATCCCATGATCTTATGATATCAGCATACGATACATCAATTTTATCTAAACATTTACAAAGTTGTTTTGTTTGAAGTTGAAGCTCATTATATCTTTGTTCAGTTTGTTTGAGCTTGTCATGTTGACTCCATGGTCTACCTATAAATGCTAAACTGCGTTCTAAAGCACTTGTTATTTCTTCAACAGTTGTCATATTGTAATTTAAAATTATATGCGGATGGGTACTGATAATATTTTCCATTTTGATATGATAATGAACTTTTCCTTTTTTGAGATGTGGATAATACCAATAGTATACGTCTGCAAGATGATTTTTTGCTTCTCCCCAGTCTTTTTGTTTTATGGCTAGTTCCCATTTTGCATAAGCCTTTAATATTTTTGAATCAAAAACTCGTACGCCTGTAAACTGTTCTGTTTCTGTTTTGTTTACAGGATTATATTCAACAATGTCCAATTTAGGATTCCATAATCGCTTTCCCCAAAAGTCTGGTAGAACTTTAAGCAATTTCTTTTTTGCCCAAATTATTGGATCTGGATTATTAAGCCAAATGACTGTTTTATCTTTTGCATTTAAAAATTCTTCATTAGTTCCCCATAGTGCGTGTGCCTTGCGACATCTAGATCCGTTCTTGCCAAATTGCCATGTGAAATCTGCTGATTGATTAGCAGTACCATTTTTATTAATAGTAGGGGGTATGCCGTTGAGCATATAGTTGACCATTGACATTAGGAAGTCGCCACCTTCGCCTCCTTGCCACACAAAAAAATGATTAATCAAAAAATTTATCCTATATGTAAGGATAAAGGAGTACCACCTTCAGCATAGTTGCCAATTTCTTGTTCTAGTTTGGTCACTTCGTTTAGACCTTCGTTTTTAAGAGCATCACCATTAAGACTTGCTCCGCCTTGTGGTCCAGCAATAGTTTGAAATTTAGATCTAGCTTCACCAAGTGTCATTTTAGAAACTGCAAGAGTGTATTCTCTAATCCACGGTTTTGCGTAGATGTCACTTAGTAATATAAAGTCTGGACGATAATTGTACTGTTCAATAAGCACAGTTTCATTAGATCTTTGTCTTCTAAAAATGCTTAACCGTCTAGTTGGTTGGTCGTATTTGAAGTTAATAAAGCCACCAAACATTCTTGCTACTAATTCTTGATAACCAGCAAACATATTATAAGTTGCTAAACCTCCAATTCTACCTGTTTGTAATAGGTACACATTTGTATATGCAAGTTCAAAAGGATCAAATGCTGTGCCACCTTCGGAGGAAGAAGCACCGCCAACTGTTCTTCTGTAGATTTTGCTTACATGTGTTACTTCTGCAGGCATTATATATTCTGTTTGATCTTCTTGTAATTCTAAAAATCCATAAGATTCTTCTACTGCATTAGATGATCGTTGCCTAAACTTATCAACAGCAGAAGTAAAAGCCATTTTTAAATGTTTTGGGTCTAATTCAACATCGATCATGCCGTCACCTAGTCTGGTTTTTACATAATCAAATATTTCTTGCTTTGCCGCATTTACTTGTGCGTCTGTAGTAGCTGAGAGTCCTGTGTCTGGCATATGTGTATTTATAGAACCATAAATATGTAAAATGCCAAGACTGTCTTTATACAAACCAGAAAAAGGTAATGATTTCGCCTTTCAAGATCGCAACATTTCTGAAGCATTCCAAGTGGGTGGTACAGATGCTTATATCCACAAGTATATGGGTCCTGTTGATCAAGGAGGTGATGATAAAACACAGCCACAAAGATCAGGTGATTCATTAAACGAACTTGCTATACAAGATATGCTGTTTCTTGAAAACAGAGACCGCAAGTATGATCCAGATGTATATCACACAAGAACAATTTATAATGTTGGCGATATAGATTTTGATCTTACACAATTTGGTATGTTTTTACAAAATGATCAAGTATTTTTTACATTTCATATCAAAGATATGGTTGATATTTTAGGTAGAAAAATTATGTCAGGTGATGTAATTGAATTGCCGCATTTAAAAGATGAATATTCATTAGACGAAACTGATACAGAAGTATTAAAAAGGTACTATGTTGTAGAAGATGTATCACGTGCGGCTGAAGGATTTTCAAAAACATGGTGGCCACATCTATATAGAGTAAGATGTAAAGGCATAACAGATTCACAAGAATACAGAGATATATTAGGTGACAAAACTGAAAACACATCACAAAAAACACGTGATAAAGAACTTGAGATTAATGATGCAGTTGTTGATCAAGCAGAAGTAGAAGCACCTGAATCAGGTTATAACACAAAACAATATCACGTTATGCCAACTGACGAAGAAGGCAAAGTTGCACTAGTAACTATTGATGATGAATCTCTTAAAGTTGACACTGGACATCTTAACGTTGATGCAGTATATCAAACACCAGAAGCTAATGGCTATATAGAAGGATATTTAACTGCTGATGGCTTGCCAGCAAATGGTGAAACATATTCGTTTGGCACATCATGGCCAAGCACACCAATTGAAGGCATGTTCTTCTTACGCACAGATTACACACCAAACAGATTGTTTAGATATGATGGCAGACGTTTTGTCAAAATAGAAGATGATGTAAGAGTAACTATGACACAAACTGATACTCGTAATACAAGCAAAACAACATTTATTAATAATAGTAATACAACTACAAGTGCATCAGATGGGTCAACTACTACACCAGAACGTGTTGCTCTTAGTAAATTATTAAAACCACAGGCGGATAATTAATGCAACATTTTTATGACGCACAGATAAGAAGATACATTCTACAGTTTATTAGAATGATGTCTAATTTTACATATGTGACAGGACAAAATTCAAAAGGTGTATCAGAAACTTTGCAAGTACCTGTAAAATATGGAGACATGAGTAGACAAGTTGCTCACATTATTAAAAAAGGTTCTGAAAATACATTGATACCTGCACCACAAGTTTCTGTGTATATTACTGGACTAGGGTATGATAGACCTAGAATGCAAAACCCATATCACATAGATAAAAAACATATTCGTGAAAGAGAATATGATGCTTCAACAGAACAATATACAGGAGCACCAGGACAAGCACACACTATTGAAAGAATTATGCCTACACCTTTTCAAATTACATGGAAGGCTGATATTTTTTGCACAAATACCGATCAAAAATTACAAATACTTGAACAAATTCTTGTATTGTTTAATCCAGCTTTAGAATTACAAACTACAGATAATTTTTTAGACTGGACATCGTTAAGTTATGTAGAACTTACTGACGTTAATTTTACTTCACGTGTTATACCACAAGGTATTGCAGATGAACTTGATGTTGCATCGTTAACATTTACAACACCAATTTGGTTATCACCTCCAGCAAAACTTAAAAAACTTGGCGTAATAGAAAAAATTGTAATGAGCATTTACGATGAAGAAGCAGGCACAGTAGATGTTGATGGTATACTTGGAGAAAGTTTAATATCAAGACAAAACGTAACACCAGGACAGTTTGGATTGTTAGTTTTAGGCAATAGGATGACTTTGTTAGGAGAAGGGAACAGTAGTACACATGCAAGTCCTAGATCTAATAAAGCGTTTGAATCACAATCACAGTATGGAACAAAAGTACAATGGACTAAACTAGAAGCATTGTATTCAAAACAATTTACAGGCGGTATATCACAAATAAAATTACAACAAAGTGTCACTACAGTTAGTAATGAGAGCACAATTATTGAAGTTGAAGGCACAGTTGCTATTGATCCACAAGATGCAATGACTATGTTGTTTACAGTTGATTCTGATTCAGTACCAACTAATACATTAGATGCAGTTGATGCCGTTATTAATCCATTAACATTTAATCCTGCAGGTGCTTCAGTTGGTACTAGATATTTGCTTACTGAATCAATTGGTAATCCTGTAAACTCAGAAAGTAAATCAGCTTCTGATACAGATACTAGAGCGTCAGACGATACACCTCCACCATCAGCTGATACAGAACCAAACACAGCTTCTGTTTGGGGTAACACTATAGCAAGTGTTAATGATATTGTACAATTGAATGCAGATGGTTTTTGGGATAGAAAATTTGATGCTAATGCTAATACAGATTTTTCAGACTCAACTTTTGCTACACAACAATATGTGACCAATCTTACTAGTGGCATACAATACAAATGGATACCAGCTAACAGCATGTGGGTAAAATCATATGAGGGCTTTTACGAGCCAGGTACTTGGTCTATTACTTTTTAAAGCATAAAATATATGTATGAGTGAAATAATTTGTTCAGGATGCCTATTCTATTCTAAAGCAACCAAACGTTTTTTATTTTTAAATAGGAACATTAAACAAAAAGGCACATGGGGGATTGTTGGCGGTAAGTCATCAGATCGTGAAACACCATGGCAAGGATTACAAAGAGAAATTATAGAAGAAGTTGGGTTTGCTCCTACTATTACAAAAAAGATTCCGTTAGAATTGTTTGTGTCTAAAGATACACGTTTTAAATTTCATACTTTTGTTTGTGCAGTTGATCAAGAATTTATTCCAAAACTTAATGTAGAACATTCTGGTTATGCATGGGTCAGTGTGAACAGTTTGCCAATGCCATTGCATGAGGGTGTGAAAAAAACTTTACGGAATAAATCTATAAAAACTAAATTGCAAACTATTTTAGACTTAATAGTTTAATTACATCATTGTTACGAAAATATCAATAACACCATCGCCAGAACTTGTTTCAAGTGCTTTACCTATAACAGTACCAATTGAAGGATTAGCTTCAGCTCTTGCTTTGCCGTTACCTGCCGACACTAGCAAATCACCTGGCTCAACATGTCCAGTAACTTTACATGGAACACGTCCAGTCATTGCTAATTTTACACCTTGTGCACCTTCATTTAATAAAAATCCTGGTTCAGTTGATACAACGCCAGCTACAGATCTATGTGCATCTTCATTGCATTTTGCAACTTTCTTTTGACCAGCAAAATGTACTACATCTCCTGGCTCAAGGTTAGTGTCGTCTGTTGGAAAAATCTCCGCCAAATCCGCATATTGTGCCGCTGTTACTGTACCTGTGATAGTGCCTGTTACTCGCAATGCATCACGTATTGTTATTTGAGTTGAATCGTGTGCAACTAGTGTATCAGTTCTAATGTTCAGTATTTCTACTTCTGATGATGATTGCGATTCAATTGAGTCTACTGTGATGTTACTATCTAAAGCAACTGTTAATACCTGTGTACTTGATGTGTCAGTTGTTACACTGTTACCGCCTGACACAAATAAAACGTCTGTGCCAATAGCAACTTCCATCTTAGTTGAGTCATCACCTACAACTTCCATTACAGCACTACCTGTATTGTCATCAACATATGCTTTTACTGATTGTTGTGTTGGAATTAGTGTTGCTGAGTTTGAAGACATATCATCTTCATCTACAAATGCTGTTGCTGTTATAGTACCATCTGATAATGAACCAAACTGTATTGTACCGTTGGATGTTACATTTCTTACTGTAGCAATGTCTTTGTTAGCATCTAAAACAACTGCTTTGTTTCCTGCGGCAGTACCATCAGTTATGCCATCTAGTTTTTCAAGATCGGCTTCAGCCATTGACGCAGAGCCAATAACAAATGAACCAGATGTTGTTATGTCGCCTGTTGCTGTTACAGTAGATGCTGTTGTAATTGCACCTTCAACATCAAGTGCATCATCAACATTAATTGCCGCGGATGCATCTGATTTAATTGGACCACTTAGAGTAATACCATCATTAAAAAATACACTTGTTGAGTCAGCAGAACTAATAGTTTCAACTACTAGAGCCGCGCCTGTGATAGTTCCAAATGTACCAACGTCTTTAGAAGCATCTGCAACAACTGCCTTATTTGCCGCTACTGTTCCGTTTGTAATTCCATCTAATTTTTCTAAATCAGCTTCATTCATGTCAGCTGAACCAATAATAAATGATGAACCAGCTGTTATCGCCGCACTTGTTGTTACTGTAGCCCCTTCTATATTTGCAACCAATGTTGCTGTTGAAGAATCTGTAATTCCTGTTGCATCATGTCCTGAAGTTGATAATACTGCTTTAAATTTGTCATCACCCTCATTCCAATAAAGCACAGCATTGTTACCAGCTGAACCACGTTCAACCATTATACCCGAGTCTACGTCACTGCCACCTGAATTTGTTTTTGAAAGTATTAATAATGGATCTGAAACTGTTACGTTAGTTGTGTCTACATAACTTGTTGTACCTGAAACTGTTAAGTTTCCTGCTATGTTTGCCGCACCGCCTATGGTTAAGTTACCACTTATGTCAGCAGTACTGGCTCCAACTATTGCACCACTAATGTTTACACCTTCATTAATTTGTATAGCTGTGGAGTCACTAGTTTGAAAAACTTGTGCGTCAATTACGTCTGCGTTAAGTGTGCCTGTTGCAGTAACAGTAGCACCTTGAATTGTTCCTGTTGCAGTTATATTTCTTAATGTTCCAATGTCAATATTTCCATCAGCAACTAATGCCTTATTTGCCGCGGCAGTACCATTTGTAATTCCGTCTAATTTTTCTA
>MPLU02256791.1_pt1 | contig 22344 bp, 41 predicted proteins | sample 1617381 | NCBI WGS metagenome assembly MPLU02 (sample SAMN05944801, study PRJNA350692) | marine metagenome | biome: marine; feature: ODZ; material: water; isolation source: 90 m water sample filtered on 0.2 um supor filter | place: Pacific Ocean | collected 2012-04-08 | depth 90m m
CTTTAATGGCACACTTAATGGGCACTGCAGTTGAACCTCCTGTTGCCTATATTTTTACAACACATGTATTCAATTCAAAAGATGAATGTAGTCAATTTGCTGTAGATAATAGTGACGAAATTATGACTAAGCTATGGATGGAATTTGGCCCCAATTATTCACCACATATAATATCCTGTGTTGATCAAGACACAGTTGATGATATAGAAAATCTAGGAGCTCCTGAGGTATGAAAGTAAATTTACTTGGATATACAATGACTCATGACGATGATCCGGTTGCAGTTAAAAAACCAGACGTTCAAAATTTAATAACCTATTGTGCAAGAGTATCTAATCCTTCTAATCAAAATAATTCAGAGACGTCTAGTAAATTATTAAAATATCTTATTAAAAATAAACATTGGTCTCCATTTGAATTAGCATCTGTAGTAATGGAAATAGAAACTACAAGAGATATTGCTAGACAATTATTACGTCATAGATCATTTTCATTTCAAGAATTTAGTCAACGATATGCTGATCCTACCGATGATTTATCTTTCGAAGTTAGAGAATGTAGATTACAAGATGAAAAGAATAGACAGAATAGTATAGATACAACCGATCTAGATCTTAAAATATGGTGGGATGCACAACAGAAATTTATTATAGAACACGTTCAAAGAATCTATAAACAAGCTATAGATAAAGGTATAGCCAAAGAACAAGCAAGGGTTATATTACCAGAAGGCAATACTAAATCAAGATTATATGTTAATGGAACTATTAGATCTTGGATTCACTATGTTGAATTAAGATCAGCCAATGGAACCCAAAAAGAACATATGGAATTAGCTATAGCTATTGGTAAAGCAATTAACAAAATATTTCCATTAATGGAGGATTTTCATGGCAAGTAAACTATTACAAACACATGTAAAAGAAGAATCTAATGAAATATGTGAAATACATGTTGACTATAAGGAAGAAATGTTTTATATTAAATATTATAAAAATAAAGATGCAACGGGATTCTTTCATTTAGAAGAGTTTCCCAATAAGTCATTACACTATGTAGAAGATGCAGCTATTAATTGGTGTAATGGTATTAAAAAAATAAAGGAGCCTATGTATGGGAAAACATTATTCGACTAAGACTTATGGTCATAATATTGGTTTAAGTGCATGCTTTAGACAACCTAAAGCTCATAGTCATTGTAAATTTTTACATGGTTATGCTTTAGCATTTAAATTTACTTTTGGATGTAGTGAATTAGATGAAAGAAACTGGGTCGTTGATTTTGGCGGTCTTAAACCATTAAAGGCTTGGTTGGAAGATAGTTTTGATCATAAAGTTGTATTAGATAAAGATGATCCTATGATGCAGTATTTTAAAAATCTTGAATTAGCTGAACTCTGCGAACTAAATATTGTTGAAGGAGTTGGAGTAGAAAAATTTGCTGAACATGCTTTTAACTTTGCTCAAGAATTAATTAACAGTATGTCTAAAGGTCGTTGTTGGGTAGAAAGTGTAGAATGTTCAGAACATGGAGCCAATAGCGCTATCTACAGTAGATGAAAACGTTATGGGGAATGATTCTATTATGGACGTTAGTAATAGAAGATGGTAGTGGTAGAGATTTAGAAGCGTCTAGAAAAATGGTTTATTATGATTATTATAAATGTGCTGAAGCGGCCCATAATGTTAACCACGCGTTAATGAATGTTCCTAATTTTAATGGTGTATCTTATTGCATTCCTACACCTACAGAAAAAGCTACAGTTAAGGAGGATTAATGGAAAAAAAGGAGAAGAAATATTTCTATTCGGAAATATTTAATTCTATACAAGGAGAAGGATTATATACTGGAGTGCATACATTCTGGTTAAGATTCTTTTTATGTAATTTACAGTGCGATGGCTTTGGTCAGGATCATCCTACTAAACCCGAAACCTGGGAATTACCTTATCAAGACTTTGATCCTAAAACTGTTAATAGAGTAGAAGATCTTCCTGTGTGGGAAAAGGGATGTGATAGTTCTTATACATGGTCTAAGAAGTTTAGACATTTAATGGGACATAAAACTGCTAAAGAATTATTAGAAGCTATAATAGAATGTACTAAGACAGATAGTAATCCTGAAGGTGGATTTATACATCCAGTGTCGGGTCAACAAGCACATTTATGTTTTACGGGAGGCGAGCCTTTAATGAAACATGCCCAACAATGTGTAATAGAATTAAATGATCTTTGGCATTTTGATAGAACGAAAACACCTAAATGTATAACTTGGGAGACTAATGGAACTCAAGAATTTACTGAAGACTTTCGTACAATGTTAGGTAATAGAGGTACTTGGCAAGTACCAGTATTCTTTTCTGTGTCTCCTAAGTTATGGTCTGTAGCTGGAGAAAAAAGAGAAAAGGCTATTAAACCTGAAATAGTAAAAGAATATTGGCATTATGCTAATCAAATTAATTATAGTGGTAGATATCCTGGTGGCCAATTAAAATTTGTTATGGGTCCTCATAAAGAACAATGGGAAGAGATGGAAGAAGTTCTTGCTATGTTTAGAGCCCAGAAAATAGATTGGCCTGTTTATATAATGCCTGTAGGAGCTACAGTAGAAGAGCAAGAACGTGATGCAGGAGAAGTAGCTGCTATAGCATTTAAAAGAGGTTATAACGTCTCTGGAAGATTGCACTGTTACTTATTTGGTAATGCGATTGGTACCTAATGAAATCAAGTCTTGATCAGGTATATGTAAAACGACTATTTGATGAACCTGAGATCAAATATCTCAAAGAAATATTTGATAGTGATTTAGAAACTATGAAAGGTACTTGGCAACGTATTAGTAATATTTTTAAACACGAAGATCCAATTATCAAAAAGTATGTTGAATCTTTTATTAAGAAAAAAATAGATTGGGCAACAGCTTTTACTAAACGAGAATGGAGATTAAAGAATGTCTTCTTACTTGAATATCATCCAGGGGGAGAAGCTACAATGCACATCGATGGCCATTCAGTTGTTGGTGGTATGAGTCTTGTAACACTTGTTGAAGAAGAAGATTTAGTTGGAGGCGATGTAATTATACAAGAAGCTAATGTATCAGATGGAGATCCTACAATTAAAGAAAATGTATCTTTTGATCCGAATGATCGTGCTAATCAACATAGAGTATCGCTTAAAGTTGGTGAAACAATAATTTATAACGCAAGTGTAGTACACGGCGTAAGAAAAATAAAAAGGGGTTTCCGTCGGGTTCTTGTAACCTGGCTAGTACCTAGAGAGGCAGTATTACCGGAATGGACAATTTCAAGATGAAAAATTTTTTCGATGCTATAACAAATGCCGTTGAAGAATGGTATGTACCTGGTTTAACTACAGTATCTTTAAGTAGTGGAACAGATAGTGGAGTAATTGCCGCTGCCTTACATAAGTTAAATAAAAAATTTAAAATAGTATCTATGACTGGAAATGAAGATTTAGATATTTTAAAAGCAAGGCATAAATTTCTTAAACAAAAAGCTTCTGTAATAGGTCCTTATAGTCAAAAAGATATTAATAATATCCAAGAAGAAATGACAAGAGCTGGATATTCATTGGGTAAAGAAACTGGCATTGGAATAGCCACAGGTCATTATTTTCTAGCAAAACATTGTTCTCCAATATTATTAAGTGGTATAGGTGCTGATGAATATTATACCAATAACATTCGTCGTATGGTAGATTTTTTAACATTTTCGGATCAAGCGTATTCATTTCATAAAATAAATATGCGGTCACCATTATTAAATGTTAATATAGCAAAAGAATTAGGTTGCCTTGATCCTGAATATAAGTTAAAATATAAAAAAGCTTTTGGAATGTATATAAAAGATGTAGGATTACCATATACACCCAAAAAGATTAACTTTGAAGTATTACAAAATAATAATAAATCCTATAGGAAAAAATAGTGGAACAAATAAAGGAAATATTAGAATATAGAGATGTATTAATGCGTGAAGTTGCTTTATTAAGAAGTAGATATACGCCAGAAGATACGGGACATCTTCGAACTACAGTAAGTGTATTAGAAGAAAGAATTAATGAATTAAAAAAACAAATAGAAAATGGGTGTATATAATGACTTGGTATAAAAATTCAGAAGGAAGATATGGAGCATCTGGTAAGAAGGGTGATCAGGGAGAAAAACTTGTTGAAGAGTATTGTAAAGAAAACAATATTTCTTGGGAAGATAAAAATGATTACGATAGCCAGGTTAAGAAAAAAATTGACTGTGTTGTTGATGGTGTAGTAACTGATGTTAAGACAAATATGTTTAAAGAGTATATGTGTGTCGAACTATATAATAAAAGAAAAAATGAAGAAGGTTGGTTATATACAACTGAGGCTGAACAAATATTCGCAGTAGACCTTGACAATGAAAAGATTTTCAGTTATAATATAGAAGACATGAAAAGTTATGTTGACTATGCAAAAGAACGTAGAGCTAAAGAGAATAAATTTGGTGATACAATTATTTGGGTTCATAGTAATATGGATTTTGTAAAGGAGTTAGTGTGAAAGTATCAGAAAAAATTAAAAAAAGAATTCTAGCAGCCGGTGATAGTTTTTGGGCTGGTGATAATATATCAAAGCATATAGAGCCTGGTGAAAGGACTCATTTAATAGATGAAGTAGCTGAAAGGTTTACAGAAGTATTAGATGCTTTAGTTATTGATACTAAGAATGATCCTAATAGTAGAGATACAGGCGCTAGACTAGCTAAGATGTATGTTAATGAAATTATGGCTGGTCGTTATCATTTACCACCTAATGTAACTTCTTTTCCTAATACAGGTAAGAATAGTTATCATGGTATGATTACAGCTAGAGCTGAATTTACTTCTTTATGTAGCCATCATCACCAGACAGTAAAAGGAGTTGCTTATATTGGTGTTATACCTACAGAGAAAGTAATTGGTCTTTCTAAGTATACTAGAATAGTTCAATGGTGTGCTCGTAGAGGAACTCTACAAGAAGAATTGACTAATGATATTTGTAGAGAAATAATGAAAGCAACTGAATCAGAAAACGTAGCTGTTTATACTCAAGCTACTCATGGATGTATGGAGAATAGAGGCGTTGAGTCTCATAGTTCTTTAACACAAACAACTGTTGTAAAAGGTTTATTTAATACATCACATGCTAAGACTGAATTCTTTGATAATATAAAACTACAACAAAACTTTGCTTGTTAGTAAAAAAACTGTTGACATTAGTTTAAATCTGTGTTATAATAATTATATAATATGGAGAAGGTCTTAATGTCTAAAGTTGATAAGTTTAATATACATTGGCAGATAGTTAGAGTTAATGCTCGTTCTATAAAGAATATCTGTGAGAAGATTAAATATGTTATGGATTTTTATGAAGAGAATAAAAATTATCATAACTATAAAAGAGTTCTTAATTGGTTACAAATGACGGCTCTTGGGTATAAAAATAGATGGGATAGAGTTTTATTTTCTGAAGCTGCGTCTAAGATATCTTCTGAGGTATCTGAAGTAGTTGGCTGGTATATAGATATTGAAAATGATATATCTAAAGTAGCTAAAGAAGATTTAATAAAAGTATATAAAGATTTGTCTAAGAGAAAATATGGTTTTCAATTTAAAACTATACCAAAAGGACATAATATATTTCTTAATAAATTAGAAGAGCATATTAATGACTAGGATAAATCTAGTTGATCCAGATCATCTAACCCAAGTTCATGCTGTTGCTGAATATAAAGAAATAACCCAATTCTTGCATATTGTAAAGAAGAGAGTTGAGAAGAATCATCCTATGGATGACCTTCCTGATAGATATACTCTTAATGGTGGACATTGTAAATTCTTTTTTAATAAAGGATTATACCTTTACAAAAGATATGAAATATTGTATAATAATCTTATAAACCGCGGAATAAACGTAGATAAGACGCGATATAACGCGCATAGACAGAGGTTTAAAGAAGCATACGATGATTACCTGTGGTGTGATTACTCACCAACAAAAGAAGATTATAAAATAGCTATAGCTCGTATATTAGAACGTATATATTTAAAACCGAATATGTATAAAGATAAAGATCGGTTTATAAGTAAAATTAATTATTATGGAGACCTTAATGAATTTACCCCTTATCTCCCACGAAATACCTCATTCGCTAGCTGAGGCTGAGGCTGATGGAAAATATAATATTAACGATTATCATTTTATTCTCTTGCATCGTTATATTGAAGATGATAGCTACCGCAGTATTGTGGATTCTCTCGAGAAGTATACTATTCTTGATAATAGCTGTTTCGAGCTTGGTGCTGCTTTATCAAACTCCCTCATTGCAGAATACGTTAATAGAATTAAGCCAAACGTCTTTGTCTTACCTGATGTCCTTGGAAATTATATCGAAACTGTCGACAGAACTATCAGATTTCTGGAAGAGTATCCTGACCTAGATTCTGATGCTATGGCTGTTATTCAAGGTAATAGCCATGAAGAGTTTATTGATTGCTATAAAGAATTCGATTCTCTTGGAGGCGTTGGTATGATAGGAATACCTTTTTGTTTTAATTGGGCTAAGGGATCTGAACCTGGAGAACATGCTATGGAAAGAGTTAAACTCTTAAAAGCATTAGAGCCGCATATAAATAAATCTCGTAAGCATCACTTATTAGGAACTTGGCATATAAAAGAGTTTTCACACTATAAGGATTACGATTGGGTCTATTCTATAGATACCTCTAATCCTATCGCTGCGGGTATTGAAGGTGATAGATATCCGTTTTCCCATAAACCTAAAATTAATTTTGATACATTTGTCGATTATAAGTTGACAGATTTTGATATTGATGATATAATGTATAATGTAAAAGTATTTAAGGAGACTGTAAAAAGATGAGCGCAGATAAAATTGATCCGCAACATTATCAGGCACCTGGTGGTTATCAAGCTATTGATATTATAGAATGGTTTGGTCTTAACTTTGCCAGAGGTAATGCCGTAAAGTATCTTCTTCGAGCGGGTAATAAAAAAGAAGAAGGCTATGAAGCAATCGATAAAGAAGTAGAAGACCTAGAGAAAGCTGGTTGGTATATTCTTAGAGAAGTAAAACGTTTGAAAAAATTACAGGAAGGAATTAAATGAAAAATATTGTAGTATCTTTATCTGGTGGAATGGATTCTTCTACCTTATTATTAAGAGCCATTGATGAAGTTGGCGCTGAAAATGTAACTGCTTTATCTATGAATTATGGACAAAAACATGTATGTGAATTAGAAAGAGCTCAAGACTTAGTTAACTATTTGACTATACATGGCCATAAGATTAAGTATCAAGTTATTAAACTTGATGGTTTACAAGAGCTATTATCTTCAGCTCTAGTTACTGGCGGTGCTGATGTTCCTGAGGGACATTATGCAGAAGATAATATGAAAGAAACCGTTGTACCTAATCGTAATAAAATCTTTGCTTCTTTAGTTCAGGCTGTAGCATTATCTGTTGTAAAAGATACTAATGAAGAAACTGCTATAGCATTAGGTATCCATGCTGGTGATCATGCTATCTATCCTGATTGTAGACAAGAGTTTAGAGATGCTGATGATAAGGCTTTCCGTGAAGGTAATTGGGATGCTGAGAAAGTAACTTATTTTACACCTTATCTAAAAGGTGATAAATTTGATATTCTTAAAGACGGAGAGAAACTCTGTGAAAGTCTAGGAATAGATTTTGATCAAGTATATAAAAGAACTAATACTTCTTATAAACCTATATTAATCGAAGATGATTGGTATTCTGATTATAAGAGTTCTTCTTCTGTAGAGCGTATCGAAGCTTTTATTAAATTAGATAGAGATGATCCAGTATCCTATGCTGATGAAACAGGACCTGTATCTTACTCTGTTGCTAAGGCTCATGCTGAACAAGTATTAAAGGAACATGCCGCATGAGTATGAGACATATAATGGGTTTGGGTTCTACATCTACCCTTACCCATGTAGATCCTAAAGATGTACAACCTAATGCAGTTGATTTACGCGTCGGTAAAGTATTTGAAATATCTAAAAATGATTTTGTGTTAGATAATGATACTAAACAACATAGGGGCTCTGAACAATTGGCTCTTGATGATCATGGATATTGGAATTTATATCCAGGTACTTATGAAGTCATTATGGAAAATGAAGTCGAAGTCGGCGATGGAGAAGCTGGATTTGTTATAACTAGAAGTACGCTTAATCGTAATGGGGTTCATCTAACTACTGGTTTATATGATACCGGATATAATGGTGTCATGGCAGGAGTAATGCATGTATCTTGTGGCTTATTTAAACTTAAACCTGGAACACGTATTGGCCAATATTTAAATTTCGAAGCTGAAAATATTGGAAAATATGATGGCGACTATGGGAAAGGGAAAGCACATGACGAAAAATATAAAGAAGGGAGTACGGCTTCTTAAATCAAAAGCCGCTCGTGCAAGACGTAAAGAGAAAAAAGAAATAGTCATTGAGAGAACTGAAAACTTCTTCGCTAAACGGCGAAGAGAAAGAAAAAAGAAAAATTAATCCATATTAAGTCTGTGTCCTATTAATAAATCATTAAGTCGAACTACTAATACTATTAGGACGCAGACTAACATACACCAATTTAAATAGTTCCATGGTATAAACAAATGATACCAGAAATCCCAATGTAATGGATGCATTGAACTATAATCAGTCCCCGTATAATAATAATTTTTAGACAAGGCCTCTATCCAACATTACTAGATAGGCTACACCTATAATAAATCCTGTTATTACCAGTGCGCCTAAAATAACCAGAGTTACTTCGATAAATTTACGTCTGCGTTCTTCTTGGTCATAAATCATTTGCTGTCTTTTCTTCCTAATAGTGGCTTCAGTACGAAGCAACTCTTCCCATGCACTGGGCCCTCGCGTAAATGATATTATATTTTTTAATTCATTACGCATATCTTCAGCTTTCTTTTTAGCCATAAGACTATTTAAAGCTTCTTCTTCTACAGAACCTGAAGCAAATAATTTTTTAAATAAAGGCGGCTTCTTTGAATATTCTTCAGCTTTCTTAATATCACTACAAGCGCCCATCCACCTGGATAAGTCACCCGACATTGATTCAATATCTCTACCGAACTGAAAGCCTTTTTTAATTGCATTAAAGGCAGTTGTTGCCGCAGCAACAGCCGTTACTGGATCTACCATTTATTATTCCTTCTCTTAGACATGAGTATTTATCGAAAATCAGCCTTCATTTTACCTGGGACATTTTGGGCCCGGTAACTAAATTAATTTAAAAAAAGTGAAAAATAATAAAAAAACCTGTTGACATCAGTTTAAAAATAAGTTATACTATAGGTATAAAATAAAAAAAGAGGAAGAAATTTTATGATAAATTATGTAACAGGAAACGAATACACAGGTCAAAATGCAGGAATTTTAATGTCATTGGGTTATGACGAAGATGATGCGTTCGTTACTTTTAAGCAAGCTATCAAGCTTGATGGAATTACAGGAAAAGCTTTAAAAGGTCTTAAAGCTAATGCAAAGTTGGTACGCTTTGTAAAAGAAATTGATAAAGTAACAGGTAAAGAAGAAAAGAAGCCTCGTTACTATGGTGTCTTTGATATTAAAAATATACTTGCAAGGAGGGCAATATAATATGGGAATGTCTAGTTACATCTTAGACGGAGAAGAAGAATTCTGGGACAAGGTCGATGAAATTGTTCGTGATTCTGACGCAATTGAAGAAGCAAATGCCAGAGCAATAAAATTTGCTAAGGATAATTGGTTGGTTCCACATCTTAGTGAAGATCAAATCAAAGATGGTGTTTGGGAAGCTATTAATGAACAATGGAGTAAAATATAATGCGAATTAAAGGAGCTATGACCGTCCTTAAAAAGGAAATGGAATTCTTAGGTATGACATTTGATCAACTCTGTATCTTTATTGAACGTAATCCATATGCTGTAAAGCATAGTACTATTGAAGCATATAAAGTTTATAAAAGGGAGAACAGAAATGTCGAATCAACGAGCGGGTAAAACACATAGAGCTGCGGCTAATGATGGTTTGAGAGATATGCAGTTAAGAAATTTCTTTCGTACTAGTAAACAATTATTAGAAGATACTGGTAATGAGGATGCAGCCTTCTACTTTGAACAAGTAGAAGAACACATTAGTAATGGCGGATCTATCTTCACCGAAGATAAACAAACTGTTAGTCGTATCTTAGGCTGTTAACGATCGTCTGTAGGTCTTGCGGGTGGTTTCTTACCAGCCGCATATGCTTCTTTTCCATAGAAAGCAGCAACAATAGCAGCAACAGAAACAAAATAAACAGCAGCCATATCACCTAAGATATTACCTGCTTGTTCTAATCCCAACCATATAGCTAATACAACCGCAAAAGGATATAGTAACATACCTCCTAATGCAAACCAAGCCATATTACGTTGAGCGTCTTGTTTCTTATCTTCATTTTCCATATCAGAACGCATGTCCTGAAGTTGAATCATTCTTTCTTCCATTGCAATCTCATCATCTGATACGATCCCATCACCATCTCTATCTAGATGCGCCCACTGGGATCCTGGTTGTAATTTTTTAGCAGCAGCCATTTATCCGCCTCCTTCTATTAGATCTATAGGATGCATTTTCCCATCAATCTCTTTCATTTGTATTTGTCCTTCACCACACCTATATCTATTAGACATAGCACCAGTATTTCTTACTATTTCTCTTTTAGTCTTTAAACATTCAGATAAAGAATCTTTTGGTGTATATTCTAACGGAGTTCCATCTACAAATAAAAATAATATAAAACCTTGAAATATTTCTAACATTAGTTATCCGCCGTTCTTTAACTCATCTAGTCTTTCTTCTAATTTACCTATTCTCTTCTCAAAAAATTCCAGAGTAAGTTTTTGTTGTTGATCGTAAGGAGCATTACCACTTTCAATATCCTCAGCTAATTTTTCTAGCTGACCAGCAATGTGTTCTATAAGCATATACTGCTCACTATCAGCTGGTAATGTACCCATTTCCCCTCGTGGCCACTTAATTCTAAATTCTGTATTTTCTTCTAAATCACCACTCATTAATGTAATATTAGTTTCAATTTGATTTAGTCTTTCAATAACACCAAAGTAGGCCCACGTTCCTACTGCCGCTGCTGCAATCAAACTTATTATATTTCTTAAAGGTGTAGCAACTACTGTGTTTTCACTTAGATTCGCTTTTGTCATTCTTAATACCAAAAATCCTTTCCGTCATCGTAATTAATTCCGGACCGGAATAATTCTCTGTAACCTTTGTATGGACTTCTTCTATGTAAACTATGTAATTGGTCACTAAGTGCTATATCATATATGTCCCAATCGTGCCAATAAACGTATTTATCTTGTAATGTGTGATCTTTAAACCATTTTAACCATTCTTGAGTTTTTTCTACAGTACCTAATTCCACAATTTTATAAACTAGGCCTATACTACATTGAAACCCGCTTTTACCATTAACTGGATGCTCTGTTACTAAGGGCCTATATTGTAGCTGTTTATCATGAGGTCTTTTTCCATCAGCATCTAAAAATGCCAATTGTTCTTCATCACTTTTATAGATATAACGATAATATGATCTGCTTGCTTCATTCTCTAGATCGTCTACATCCCATACAGGAAATTCAAGAGTATACATTTCTAATAATTCTTGTTCCCCTTCTGGTAAATCATAAAAAGCAGTCTGTGCATCTGTAAAACCTGTTAGCCCACCTTCTTCACTAGGAGCAATCATATACATAGAAACGATTTGATCCGCTGAGTGTCTATTAGCTGCAGCATTATGCCACACAAGTTCATGACCTTTTTTTGGATCTCCGCCGAACATGGAGTCTGTTCGAACACGAACAAATGCTTTATTTCCTTTTGCTAAACCCCTACCAGCTGATTCTACGGCATCGTTCTGGTAGCCAAGTATACCTATATTACTATATAATTCTGCTACAGTTTCGGGTTCTACGAATTTAGGATTTTTTACTATTACAAATCTACCATCACCAATAAGTTGCTCTATTTCTTTTGCGTCCTTTTTACTACTATAATCCACATCTCTTACTTCATAACCAAATTTCAAATTGTCAACTTTCATCTATTTTCACCTTTTCTCTATTTGCTATATGCTTTTCTGCAATCTCTTCTTTAGACTGTCCATGATATTCTACTGCATGATGATTTTCAACTAATTTTAAATTAATGTTTACATCTCCATACCATAGTTCTCCAAGTATTCTACCAAACTTTCCAGTAGCATCTTTATGAGTTTTTAATATAATATTCCCCTGAGCCAGCCACTTTTTTAAAAAATTCTTAGCTGCTAGGCCATATTTCTTTTCCTCTTCATCTGATGTTCTAGATTCTGGAGTATCAATACCATATAATCTTATTCTTTGATTGGCCATCCATATACCAAATCCTAAGTCAATATCAATATCAACAGTATCTCCATCTACTATATTGCTTATTTTACATCTATATTCATACATATTTGACACCTTTTTTCTGATATTTATGTTGCTATTTATAATAAACTATAATATAATAAATAATCGAGTGGAATGAAAAATGGAGGCGCTATGATCGCTGAAGCAATAATGTGCTTAGCCCTTAATGCGTATTGGGAAGCACGAAATCAAAGTCATAAAGGTATGATTGGGGTTTCACAAGTAGTTATGAATAGAGTTGAATCGGAACATTTTCCAAATACGGTTTGCGAAGTAGTAAAACAGGGACCTACTAGACAATCGTGGAAAGATCCAGAAGTAAGAATCCCTGTAAAAAATAGATGTCAATTTAGTTGGTATTGCGATGGTAAATCTGATGAAGTGCCAAAGATCGACGAAGAGGTTTGGGAAGAAGCTAAATTGATTGCCTTTGGTGTCTATAATAATCGAATAGATCCTTTAGTAGGAAATTCATTATGGTATCATGCAGATTATATTAGACCCGCTTGGGCTAAACAAAAGAAACGGGTTGCAAAGATTGACAACCACTATTTTTATGAATGGAAATATAAACCTAAAAAGAAGAAAAAATAATCACAAAGCTGTGTCATAAATGTATAAATAAAGTTTAAAAAAGGAAATATTTTATGACACAGCTAATTGATCCACAGAAATTTACAAACGCCACGGACCTTCTCAGGTCCTTTTTTTTAGGCAAAGGGTTTCTAGAAGTTCATACACAAAACAGATTAAGTATATTAGCAGCATGCGAAGACCCATTCAATGTTGCAACATATAAGTACGCCAATGAAGTCTGGCCATTGCCTCAAACAGGACAAATGTGGTTAGAGCACGAATTACTCACTAAGCCCGACACTCCGGGTTTTTTTTGTGTCTCAACTTCGTATAGACAAGAACCAAATGCCATTCCTGGAAGACATGATATAATCTTTCCAATGTTTGAATTTGAAATGCCGGGCACAATAGATGATCTTAAAAGAATGGAATATGAATTAGTTCAATGGATGGGTTTTGATTCACCAGAAGAAAGAACTTATGAAGCTTGGCAAAGACATTTCGAATTAGATGCAAATGCTGAAATAGAAGCAGAACATGAAAATAGAATGCATAAAGAATTCGGTACAACTATGATAACAGATTTTCCTGAATTCACATCACCGTTTTGGAATATGAGTAGATATGAAAGTGGTGTTCATAGTAAAAAGATTGACGTTATTCTTGGAGGTATGGAAACAATAGGATCAGCCGAGAGATCATGTGACGTAGAACAAATGAATAAAACTTTTCATACTATTAGTGATGGTACTTATGCTAATTTATTATTTGATCTATTCGGAAAAGATAGAGTAGAAAAAGAATTAGAAGATTTCTTGGGCTTAAACTTTTTTCCACGAGTCGGTGGAGGAATAGGATTAACAAGATTAATTAGTGCCCTAGATAATAAAGAACAACAGATAGACCCAATGCATCCGTATTGAGTTAAATAGTTTGGGGTGGCGGAAACGGTAGACGCGATGCACTGTTCATGTATTGTCCATAAGGACGTGGTGGTTCGAATCCACCCCCCAAAGCCAAATGAGTATTTATAATGAATAAAATTTTTGCTGCATTAGATGGTATGGAAATCGATAAAGCTATCGAATTTTTAGAACCAATAAAAGATAAAATATATGGTGTAAAAATCAATCATACTTTATTACCTAATTTGTATGAGTTTAAAAACTATAAAGTATTTGTTGATTTGAAATTATATGATATTCCAAATACAGTTGAAACCGTTATTAAATGGTTAATTAAACAAAACGTTTATATGACTACTATACATTTCGAAAATGGTGAAAAATGTATAGAGCATATATCTCCTTTAAAAAATGATATTAATATTGCTATTGTTTCTCATTTAACTTCTTTTCCTGGTAATTGGGAAAAACAGAGTGACATATATAAAAGAATATGTGATAATTTATTATATTATAAATTTAATATGGTATTATCTCCTCAAGATTTATCACTGTTTAATTACTATGATAGAGTTCATTCTTTTAAAAGAATTTGTCCAGGAATAAGATTAAAAGAATCAAATGATGATCAAGTAAGAGTAAGTACGCCAGAAGAAGCAATTTCTAATGGAGCTGATTATTTAGTAATAGGAAGGCCTTTAAAGGATAACCCAATAGAATGTTTTTTATAGCTGCACCGTTTGGAAATTATTTAAAATCTAATAGGCCTGCAGGTTGGGATATTCTTTCAGTGTCTGGAACCTGGACATTAAGACCTAGACCAGGAAGATTAAAACAGGTTTTAAAAACATTACGTTATACCAAAGACGGTTGGGTTAATAAATTAGGTTTAAAAAACCAAGGCATTGAATATGGATTAAAAAATCCTCGTGATGTAATGAGTATAAGCGCTATAGAAATGTCTGATTGGCATGAACTATATAGAAAAATTCCCAAACAAGCAAACGTTGAAATTAATTTAGGCTGTCCTAATACTACACCTAATGTTTGGCCAGGCTTTGCTAGTTTTACAAGAAGTCCTAGAAGATGGTGTATTGCTAAAATACCTCCGACATTTACGAATAATGAAATAGATTTTCTTGTAGATTCTGGATTTAAACAAATCCACGCAAGTAATACTTTACCCGTCCCTCAAGGGGGTTTAAGTGGTAAAAAAATAATGCCTTATACCTTAAGAATATTAAAGTATATTAAAAAGGTACATCCACATGTAGAAGTTATAGCTGGCGGAGGCATCACTACTATAGATGATGTTCGAGGCTATCGCGACTATGGTGCAGATCATTTCAGTTTAGGAACTGTATGTTTTACACCATGGAAAATATCTAAAATCATTAACATGGTAGATTTAAAGAATGAAAAATAAATACAAAAAGCTTTGGAAAGAGGTAATTAAAATGGAATTAAGTAATCCTGTTATCACTACTCTAATAGGGTTGGTGGTTTTTTATATTGGACTTAAAATGTTTTCTGGTGGTATGAAGGATATGGGCAACATAGAACATTTACAATGGTTTTTAGGTAATCCATTATATATGTTTTTTGGTGGAATTATTATGACCCTCGCATGGCAATCATCATCTTTATCAACTACAGCAATTATTGCATTAGTAGCATCTGGAGCATTACCATTACCAGCTGCAGTCGCTTGTGTATTAGGAGCTAATATAGGTACAACAGGGACTATATGGTTAGCAGGTTTCTTTGTTTCAGATGGTTGGCCAAAAGGAGATACATTACGAATAGCTATGGCTCACACAGGAGTTAATCTATTAATGGCTCTAGCACTATTACCTTTTGTAGGACACCTAGCAAGATTTTTAGGACGATTTTAATTTAAAAAGTAGTGGCTTTTGTTACCATTTTACAGTATAATAATATATATACTAATGTCCCCCGCGGACATTCTTATTTTCAAATTACAATTTTAATCTTTTAATCCCCGGAAAGGATACCTATGAAATTTTTCATAAGAGGATTGGCGTTCCTAATAATGCCACTATTTCTAATTACATCCGCGATGGCCGACCCCTTAAAGGTTGGCTTTGTTTATGTTGGGCCAACAGGTGATCACGGTTGGACATATATGCATGACCAAGGCCGTAAAATGGTTGAAGAAGCATTTGGAGATGCTGTAGAAACTACATATGTAGAATCTGTACCTGAAGGACCTGATGCCGAAAGAGTAATGAGACAAATGGCTCTATCTGGCCATGATATTATATTTGCTACATCATTTGGTTATATGGAACAAATGTTAAAAGTTGCAAAAGATTTTCCAGATGTAAAATTTGAACATGCAACAGGATATAAAACTGCAGATAATATGGCTGTATATTCTTCTAAGTTCTATGAAGGAAGATATGTACAGGGAGTAATTGCTGGTATGATGAGTGAAAAAGGTAGAGCAGGCTACATTGCTTCATTCCCTATTCCTGAGGTTATTCGTGGTATTAATGCATTTTGGTTAGGTGCTACTTCTGTAAATCCAGATTTTGATATTGATGTTATTTGGGTTAATACTTGGTATGATCCAGGCAAAGAAGCAGACGCTGCTACTGTATTAATTCATCAAGGCGCTGATATTATAACACAGCATACTGACTCTCCAGCTGCTTTACAAGTTGCTGCTAAAGAGGGTGTTCTTGCTTTTGGCCAAGCATCTGATATGATTCAATTTGCTCCAGATACTCAACTTACTGCAATCATAGACCAATGGGGTCCTTATTATGTTGAAAGAGTAGCGGCGGCATTAGAAGGTACTTGGAAGTCTGAAGATACTTGGGGCGGAATGGATACCGGAATGGTTGAAATGGCTCCATATACTAATATGCCTGCCGAGGTAAGAATGGCAGCTGAAGAAATAGAATTAGCAATTATGTCAGGAAAATTTGATATATTTCCTGGTAAATCAATTGGTGATCTGTTAGGTATGTCGGATTATCTTCCTGGTATAGACGCAGCTAAACCATAAAAAAAAATAAAATAAATTAAATTAGGGGTGGCTTTTTGTCACCCTTTTTTATATAATATAAATAGACTTGTAGATGATCGAGGATATACAGGACTTGGGTGCGATACCCAACGCCTCCACCATAAATGCATTGGAAAGAAAATGGCAGAAGAGAAAAAAGAAAAAATCGTTGAAATTAAAAATGATTCAAATGAATTTGAATTAATGTTACGAGTATTAGGAAATGAGTTTATAGGAATAAGATTAGCTTCCACTAACTTTAGTGGTAAAATGATTTTATGGGCTATAATGCTTTTATTCTTTACTTTTATGATCTTTGAAGTTTTTGGTTTTAATCAATACTTTATTGGCTAGTGCATTTATGATGGGGGCGAAATAGGATCGACTGGTGTTTTAGTCTACAAAAAGTAACTGCAAACGATAATTTTGCACCTTCAGGTTACGCCTTAGCGGCATAATGCTGTTGGGCTGGTCACTTGCCTAGAAACAGAAAAGTGACACTAACAGAAACTTTAAATATTTAAAAAAGAGGGAATATCGAATGAAGAAAATTTTAGCTAGTTTTGCTATCGCTTTGGGTATAGCATATGGCGCATCTGCATCAGCTGCAGATATTGGAAATGGCATTAATCTAGGTGCTGACGTAGATGTTAATTATACAACAGGTACAGAAGCTTGGGTGTATAAATTAACACCTGAAATGAGTTACTCTACTCCTTGGGGTATTGGACTAAGTGCAGATACTTCTATAATGATTGATGATCCTGAATTCACAGGAATCAATTGGGAAGCTTCAATGATGGCTATGGATAATCTTGAAATTTATGGTAAAATCAAATCAGATGCAGACCATGATTTTGGAGATGTGACAATGGGATTAACATTGTCATTCTAAGAATACTTGTTCAGTACAAGGCCTTCGTAGACCTTTATTGGTACATGGATGGTTAGACATCTTAGAATTTATCGGTGCGGCCCACCGACAAGTATAGGGTTGTTACTTAATAAACACGCGAGGGGCCATGGTTAGCCCCTCATTATCTTGGAGAATATAATGCATATTGAAGTCTTAGAAGAAATTAATTTAACTGAAATATTAAATGAAGTGAATACAGTTAAAGTTGCTCTTAAAAAAGGATGGGCAACGATTCCTCAAGTAGGTCTTCAAGGTCATAAACCAGATTTAGATCCACTAGAAGAATGTGTTAATTCTGTTGGCAGAGTATCTAAATTACAATATCCAGAAAATTATTTTAAATATCCTTTGTGGGATCTTCCTAAACTTAATCGTATATTTGAAAAATATAATATGGTTAGGTCTAGAATAATGCCTATGCATCCAAAAGTATGTTATACTATGCATTCGGATATGACAAAGAGAATTCATATACCACTTATAACTGCTCCCGATTGCCGAATGGTAATACAAGATAAAGTTTATATGTTAGATCTTGGAAAAGTATATTTAACAAATACAACTTTACCACATACTGCTTTTAATGCTGGTAAGGGGGTTAGAGTTCATATTGTAGGCTGTATTTATGAGTAATATATTCTTTTTTTTAATTTTACCAATATCATTTGGTATTCTTTTAGGTCTTTTAATTTGGTTGTGGATGGAAGAATGATAGTATTAGTAACAGGTGGTTTTGACCCAATTCATAATGGTCATATAAGATATCTTAAATCAGCATCGATGCTAGGAAATGCATTAGTAGTTGGTCTTAACAGTGATAGATGGTTAGTCCGTAAAAAAGGTATACATTGGTTAGACATAGAAGAAAGAATAGAAGTATTAGAAAGTATTAGATGTGTAGATCAAGTTATAACATTTAATGATGATGATAACACTGCAAATAAAGCAATATATCATTTATTAGATAAACAAAAACAAGATATTGTTTTTGCTAATGGTGGTGATAGAAATAAAGATAATATCTATGAATATATGGAATTTAAAAATCACCCAAGAGTTTCTTTTGCCTTTGATATAGGTGGAGAGAAAATAAATAATAGCAGCAGCTATAGGAGGTGAAATGAGAAATCTTGTATTTTTAACAATAGTTTTTTTAGCAGTATGGTTTGAAAGTGCAGATGCCATTGCAGAAGAACCTCCACCTAAATCTATGAAATTTTTTGCTATGTTACATTGTACCGAAAGAGCTGATTTATTTGATACTATTAAAAATGCAGATGAAGAATTATTGATAGACGGAGTTGGATTTCTACAATCAGCAAATAGTGGTAGATCTTATCCAGGTAGATTTGGTCTTTTTGTAAATCAAGATACAGGAACATTTAGCGCAGTGGTTTTATTTAATGATTTAACTGCTTGTTTATTGTTTCCAGGAAGTAAGTTTTTACCATATACAGGTAAACAGCCTTGGGAATTATTAGAGGAACGAGACAAAATACTTCAATGATTCATTTGTTACAATCTTATATTGTATATTATTTTATAGTTGCTATTGGAATTACTATAGGGTATCATAGATACTTTGCTCACCGGGAATTTAAAACTGGTAAAGTTGAAGAAGCAATAATGTTATACCTCGGCCTATTATGTGGTTGTCAATCTCCTATTGCTTGGGTCGGAGTTCATCGAATGCATCATGCTAATTCCGATACACCAAATGATCCTCATAGTCCATTATATAAAAAATGGCATGAGATATTATTCTCTACTTGGAGAGTAAAAAACATACCAAGAAAATTTGTTAAAGATTTATATTATAATCCAAGAGTAGTATTTTTTCACGAGTATCGTTATATAATTTTTGTATTCACTTATATAATTGCGTTCTTTATACACCCTATATTAATTTTTTATTTAATCATGGTGTTTATATTTTCCTATCTATTTTATGGAATGTTAAACCTTGTAGGTCATAATGACAGCGGACCAGTGAATAGATGGTGGGTAAATATTTTCGCCCCTTTTGAAGGAAATCACGATGATCATCACACCAAAACAACTAATAGAAAGAAGTAATGCAATAAGAGGGTTTCCAATTAACCCTATAAAATTACTTTGCTCTGCTCATACATTAAGAATACATGACGAAGTAAATCATTTTAATGCTGATAGAATAACTGAATGGTTAGAACCTTATTGTGATTTAAGTCCTTTTGAATATCAATATCCTTTAAATGGTATTACAGAAGGTCTTAATTATTGGATGTTTATGGAAAAAAGAACCATAGAAATGAGAGAAGGTGACTATCAATGGGTTCAAGGTAAGCCAGAAGGTGATGTGATATATTGGAGTTATCCCTCTTCTATTGATGGTAACTATCATGATATACCTACACATAAACCTGTTATATTAGACCTAGCATATGTTGCTTCTACTAAAATAAAAAAATTTGAAATACCAGATAATGTTGAAATGGTATTCTTTAGTTTAAGTAAATGTTTTGGTGTAAGGAATTATAGAATTGGTTGGGCCTGGACCAGAGAACCAATAAGAGGCTTTGAGCTTTTAATTAGATCAGCTAAGTATTATAATTATTATTCAATGTCTTTAGGAGAAAAACTTATTGAGCTTCCTATTGACCTTGTATATAATACACTAGAAAAATATCAAAAGCAACTCTGTAATGAATTAAAAATAACTCCTAGTGATACAGTATGGCTTGCCACTAGTGAAGATCCAATATATAATATTAAAAGAAGAGGTAATAACCCTGCAAGATTATGTTTAACAGATGCAATAGAGGAATTATATAGAGAATGAAAAAACACGATTTACCATCTCTAGCTGATTTTAATTTAGATATTGATCTAAAAAGATTACAAGAGTCAACTGATCTATTAGCAGAAAAATTTGTAGATGTAAGATCTGCTAATCCTATGTTATGTGATAATCATATGGAATTAGTTAAACAAGTATATGATAACTTTGAACAGATTAATTTAACTACTCCAAGTGAGATATTACCTTATACAGCTAGTATTAAAGAGCGTTTAAAGCGCAGAGAAGAGCATTTATATAATATACCTACAGAAGATTACACAGGAAGTTATTTTCAAGAAATAATAACTCAATTAACAACACCGGCTAGTAGAGTAAGAATAACAAAACTTGCTCCGGGTAAAACTATTCCTTTTCATGTTGATTATGATATATCATACGCAGTAAGATGTATTGTTCCAATATATGGTGATAGAAACGTTGTAAATCTTTTTAGAAGAGATAATAAATTAGAAGCATATAATTTAGAAAATGGTGTTGCCTATTTCTTGAATATAGGGTATCCTCATGCGGTAATTAATATGTCAGATAAACCCAGAATAGCATTAATGTTTAGTTTAGATGGAACGAGCGATTTACAAAATTTGTACTATTAATGATTATAGATATGATGTCAAAAGACTATTTGAAAAAACTTATGGTCATAGACTTCAAGATAATTATTTTAAAAGACCATGGTTTGAATATACCAAGTTTGCCCGCTTAGGCTGGGACTTTGAACCTCATTGGAAAAATCAAAAGAAGTGGTATTTAATCTATTATAGCGCTGCGATAGAGCATCCAGAATATAATGGATCTATAAGAGTTATGTCTAGGCATACTCGAGATAGAAATTATAATTTTGGAGGTTGGAAGGCAGATCTAAATAGAGGTTTAGATACATTAGACCAATTAACAGAAACAGCTATGAATTTTGATTATAAAGATATATGGGTTAGTAGAGAAGAAAGTCCAAAATTATTAGAATATTTTGCTAAACATTCTTGTTTTAATTGGAATGTAACCCATGAGAAACTTCATTGGGGAGGATATCAATATGTCTTACGAATTACATGATCGATTACAAAATGTAGAATCTGCTCCTGCCTTTGATCCATCTTGTAATCCTAGATGTTCATCTGATAGAGCTATACATCCTATTGCCAAAGAATTACTATATACTCCTCATTATCGTTTAGCAGATAATTTAAATTTAAATGAAAAACAAATTAAAGATGAATTATCAAATCTTAATGGTAAATGGAGTGGATATAATAATGATGTTAAAAATGTAAGAGGTGCTGGAACTAGTAATTATTGGTCTTCAAAGATATTAAGAAATTGGTGCGATGATCCTGATTTTGGTTTTGGTGAAACTAAAGATTTCTTAGAGGTATTAGGTAAGAAACATTTATTAGAAAATGGTAGAGTTCCTCCAGAACATTTAGTTGATACTAAATTAAAATTACCATACATTAGAAGTATTATAGAACGATTTGTTACTTGGGATATGTGTGATAGAATTATGGTATCTAAAGTAGATGATAGTGAAAGAATTA
>MPLU02050310.1_pt1 | contig 22019 bp, 22 predicted proteins | sample 1617381 | NCBI WGS metagenome assembly MPLU02 (sample SAMN05944801, study PRJNA350692) | marine metagenome | biome: marine; feature: ODZ; material: water; isolation source: 90 m water sample filtered on 0.2 um supor filter | place: Pacific Ocean | collected 2012-04-08 | depth 90m m
CCGCGAGCCTCGGGCCCAACGACGACATCGGGTTTCCAGCCCAATTGTTTGATGTCCTCGACGAATTGGTCAGTAATGGAAGACAACAAGCCGGGTTCGCGGAGGACCGGTGTGATATCTCGGAACATTATTCCCTCTATGGGAAAATTCGGTACCGTACGCACAATGCTGCGTATTCGATTAAGAAGTTCGTCTTTCATAGCGGGTTCTCCCCCTTTAGGGAAAGGGGGGGCTACCCCCCCCTTACCCGTTACGTTTTCCTCAGAGGCCCAGGATATCTGCGAACAGCCACTCAAAGGTGGAGCCGTCGCCTGGTCCAATGTAGAAGAAGGTCATCAGGACGAATAGGGTCCACATTACTGGATTCAATTCGTCCCACTTCTGCATCCCTACCTTGATGACGCAGTAGGCGATAATGCCCCATGCGATTCCATCTGCGATGGAGTAGGTTAGTGGCATCAGTGCTATAGTCAAGAACGCTGGTAGAGCCATTTCAGAATTGCTCCAATCGATATCAGCAGCCTGACGCATCATCATAGCCCCTATGATCACTAGAGCGCAAGCCATAGCGAACTGTGGCACTGCAGCAAACAGATCTGTGAAGAAAAGCCCGGAGAGCATGAGCACTCCCACGGTAACTGCTACGAGGCCCGTCTTGCCTCCTTCTTCGACGCCAGCTGCGGACTCGATGTAGGTCGTTGTCGTGCTGGTTCCGAAAATAGCACCTACGATTGTAGCTGCTGCGTCAGACGCGAATGCCTCATCGGAGTTGTGGAGCACGTCGTTCTCGTCGACGTATCCGGCTTGTCTGCCAACTGAGTACAGAGTACCAGATGTGTCGAATATATCAACGAACAAGAAGGCAATCATGACCAGTAGGAAGTCGGACATATTGTCCGCTACAGCACCCATACCTTCAGATCCAAATGCTGCGAATAGTGTCTCCTCGGGCATCTCTGGGAGGCCCACTATGTCCTTCAAAGCAGGAGCGTCGGCTGTGACTGCTCCCCACCCGGCTTGGCCGGCGATGAAGTCGTTGTATGGGTCGTATGCCCCTGCAACCCATCCCCATACGGTGGCGAATCCGATACCAATGATCATGGCACCGGGAACCTTTCTAGCCATTAGAATGGCAATTAGTAGAAGGGCGACCATCGAGATTATCTCACCTTGCTGGAAAAGGGATATTTCCTGTACGGTTCCGGCTGTAGCATCCGTGAAATCGCAACCAAATGCCGTATCATGGCAGGCCTCGCCTGCTATGCCATCTCCGTCAGTGTCGATATTGAGTGTGCCACCCCAGCTCTCTGTGTCTCCAATGTTGACTAGGGTCGCGCCATCATCTCGTATCCATCCCATCTCCCTTAGTCCGATGAAGGAAAGGAACATGCCTATTCCTGCTCCCGTAGCGACCTTCAGGTCAGTTGGGATGGAGTTGATCATCTGAGATCGCCATCCTCCAATGACAGGGATCTGCGGCATAGACATGGCTAGGAACAAGAGTCCCTCCACGAAAACAGCAAACAGGGCTAGTTCCCACGCAATGCCCATTCCAAAGTTCACAACTGTGAACGTGAAATATGCATTGAGGCCCATACCGGGGGCCAGGGCGAACGGCAGGTTCGCCCACAATCCCATAACGATGCAGCCCACGAAGGCGGCTACCGCTGTGGCGAAGAGAACGTCCGAGAATGCCTGGGCGTTTCCTGCATCGGTTCCATCCCCTATGGCTAGAGTTAGCATAGCGGGGTTTACCAGCAGGATATACGCCATTGTCAGGAACGTCGTTAAACCCGCCCTGATTTCGGCATCGAAGGAGCTTCCCTTCTCTGTGTATCCAAAGTAGTCATCCAGTTGTTGTACTTCCATTTTTTCACCTTTATTTCATCTGTAGCGGTGAGTTGTGACTCACCTAGTTGGCCGAGTGACACTCCGGCTTATGTATAATGCTATGATTTAGTGGTAAAAACACTGAGAGGGGTAAAATCAAACAATATCCAATGTTTCATCATTGGTGGGGATGTGGACCTGCATTTCCCCTCCAATATCCTCTGCTAGTGCGTTTGCAGCTGCTTCTTCGGCATGAAAAAGTACCACATGAGAGGGGCCGCAGTCATTGGCGAATTGGCAGAGTGATGGGTGATCGGCGTGGTTAGATAGGTCGAACTTGTCGATCTCAAGGGGGATTCGAGTCTGCTTTCCGAAAATAGGAAGAGCGCCTCGCTCAAGCAGCCTCCTCCCGCCCGATCCCTCGGCTTGATATCCGGTAAGCAGAATGGCGTTGGAACCGTCATGCCTCAGCCTGTTCAAGTACCAAAGAGCTGGTCCTCCATCCAACATGCCGCTTGTCGTGACTATTACGTCGGCTCCGAGTGCCTTCTTCCTGTCCGACTTCCCTGTCACCCTCCTCGACCAACGGTAAGCAGCTTCCATCGCCCGTGAGTCTTGTATGAACTCGGGGCACCCAAGCCATTCTCTTGTGACCCTGGTGCCCATTCCGTCATAGTGGACGTCGAGGCCGGGCGCCTCTCTGTGCAGGATGCGGAGGATGTCCTGCCCCCTTCCCGAAGCGAAGGCTGGCACGAGGGCCACGCCGCCTCTGGAGACCACTTCCATTACTCGGGAGACGAATCTCTCCTCCTCTTCCGCTCTATCCGGGTGTGTCCTGCCCCCATATGTGCCTTCTAGGCAAAGGATGTCGCAGTCTACGGGCGTCGCCTTTGGTGCGTTGGGGCTGTCTCTGGTGTCGATATCACCCGTCCAGAGAATCGTTGCCTCTGGCGTCTTGATCTCGATCATGGCGGCGCCTGGGATGTGACCCGCCGGATGAAGCCGGCATTTCCAATCACCAACATCGAACCATCTGTTGAATTGGTGTGGCACCCATGAGTCTAGCGCTGCCTCCAAATCTCGCTTGTCCCATGCAAGTGGGTATCCTTCGATATCTGATACTTTGTACGTGTCAGCCCACATTATTTCTGATACTGCAGCTGTGAGGTCTGTCCCATGGAGAGTCGTTCCGTGATTGGTGAGCCATGGGGCCATTCCGATGTGATCTATGTGTGCATGGGTCATTATTGCATGTTTCACCGGTGGGGATTCGGAGGGGTACTTGGGTGGTTTTGTCGGAGCTAGACCATAGTCGATTAGTACGCGGGTGCCCGTTTTGTCCTCGATGATGCATCCGACGTTGCCGACCTCGCGCGCCCCGCCCAAGAAGTGTAGGCGTATCCCCGAGGGGACGTCGTCGGGGTATGATGACGAGGATCCGGCTGTGTACAGTACCACGTCTGTTGTTGGGGGTCGGGGGGATATGAATCAGACCCACCCCCACCCCCTTGTTTCCGGTGGAGACTAAGATTTCGAAATTCGTAAGTCTCTTGGTTAGATGTAACCATTATAGTATGCAAGCCGAAGAACTTCGAATGGCTGTCGAAACCCAATAATATAGATTAGAAAAATCTGTATTATTCGACCGAGAACTCACGTACAGTGGAAACAGGGGGGTTGGGGGGTAACTTTGAGATGCAACTCACCATGCCATCGCCATGCCCAGGCAGTTGGGAAGGCTCTTCGTGGTCGACGATGATCGCTGCTTCGGATGTGCCGCTTGTGTCGGCCTTTGCCCAGTCAACGCTCTCGTTTTAGATGGACTTCTGGCGATAGTGGACGAACCAACATGCACACATTGCGAACACTGCATCCCAGCATGCCCAGTTCACGCGCTTTCCCTTGTCAACGAGGGAGATATCGCCCCCATCGGTGTTCTCGCATGATCAAAATCACCATCCTAGGAGACTCCCTAAGGGCAATCTGTGCAGCCCACCAGATTCTCGACACGTATCCTGATGCAGAGGTATGCATGATTACGGACAGGGCGGAGATCGGCCTGATTGGAGAGGTCCCAGGCCTGTTCTCAGAATGGCCACCCTGCCCACCGCACTGGGTTTCTGACATGGGGTCGCAGACTCCAAACCAGTCTTCCACGGCGGTACGCGGCTCTTGGTTCCTCAAAGCCCTAGGGATCCAGCTTTCGAAGAGAGGATGCACATTCCACCTCAGGACCAGAGTCACAGAGGCGACGGAAATGGAGGTTAGGTTCGTGGGCGCGGGTCCGTTGGGCAAAGGCTCGCTCCGGACAGATCGCCTTCTGGACATCAGGCAGACCGCCCAGAATCCAACGCAATGGAACGGGCTCGTTTGTAGGACAAGCGATGCACCCGGTGAGCAGATTGTCGGAAACAGATCCGATGGAACAACGGAGGTCTGGGCCAGGGCGTCAATAGACCCCAGCGGTATTTCCCTGCAGGAAATGACATGGGAAGGAGACAACCCATCTGACTACATCAAAGAAGAGGTGGAAATGGGAATGCAACTAGCTCAGGAGATATCGTTGATACAATAATACACCCCGCATAACAGTAGGTGAAAACATGGCCACAGTCAGCGAGTATATGTGCGACAGGACGCCCGGAACCAGGCACGCGATAGTAATAGATCCCGCCGATCAGACACCGGAAGTGGCCGCCAACCGCGCTCTGGCCGCATCCCACGCTGGTTCCAGCATGATCCTGGTAGGAGGTTCCTCAGACACTGACATGGACAATGTGCATGCAACCATCGTGGCCATCAAGGAGGCCCTGGAACTGGTGACATGGGCTGCAAGCCAGGACTCCGACATAGAAGGAGCATTGGAACAGATACCAGTGGTCCTCTTCCCCCAGGGCGCTGCAGCACTGTCTCCGGCCGCCGATGCCATCACGTTCATGATGCTGATGAACTCAATGGACCAGCGCTTTCTCATAGGGGAGCAGGTGAAGGGAGCCCCCTTCGTAAAGAAGGCTGGAATAGAACCGGTCCCGATGGGTTATCTGATTTGCGAACCCGGTGGAAAGGCCGGCCAGGTCGGCCAGGCAGACCTCATCGGACCCGAACAAACGGATCGCGTGAGGGCATATTCCATGGCAGCCCAGTTCCTAGGGTTCAGACTATTCTACCTAGAAGCTGGGAGCGGTGCAGAATACCCCGTTAATCCCGATTTAATCAAGGCAGCGAGAGAGTCATGCGACCTCCCGATTATCGTTGGAGGGGGTATTCGAAACGCCCAGGCCGCAAGAGACGCCTCAGAGGCGGGTGCGGATTGGATTATTACAGGGAATATCACAGAAGAGTACGATGATGCCAGTGAACTCCAGGCGGTCCTATCGGAGCTGATTACCGGCATCTCCTGAGACACATAGCGCAGGCATACTCATACCTCACACCCTTGGTGGGGTATTGTGTCCGAGGCCACCTGTCCATGCTGCAACTCCGAAATGGGGGCGCAAGGCGATGTCGTAGAGGGGCACATGCACTACTGCGGCTCCTGCAAGGGGATTCTGGCCAGCGATCGGTGGTTGAATTCGAACATGAGGCAGACTAACCTCAGGAATCTCCGTAAATCGGTTTTCGACGGTCAACCGGCCGGATACCGCTGTCCGACCTGTCAGGGTGAGATGGTGAAAGGCCCGGTAACCACTGCACAGGGCGCTTCAATAGAAGTAGATGGATGCCTGAAGTGTGGGTCTCTATGGTTCGACAACAGGGAGATCGAGCCATTCCTCCCCGACATCAGGGATAAGGCGACCCTCCCAGACGACTCAAACCCAATCCTTCCAGCGATATCCGGCGGTGTGAACGTCGCAAAGTCTGTGATTTCAGGCCTTTTTGGAGCAGTGGGCTCACTAACCGGTCTGAACGACGACTCGGAAGAGTGAACACAACCCTATTCAGAACTCAAGCCCAATCACACACGAGTGATAGATGCCAATCAATCCCGGACAAGGCGTTCGATCTGCGCTTCCATGTCTAGCACTAGCAGCAGGAGCTCCTCCTCGTTCCTCAGGAGCCTTGCATTCTCCTCCTGCAGCTCGGCGAGCCTGCTAGAATCGGCCTCAGCGCCTTCCCTACGGGCTTTCTCGTTCTCCACAATGCCCTCTAGTTGCCTCACCTTGGAATCGGCGATCCGCAGCCTCTCCTCCAGGCCGCCGATCAATGCCCCGTCGACACCCCCGCCCTGGGATACCAATTCCGCCTCCCTAACCCTGCGTCTGAGGTTGGCGACCTCTCCCTCTAGCCGGATCATGTCATCCCATCTGGAGACCACCTCATCCACGAGTCTATCGCGAGGGATGTCCGCCAAACGTTCCCTCAGGCCCCGACCTTCGTCCTCAGTTGGGGTGTTCACAGTCATTCGAACTCGGAACGAACCAAACGGGCGCTCACTTGAACCTTGAGGAACTAGCCACCCGCTTCGGTTAAATCAGAGCCCTATCTCGGCCGCGCCATGAAGGCATTCAGGGCGCACGGGTCATACAGGGCAGGCAAGAGGGACCAACCATTCTCAGTGGATGTTGTGGCCAGTGACGAAGACGCTGCAATGGAGTGGGTACTCTCGACTTTCGGCAGCAGACACCGAGTCACCAGGAGGTTCATCCTAGTGGACGGCATCGAAGAGATCGATCCCGCCATCTCTAGTGCACCTGTCGTCCAAGCCCACTTCGGTACCTCGGGTCAGGCAGAATCCACCACCAAGACCGAGGAAGAGTGACCACAGACCACAGAATCTTGCCACGATAATGGGCAATTCTGAAAGGTGACGCGTCCGGAGGACACAATCATGAAGAAGTGGTTGATGAGGCAATATTGGCGAATTCAGCAGAGCCAGGCCATAATCGGACTGGGCTTCTGGACAGCGACCATCACGCTCCTTGTATGGCCGTACGTCTCATGGAGGTTCGAATCAAACGAGACCCTGCTGTTCCTCCCGATGACCTATGTCGGCTTAGTGGGAATAGCAACCGCAGTCCTAACGACGGTCCTCTTAGTCGGTTTCTTTTACGACGTTACCTTCGGCCTATGGAGGGACCACATCACCATCAACCAGGAGAGGAACCCGTTTGCAGTATACAAGCTGAACCCGACGTGGGGCATAGTAATCGCACAAACCAACGAGATCCTCAGGAGGGTGGCACCCGAGGACGAGGAGATTCAGAGGTACTGCAAGTTCGTGGACAGGATGCTGGTTTGGAATTCCAAGGAGGAGATATGGGCCAGGGCGATGTCCTCGTGGAAGGAACTCATGGGCGACGAGGACCCCTTCTTGTTCTACCTGGACGAGGAGGCCAGAACGAACTTGGAATCAGCGGCAGAGAGACTCGAGGAATTCTAGGGGCATCACATGCCGTTCGAACCCCTCGACGTAGTCAGCATCGCCGTCGATGCCGGGCAAGCGATAATGAGAATCTACGAATCTTCTGAGGACATAGAGGTTCAGACAAAGAATGACGAATCGCCACTCACTAGGGCCGACATCGCAGCCCACGACTCCATAATCAGGGGACTAGCATCAATAGATCCGCAAACCCCTGTAGTTTCTGAGGAAGGAAGGGTCGGCAATCCGCTAGACTCCGAAACATCTTGGTTGGTAGACCCCCTTGATGGGACAAAGGAATTCATCAAGCGGAACGGGATGTTCACTGTGAACATCGCTCTGATGAAGAGGGAGGGTAGCAGATGGAGGCCCACTTTCGGGGTGGTGCACGCCCCGGTTTCGGGAATAACCTGGTTTGGAGGCGTATCGACCCCCGCCACGAGAATTGACGACACGGGGTCAAAAACAATCTCGGTGAAAAATACGAACGACCCCCCCATACGGCTTGTCGCAAGCGGCAGCCATCGTGCGGAGAGAGACGAGAGATTCGCTAGCCAACTCGGTTCACACGACTTGGTCAGAATGGGCTCATCGTTGAAGGCTTGCGCCGTTGCAGATGGCTCTGCGCACCTCTATCCGAGGTTCGGGCCAACATCATGCTGGGACATAGCAGCGGCCCATGCAGTTGTGGAATCCGCAGGAGGTTTCGTACTGGGTCCGGACTGTCGACCCTTGGATTACGACTTGGTGGATGAAGTACTCAATCCATACTTCTTGGTCGCTTGCAGCGCCGATTGGAATGAGATTTGGTCTCGGAATCAGGATTAAATGAGCGACTCGGGTCGGCGAGCCGTTCAGGTGCAGTAATGGGGAACAAGGTAGTTTGGCTGATTGGGCTCTCAGGGGCGGGTAAGACGACTATCGCAGAAGCTGCAGCAAGGAGGTATGGGGCCGAACTCTTAGACGGCGACACGATCCGAGACTTCTTCTCCAACAACGACTTCTCGAGACAGGGAAGAGAGCGGCACCTTCTCGGAATCGCAAAGATGGCTAGACTGATGTCCAAGCACACGCCTGTAATCTGCTCATTCATCACTCCGTACGAGGATGTCCGAGAAAGAATATTGGAAATACTCCCCAAGAACTCGATCATGGTCCACGTATCCACATCGCTAGAAGTATGCGAAGACAGGGACGTTAAGGGCCTATACGCCAAAGCCAGGTCCGGAGAGATTTCCAACTTCACAGGAATTTCGGATCCATTCGACGAACCACAGTGCGCGCACATGACTCTCGACTCGAGCGGAGCACCGGGACACACTGTGGACGACATGGTCGAGGAACTCTCCCATCTGTTCGAGAAGCCCAAGGCGGTTCTTCTCCCAGGTCGCTGGCAACCCCTTCACGTGGGCCACGAATGGCTGATTCAGCAAGAACTAGACAAAGGCAAGAGAGTCGTTGTCGGAATTAGAGACACCCCAGTTACCGAGTCCGACCCATACCCCGCCCATCTGCGCAAGCGCATGATTGAGCACAGATACGCCGGCGAGGATGTGGATGCATGGATAATGCCGGACATCGAGGCCGTCTCATACGGCCGCAAGGTAGGATACGAACTGAGGGAGGCCCAAGACATCCCTGCAGAGGTGTTCGCAGTTTCGGCCACGGGAGTCCGAGGAGGCAACAGGGCAAACGTCTCGGAGCGAGTCATGGAGTTCATGATTGCAGAAGGAAGCTGGGACGGAGAGTGACTTGATCCCAGATTCAGTCAAGGGTTTTGCACTAGTCGCCTGTTCAGTATTGCTACTCCCATTGACATTGGATTTGATGCAAGATCACGATGACGTGGAGAGGGAGTACGAGGAGGAGTGCGATCTCCAATATCGTGCATTGGTCGGCAACGTTAGCACGCCCGATTGGGCTCTTTGTAGTGAATTGGATGACGCCCGATCCACTAGGGCCGCATGGTTCATGACCTCCTTGGCAGCATTTGTCCTAACCGGACTCATTGGAACGGCCATGCTCCTGCCTGGTAACGAGAATCAGAGATAATTTCACCAGCGACGCCTTCATTGCACCCCCTGCATCCCGTGGGCTATGTCTGAGCCTGACAGAGCAGAGCTTCAGCGCCTGGCCCAACTAGTTGAGGTTAACAGAGAGAGACTGCAGTCCCTTGAGCAACAAATTCGCAACCTAGAGGGGATCAAAATTGAGCAGGAGCATGCCATGCAGGCCCTAGAATCGATCTCGGACGAAGGAGAGAAGGGTGCAATGGTCCCCCTAGGTGCAGGCGTTCAGATCGTGGCAGATATACCCGCGGATGCCGGAGCAGTGGTAGACATAGGTAGCAGAGTACAGGCCGAGAAGACGAGACCAGAGGCAATTGAAATTCTGAGAAAAAGGAACGATGAACTGAACGCAATCATCGACTCGATTAGGAAGGAGCATGACGAGCTCGATAGCCACGTGGTCTCTCTTGCCAGTAGGTTCAACGAGATCGCCCAAGGAATCCAGGCCCCGGATGCCGGAAGCAAACCGGATTCAGAGCAAATCCATGCAAGCCAACCACAGCGCAGATCGCGAAGAAAGAGGGGAACGGAACTCACCCTGGATGATTGAGGACTTTCTATGGGGCTCTTCGATCGCTTTCGGAAGAAGGTCAACCAGGCCCACGATGATACAAGCTTCATGGCGGAAGAAGGAACCGAATTGGCGGAGAGGGCAATCGCTGAACGGGAGGCTGCGCTCAGAAACATGGACAAAGCCGAAGAACCGGTCGAAGAACCGGTTGAAGAGCAAGGCAGTGAGTGGGACGAATTCGATGACGACATCGAAGACCCATTCGCCATCCCCACCAACTCCAAGGAGAGGAAGAGAAACGCCCGAAAACTAGCAACCAAGACCTCTCAGCAAACCGCAAAACCTCCCTTGAAGAGAAATCCGATGGACTCCACCACGGGAAGAAGACTGGCTAAATCAGAAACCTCCTTCGAAATCGACCTATCAGAATACCAAACAAAAATCGGCGGGATGGTGATTAGCGGAGGACCGGTGTTGGATGAGATATTGGAGGAGCTCGAGGACGACCTCCTGTCATCAGACATGGGTCACGATGCCTCATCGGAGCTAATTTCGAGCCTGAGATCTCACTTGATTGGCTCCAGAGTGAGCAGGAAGGCCCCTCTCAGCGAAGTTGTCGAAAGAGGCCTTAGAGGCGCGCTCTTGTCTCTGCTGAGGGCCGGCTACTGGGACTTCGATCGCACAATCAGGGACTTCGTAGCCGAAGGGACTCCCGTGGTGATCATGATGGTCGGCGTAAATGGAACCGGAAAGACAACCACAAGCGCGAAGATTGCCAAGAGGCTGGACGATCAAGGATTCGGCGTAGTCCTAGCCGCTGCAGACACATTCAGAGCGGGAGCCATAGACCAACTAGCAGCTCACGCGGACCGTTTGGGGGTCAGGTGCATAAAGAGCCAGAGAGGAGGCGACTCAGCAGCCGTCGCCAAGGATGCAATAGAGAGCGCTAGGGCCAAGGGAGAAGAGATCGTAATCATCGACACGTCCGGTCGGATGCAGAACAAGTCCAACCTGATGGAGGAGCTACAGAAGGTGCACAGAGTCACCAATCCCCACCTGGTGATTTTCGTTGCAGATGCTCTTGCAGGAAATGACGCAGTGACACAGGCCATTGAATTCCAGCGGAGACTAACCTTCGATGGTGCGGCACTTTGCAAACTCGACACAGATGCAAAGGGGGGTGCGGCGCTGTCGATTTCGCACGCAACCGGGCGACCGATTATTCTAGCAGGAATAGGCCAGGGATACGATGACTTGGAACCGTTCGATCCCAATTGGTTAGTAGACCAGTTGCTTTCGTGAGCCAACAACCACCTCCTTCTTGACCCCCCTCCTATGTGGGAGCACCAGATGACTTCGGATGACAAGCCGACCGCCCTCATAGTCCATGAGAACGGAATCACGGCTAGAAGGCTGAAGTCGATTATGAGTCAGAGGGGATGGGACTCCCAAATCTGCAAAGATGGCGACAAGGCAGTAGACGAGTACGTCAAAATGAAGCCGAACATGGTGTTCATGGGACTAAACCTACCAACCATGGACGGGCACGTCGCCGCCCTTGAGATCCGTGAGAGCGACCCACGAGCAAGAATAGTCTTCGTAGTCAGCAGGTCACGTGTGGGCAAGGCGAACGACGCAGCCTATTCTGCTGGTGCCGTATCCGTACTCATCACGCCTCTAACCAGGGCGGACATCGATCAGAAGTGGGTACTGATTAACGGCCCCATTCCCGATGCCCCGGGTTTGGCAGACCTGGACGACCTCTACCCAGACCTCGAGGAGGCACCGCCCTCACTACCGCCACTCCCCACTCTCCAACTCCCCGAAGATGCCGAGGCATCCGAAGCACCCCAACCCCCCATGGCCTTTCCCGAGCAACCCAAACCGAAGAGGAAGAGAAGACTTCTGAAGATCTTGATATTACTCTCAATAGTCGGACTAATTGGGGCGGGCGCAACACTCTACCTGGGATTGGTGGAGCTCTAGGGCCGGACGCCATCCACGTACTCAGCCACAACCCCGCCAACCATGCTACTACCCACTGGGGTGTCAGTGATCACCTCAACTGAAACCCCGTCGTCATGTAACAAACTCTCATCCAATGCAGACAACCTCAATCCAACCCTCCATCTCTTCAGAAGCTCAAAAAAAACGTAAGAAGCAATCCCGAAAATGACAAGAGCGGAGCATAGCCATGCCACCAGGTCCCCCGTCGTTGCCACGCTACCTCTCCAGCAATGCTCCCCAAGAAGATGAAGCATACTCGCGTGCAGCAGACGCAGGGTCCGCTGACTTGTGGATGCCGGTTCCAACAATAATCGCATCCGAACCAGCTAGAACGGCTTCAGCCGGATTCCCGTACCTTTGACCCAGAACCCCTTCTTTCGCGCTTAGATTGACACCAGGAGTCCATATCATCTGACCCTCCCCGACCTTGGCACGCAACTCCTTCAACTCAACCCCAGAACTCCCGTTTCCGATATACCCCAATACATGGGGGGAAGCTCTACCGATTTCCAGAGTGGCATCTGTATAACTCTCTCCTAGCAGGTTTCCAGAACTGGACATCTGTGCCAGGAGTAGGACCCCCCCGACTCTTTCGACATCGTCCCATGCCGCAGCAATCCCGTCGACGACATCCGGACCGCTGACACTGTGGGAGGTAACCAAGTCAGCCCAAGATCGGATGTCGTACATCCCACCCATCTGAGTTTGAGCTACCCTGCCGATATCCGCGAACTTCCGATCTTCGAATAGCAACATCCCCTTGGAACGAGCCGCTCCAACGACTTTCGACCAATCCTCCATGCTGAAGCCATCGACCATGTCAACATGCGTCTTTAATGCACAGACGTAATCTCCTACGTCCTCAATCAGTTGCAATATCCCACTCACATTGGGTAGGTCCGCAGCCAGGACTACCAAGGACTCCTTTTCGCAAGCAACCCGCATGAACTCGTGAGAAAGCGGGTGCGCACAGTTCACCCATCTGGGCCCCCAAGCATCCTCGGCATTCATCCTGCAGTCCTGTGCTCGCCCGTTTGTCAAGTCTTCCCCCTCCTACGAAATATGAAGCCCCGTCTGTCCCCGCCACCACCATGCATCCAGCGGCTCTGGTCGGTATGGGTGGCGCGATTGGCTCAATAGCACGTTGGGCGGTTGCGGAATCCATACCCGCAGAATCGGGCGAAGTCCCATGGGCAACGATTGTTGTGAATCTCTCTGGAGCGCTCCTCCTTGGAGCCCTGATGGCCGCCTCGTTGCAGACGGAGTGGCTCCTATTCCTGGGGACCGGTCTATTGGGCGGCTTTACTACCATGTCCACGTTCGGCGTTGAGACAGTCGACCTCCTCAAACAAGACAGCACAACCGCAGCAGCGATTTACATCAGCCTGAACCTATTGGCGCCAATTACCGCATGGATAGGCTGGCAATTGAGTGAGGCATTCCTAGCATAGGGTGAGAGCATGCCTACTGAAAACCGCACCAGGCTATTCGAAGTTACAACAAAGGATCTCGATGGTCTACCAGACGCACGTGGTGAGAGCGTGAAATCAATGCTCAAAGCCGACCACGGGATTCGTGTCTCCGCCGTTCGAGTGATACTTGGATATCAAGTCAAATCAGATATCTCCGAAATAGAAGCAGAATCCCTGATCTACGACTTGTTTGCCGATCCGGTGATCGAAATCGGCTCCTTGTCAACCAGAATTTTGGACGATTTCCCGAGATCCCCCGAAGCAGTGATACAAGTTGGCTTCAAGCCAGGAGTTACTGACAACTCTGGACAAGCCGGACTGGATGGTCTGATGACCCTGTTTCCAACCCAATCTTCGGCTTTGGTGTCCACATTCACCACATACGCCTTCTGGGGCGTCGAAGATGGGACGACCCCGGAAGATTTGGCAGCAACTCTCCACAACCCCATGATCGAGAGGGCTGCAGTGGCAGGAAGGGACGAATGCTCCGAGGGCTCATGGCCACTTCTCGGGTTCCCCCACATGCCTCCAGCAACGTTTCAGGAACCAGCAACGGTAGATTTAGAGGTCAGTGAAGAAGAACTGATACAAATCAGCGAGAAGGGTCTGTTGGCCTTGAATCTAGAAGAGATGAAGGCGATACAAGCACACTACAGAGACCCATCGGTCAGATCTGTTCGGAAGGACACGGACCTACCCTTTGACAGGCCCACTGACGCAGAGTTGGAGTGCCTCGCACAGACATGGTCAGAGCACTGCTCGCACAAGATTTTCGCAGCCAGAATAAGGCATACCGACAAGGTTACGGGCGAGGATTCGACAATAGACTCACTCTTCAAGACCCACATCATGCAACCCACCCTCGACATCCAGGAAGACGTAGATTGGCTTCTCAGCATCTTCCACGACAACTCAGGGGTTATTTCCTGGAATGATGAGTGGAGTGTCTGCATCAAGGCCGAGACACACAACAGTCCAAGCGCCCTAGATCCATTCGGGGGGGCAATCACCGGAATTGTGGGTGTGAATCGAGACATCCTCGGAACGGGACTTGGGGCTAGGCCAATTGCAAACACCGATGTATTCTGCTTCGGACCTCCAGACTACTCGGGTGACATACCCCAGGGACTATTCCACCCATCGAGAGTTTTCAGAGGGGTGCATTCTGGAGTCAGGTCAGGCGGCAACGAGTCCGGAATACCTACGGTAAACGGTGCGATCGTATTCGATGAGAGATATATCGGCAAGCCTCTGGTTTTCTGCGGAACCGTTGGAATAATGCCCCGTTTACTTGCTGATGGCAGGGAGAGTCACGTGAAAACGCCCAAACCGGGAGATGTTGTCTACATGGTCGGGGGCCGCGTGGGAAGCGACGGCATTCACGGAGCTACCTTCTCCAGTCTAGAGTTGACCGAGGAGAGCCCGAGCTCCGCAGTCCAGATTGGGGACCCGATAACCCAGAAGAAGATGATCGACATGATTCTCGAGGCGAGGGATGCAGGGCTGATCCAAGTCATCACGGACAACGGTGCTGGGGGCCTATCCAGTAGCGTCGGAGAGATGGCAGAGCTGACGGGTGGCGCGGAACTAGACCTTGGCAAGGTGCCCCTGAAGCAGGCCGGCCTTTCATCGTGGGAAATCCTAGTCTCCGAGTCTCAAGAGAGGATGACCGTGGGTGTAAGGCCAGTAGACTGCGACGCGTTTGAGGCACTAGCAGATCTACACGAGGTGGAGGCCACCCCCGTCGGCTCGTTCACCGACTCAGGGGCCTTCGTCGTCCGTCACGGCGAGACTCCGGTCGCCAACATACCGATCGACTTCCTCTTCGAGGGGTGCCCCCAACTCAATCTGGAGTCGGAGTGGCAACCGCCTGTCCACTTGCCAGTTGAGACGCCCGATCTAGACGAGTTTGAAATGGCTACAATTCTCGGCAGGTTGCTAGCCAGACCGAACGTCGCCAGCAAGGAGTGGTGGGTCCGCTCTTATGACCACGAGGTCATCGCACAGAGCGTGATCAAGCCATTCGTTGGCGCCAATCAAGATGCCCCGGGCGATGCAGCGGTGATCGCTCCCTTGCAGGGTGGAACCCAGGGCCTGGTAGTTTCGAATGGAATCGCCCCCAGGTACTCCGACATCGATGCCTATGCCATGGCCGCCGCCTCTGTTGACGAGGCCCTGCGTAATGCAGTCTGCGTCGGCGTGGACTTGGACCTAATCTCGGGCCTCGACAACTTCTGCTGGCCGGATCCGATAGAGTCGACCAAGACCCCCGATGGAAAGTACAAGCTAGCCCAGTTGGTGAGGGCAAATCGCGCTTTGGATGAGGTATGCAGGGCATATAGGCTCCCCTGCATCAGCGGAAAGGACTCCATGAAGAACGACGCTATGCTAGGGGGCGAGAAGATCAGTGTCCCCCCAACCCTTCTGTTCAGTCTCCTTGGAAACCACCATGACGTCCGAAAGGCGGTTTCTTCCGACTTCAAGAAGCCAGGAGACTCCGTTTTCCTAGTGGGCCAGACTCATCAGGAGCTCGGTGCTAGCGAAATCTCGTACATGCTCCGAGACGACGGCTCCGGAGGAATAGGGGGGGCAGTCCCAGAGATAGACCCAGAGAGGAACATGGCCGCCTACAGGGCTCTGACCGCTGCCATGAGGGATGAACTAGTGGCAAGCGCACACGATTGCAGCGACGGCGGCCTGGCAGTAGCATTGGCGGAATGCTGCTTTGGCTCAGACTCAGGAGCAAGGGTCGATATCTCCCCAATATGGGCCGACTGCGAAAATCTGGATGTCTGGGGGGCTCTGTTCGGCGAGAGCCTCGGTAGGATTCTGGTGAGTACTAGGCCGGATCACAAGCAAGCCTTCGAGAAGTCCATGGAAGGCGTCGTCTGCCACTACATCGGAGAGGTGTCACAAGGGGACGAAATCTCATTCATCAGGGACGGCCGGCCCGTTTTATCCGCATCCATGGAGGAGATGAGGGACTATTGGAAGGGTGCTTTGCACGGGGGAGGCCCATGACGGAGCCGAGAGTCGCCGTTCTTTCCGGCTTCGGTATTAACTGCGAGACAGAGACAATGGCTGTTTTCGAAATGGCCGGGGCATCCCCCGAAAGGGTCCATGTAAACAGACTGATGAATGAGGAGGCCCGACTGTCCGACTTCCAGATAATGGCCATCCCCGGGGGCTTCTCCTTCGGGGATCACCTGGGAAGCGGAAGGCTACTGGGAAATCGTCTCAGATTCGGGCTCAGGGAGCAAGTAAGGGGGTTCGTGACATCCGGGAAACCTGTTATCGGCATCTGCAACGGTTTCCAAGTGCTCGTCAAGATGGGTCTACTACCAGGAGACGACGAAGTCAGCCTGACTCAGACAGCATCACTTGCTCTCAACGATAGCGGGCACTATGAGAACAGATGGGCAACTCTAGAGTTCGACCCTGAAAGCCACTGCATCTGGACAGAGGGGATCGAGCGAATCCGAGTGCCCGTTCGTCATGGAGAGGGCAAGTTCGTCACAGACGATGCCACCCTGATGGACAAATGGGCAGAGGCAGGTCAGTTGGTAGCACGTTACGTGGACCCCACAACAACGTACCCCAGCGCCGGTGACGAACCACTCCCATACCCGATTTCCCCGAACCAGAGCTGGAGGAACGTTGCCGGGGTCTGTGACCCATCAGGCCTAGTTTTCGGCTTGATGCCTCACCCAGAAGCCAACCACTCAACGTGGCTAGGGGCTACTTGGACGAGGGAGGAGATCGAACATGGAGAGGGAGAAGGCATGGGCATCTTCCACAACGCTGTCAGGTACGTAATGCAAGCCTAGACCATTATTTCCAGGCCCCTCTTGAGGGCAGCCATAACCAGGACCACCACCAGCAACCCCTTGACTCCACTTTGGGACGACACCCTTGACCCAAACCTCGAACCGAGAAAGCCCCCTACAAGAACCACAGACGCGAATGGAACCAGGAGTCCTATGTCCAGGTCAATTCTACCAGCAAGCCCTGCTCCGGTTAACCCAGCGAGGGAGTTTAACCAGACGAAAAGGGACGTGGTTGCAGCCGCCTCTTTCGCCGTAGCCCACCTTCCAAGCATTAGAGCAGGAAGTAGGAAGATACCCCCTCCCAAACCTATCACGCCACTGGCCAAGCCGATACTCCCTCCAACTACTGCGGCTTTGGTATAACTGGGTCGAACCGCCTCGCTTACTCCAGCATCACCAGATAGCAACCGCCAAGCCGCCACAATCAGTGCGACCGAGAGCAGGGCGTCGTAAACGGACCCTTCCACGAGCATGAACCCCCCAAGTGCGGCCATCGGAACGCTCGCTGAGATGAATGGCAGGGAAAGGCCCCTCACGTGGTGCCCGGATTTTTGATAGTGCCAGAAGGCGATCCCAGCAACGATGAGATTCAAAGACCACGCATATTGCTTGAGCCAAATCGCTTCAGATGCAGCAAACGTTGTCATCGACAGCACCGCAAGATATCCCGAAGCCCCCCCCAAACCAACTGAGGAGTAGAGTGCGGCCACTGCAAACAGCGCGAATAGGACCAGCACCAACTCAGTGGAAACCACGAGGACCGCTTTGGGAAGGACACTTCAACTCCACCGTTTCTCGGCATTCATGGAGAGAGGGGTATCTCTAGAACGGGCCTTGGAGATAGCCTCTCAATTCCCATTGCATAGGGACTCGGAGACGGTGCCTCTGGATCAGGCATCAGGCAGGATACTGTTCGACGATCTCAACTCCCATGTGGACGACCCCAGATTCGACAATTCTGCCATGGATGGGTGGGCAGTCAGGGAGGCTGACTGCGAAGAACCAGGTGCGGTGTTGAGGATTGTGGGAACCAGCCAAGCCGGCTCTGCGGATGTTCCGAAAGTTGGGGATGGAGAAGCATGCAGCATAATGACGGGTGCACCGATCCCAGAGGGCGCCGATTCGATTGTCATGGTGGAGGACTCTTCGACAAATGAAGGCACAGTCAAAATCACCGGACCCGCCAGACCCGGCTTCATTCGCCGGAGGGGCGAGAATCTCACCAAGGGCGATCTCCCTCTGAAATCCGGAAACCTACTCACTCCATCGGCGATTTCTCTTGCAGCAACAATGGGGCACGATAGGGTGTCTGTGGTACGCAAACCTTCGATAGCAGTTATCGGAGTCGGAGACGAGCTGACGCCTCCTGGGGAGCCACTGCCAGAGAACTCGATTTACGAATCCAATACCTTCGGAATCTCCTCGCTAGTAAAGAAGGCTGGAGGAGAACCACGGAGATTCGAACTGATTAGGGATAGTATCGATAACCTCAGAGAGGCCCTTGACGAGGCAGCGGAGTCTTGCGATGCGATAATCACTAGCGGAGGGGTTAGTATGGGGGAGTGGGACATCGTCAGACAGATAATGGAAGAGGAAGGAGACGTCAAATTCTGGAGGATAATGATGAGGCCCGGGGGTCCACCACTCTTCGGAACTTGGAAGGGCAAGCCACTCTTCGGCCTCCCTGGCAATCCTGTCAGCAGCCATGTCGTATTCACCGTCTTGGTTGCACCTTGGATATCCAAAAGCATGGGTTCCGACGGATTCAATGGCTCCAGTATGGCTAACAGGGTCCGAGTCACTATGCAGGAACCACTCAGGGGCGCTCCGGGCAAACTATGCATGAGGCGAATCTCAATCAGGCAAGAGGGAGACTCTTTGGTGGGATCCACAAGCACTCACCAAGGAAGCGGGAATATCCACAGCATGGTTGCCCATAACGGCCTCTCACTACTGCCTCCCGATACAAATTGTGAAGAGGGCGATACTATCGATGCCCTATGGCTATGCTGAGCCATTAACCCTAAGAGCGCCCGATTCGGATCCTCACTCGTGTTCGCAGAGTGCATTGATTGCCGGGGCACCAAAGGGATGTGCGGGATTTCCCCCTGCCCACTCCTGTCTGAGGTCAAGCGCAGGCTCCCTCAGAGAGAGGAAACGTCCCTTGCTGACGTTGCAGGCCCAAGCCCGCCTTCCCTATTCGTAGGAAGGTATGGATACCCCAATGTCAGAGTCGGACCAAGCGTTTCCTTGGCCCAGGGAACAGAGAATGCATCCACGCCGAGTGGAGAACCAGCAGATCTCTTTGGCCAACCTCTGGAGGAGGTGGCAGCCAGGCATGCCAATTTGGTCACTGGCGGTAGAAGGATGAAAACGAACACCACCGGTGAATCCGATCAGATTCTCGAGGCTACCCAGATTATTGCCATGTCGTCGAGAAACGTGGACATGGAGCTTGATTTCTATCGCCCCGTGCCCATTGGCGGAGCCCCATCCTTCGATACGATGAGCACTCCTCTCGGCCCATCCGGCGATTTGATCAGCGTCGAAGTCGTCAGTCATGCCAGCATTAGCAGGAAGGTCGACTCAGTCGCAAACGAGACAGACCTCCTAGCAAACGAGGCCATCGGGGAGCTAACCTCCTCAGGAATAGGCGAGTCGCACATTTCCAGAATGTTGTCATCAGGCCTCCTAGGAAAGGAGGGGGTCAGGAAACTGGTTCCAACCAGATGGGGAATCACTGCAACGGATGACACACTCTCCAAGCAGTGCTGGGCGAGAGTCAGAGATCTCCCTTCTTTGGACAAATGCATGGTATTCGAGTCGACATATCTCGACAATAGATTCCATGTAATTCTCGCACCTGGAACATGGGCATTCCAGATGCTAGAGGCTTGGTGTCAAGGCTCTGTCTGGGGCTCTTCTGGAAACGTCCTCGATGACTGGGAGGAGATGAAGCCAAGATCGGAATATGCAAGCTCTATCACGGGTGCATACTATGCTGCCCGCCTAGCGGTCCTAGAGCACATGGAGCATATCGGCAGGTCAGGCTCATGCATGGTCTGGCGAGACATTGGGCCGGGCTATTGGGCCCCCGTAGGAGTATGGCTAATCAGAGAGACGGTAAGGAATGCTATGAAGAGCAAGCCAACGGTTTTCGACACATTGGAGGAAGCAGTATCCTATTTGGCACCAAGGGTTTCCTCGCCTGATGAAGCAAAGCGCTCGTGGTTCGCAACCAGAGGGAGGCAAACCACTCTGGACTCATTCTGAGAAGATTGTTCAGGCATGGATTGAAAGGAGCGCGCTGTGACTGCTTACTCTGCGCGAGGTGATGTGATGTCCGACGAGAAGAAGAATGGATTTTCCAAGGACGGTTGGATAGAGGTAAGGGGTGCCAGAACTCACAATCTAAAGGACATAGACGTCAGTATTCCAAGGGGAGTGTTCGTAGTGATTTCCGGCGTATCCGGTTCCGGCAAGTCTAGCCTAGCATTCGACACGCTGTACGCAGAGGGTCAGAGGAGGTATGTGGAGAGCCTCAGTTCCTATGCAAGGCAGTTTCTGGGCCAGATGAAGAAGCCCGATTGCGACTCGATTGAGGGCCTATCCCCTGCAATAAGCATCGACCAGAAGCAGGGAAGCCACAACCCTCGTTCGACCGTTGCTACGGTAACTGAGATGATGGATTACATGAGACTTCTATGGGCAAGGGTCGGCATCCCGCACTGCCCCGAATGCGACCGCGAGGTTAGCAGGCGCACGGTTCAGGAGATTGTGGACGACGTCCTATGGAGGTTCGAGGGACATGGAATCGCTATCTGGAGCCCAACGATAAGAAACAGGAAGGGGACGCACGCCGATCTTTTCACCGGCTTGGTAGATCAGGGTTACCTAGCCGGCAAGGTAAACGGGAGGGAGGCGAGCTTCGAGGACCCCCCACGACTCGAGAAGAACCTGAGGCACGATATCGACGTACGGATCGACAGGATGCTATTGACCCCGGCAAATAGGCAGAGGCTCACGGAAGCAGTAGAGTCAGGCTTGAGATTAGGAGCAGGCTCAGTCGCAGTAGAGAGCCTCAGCGCACCCAAGCCCGGGCATGACAACTCAGAGGAGCAGAGATTCAGAACAGAAGAGGGAGAGGTAATCGCCTACTCGGAGGAGTTCGCATGTCCCAATCACGGGGCCTTTCTTCCGGAGATGAGCCCAAGGGTTTTCTCATTCAACAACCCTCTGGGGGCATGCCCCACTTGCCAGGGTCTTGGCGTCGAACGGTCTTTCTCGCACGATCTGGTAATCGATAGAACCGCGACCGTGGGAGAGGGGTGCATTAGGCCATTCCGACGCTCAATGATGTCCGGCTGGTATCGCAGCCAGATGACCCAGACCTGCGAACACTTCGGAATCCCGATAGACGTGCCCTTCGGGGAACTTGATGATGACAGCAGGGACATCATGCTCAATGGATCAGGCGGCGAATCAATTGACTTCGAATTCAACTCAGAGAAGGGCTCATCCTACACGATGTCCAGGCCATGGGAGGGAGTGTTCTCCAGACTAGCCCGAACATACAAGGACACGAGTTCGGAGCGCACCAGGTCACGACTATCTTCCTTCATGACCGATGAGCCATGCACGAACTGTCTCGGCGACAAACTCAATGATGCAGTGTGCAAGGTCACGGTCGGTGGCATTAACCTGCCTGGAATCTCCAAGTGCAGCGTTCTAGAGGCTCTCGCAGTGGTACAGAACTGGAGGCTCGGAGGATTGGATGACACATGGGATAAGCTGGACCGAGAGCCTCCCTCTAGCATCACAGTTAGCACCACGGAGAAACTAGATGAAAGATCCATGTACATAGGCAAGGAGATCATCAAGGAGATCGAATCCCGGTTACGTTTCCTAGCACTCGTTGGTCTTGATTACCTGACGCTAGAC
>MPLU02036680.1_pt1 | contig 22002 bp, 16 predicted proteins | sample 1617381 | NCBI WGS metagenome assembly MPLU02 (sample SAMN05944801, study PRJNA350692) | marine metagenome | biome: marine; feature: ODZ; material: water; isolation source: 90 m water sample filtered on 0.2 um supor filter | place: Pacific Ocean | collected 2012-04-08 | depth 90m m
CAGCACTGTTGGTGGCGCTGATCCAGAGATGGTTGGTCGCTGCCCGGCACATCATCGTGGCGGGTACGACGTCTTTCCAGATGTTGCCTGCCTCGTGGTCTGCCTGGCTGCGGCGAGCGTTATGAAATGACTGGAAAACGATTTCAACTCCCTGTTGCTGCAGGTCCCGGTAAAGTTCCGGGAATCGATAGTCGTAGCAGATGAGAATAGCGCAACGATAGCCATCAATTTCAAAGATGGTGGCGTGGTTGCCAGGCGAATAGTGTAGCAAGTCGAGTTCGCACTCGGGCTCCATGCGCCCGGTGCAGAATCGTTTGTCGTAGCGTTCCACGATGACTCCCTGGTCATCAATCACGTAGACACTGTTGTGCGGTCGGTGTTCGTCGCTCAGCGGATGGGTCGAGCCCAGCAGGACCCAGACGCCATGCCTGGCGGCAGCGTTCATGATGTCTTCGCTGGCAGCTCGTAGTTCCTCCCAGTCCAGGTAGCTAATGTCTGCGAAATCGACGCCAGCGTATCCAGATAACGCAGCTTCCGAGAAATGAACCAGCCGTGCTCCCTGGGAGGCAGCCTGCTGAATCTGTCCGAGGATCTGGTCCCGGTTGAACGAGATGTCCGCTTCTACCGGGAACTGGCAGCCAGCGATACGTAGAGAGTTTTTCATCAGGCATCCTTCGATAAAGCGGGGTTTGGTAATCCGGAAGTGCATCCCAGATTATACTGGGTTACTAAGCTGCTGGGATCAATGTTTGGATATGGTAGAATGACCGTTCGAGCATTCCAGATCAAGGATCTTTCGTGGAGGGGGAAAGCGTGCAGGATATTCGCGTCGCAGCCATCAGTATCAACAGTCCCCTGGGTGATATCCAGGGCGTCCTGGAAGGTGTCGAGCAGTGGACCAGGCAGGCAACGCAGGAAGGAGCCGAGTTGCTGCTGTTTCCGGAGTTGCAAATTGTCGGTCATTGCACACCCAATACGTGGGAACTGTCTGAAAGTGTGCCTGACGGACCGAGCACGCAGCGTATCGTCGACATTGCCCGGAAGTACAAGTGCCATATTTCGATTGGTATTAGCGAAAAGGAACGCGATATCGTCTTCAATACACAGATCCTGGTGGGGCCCGAGGGATACCTTGGCAAGCAACGCAAGATCCATCTGTCGCGAGACGAGGTGCTGTTCTACAAGGGAGGGCTGGAAATTCCCGTCTTTGATATTGGCAAATGTCGAGTCGGTATGATTATCTGTTATGACAATCAATTTCCTGAATTGGCTCGCATCCTTGCGCTCCGAGGTGCCGAGGTGTTGCTGATGCCTCACGCGGCTCGCGTGAAAATGTGGGATGAAACTGCGGAATCCATGGCGGCGGCTCGTCAGCATACCCATGATTATTTCACGTCCTGCTATGCCATGAGAGCGCGCGAGAACGCTTGCTTTGCCGTACTGGCAAACCAGGCGGGGCGAGCAGGTACCGTTGATATGTATCCGGTCGATTCGCCAGCACAACCACATCACTGTGGGGCGGCCCTGTTTTTCGCTCCGGATGGTGAGGTGATCGGTAGCAGCCAGCGAGACGTGATTCGGGATGAAATGGTGATCGTGGACCTGGCTGCTGACTCTCTTGCTGCGGAACGCAGCCTGCCGAACTACACGTTGAAGACGCGTCGCCCGGAACTTTACGAGGAATTAATCAAGGAACAGGTTCAGTACTAGGGTCCGAAGGGCGCAGGCAGGATTCCTGGGCTCCAGGTTTGATAACGTCAATGTGAGGAGAACACATCATGTATGTTCGCAGGAGTCGATTGAACTTCATTAGTAGCCTCGCGATCATTGTCAGCAGTCTCGTGGTAGCCCCGGTGGGTGCCGCAGAGATTGCACCGGTTCCGGTTACGGGAAAGGTGAAATGGGTTTATGACTATGCCGAAGGGAAAGAATTAGCACGCTCGAACGGTAAACCCATGTTCGTTGTGTTTCGGTGCGAAAGGTGACAGGCTTGCAGCGACTTTGACGGGCAGGTTGTCCGTCGTGATTCGGAAATTGCTCGGCTTGCTGAACAGTTTGTCTGCGTGCGTATTCAGTCAATGAATGGCATTGATCTGAAACTGTTTCGCTTTGATGGTGACCTGACCTGGATGTCTTTCTTTATGGACGCCGAGGATCGTTTTTATACCCGGTATGGCGGACGTAGTGATACGCATGCAGAGTCATACCTGAGTAAGCCATCGCTGGTCCGGGTCATGCAGCAGGTGCTGTTGCTGCATAAGACCAGGAAGGTTCTTCCACGGACGAAAGGAGTGGCGGGTGTTCGCTTTGCCACACCCGAGGCAATTCCACCGATGAAAAAAATGCTCGCGACGCGCAAGGAAAAATGTATCCATTGTCATGACGTGAAGAACGCACAACTGCGACACCTGCAGGACCAGGGTAGATTTCAAAAAGCCCTCGTTTTCTCCTATCCTGATCCTAAGCAGATTGGCATTCAGTCAGAGTCGTTTCGGCAGGACGTCGTGGCGAGGGTGACTCCTGGTTCGCCGGCAGCGGTTGCTGATGTCCGTCGTGGGGACAGGCTTTTGGAAGTGGCCGGTCAACGCATCTTAACGATGGCTGATTTCTCCCAGGTGCTGGAGGGGCTTCCAGCACGGACTCAATTGCCCATGCGACTGGCCCGCTCGGGTAAGAATGTCGATGTCACCCTGCAGCTCAGTGGTCGTTGGAAGACGCAGGGGAATCCGTGGTGGCGCCCGTCGACGGAAGTCGCGGGACCCAATGCAGGCTTCTGGGCAGTGGAGTTGAGTGCGGATCAGAAACGTAAAGCAGGCTTGCAACCAGATGGACTGGCCTTGCGAGTGACCTTTCTGTTTCCAAAGCATCCGACGCCTCGCAGTAGTGATGTGCGGCTGGGGGATGTGCTGATCGAACTGGACGGAAAACGAGATCAAAAAAACACGAGGCAGTTGCATGCTCATTTGCAAATGAACCGTGATTATGGAGATCGTGTCCCGATTACGGTCCTGCGTAAAGGTGTTGAAAAAGAATTAGTGTTGCGGTTGCGTGGTAAACGCCCTGAGCAGTAAGCTTCGGTGATCGGGGTTCGTGGTCAGGCTGGCGGCAAGGAGATGTGAGGAAGTGGATGGTTTATTTGAACTGTTGTTCAAGCTGGGGATCCCCCTGTTCTTTGTCCTGCGTTGGCTCTACAAGCTGAATCAGAACCGTATCGATATGAAACTGGCCGGTACGGCGATCATGAATGATAATTTCTCCCAGGCCTTGCTGGTCCTGGTCAAACTGGGGGAGCGGGAAATGACAGCGATCAAGGCGGGCGAGCTGAACCTGGAGCCCGCAGTGCTCAAGCAGAAACTGGAACGATTAAGGTTGTTTGTACTGGGTGTAGAGGGCTGCCTGGAAAAGATGGGAGTACGGTACGAGGGCAACGTGCTGCTCCGGTCAATCGGATTGCAATTGCAACTGGTCAGTCAGCGTCGGCTCATCAAGAAAGCTCGCAAGAGCAAGGAGCAACGACAGCAATGGCGTGAAATTACGGATAAACACCAGTTGAATATCAAGCTCATCGAGCGGCACTGGAAACAGTTACAGAAAAGAATGCAGGAAGGCAAGTAATCGCTGTGAAGCTGCTGCTTAGTTGACCAGGGCGCGGACGGGTTCACCTGCCACATCAGTTAATCGGAAGTCACGACCCTGGAACCGGTAGGTCAGCTTGAGATGGTCCAGGCCCAACAGGTGCAGGACCGTGGCGTGCAGATCGTTTACATGCACCTGGTCCTTTACCGAGTAATATCCCAGCTCGTCCGTTTCACCGATCGTCTGGCCGGCATTAATTCCACCGCCTGCCATCCACATGCTAAAGGCCTCGATGTGATGGTCGCGTCCGGGCGTGGAGCCCCGTGGCTCACCCTGTGGGGTCCGGCCGAACTCACCGCCCCAGATGACCAGCGTGTCTTCCAGTAGCCCACGGCGTTTGAGATCCTTGAGAAGTGCCACGGAGGGTTGGTCAATTTCACCGCATCTCGCATCTAACGGGGCGCCCAGGTTGGTACCTGGATTACCGTGATGATCCCAGTCCGTGTGGTACAACTGCACGAAGCGTGTGCCTTGTTCTACCAGTCGGCGAGCCAGCAGGCAGTTGCGAGCAAACGACGGCTTGGCGGGATCGACTCCATACGCATCCAGCGTCTGCTGGGTTTCCTGCGAGAGATCCATCAACTCCGGCGCGGTGGTTTGCATCCGGTACGCCATTTCATAACTGGCGATTCGGGTCGCAATTTCCGGGTCCTGGACCTGTTGGAGCCGCTCACGGTTCAGTTGCGAAACGGCCTTGAAAAAATCGCCTTGTTGCTGGTCTGAAATTCCCGCTGGGTTGGACAGGTTGAGGATTGGGTCGCGGCCATTGAGGAAAGGAACTCCCTGGTAGCTGCTGGGCAGGAAGCCACTGCCCCATAACGGAGTTCCACCGCGTGGACCACGTGGCCCTGAATTCAGGACCACGAATCCTGGCAGGCTTTGCGATTCGCTGCCGATCCCATAGGTTACCCAGGATCCGATCGAAGGTCGTCCGAATCTCTGGAAGCCCGTGTTCATAAACAGCTTGGCAGGCCCATGGTTAAAGACGTCTGTCTTCATGGATCGAATGATGGCAATATCGTCGGCGACCGACCCCAGGTGAGGGAGTAGCGTCGAGATCTCCGCGCCACTTTCTCCCCATCGCCGAAACGTGCGCCGTGTTCCCAGGAGCTTGGCGTCCTGCTTGAGAAAGGCAAATCGCTTGTTCTCAACGTACGATTTAGGGATTACCTGGCCTTCCATTTCCAGTAGCTTTGGTTTGCGGTCGAACAGTTCCAGTTGGCTGGGGCCACCTGCCATGAACAGGTAGATGACCCGCTTCGCCTTGGCTGGGAAATGACCGTTTCGGGGAGCCAGCGGATTGGTGGAGGTTCGTGCGTCGGTGGCTGCCTGTGCGTCCGCCGCCAATAGCTGCGAGGAGCTGTCGCCGAGTAGTGAGGCGAGCCCCAGGGACCCCAGGGAAAAGCCACTGCTGGCAAAAAAATGTCGGCGGGTCATGTCCCGCAGGATGCGTGTTTCAGGTTTCATCGGATTACTCACGTGTAATGAATTCATCCAGGTTAAGCAGGACACGAGACGCTGCGGTCCAGGCCGCGCCGTCTGCCGGACTAACTCCCTTGGGTAGGTGAGACGGCGCGATCAGGAGTGCGTCTTGGTCGGCACCTCGGTAATGTTCTCGCTGACGATGTACGAAAGCGATGAGGTGCTGGATCTCACGGTCCGTGGGCTGACGTGCGAAGCAGGTGGTAAACGCGTACCGAACTCGGGCCTGGTCATCTGCAGTTCCCAGTTGGAGAATCTTGGCGGCCAGCCCCTGTGCCATTTCCAGGAAAACACGATCGTTGGCCAGGGTCAGGGCTTGCAGCGGTGTGTTAGACCGAGAACGACGGCTGCAGGAGGTCGTCGCATCGGGAGCATCAAAGGTAGGCAGGAACGGGTAAGGACTCGATCGCCAGAAGTAAATGTAAAGGCCGCGGCGGTATCGATCCGCCCCCTGGCTCTCAGGCCACGCTTTTTTCTGTTGGGTCAGGGCATAGATGCCTGCTGGTTGCGGGGGGTAAACACCGGGGCCACCAATACGAGGTGTCAGTAATTCGCCGGCAGAAAGGCAGATGTCACGGATTGTTTCCGCTTCCAGTCGTACACGTGACTGACGTGCCAGCAACTTGTTGCGAGGATCACGTTTCTGGAGGGCTTCGGAGACCCGGGAGTCCTGGCGATAAGTAGCAGATGTGACCATCAGGCGGTGGATGGCCTTCATTCCCCATTCGCCCTTGATGAACTCGGTGGCCAGGTAGTCGAGTAGCTCGGGATGCTCCGGAGCGATTCCCTGGACCCCAAAGTCGTTCTCGGTCTCGACGATACCCAGGCCAAAAAAACGTTGCCAGAAACGGTTCACCGTCACGCGTGCTGTCAGGGGGTTGTCGGGGGCTACCAGCCAGTGGGCAAAATCAAGTCGGTTGGGTGCTCGATCCTTGCGCACCAGGGGCGGTAGAACTTCCGGCACACCAGGTTTTACTAATGCACCCTTTTCAAGGAAGTTTCCTCGCAACTGAATATGCGTTTGACGTGGTTTCGCCAACTCCCGCAGGATCATGGTCGTGGGAATCGATTTTTTTACTTGTTCCAGATCCTTTGCCAGCCGAGTGACTTCCCTGGCCAGGGTTTCGCGCCCTCGATCCGTTTCCTTGAATGCATTTGCGATCAAGGTGACCTCTTCCTTGGTTCGTTTCTCGGCAGGCTTCACGGCAATCTGCCGGATGGGGTCTGGCACGCTGAGGATTTCGGCTGGAGCGTTGGTTACTGAAATGCGGAAGCGGCCCAGCAGGTAATTCTTGGCTGAGTTGTTCTGTAGCAGTTTCAAGGTCAGGCGAGATCCCTGGGGATGTTGCGCCGGTTTCTCGAGGACAAAAATAGCCTCCCGATCCACGTTCAGTGAGCCTGATTTCACGTTGATCGCCCATCCCGTGTCATTCTTGCCATCGATTGCATGTGCCACCGGATAATTTGGCTGGGAATGATCGGCCACGGCATGGCTGAGCTTGACTGGATCAGTAGCCGGCTTGGTGAGGCTCCCAGGGCCCTCGATTGGCGAGACCAGGGCGTTGACCTCGCTGAGGACGAAATTTCCGTTGGAGGCTCGGCCCGGACCTCGCTTGGGAAGACTGTCGTGCGTTAAAGCCTCGATTCGAAACGCCGTTATCCCGCTGGGTGCAATGGCCGAGGTGACCATATAAGTGTCACGTGGTGGGATGCTGAAGTCCACGAACAGGGAGTGGTCTTCAAGTTTCGTCAGCACCGCCCCTTCGACGGTACTCCAGTGTTTCGGTTCCAGCGTGGTCCAGCTTGGGCGCATGCCGGCCGCAATCTTCTGCTCCCAGGCGGCCTGGCGATTGGCCAGTTGCTTGTCATAGGCTTCCAGTGGAATGCGTGCAGCGGCCAGGTCCTTCTCGAGAACCGCCTGGCGCGTCGTCTGGTCTTGGCTGGGGACAGAAATGATAGGGCCAGAGCCATTGGCATCATTGTTGTCTTTGCAGTTGTTGAAAATGGCATAAAGGCGGTAGAAATCTCGTTGGCTAATCGGATCGTACTTGTGGGTATGGCACTGGGCGCACCCAACAGTGAGGCCCAGGAAGGCTGAGCCGGTCGTGTTGACTCGATCAACCACGGCCTCGACGCGAAATTGTTCGTCGTTGGTTCCCCCCTCCTGGTTAATAAGTGTGTTGCGATGAAAGCCTGTCGCGACCAGTTGTTCCATGGATGGTGTCGGTAGCAAATCCCCTGCCGTTTGTTCAATCGTAAAACGATCGAAAGGGAGGTCCTGGTTGAAAGCATTGATGACCCAGTCGCGATACTTCCAGATGTTGCGAGCCTTGTCGATGGTAAATCCATCTGAATCAGCATAGCGGGCAATGTCGAGCCAGTGGCGGCCCCAGCGTTCGCCATACTGCGGCGAAGCGAGGACGCGGTCGACGAGTTTCTCGTAGGCGTGAGGGTCCGGGTCAGCTACGAACAGCCTGGTCGCCTCAGCAGATGGAAGTGTTCCCAGGAGGTCCAGGTAAAGACGACGTACCAGGGTGGTGCGGGATGCTTCTGGCGAGGGGGAAAGCCCTTCGCGTTCCAGGCGTGACAGGACGAACGCGTCGATCCCGTTACGAACCCAGGATAGTTCCTTGACCGTAGGTCGGGCAGGTTGGCGAATCGGTTGGAACGCCCAGTGATTCGACCGCCGGCGGACCGCCTGGGCTACGGGTTCGTCGACGGGATGGATGGCACCCTGGTCAATCCAGTTGCTGATCAGTTCGATGGCGGCCTTGCTTAAGGCGGGTTTTTCGTAGGGCATAGCGGCGACATCGCCCTCGCCGCGTAGTACCTGGACGAGCAGGCTTTTGCCGCTCTTGCCTGGTTGGACAGCCGGGCCGCTGTCGCCGCCACCAATCGCCAGGCGAGCTGCGTCCAATCGCAGTCCCGATTCCTGTTTCTTCGTTCCGTGGCAGGCAACGCAGTGTTGTTTGAGCAACGGTTGGATGTCACGGACGAAATCGACACTCGGTGCCTTATCCTGCTGAGCCAGGAGGGAGAGGCTTGAGGCCGGTATTAACAGTAAACAACCGCTAAGAATCGAGAGGATGCGTTGGCGGTTCGATCCGTGCGAGCCCATGATTGTCTTTCCAGCGACGTAGGCGAGTAAACCTACCAGGCCGACGCCGTGCGCGGGCCTGGGTAACGCCGTTGATTATACCAGACAACGTTCGGGTTTCGCAAAGTCACTGGGGTGGTCACCCAGGGACGCCGCTATCAGAGCCAGAGATCGCTGTTGGCCTGTATTCCCTTGACTGCGGAACGATGCACGTGGGCCGACGGATCGATCAGGCCAGAGCTCTTTTTCTCGTGCATGAACATACCTGCGGGCTGGTGTGATTCCCGCCAGCCGTGCAGCATCATTACATCATCATCGGGCAATTGGCAGTAAAGAAGATGGTCAAAAACAGCCTCTTTTTCTAGTCTGCCGTCATGGATGTGAACCGTGGGGAAGAAAATGCGATTTGCGTAAGTTCGTGGGAACTCGAAGGCCATGGGATGAACGTCCTGGTGCCCCTTGCGGAACTTGAAAACGACGAAACCGTAGTTGCGGTAGCGAGGTAACGCCTCCCACGTGGTGCCAGGCAGTCGAAAACGTGGGTCAAGTCGCGCAAAGTCAGCGGGCGTGGGTACGAAGGAAGCCTCGAAGCTTCCCACCTGGACGATGGCCAGTTTCTGTAACGACTTCGTCTCAGAGAGACTCTCCCTGGCCAACCTGCGGCTGGGAGGTGTCGGGAAGCCAGTTTCCATGTCAGAGAAGAAATCCGGGTACGACTTGAGGTTGATAAATCGGACCGCTTTTTCACTGGCTCCAGGGCGTACTGGAATCGGCAGGATCATGGCGACGTCATGGGCCGTTTTCAGGCTCATGCTGTAGACGATCTGCTGGGCTTCGCCAGCCAGGCCGCGAGCAAAAATTTTCGTGTTATCAACGGATTCAACGGGACGTGAAAAACAGCACATAAATCTTTTCTCCAGACGCGGGTGGTTTCCAGGATGCCGGCGGTCGGCAACATACTTCCAAGAGCCATATGGGATCGAAAAGAAGACCCTCCCGCTGGCTGTCACGATGAGGGTAAAATGCCGTTATGGGGTGATTGTAGGCAGCTCGTATTTGTGGGACTAGGGATAAAGTTGGTGACATTGACGGCTTTGCCCACGCGGGGCCGGAAAACCTGTTGCCAGCCCTTATGAATACGCGTTTCAGGCTGGCAGAGGCTTGGATTACTGTTGGTCAGAGCGTTGTCTCCGAGCTACAATCGATGGTTCATCATCTGTCGAAATCACTTTCGCTGGGACACTGTTGTGAAACGTACGACCTGGAGCCTGTTGTTGCTGCTGATTTCCGGCTGTAGTTCGGAAACCCCGGAAGCTGTTCAGCCGCTAAGTGACACGCAGCGAACCCTGGAACGGTTGGTTGAGTATCACCGTGAAAGCCAGGACGATCACCCGCATTTTGGTCGCGGACTGTTTGATCGAGCCGAACAGCAGTTGAAACGCACTCCCGGTGGAGCATTCAAGGAACGGTATGATCTGAACTTTACGATTGGTTATCACGGTCTGACCGTTGGTGAGAACATGCGCTCCGTTGAGGCCTTTAGCGAGGCGCTGGAATTGCTCGAGAAAATCGATGTTTCCGAGCAAGAGCAGCAGGATTTGTGGTTTGACCTCGCCGTTACCTGGCTGCGAGTGGCAGAGACAGCCAATTGTATACGTTCGGAGAATTGCGAGTGTTGCCTGTTTCCTGTACCGGCAACGGCGATCCATGAACTAGAACAGGGGTCGCGAGAAGCCATTGTTTACCTGGAGCGGCTGCTGGAAAAAGATCCGGAACGCCTGACCGCTCGTTGGCTGTTGAATATCGCGCATATGACACTAGGCCATTCGCTGGACGAAATCGCTGAGCCTTTTCGGCTGCCAGCCAGTTCCCTGGAATCCGAGATTCCGTTTCCGCAGTTCACCAACATTGCATCTCGGGCCGGGATCAACGAGGTTTCCCTGGCGGGCGGAGCGATTGCTGATGATTTTGACAATGACCAGTGGATCGACCTGGTAGTCTCCAATTGGAACAGCAATGGGCAGCTGCGTTTCTTTCACAATAACGGCGACGGCACGTTTGAAGACCGTTCGGAGGCAGCAGGTTTGCTGGGGTTTGTGTCAGGGCTTAATCTTGTCCAGGGTGATTACGACAACGATGGAGATCTCGATATCCTGGTGTTGCGTGGTGCCTGGCAGTCACGGCCGGATGCGATACCAAACTCGCTGTTGCAAAACGATGGGCATGGGCGATTTGTCGAAGTGCTGTACGAGTCAGGGCTGGGGGGATCCCACGCTGCTACCCAGACAGCCACGTGGCTGGATTTCGACCTGGATGGGGACCTGGATTTGTTTATTGGCAATGAAAAATCGCCTTGCCAGCTTTTTCAAAATGATGGCCAGGGGCATTTTACTGACGTGGCCGCCAGGGCGGGCGTCCAGGGAGGTGGTTGGGTAAAGGGCGTTGCCAGCGGCGACTATGACAACGACGGTGATGCGGACCTCTATGTTTCTAACCTGAACGGTGATAATCAACTGTATCGCAATAATGGAAACAGTACCTTCACGGACGTGGCTTCATCGCTGGGCGTTACGGGACCCCAGGTCAGTTTCCCCACCTGGTTCTGGGACTATAACAACGATGGCTCCCTGGATATTTTTGCCGCCTGTTACGAGGGAGGTGTGGAAGACGTGGCAGCGGGCTATTTCTATCCGGACAAGAAACCCGCGGTGGAACTGGACCACCTTTACCAGGCCGATGGGAAAGGCGGTTTTCGTAACGTGGCAACGGAGTCCGGGTTGCGACGCCCGACCTTGCCCATGGGTGCGAATTTCGGCGATCTAAATAATGACGGCTACCTGGACTTTTACCTGGGGACAGGTAACTGGGAATTCTATGGACTGATGCCCAATCTCATGTTTCAAAATATGGCCGGGAAAAAATTCGCGGACGTGACGACTGCTGGGGGATTTGGTCACCTTCAGAAAGGTCACGGCGTTGCCTTTCTCGATTATGATCATGACGGTGATGAGGATATCTTTTCGGAGCTGGGCGGGGCTTACCTGGGCGATGTCTTTCAGAACACGCTTTTTGAAAATCCAGGCTTTGAAAATTCCTGGATTAAAATCCGACTGGTTGGCACGCAATCGAATCGCTATGGGATCGGGGCGCGCATTCGGATTGATGTGGCAAGCGAGAACGGTCAACGCTCGATTTATCGCTGGGTTGGCAATGGCAGTAGCTTCGGCGCCAACTCGCTTAGGCAGGACGTTGGGCTCGGCACGGCCGATCGCATTGAACGATTGGAAGTGTTTTGGCCCGCCAGTAAAGCCACGCAGGTTTTTGAGAATGTGGCAGTGGGATGCCTGGTTGAAATTACCGAGGGTAGCGATGCGATTAAGACGATTTCGTTACCTGCGTTTCGCCCTCTGGAACCCGTTGCCCAGTAACGTCTGCAGGCGATCGAGATGAGTGATTGCGGCAAGTTCTGCTGGAACATGTCTGCAGGAACATGGTAGAATGATCCCAGCGTCATGGACCTGCCAGATCTATCTCTAGCGATAAATGTATTCATGAATCGATCGCATTGGTTTCCTGTCCTCCTGCTCCTGCCTGGTGGCGCATTGGCGGCGCAGGAAAAGGTCTCCTTTGAAAAGGAGATCGTCTCGTTGATCGCCAAGCGATGCGTGGAATGCCACAATGCACGTGATATGAAAGGCGGTCTTGACCTGTCCAGTCGCAAGGCAGCTTTTCATGGTGGCGAATCCGGTAAGGTCCTGGAACCCGGTAACGTTTCCGCCAGTAGCTTGATTGATCGCCTCGTGGCAGGTGAGATGCCCCCGGAATCACGCGGGCAGTCCCAGAAATTACCGGCGGCAGAAATTGCACTCTTGAGTCGCTGGGTTGCCGAGGGTGCACAGTGGCCTGCGGATCGGCGGATCGATATTTATGAAAAGACAACAGATGTTCGCGGGGGCCTGGACTGGTGGTCGCTGCAGCCAGTAAAGCGTCCCGCGGTTCCCAGCGTCCGACGCGCGGATCGCGTGGTGAATCCGATTGATTCCCTGGTGTTGTCTCGTCTTGAAGCAAGCAAGATGGAGCCGGCGCCACCGGCTGATCGACGCACCCTGGTGCGACGTGCTTATTTTGACCTGCTGGGCTTGCCGCCAACGTCCGAGCAGGTGGCAGCTTTCCTGCAAGATAAGAATCTAGATGCTTACGAGAAACTGATCGACCAGTTACTGGCATCGAAACATTATGGTGAACGTTGGGCCCGGTACTGGCTGGACCTCGTGCGATTTGCAGAAACATGTGGGTACGAACGTGATCAGCTCAAACCCAATATCTGGCGCTATCGAGACTGGGTGATCGATGCCTTCAATAATGACATGCCGTATGATCGTTTCGTTACGGACCAGTTGGCGGGTGATGAAGTGCCCTATCGTGATCAGCAGTCCGTGATCGCAACGGGCATGATTCGCGCGGGTACCTGGAACGATGAACCCAATGATCCGGCTGACTACCTGTATACGCGACTGGAGGACATGGTCCACACGACGACCTCGGCATTTATCGGTTTGACGGTTAAATGTGCTCGTTGCCATGACCATAAGTTCGATCCGATCCGTCAGACGGACTATTATCGAACCGCGAGTATCTTCTGGTCGGGGTACATGGGAGACGCAAGGGGGAATCTCGGTGGGCCGTCCAAGGAACAGTTGGGGATGGATGTCTTCGGTTGGACCGACAGGGGGCGTACCTCGCAACCGATCCGCCTCCTGATCAAGGGTGAGCGCGAGAAGCCGGGACCGGTGGTGGCTCCTGCGACGCTTTCTACCATTCCAGCACTGGAAACCAGGTTAAAGGAACCTCCGGCCGCCAGTAAGACAACCCAGCGGCGTTTGCAGTTTGCCCGTTGGATGACGCGACCGGATCACCCGCTTACTGCCCGCGTCATGGTCAATCGTCTCTGGCAATACCATTTTGGCCAGGGTATTGTGCGAACTCCCAATAACTTTGGCTTCAAGAGCGCCCCGCCTACTCACCCCTTGCTCCTGGACTGGCTGGCAGCAGAGTTCGTGGAAGGTGGCTGGAAGATCAAGCGAATGCATAAGCTGATCATGATGTCGGCGACCTACCGCCAGTCGTCTCAGCACCCGGCACATCAACAATACGAACAGCAGGATTTTCTCAACGAGCGCTGGTGGCGTTTTAACCGGCGACGCCTTGATGCCGAAGCACTTCGAGATGCCATGTTGACGGTGAGCGGCCGACTTAATCCAAGGATGGGAGGGCCCAGTTTTTATCCCCGGATGAGCCCGGAAGCACTTGAAGGTCTTTCCCGTAAGTCGAGTGCCTGGGGGACGTCTACCCAGTTGGAGCGGTCGCGTCGCAGTATTTACATGATGACCAAGCGGTCACGGTTGTTACCCCTGATGACCACGTTTGATTTTACAGATACCACCCTGCCCTGCGGCCAACGCGATGTTACAACGGTTCCCACCCAGTCCCTGGCCTTGCTGAACAATCATTTTGTACATGAACAGAGTCTCGCCATGGCAGGGCGCATCCTGCAGCAAGCCGATGGTGATTTGACCCGTTCCGTCGAGCAAGCCTGGTTGTTGGCGCTGGGACGCCTGCCGCGTGCCGACGAGAAGCAGGCAGGAATCGCCCATGTTGAATCCCAGTTGGCGAGTTTTGAGGAGAAATTCGATAAACTGGCAGTCACGGCTGGCAAGCTTGAAAACCTGGATGTCCGAGGGAAGCTCGCGCTCTGGTTGAGAGCAGATGAAGGCGTGCAACTCGATAAGGACCAGGGTGTCATGTTCTGGAAGGATGGTGCGGGGTCCACCGTCGATGGTTTACATCCTCATGATGGATCCCAGTTCAATCCTGTTAAGCGACCACGGTTAATTCCCAGGGCGATCCAGGGAAAGGCCGCGATCCGGTTTGATGGCAAGGACGACTTTTTGCACCTGGCGGGTACGCCGTTGTGGTCGCAGGAATTCAGCCTGTTTGTCGTTGCCAGTGATCGTGGTGCCAAGGTGGGGCATCGTGAGTTGATTTCAAACTGGCATCGGCGTGGCCGCTCTACCAGTTCCTGGTTCATGGGACTGACAGGGAAATCGAAAATACGCTTGAGCGATGTGTTTGTTCCAGCGGGTGAAATTGTGGATCCAACGGTTCCTTTTATCCTGTCCGGGTTTAACTCCAAGGCCGGAGCGGAGACCTACCAGGGGCGGACGCTGCTGGCATCGGCGTCGCAGCTTAAAACCCGTGACATGGCCGGTCCTTATGTGGTGGGGGTCCAGGGGAATTACGGAACAGAGTACTGGGACGGTGATATTGCTGAAATCATCCTCTTCGAGAGAAGCCTGACTCGGCAAGAGCGTGAATCGGTCTGGCAATACCTGGCAAACCGGTATGGTATCAAGCTGGTGGCCCAACCAGAAGATCCACGGCGTCTCGCCCTTGCCTCGTTATGCCATGTGCTTATCAATACCAACGAGTTTCTTTATATCGATTAGTCGCGAGAGGGTACCTCACTTATGTCACGTTTTTTCCCCTGCGGTGCCACGCGACGCGAATTCGTGTGGGAAATGGGTGCCGGCTTTGCCGGGCTCGCGCTCAGTTCCCTGCTGGAGGGCGATGGTTTCTATCAGAAACATGCGATCGGTGCGGCCCCGAGTCAGCCGGGTTCCGCATTATCGACACGTGCTGGTCATTTTCCGGCGCAGGCCAAGAGCTGTATTTTTCTGCTAATGAACGGAGCCCCCAGCCAGGTCGATACGTTCGACTATAAACCGGAATTGGAAAAGCACGCTGGCAAACCACTGCCGATGGGTAAGAAGTACATCAATTCGGGGAACCGAAAGGTTGGTTTCCTGACACCTAATTTTCGGCCCTTTCAACCAGGTGGTGAAAGTGGTTTGCTGGTATCAGACTTTTTCCCCAATGTTCGGAAGCACGCCGACAAGCTGGCCGTGATTAAGTCCTGCCATGCAGACAGCCATGCGCATGGTTCCGCCCTGGTGGCAATGAATACGGGTAGTACGTTTATTGGCAGGCCGTCGGTCGGCAGCTGGAGCGTCTACGGGCTGGGTACCCGGAACCAGGATCTGCCAGGCTACGTGGTCATGATGGACAAGCGGGGTGGGCCGATCTCCGGTCAGCCGAATTATTCAAGTGGCTTTATGCCTTCCACCTACCAGGGAACCCTTTTTCGTCCCACAGGTAATCCTATCCTTGATCTGCAAGGGCCGCCTCACATGGACCGAGGTGCCCAGCGGAAACAGCTGGACCTGTTAGCCCAGCTCAATCAAAAGCACCTCCAGGAGCGGCCCGGTGGCGCGGAATTGGCCGCTCGGATCCAGTCCTATGAACTGGCCTATCGAATGCAAACAGCAGCTCCTGAAGCCGTCGACCTGGGAAAGGAAACGGCGCAGACCCTCGATGCTTATGGTGTCGGGAAAAAACCGACCGATGAATTTGGTCGAAATTGTGTGATCGCACGTCGCCTGGTGGAACGTGGAGTGCGATTCGTGCAGCTTTATTCCGGTGGTGGTCACCTGGATGACACCTGGGACGCTCATGTCAGCATCGAGAAAAATCATGGGCAGCATGCTGGTGAGGTAGATCAGCCGATTGCTGCCCTGCTGGCTGACCTGGAACAGCGTGGTCTGCTTGACTCGACGTTGGTCGTCTGGGGCGGTGAATTTGGTCGGATGCCCTTCAGTGAAGGCAAGAATGCTCCCGGTCGTAACCACAATCCCTATGGATTCTGCATGTGGATGGCGGGTGGTGGTGTACGGGGAGGGATGAGCTATGGAGAGACGGATGAATTCGGCTTCGAAGCTACCGTGAACCGGGCTCATGTGCATGATATCCATGCCACGATACTTCACTTGATGGGGCTCGATCACGAGCGACTGACCTATTTTCACCAGGGGCGTCAGGAGAGCCTGACCGATGTGCACGGTCGCGTGATTACGGACATCTGTGCCTGAGACCGTCTGCCTAGGGCGCTACGGAAAATGGCAACTGGATGGTCTTGCGAGTAATCTTTTTATCGACTTTTCGGAAGACGTCAATTTCGAACTTCCGCCCGATACTGTTTCCGGAACGGTCTTCCAGTTCACTGTTAACCACTAGCTGGTAATCGCCTGGTTGCCAAGATGTTGACGGTTGAAACGACCAGCGTGTTTCCTGCTGGTCGACAGTGATCTTGCCAGGTACTGGCTTCCCCCCGCTGTCCAGGATCCCCAGGACCCGGTGCAGCATGGCGTGATCGAGCGGTTCGTTGAAACGTACCTCCAGGGGAACGCGACTGTTTACGACGGGTTTACTGAGTTTCCACTGACGCGGATCAGGTTGTTCGTTGTCGGGTGCGGAGACCTTGAACTTCTTGGTAAAGGCAACTTTCAGCGACTGGCCACTGGCGTCGCGCCAGGCACGGTCTACCTGGAGCGTGTACGAGCCTCCCTCCAAGAGCGCGGGGCCCACCTCCTCGCGCGGCTTGAGTCCGCGTTTGATGCGCCCGGGATCAAACAACAGCGTGAACCGTGTACCGTCCGGATCCCAGAGTTCCTCGGCAAGTTCCAGGAAGGGAAACGGAATTGTTTTTCCGGCCTGGTCGACAAGGTGAATGCGACGATAAGCCTCTCCTCGGCTCATCGGTTGAGAAAAGTGGATATAGAACTTTAGTTGGTTTTCCGGCAGGACGGGCCCCGACGGGAATACCTGCACCACTGCTGCGGCAGGCCTGGAAGGGCCCCTGGGCAAGGTGAATAATTGTTCCACGCGAGGCCGTCCGGACGATTCGGCCCCGAGGGCCTGTGGATGAAAACGCGCGTGATAGGTTAAACCGGGTTTCAAGGGGAAGGCAGGTTCAAAGACCAGGCAATCTGTCGCTACCGTGTAATCCCCGTAGATCGCTGGTAGCGGCTGGATGGATTTGCGGTGGACGTAAACGGCAAGTAGCTTTACCCAGTCTTCCTGTTCCCAGTCCCGCGTTCGAAGTGATTTTAGCTGTGCCGCCGACAGGCCGCGCACCTCGAATCGAGGGCTCGTTGCAGACCCTGCACGCATGATGCGCACTGCTGGTGTGATTGCCTTGCCAGGTTGCTCGGCGCTGGCCAGAGAGCAAGCCAGAGAGCAAGCCAGGATCACGTAAAACGCAAGGCCCTTTGAATAGAGAGCGTGACACGCATCGGTGAGAATGCGTGCCACGCCTGGGGGCATTAATGGGTAAGCCATGACTATTCTCCAGGAACGCGAATGAATCGCATTCCGTTGGCTACGGTAGTTCGACCGTGCTGAGGTCAACTGCGCCACCGTCGCTTTCCACCAAGACAATTGCATGCGAGGAATTCAAGCGATCCAGTTGCACGATTCCTTTCAGGCGTTCGATGGTATCGTAGGCCTGGCCTGCTGGCTTGCCGCCTTCCACACGCTTGGTGATCGGCGTCTGCGTGGCGAGGTCGTCGGTCGTGATTTTCATCACGCCACGGCTGCTGTTTGCCATCAGGATGTAATCTTTGCCCTGCTTGGTGTAGACGAACATGTCCAGTGGACGATTGCGGTTACCCAGTTCAGCAATCGTGGTTCCCTGTACCTTGCTGCCCGCCTTAAGTTTGCTGAGGGGGAACTTGACCAGCGGCGTACAGGTGTAAGCGGCCAACAAGTGAGGTTTCTTATCGATCAGGTACGAGGTGAACGTGCGAACCGGCGAACGGGTTTCAAAGCGTCCGTGAGCACCATGGAAAATCTCGATCCCCGTGCCATCGTCAACCTTGCTGAAGGGAAACGGGATAGCTCGCAAGTTGGAGGCGAACTCCTCGTTGGAAAGACCGGCCACGATCACGCGACCATCGATGTAGGCCAGGTCCGTAATCGATTGGCTGCGGAGGTTGCGCCGTCCGGTACCGCCAGGGGCGGGTGGATTGGGAAGCTTGGCCGTGGCATGTTTCACGTTCTTGAGCGATACAACGGAAACCTTTCCCGCGGTGCTGACACGTAGGAGGGCAGGCCTGGCATCTGGACCTCGACTGGACGAAGCCGATACGTAGGTGTTGCCGCTGGCCGGGTTGACGGCAAGATCATTGATCATGACGTCCGCAGCTTCGGTGCCGAGTAGGCCGGCAATTACCTGGTTCAGTCCCTTGACGTTGATGCTCGCCTTTTCCGGGTTGCCCTTGGTGTCCCCGGTGTCGATCGCGCAGATTTGAGCTGCCTTGGTGTCACCGACAAAAAGAATACCCTGGGGCCCAAAGCCGATCGGTCCAGCAGAAGATAATTCCACGGTGCCAGTCTTAAGGCCGCTGGTTAGATCCAACGCCTGGCCGGGGGTGTTGAACAGGCAAAGTGCCATCAATGCGAGGCTCGTGAAGCTAATTCTCTTGTACATGTAGCGCTCCTTGAAACAGTTGCTGATGTATTAGGTGGTTGGTGGTAAGTGATTTCATTATTACCGATTGGCAAGCCGTTGCAATCAACGCAGAGCTCTTTTATGACAGATTGAAGATAGGTTCCGGTAAACACGGAAGACCCCCTGCCGGGACCGGAAAGCCTGTCGGCCGCCCCGTGGCTTCCTGCCGCCAGGGCCGTCGAATCACGCTGAATCGCCCGGAACGGGGCCGGGTGTGCCTGATCGGGAACTCGTGGAGAGCAGACGAGTTGCGAGGCCAGCGCATGAAATACGGGCCGCTCAAAAAGATTTGAACGACCCGTATTGATGTAACGAGTGGTTAGACGCCGTAGCGTCTAAGCGTTGTTACGACGTCGGTGCTTCCGAGCTCTTCGAGAACACGTAAGCGACGATTCCCAAGGCTACCAGGCCAACCAGGCCTTCTTCGCCCAATCCGCTGATCATCGCGGTGATGTTGCCAATGACGCCAGCGTTCAGGAAAGGCACAACTTCGCCAAAAAGGATTTCAGCGACGATGCTCAAGGCTACCAGGAAGACACCGATTTCAGTCATGTGTCGGATCCACACTTTCATCTGCGAAATAATTTTCAAACCGTTCATTTTGATTCTCCTGTCAGGAATATTGGAAGTGCTGCTGTCCGAGACAAAAGCCGCTTCCTAAATTAGGGTTACTCTCAGCTAAGACCTTATTCGGAAGATTCGGCAAAATCGGCAGAGGCCCTCCAGTGCTGGAACAAGAAACTCGTGAAAACGCTGTGTAAGAAACCCAGACCAGCTGCCCAGGTTTCTTTCTAATTCCTAACGAAACGCTCTAACACGATTGTGTATCCGGAGATAAGAAAAAATCGTGAAGGTTGCCTGGAGAGCGGACTGGAGGCCATGAGGAGGCGGCAGGACTACCCCACTAATAGGTGGTCTGCGGGCATGAAATGCTATCGTTTTGCCGTAGGCGGCGTTTTCGTGGAAAACGTCACGTAGGGGAACGCTTCGGGGATATGCGAGTCCCAGATGCCATGATGGCTCCAGGCCCAGCCACCGGAGTCCTTGGCGGGCGGTGCGGCCTTGTATTGATTAAATCGTGAGAAATCGATTCTCCAACGGTCTCCATCGCCTGGGGGCAAGGAACGTCCATCGGCGCGGGCCAGCCATTTCATCCCTTTCCAGGGAAAAGCCATCTCCGCAGTCCATCCCCGGTCGCGATCGTTGTTCTTGTTAATCGTTCCGTCGATATGAACCGCGGTCTGGGCCCCCGGAAAATCCCACTTGAGGAAGGCATACCGTTTACCCCTGGGGTGGGTCTTGAATCCGACGCCGTTGAACGGTTGTGCACCCGGATTGGTAAGTTGGAATTCCGGTGCTTTCGAAAAGCCCCCATCCACGTAGGCTTTCTGCCAAATGAAGAAGCCTTCGTAAATGGTGCCAAAGGAGTTGATTTCGAATTCGTAGTAAGCATCCTTCCCGGCGATGAAAACTTCGACGTCATTATTCTGGTAGATCGGGCTGTCGCGTTTGGTGAGTGTTGCTTCGACGAAGGGTTCCTCTACCCAGAAAGCGACGTACATCATGGTGTCGTCCCAGGTGACAGCTGCCCGCGTACTATGAATGGTCGATTTCCCTGAAATCAGATCAACAAACCGAGGTGACCGAGGGATGGTTTTCCAGGCCGCTTCATCCGGTCGTCCATCAACCGTTATTTTTCCCGGTGTGCGGTAGGCCGTGTAGCGAGCGACCTGGGAGTCGAGCACAGGGAACGGAGACTTCGGTTTAGTGGCTTTGTCCTGTGAGAACCCCGCCTGGGGTATGAGTAGCGTTAAGATGGCCAGTGAAAGCGAGAAGCCCAGGGGCGTTTTAAGAAGACTGGTAATCACGTTAGGGACCCTGTTTAAACGAGCAAGTAAATAGTACAGCCAGTGAGTATCATCACTGAAAATAGTGATGGGGGCAATCAGTGGGTCTTTTTAGGGAACCGCCAGGGTGACAGATCGTTGCTCGTGGAATACCAGCTCCAACTGCTTGGCCAGGGCACAGCTGGTGAAAGGTAGGTGCAAACGCGTCATGGCAGGTCTCCTTGGGAAGTAAAGCTAGATTAAAATGTCATGAAGAAACGGATTCTCTCTGTCGGTACAATCGCCAAATGGGAGGAATGCCCGACATTTAAAACGGCATGTTTTCCTGGCAGTGGAACCCCGATCGTTTTGTTAAACGACTTGCGGCGGCGGGAATAGGCAGGTTTTTAGACCTGTGACCGGGTCCCGGAGAGTGTGCTAACGTGGTAGCTGGCCACGAAGACGCAGGTAAGCGTCTGCATAACGGCTTCCCAGTAGGAGTTGGCTGGAACGGTCAAAATGTACCTTGTCAAAGACAGTGAGCCCGTCCTTGTTCGCAAAACCCGTGTTCGGGACTAATCGGGGAAGCGTCTTGATATGTTCATTAACCGGCCCGCTGCCAAACACTTGCCCTGCGATAAAAGGCAGTTGGGGAGAATTCAGGTCCTTCCGCAGGTTCTGGATCAACTTCGAGAGTTTTTCCTGGTAACGCGGGTCGTCCCGATTCGATTCGCCCTGGTGCCAGAGTACCCCAGATAACTTTAAGCCCTTGACCGCCTGCAGACGCTTGAGCGTATTGTCATAGAGAGGTTGTCCCTTGGCCCATTGCTCGATGGACGATCCACCACGGGCATTGACGATCAGTCCAACTTGCTTCCCTGGTAGAGCCTTGTGGAGATGCCGGGTGAATCCTTCCCCCGGCCCCATGCGCTGCATCGATAGATTCTTGCGGTTACTGGCGAAACGATTTAATGGATTAGTGGCCGGGATCCAATGCCCCTGGTTGTCGAGCAGTAAGGTGCTGGGAAGCGGTTTCCTGTCCGTCTCTTGTAAAGGAGCTCGACCGGCCATGTTCGATTGTCCAATCAACAGGAAGGTCAGGTCTGGATCGGCGGGAGGATCTGCTGCGACGGTCGTTGCCGCGCCCAGTCCCAGCAGCATGAATATTAGCAGGCTGTACCGGTGTTGAACGGAAGCACTCATATCCCCTCTGGGCTCCTGGGCGTTGAAGCGAGACTAGGCCAGGATGTCATGAATGACATTGCCGGAGACGTCGGTTAGTCGGAAATCACGACCTGAATACCGGTAAGTGAGCTTCTCGTGATCCAGTCCCATGAGGTGGAGGATGGTAGCGTGGAGGTCATGGACATGAGCCCGGTTTTCCACAGCGGTTAATCCGAAGTCGTCTGTGGCCCCATAGGAGAATCCTGGCTTGACGCCTCCGCCAGCCATCCAGACGGTAAAGCCATAATGGTCATGATCACGTCCTTTTTGTCCTTCGGACGTGGGTGCTCGGCCAAACTCGCCGCCCCAGACAACGAGCGTTTCATCGAGAA
>MPLU02157618.1_pt1 | contig 21956 bp, 36 predicted proteins | sample 1617381 | NCBI WGS metagenome assembly MPLU02 (sample SAMN05944801, study PRJNA350692) | marine metagenome | biome: marine; feature: ODZ; material: water; isolation source: 90 m water sample filtered on 0.2 um supor filter | place: Pacific Ocean | collected 2012-04-08 | depth 90m m
AAATATGATTAGTGTAATAATACCAAGTTATAGAACCCCTAAATGCTTAGATATTTGTATAGAATCTGCATTAAGAGGTCAAGAAAATGATAATGAAATAATATGCGTTTTAGATGGTTTCGCAGAAGAGTCAGAAGATATAATTAAAAAGTATGAAAATGATGTAAACATTTTACCTTTACCAGAAAACAAGGGTATGCAGTATGCATTGAATATGGGAGTATATAATTCAAAAAATGAAAAGATATTAATTGTAAACGATGATAATGTTTTCCCTATAAATTGGGATACTATTCTAGAAAGCGATTACAAAGAAAATTTGATTCTAACACCAAACCAAATAGAAAAAGCGAAAAGCCTGTTCAACTTTGAAACAGAAGATTTTGGAACACCAGAAACTTTTGATTTAGAAAACTTTTTTGTAGAAGAACCAAACTTTAGAAAAGATGAACTAACAAATGATGGAGGTATATTCCCTTTTCTGATATCAAAGAAAAAGTATATGATGGTAGGAGGATTTGATGATCTTTATCCATCTCCATTCATTTGCGACTGGGATTTCTTTTTAAAATGCGAATTGTCTGGTATGGAAACTTTAAGGTCTAGGAAATTGTGTTTTTACCATTTTGGATCGGTAGCAACAAAAAATGGAAGTGAAGGTCAAAGATTTGAAGATTCTGAATCAGAAGCATTTGAAATATATAAATATAAATGGGGAATGGGCTGGGTATTAAATGAAGATAATTCTCATTCACCAAAAGGAAACACTATTAGAGGAATAAAATATGAATAAAAAGATATTAGTAACAGGAGTTGCTGGCTTACTAGGAAGTAGATTAGCAGATTGGATAATAAGTAATACTGATTATAAAGTAATAGGTATAGATGATTTATCTGGTGGATATATAGAGAATGTACCAGAAGAAGTTGAATTATATAAATTCGATTTAAAAGAATTAGATAGAGTAAAAGATTTATTCAAAAAACATAAACCCGAAATTGTATATCACTTTGCTGCTTATGCTGCTGAAGGTTTATCACCATTTATAAGAAAATTTAATTATGAAAATAATTTAATCTCTTCTACTAACTTGATAACTTGTAGTATAGAATATGATATAAAAAGATTTGTATTTGCAAGTTCAATGTCTGTATATGGTAACAAATATAAACCACCTTTCCATGAAGATTTGCAACAATGCCCAATAGACCCTTATGGTATTGCAAAGTTTGGAGTGGAACAAGATTTGAAAATAGCTTTAGAACAGCATGGTCTAAAATATACAATTGTCAGACCTCATAACTTCTATGGTCAAAATCAAAATATATGGGACAAGTATAGAAATGTATTGGGAATTTGGATGTATCAGATTATAAATGACATGCAACCTACTATCTTTGGAGATGGAGAACAAAAAAGAGCATTTAGTTATGTAGATGATTCATTGGTACCATTTTGGAATGCATCACAAAGAGATGAATGTATAGGTGAAATAATTAATCTTGGTGGTATAAAAGAATATACAATTAATGAAGCATGCGATACGCTTTTAAAAGTAACCGGCACCCCCCTTACAAAAAACTACTTGGAAGCGCGGCATGAAGCAAAACATGCTTGGTCTACATGGGAGAAATCGGTTAAGCTATTAGATTTTGATCACAAAATAGATTTAGAAGAAGGTTTAACTAAAATGTGGAATTGGGCACAAACACAACCAAATAGAAAAAGATTCTTTTGGGGCGATTATGAATTAAATAAAGGTATATACGATTATTGGAAAACAGAAAAATGAAAAATGATACAATAGGAATAATAGGACAAGGATTTGTTGGATCAGCAGTTTACGAAGGTCTAAAAGAGCATTATCATATACAAACTTATGATATAAATGGTGAATGCACTCAACCAGATTTAAGAAGTTTATATTGGACAACAGGTGAAATAGTATTTCTTTGCTTACCAACACCAATGAATAAAAATGGTTCATGCCATTTAAAGATTATTGAAGATGTGCTAGACGAATTAAATTCATTGTGTAAAAAAGATAAAATCATAGTTATAAAATCAACAGTTCCACCTGGAACCACTGAAAAATGGAATAATACCTATAAGAACATAGATATAGTATTTAACCCAGAATTCTTGACTGAAGCAAATTCAATTGAAGATTTTAAAAATCAAAATCGAATTATAATTGGTGGACCAAGACCTGCAACAACTAAAGTTAGAAGGCTATTCAAAAAAGCTTTTCCTAGAGTGGCTTTAATAAAAACTAGCTCAACAATTGCTGAAATGGTTAAATACTTTACAAATTGCTTTTTAGCTACAAAGGTATCTTTTGCTAATGAGATGTATGAGATTTGTCAAGGGTTGAATATAGATTATGATAAAGTAATTGAATATGCTCAGTATGATACAAGACTAGGTAATTCTCACTTAGAAGTACCTGGACCAGATGGCGATTATGGTTATGGTGGACATTGTTTTCCCAAAGATGTTATGGCTTTAATAGTATTAGCACTGGAATTAAAAATGGAACCTGTTATGCTAGCAGCAACTAATTTTAAAAATCTAAAAACCAGAAAGAATAAGGATTGGGAGGACCAAAAGGGAAGAGCAGTAATATAATGATTTATTATATAAAATATAAAGACGGGGAAACTTTAGAGCTAGGTGAACAATCTTTCAAAGTATTTTGGTCTGGCCAGGGTTTAACTCTATTGATGAATGTTGTCGATAAACACCCTGAGAATCTACAAGATTTTACTATAATAGATCAAAAGGGGAATGAATATGGAATTGAAAAGTTCTTAGATAAAATAGGTAAATTGAAAATAAGAAAACAATAGGTATATAGGTGAGAGTTATTAAAGGAGAAAATTATGGAAATACTATTAACAGTGGTAATTACATTAATAGTTGTGGCTTTATCAGTTGCAGTTATTAGTTTGGTTACGTTGAATAAACGAGTAAAAGAATTGGAAACATATAATAACATGATTGAAAGAAATATAGAAGATGGCTATAGAAACCTTCATGATAAGATTGAAGGATGGGTATCATCTACAGATAGACGTTTTGATTATATTAAAAGCGATATAGATAAAATTAATAAGAAATAACTAACTAATAGAACTCTCACCTATATATTTATATATATGGCAAATCAATCTAAGGCTGAAAAGCTGGGAACTTATGTAAAGAAATTGGGGTACTTTGATATCAGACAGAAGATTGTGAAAGCAAACCCAAAAAGGAATACGAAAGGTTCAGGCGAAGTATTTTTATATCATGGAAAAAACAAAGTAGGTGGACCTTATAAGTCACACTCAATGGCAGAAGAAGAAGCTGTAAAGCTATTGGATAAAGGGTATAAATACAAGAAGCATACCTAAAAAACTAGTATTTACTTTAAGTTTTTGATATTTATAATGGATATATCATTAATTAGTATATAAGAGGATATCCACTATGGAAGAAGCAAAAAATGAATATAAGATAGACTTCGGACCGTATTCGGTAGAACTAAAGAGTTCACAAGTTTATTTTAGAAAAAACAATAGCTTAGTTAAAGCTGTACCTGTTAAGTCAACATTTGGGTTATATGATCTAAAGAAAATGGTACAACAAGTTGCCAAAAAAGTTAACATGCTTAATAAATTACCAAAAGACGTATTGAAAGCTGGAAAAGATAGAGATCTATTGAAAGGTGATCTTGATGAAGATTTCGTAAGATCGGGTCACATGTACAAATCTTTAACATATAAAGTAAAAGATCAACAAGCTGTTTATGATGCATATAAAAAATTCAAATCGGGAAACAGAACTATACATATAGTAGCTACAAACAAAGGTGATACTGTAACATTCTCAGGACACCCTCAAAAAGGTATGTGGATGTCACCAAGTATCTCTGACCAATTAGATTCTGCAATTCAAAAAACTGGAAAAGCTACATTAGTTAAGTCTGATTCAAAGAAATTAAAAGAAAATGCTGAACAATTATTTAGAAAAGCTATTAGAGAAATAGCCGAACCTATGTTAAAAGGCATGTTAGATGAAGGCAAATTAAAAGAAGCTGCAAGACTTTCATTTAGAGATGCTGGCATTACAAACACTAAAGACTTGGACATTGCATTGAAAACTGCAAAAGAAGAAAAAATATGGTGGGACCAAAAAGGCCAAGCACTTATATTCAAAAATATAAATGATTTAAGAAAGTTCAAAAAAGCCTATGGACTAGACGAAGGCAAATTAAATGAAGCTGATTATGTAGTAATCGACCCAAGAGGTAATGCAAGACCAGTTGGCTCTAAAATACAAGCTCAACAATATATTAAAAAGATGGGTGGTTCTAGAAAAGGATTTTATTTGGTTCTTAAGAAAAATGCTTTAAAAGCAAGAAGAGCAATTGAAAAATCTGGTGGTAAAGCTAGTTCAGCAAAAGTACAAGATATAATGTGGGACTTGTTATATGAAGTAAAAGAATCAAGAAGTAAAAACCCTATTGTTCCCAATTATGAATTACAACAAGAAAATGTAATAACAGAAGCAGACATAAAACACTTTAGAAAATATCTAATTGACCTTGGAAAACATTTAGGTGATAGACGACTAGTTCAAGCAGCAGAAAAAGCTTCAAGTTCTAAGTTAAAGCAAATGTATGATAAAGATTTACATTATAAAGAATTCTCAGATAAAGAAGTGACAAAGTATAATATTAAAAAGTTACATAACATGATCAAATACGATCAAAGATTTGACAACAGGAGTTAAAAATGGCAAAGAAGAAAATTAAAAAAGCAGCTAAGAAAGTTGTAAAAAAAGTTTTAGATAAAACGCAATTAGATGAAAAGCTAGTTGCAGAATATAAAGAAAATCAAACAATATATGATACTGTATTATGTCACTGTAAATGTTATGGTGGATATGTTTTAGCAGTAGGAGCTGGATGTACATTTGGTGCAAACATTTGGTGGGGACTAGGTTTACTAGTTGCTTCTGGTATTTGGGCATACAAATTAAATTGTGCATGTAAACCTTGCAAGAAAGATAAAGACACCTGTTGTAATGGATAAATACATATACAGAGGTAAATTACTGAGAGTAGTTGATGGCGATACTATCGATGCTCTCATTGACGTAGGTTTCGATATTTGGTTAAAGAAAAGAGTTAGATACTCAGCAATTGATACATGGGAATCTAGAACTAGAAACTTAGAAGAAAAGAAATTAGGTTTAGCTGCTAAGGCAAGAAATAAAGAATTACTTGAAAAAGTTAGTTCAAAACCTAATTACTTTAGAATAAAATCCCACGGTCTTGGTAAATATGGAAGACTACTTGGGGAAATTTATATACAAGATAAGGATGGTCAACAAATTTGCGTAAACAAACAATTGATAAAAGAAGGCCACGCTTATGTTTACGATGGAGGAAAGAAAAAAATATTTTCTTCATAAATTTAATAAAGGGAAAAAGTTATGAATATTAATTGGATAAACGGCTTTGATGCCGGTAATAAAAAAGAAAAGTATTATTTAGAATTTAGATTGGGAACTTTTACAATTTTAGAATTAAAATGGGAAAAAGGAAAATTTAGATTTATGTTTTTTAATTTGGGATTCGAAATATGAAAAGATTTTTAGTTTTATTGCTATTATTACCATCGGTTATATTAGCTCAAGATAGTTGGCTGAATATAGAATTTGACTTCGACGGGTATGCAGATGAAGTATCATGGAATTTATATAGTGGAACAGATTCAGTTCCAATAGCTTCAGGTGGAGATTATATAAATGGTCAAGAAACAGCATTCCACCAAATAGAGTTAGATTCAGGTGATTATACATTTGAATTATTAGATGCATGGGGAGACGGTTTAGGCTATCCACCAAATAATTTAGGTTGGTGTTTAATTTCTAATGATTGTCAAGAAGACTTATTTTATGCAGAAGGAAATTATGGTGATGGCGTTACACAGACCTTTAATTTAGAACCATGTGCAACTCCAGATCCACCAGTAATTGGTTGTATGGATGAAACTGCACTTAACTATGATGAAACAGCTGATGTAAATGATGAGTTTTCATGTGAATATCCTGATTGCGAGGGTTGGGGAGAACCATTTGTAACACAAGAATGTGCAGGAGGTGCTGCTCTTCTTTATTATAATTGGGAATCTTCAGACAATCCCAATTGTAATGTAATTCAAATTACTTATGGTAGCGATAATTCAACAAATGCCTATAACTTTGATGTCAATATAGATAATGGTATTTGGGGAGTTTGGGCAGGTAATGGTCAAATGCCACCTAATTGGGAAGAAGAATTTTATCTTATAGCAACTTTTGCTGATAGCACTTTATCTGATACGATATTATATACACCATATCCTTGTACACAAGGTTGTACCGATTCAGATGCAGATAATTACAATCCATGGGCAAACATCGACGATGGTTCTTGTGGTAATCAATCATGCGATACAGGCTTTACACCATTAAAAATAGAAGTCACATTAGACAATTGGCCAAGTGAAACAGGTTGGTCATTTGTTAGTGGGGATGGTTCTATTGAAGTTCCTAGTGGAGAATATAGTTATCAAGATGTAGGTCAAACATATACATATAATGTATGTGCAATGGAAGGAGGATTTGAATTTATCATTTCAGATACTTATGGTGATGGAATGGGAGGTTCAACTACAGGAGGAACTTTAGATGGTGAAATTATAATAACTGGATGTGACGGTGACACAATAACAACCTTATCAGATGGTTCTTGGGTAAATGCAAATCAAGAAAATGTAGGAGTTGGTTTTGGAAGCGTAGCTTATTCTGGTTGGAGAACGGTCCCTGTCTGTAATACTACAACAGAGATCTTAGGTTGTATGGACCCATTATATGAAGAATTTAACCCATTAGCAAATACAGATGATTATAGTTGTACTAATTTACACTCATTTGGATGTACAGATTCAGCAGCATTTAATTATGATTCATTAGCAACACAAATGGAAATAATTCCAAATTGCGATTATGAATTATGGATAGGAGATGCAGGAGCTGATGGTTGGGGTAATTCATTCTTGGGAGTTGTTCAAGGTGATAATCAATGGTCATTCACAATGGGCCCAGGACAATATGAACAAACATTTCCTATATGGTTAGAAACTGATAAACCAGTTGAGATTTATTACTTTGAAGTAGGGGGTGCACAAACACCACCAGAAGAAGTAGCATTTCAAACATTACATAATTCATTCAAATTAACAGATCAAAATGGTGTTATATTAATATATGAAGGTTGGAATCCATTTGCAGATAATGGTCAAGGTGCTCTTCAACCTTTCGAAGCTCCACTATTTACAAAATATACTGCACTTCCCTATTGCGGAAATTACTGTATACCTTCTGTCTATGGTTGTATAGACCCAACAGCATTTAATTATTCAGAAGATGCAAATACGGATGATGGTACATGTATTCCAGTAATAGAAGGATGTACAAATGATTTAGCATTTAATTATAACGAAGATGCAAACACAGATGATGGAAGTTGTGTTTCAGTAATAGTAGGATGCACAGATGAAGAAGCATTTAATTATAACGAAGATGCAAATGTTGATGATCCTGATTCATGTATACCAGTTATAGAAGGTTGTATGGATGATACACAATTTAATTATAATCAAGCTGCCAATACAGATGATGGTAGTTGTGAACCATTTATTTATGGTTGTACAGATCCAACAGCTACTAACTACGATGAAACAGCAAACACAGATAATTTTAGCTGTATTCCATTTATTTATGGTTGTACAGATCCATCAGCATTTAATTATAATGTTCTGGCAAACACAGATGATGGAACTTGTATCCCAGTAGTATTAGGATGTACAGATACTCTAGCAATAAATACAGATACCCTTGCAAATGTTAATTTTGGATGCGTTTATCCTATATTTGGATGTATTGATCCAACCGCATTTAATTATAATGTACTAGCTAATACAGATGATGGTACATGTATTCCAGTAATACTTGGATGCACTGATACACTGGCAATAAATACAGATACCCTTGCAAATACTAACTTTGGTTGTATTTATCCCGTTTATGGATGTATTGATCCAACCATGTTTAATTATGATATAAATTCAAACACAGATGATGGTTCATGTATACCATTTATATATGGATGTATGGATGCTACAATGTTCAACTATAACTCTGAAGCAAATACAGACAATGGTAATTGTATTCCATATATCTATGGGTGTATGGACTCAACAGCATTTAACTATAACCCTTTAGCTAACACAGATAATGGATCATGTATTTTAATCATTGAAGGTTGTACCAATCCTATTGCAATAAATTATGATTCAGATGCTAACACAGACGATGGTTCCTGTATCAATCCCGTTTATGGTTGTACGGATCCTGAAGCTTTTAATTATAACGAATTGGCTAATGTAGACAATGATACATGTATTTCAATAGTTCTTGGTTGTACAAATTCGGAAGCACTTAATTATGATTCATCTGCTAACACTGACGATGGTTCATGTATTTTACCTATTTATGGTTGTATGGATGATACGATGTTTAATTACAATCCTTTGGCAAACGTTGACAATGGAACATGTATAGAATTTGTTTATGGATGCAATGATGCAACAGCATTTAATTATGATCCACTAGCAAATACTTCAGATAACAGTTGTTGTTTCATAGATGGATGTACAGATTCATCAGCACTTAACTACGACGTCAATGCTTGTTATGATGATGGTTCTTGTATTGAAATAATTACAGGATGCGCAGATCCTAACGCATATAACTTTGATCCAACAGTTAATTTACCGGATAATGCTACTTGCTTATATGACGCAGGATGCTACGGTGGACCGGGAATACCATATTGGTTAAATGATCCATGCTATGCTTGGGTAATTGATATAGACTCATACTGCTGTACAGACAGCTGGGACTCTTCTTGTCAAGATATGTATAATTATTGTGAAGAAGGTTGGCCAACGTCTCTTGATGAATCTGGGACTAACTCTATTTTAATATTTCCTAACCCATCTAAAGATTTATTTAATATAGAAACAAGATTAGATATAGAAGTTGAAGTATACGATTTAAATGGAAGAAGGATATTAAAGGAAAAGTCTAAGAGAATAAGCTTAGCAGGTTATCCATCAGGAATGTATAATATGATAATCATCTATGATAAAATGAGATGGAATAAGAGGGTAATAAAGCAATGATTAAATTAAAAAATATCTTAACTGAAGGTGTTGAAAAACAACTTGAAAAAATTGTTAAGAGATACGGTGGTGTATACTGTAAAAAATGTAAAGGCGTTGGTATTTGGTTTAAATTCCCAATTAAAGACTATCCTTCTGCAGGTACACAAATAGTAACTAAAGCAGGTCGGGATATTCTAAAGAAAGAAACAGAAAACGCAACAAGAAGAGCTAATAAAGCTGCAAAGCAACTTGATAGATTACACACAACAGCTCCTGGCCCTGATAAACAAAAAACAATTGAAGATTATGAAATATCAAATGTATCACCATCAGGTGTTCACGGTTCAATTTGGTTATGGGTAATGGTATAAAAATAAGGAAAGACTAAAAATGAAATTAAAAAATATAATAAAAGAAGCAGACACAACAGGACCTGGCTGGGATATGGCAAGAGCTTTGAATTCGTTATCCAATGATATTGATGATTCAAAACATCAAAATCAATTGAAATGGGCTGAAAAGAATGAAAGTAAAGCTAAAGCTGTAACAAAAGCTGCAGAAGAATTAAAAAAATTAGTATATAAGATGAGATAAACCATGAAAAGAGTATTTATACTATTAATGCTATTTACATTTAGTTCATGTGTAGTATCTAGTAAATTATATGATGAACAAGTAGCAAAGAATGCTGCACTATTGGAACAATTGGAATCTGATAAAGCTGTATATAACTATCAAGATGAATTATGCAGATCAGTTGCCTATGAATTGAAACTTCAACTTGATACTTGTAGAGCAAAAAGTGATACAATAAAATGAAACAAATAAATTACACAAGGAAAGAATTGAATATAGGTAAAGCTTTTATCGCTGCATTAATGGCAGCTTTACTCGTAACAGCTTTAACTGGTTGTGCAATTACTTATGAAACCCCTAAGTGTGAATTAATGTTAAGAGGCGAAGAATGCTTATCAGACCATAGATGTTGCAATCCTCAGCAAACATATACTTATCAATCTTACCCAAGATGGCACTGGTGGGGATGGAATAAACCAATAGTAAATAAAACCATTATAATTAATAAACCAAATAATAAACCGAACAATAGGCCGAATAGACCAAACAGACCAAACAATAAACCGAACAATAATAAAGGGAAAAAGCGATGAAAAAAATCTTAGCATTATTAATGATTATACCGTTTCTTGCAATTGGACAAGATAAAAAGGAAGATAGCAAGTTTAAAACAGAAATTAAAAAGATATTCAAATTTTCAACCTTTTATGCTGCAGCTAATGGTGGTAATTCTGTATCAGATGTAGACGTATTTTCAATTACAAATGGCTTGGAAACTAATACTATTGAAACGCCTTTTGATTATTCATTAACTTTCGGGGTAAGAAAGATTGCTAGGTTGGGATATGAAAATAGAGCTAATACATTTTACAATGGTACAGAGAATTCTTTTTCAGATGCAGCAACAATTGGGAAGATAAAAGGATTTGAATTTTTATTTGAAGCAGACTGGAGAAGACAGCAGGGTTCTACTTTCCTTGATCAACAACACTTCTTAAGATATGTAGCAAATAAATACATTGTAAAAGTGGAATACTTACAAGATGGATTTGCAGATATTGAATATTTTGAAGCATCTCAAAGGTATAGACAAAAGATAGGGAAGAAGCTATCGTTAAATATAGGAGCTGTACAAAGATTATCAGAACCTTATGGATATGACCCATTGGAAGAATGGTTATTAGAAAATGGTAATTTACATTATACTCAATTAGCTTTACAAGAAGGATATTCAATATCATTTAGTCCTGAAGGTATAACCTATTTAGATCCATCTGGTAATCTAGTTGCAGAAAATACAGAAGTTTGGGAAGCAGTTGTTGTTCCAGAAATACTATCAGATTATGCTGAGAGGAAAAGGGACGAACTAGATAATACCTTACAACATTCAATAGTAATAGGCTTTGATTACTATCATTACACTAAAGATTTTTGGCTCCACTCATGGGGAAACTTAATGCCATATCATTTTGATAATGGGGGAGAATTTTCATATCATACCTTTAACAATGGTCAATGGTTAGATTACTCTGGCGGCTTAATCTTTGGATATTACTTAATACCTAAGAAATTGGGTATATTTATAGAAGGTAAGTATAATAAATATTGGAACCGAAACTGGCATGACTTTAGCTTTGGTTTTAATTATGTAATAAAATAGGAAATGAAAATGACACGACCAACAAACGAACATTTGTATAGCGAAATAAAACTTGTAAAAAATGACATTGAACATTTGAAGGGCGGACAAGTTAAAATGCAAGAAGATTTGACTATGATAAAAAAACAATTGCTAAACCCCGACAGTGGTGCAATTGCAAGGATAAATAAAAACACAACATTTAGAAAACATACTCAAAAGACTCTATGGTCATTGTGGATAGCAATACTAGGGATTTTGGGTAAAATGATATTTTGGGACTAGATTATGGCAAAAGAATTAAACGAAGATACAGGTTTTAATATAAGTATAAAAACATTGGTAGGTATTGGCTTTGCAATGGCAACTATAATTAGTATGTGGTTCATGCTACAAGCTGATATCGAGGAAGCAAAAGAATTACCAATTCCACCAAAACCAGACGTTACTAGAATGGAATTTGATATGAAAGATAAAAATATCAGATTGACAATAGAAAATACTGCAGAAGATGTCGAAGAACTTAAAGAAGATTTGGACAGAATCGAAGAAAAAATAGATAGACTCAAATAGGAGACAAGTTATGAAATTTATTAAATTATTATTAGTTATGTTTATACCAATTATAGGTTATTCACAAATAAACGTTATACATTTTAATGCAAATTGGAATTCATCAAATGATGTTAAATGGGTGGAAGATTTAGAAAATTGCAAAGTAAAATATATTGATATAGCTACAGATACAGACTCACAAGAAAAATGGGAAATTGTAGTTGTACCAACAATCTTAATAGTTAATGAAGGAGAGGAAGTAAAAAGGTATCAAGCAGATATTTCTTTTACAATGAAGGCAACACAAGACGATGTTCAGGAAAAAATAAATGAAATATATGGAGATGACTTTTAATGTTTAGTATATTTAAAGACAATAATGACTGGAATGAAAAAGCTATAGTAGGTTTTATAGCCTTTATAGTAATGTGCGTATTTGCACTTTTAGATTTAATTACCGGATATACCGGCAAAGACTTAGTAATAAATGAAACTATTTACAACGCATTTACTTGGATTGTAATTGGATGTTTCGGAATAGCAGGCGTAGAAAAATTCGCCAAAAAGTGAGTAAAAAATGTATACAAGAGAACAAATAGAATCAGCAGTAAAAGCAAAAGACTATGTTTGGTTCGAAGATTCTAATAATAAAGGCTATGATGTAAATATCGTAGGTGTTAGGAATAATGATACAAAAGGTAGAGTAACAAATGCTTTTGATGATCATATAACAATATCATATAAATGTGATGGTGAATGGCAATTCCATTGTTATCCATGTACAACAGACCCAGGAACGCATTGGGTTGAAAATATAATGAGAGAAGAAGGTGTTGCAATCTTAAAACCTGGTCAATATAGAAAATCTCATAAACTAAGATTACATGCTGGTAAATATATGGCACTAGGTCAACAAAATCCTGTCACAGTTTATAGAGATAATAATCGTGATGCTAAATATGATTTAGATGATAATAATACTCAAACAGGTTTATTTGGAATTAATATACATAGAGCAACTGGTAGAGCAGATAGAAAATCTACAAGAGTTGACAAATGGTCAGCAGGTTGTCAAGTAATTGCAGCAAATAATGATTGGCATGAATTCTTAGATATATGTCATGCTGCTAGAGAAATTTGGGGTAATAATTTTACCTACACTTTAATCGAATCAAATGATATAGTTTGATATTTATAATAAAGAGGAAATACAATGGCAAAGTTTAATGATGCAAAATGGAGAAGAGATTATAGGTTTGGCGATATTAATGAAGGTCTTAGTCACGATGACGCATATGAAATGTTAGATATAGCAGCACAATTTACTTCTAAAGCTCATGTAGCAGCAAATCAAAGATGGTTTGATGCTCAAGATTTATACGATTATATAAAATCTGATCATATCAGAAGTAATAGCGATAGAAAAAAGTTTTATAAAGCTGTCAAAAGAGAATTCCCAATGGTCAAAGAGTCAAAATCTCTTAACGAAGTAAGTAATTATATTTGGATGGAAAGAACCGTCACTCTTAAAGATATAAAAGGTAAAACTGTGACTTTGAGAAAAGGGGACCGAGGAACACATGTAAGAATTGGTTGGGATGAGGATATAATCAAAGTAGCAGGGCATGAATTTGACACAAAAGAATGGGATAAAAAAGTTAAACGAGATGACTTCTCAGTATCATAGAAAGAAATAAACAATAGAGGAAAATAATGAAATTAAAGAAAATAATTAAAGAATCTCATATGCTAGGGGAATTACCTTCTTCTAAATTGATGAAAATGAAATGGAATCCTTTAACAGAAAAAGAACCAGTTAATGAAAAGCTATATGGTTTGACACTAAAAAGATTAGAGGGTCTTCATAATCAAAGACACATGAAAGCAATGCTTAATGCTGCTTCATTACTTCACCAAGAATTGGAAGAGGAAGGTTTTGACTCAACAGATATTTATGAATTCTTAATACACAAAATCAACAAGACTAATCTGTAATGAAAATAGCTAAAGTAATAGAAAAACTTATTGAAGGTATACCATTCCCTCAGACAACTCCAAATGAGTTAGCTTATATCGATTTTAAAAAGTGGGCATATAAATATCGTGGCCAATATAAAAAAGATATACAAAAAGCTGGCGGCAATCCTTCAAAGATTTGGAAGGTAGCAACTAAGTGGTGGTCAGAATGGGCAAAGAGAACTGGAAATAAAGCTTTTTCAAGTATAACAGATTCTCAGAAATTTGGTAGAGCTTTAGTAGTTATGATGCACAGCGACAATTTAATCTTTGATAAAAATACTCACAAGATTACTGCATTAAAAGAAGGCAATTTCAAATTAGCTCATAATAAAATAGAAAAATGGATGCCTAATGATTCTAGAGACCAACGTGAATTCTATAAATTAGTCGACAAAAAAGATGTAAAAGGTTTAGCTAAATTTATAGATATGGTTGCTGACCAACAAGTTCTAGGTAAATTTATAAAAGGAAATGAAGTAGAAAAATTAGCCAAGCATATTATAATGAATGAAGGCAAATTAAATGAAAGACTTAAAAAGGTTAACATTCATAACTACAAAACACCAGCTGAACAGAAGAAAATATACGATAGCTATAAAAAAACTCTAGAATATGGTAGTAAAGTGACAGCAGGAGCTGGAACACAAGGGCTAAAATTGCTTGCTTGGAATGTGAAAGAACATTCACCATTTTTCGACACTAAACAATTAGAGACAGTATTAGGTTATGCAATTGATTCGATGAAAGATTGGGACCGTTCAATGGCTAAAAATCAGGAGGATGAATCTTTTGGAGAATCTGCAGTAAAGATGTTACGTATATTTAATAAGCTTTGTAAAGGAATACTATCAAAGGGTATAGTAAAGAAAGCAGGAAGTTTATTTAAAGAAGGCAAAGTAAATAAAAATATGTGGAAGAAAATGAGTGATGATGAAAAAGAAAATGCTTTACTCACAGTATTAAAAGACCCAGACGATAAAAGATTTGAAGATTATTTATTTGCTGATTGGAATAAATTACCAGGTTGGGTTCAAAGAGATATGCAAACAGAAGCCGCTAGATGGAAAGGTGGTAAATTGAAATGGGACGGTATGCAAAATGAAGCTGACAAATTATCTGGTCAGGGAATGTGGAAAGATACTAAAATGTTTCCAATAACAAGCAAGATAAACCTTAAAGATTTAAGAAATGGTGCTATGATACACTTTACAGGACCATCTTCTGGTGCAAAGGGTGAAACTTGGAAGAAACAAGGTAATACTATGATTTGTTTATATGGTGATGGTGTAAAAGGTAAAAAGCTTTCAGTATCAGATATGCAAAACAAATTAAAATCTTATGGAAGAATACAATTAAATGCTGGTAAGATAAAAGAATCAACGGCTCAATGGGAAAAGACTATTAAAGCTTTAGCTCATAAAGATACACTCGATAAGCTGTCAAAATCTGACAAGGCAAAGCTATTAAAAATAGCATTACTAATAAAAAAACAAAAATCATAGGAGAATCTAATGATTCGACTAGAAGTTAAAAATGGCGTTCAAAAGATCACTTCAGTGTGTGATAAATGTAATTGTCATGTAAAAGACCTGACGGTTGACGATATTTTAGTAAAATCTACAAGGAAGGTAATGACTGGTATGACTATAAAAAATTCAAAGGGTGAAGTAGTAACTAGAACAGAGCATGATCATATGACCTGCAAATGTGAAAATTGCAAATGACAAAGTTAAGAAATATATTATCAAATCTACAAGAAGAATATACATTACCTATATCAATAGGTGATACAGTTTTGATGGGTAAATTCAAAAACAAATCAGTTGTGGTAAAATCTATAGAAATGAGTGAAAAAGGTGATCTACTAATTAATGGGAAATCGGCTTCAAGATTTAGAATAAAACCTAAAGTAGAAGAACACCCTCATGACTTACCTCCAAATGACAAAGGACTTGATGAATGTGTAATTGCACACAATGTAATAGATGGGAACGTGATACTTGCGAAAAACCGAGATAGAGCTTATGAGGTAAAATTAACTGTTGTAAGGGAATTGATCAATGGCACTGAAGTTGTTTATATATTAGACGAAGATACTGATTGGTCAGAAGGTATGAATGAGCATGGTATTGGTATAATAAATTCTACATTACAAGGTGGGTATGATGAAAAGGAGAAGAAGATAGTTAAGAAAAGTGGTAAGCCTTCTAAAGATGGTTTCAAAATGAGAACAGCTTTAGGCTATAAAAAAATGTCAGAAGTTGTCAAATCAATAATAACCTTTACAGGACTATCTACAGGAGCAAACGCAAGATCTGGAAAGGCAACTGGTATAAATGGTCACACATTTGTTGCAAACCCAAAATGTTCTTATGCAATAGAAACTACCTCAGTGAATCCACCAGCCATTAGAAAATTAAGTCATGATAAAGCTCACACTAGGACAAATCATGGTAGAGTTCATAAAGACGCTGGATATCAAGATGGTTCTAATGCAAAATCTTCAAAAAGTAGACAAAATATATCATTATCTCTTATTTCAAAATCTAAAAGTAAAAATGATATGTTAAAAAGACTACAAGGATATTATACCTCAGATGTAAGAAATAACCCTTATAGAAATAAAGATCTTGTAAAGAATCCAACTTCAAAAGATATTTTATCTACTACTGGACAATTAATGTTAGATTTAACAGATAAAGTAGTAACTGTAACTATGGATAAGACGAAATCTGAATTCTTTGGAATAGACGATAGAACACCAGAAGGCTATAAACCAAAAATAGATATAAATGTTAACTATACAGTACCATTCAAAGTTAATGAAAGTGCATATGAATTAGATGACCACCCAAAGAAAAAATGGGTAAAACAACCATTATCTTCAATAGATATGAAAATAATGAAAGAACTATTCAAAATGTATAAAGCCGTTTATTCTGCAGAGGAATTACAATTGTCAGCATTTTCAGCTGGAGAATTAAAATCTAGTTATGAAGCTGTAATGTTGATAGATATTGACAAGGATCCAATGCCAGATGCATTTATATTTACAAGAGGTAAAGCTTTAAAATTAATGGCAACTGATGGACAGGGTTTAAGCAAATCCCTAGTAATTAAAAAAGCCGTAGCAATGCTAAGACAGGGTTATAGATTAGAAGCTTCTAAGAAAATTGAAACTATAATGAAAGCGAAGGGAGCTCCAGTCGTTAAAGACGAAGAAAAAGTAAGAGCATTGGTTGGGGGTAAATTCTTAAAATGGCTTGGTGATGGGTATTATGAAAGAAAGCTAAAGAAAGGAGGAACCGTTGTTAAAAGAATGTATGGGAAAGTCTAATGTCGCACAAAGTATTCATCCGTCACACTTATATTTATAAATGCTCAGATGAAGTTTGTAATGGAGAATGGAAAATAAACGAGGCATCAAGTCTAGAAAAACTAAGATGCCCTCACTGTGGAAAATATGATACAGTGCATTATGTAGATGTTGACCAAAGAGAAAAATATCTAAGGAGATGGGAATGAAATTAAAAGATATTATAAAAGAATGTGGATGCCTAACAGAACCAGATGGAACTATTAAGGGTGGACCTAAGAAAAAAGACGATGAATGGAATAAAGGTCTAAATGAATTTGTTGGTATAATATCAATAGCAGCTTTAATGAAATACCTTATCAGGTGGACAGAAAAGAATCCTCAGTATATAAAAAAGTTGAAGGACTTTGTAAATAAGTTATGATTAAATTAAAACAAATATTATTAGAAGGAATGGGCGATTGCTATCAAGCAGCAGGTAGACTTATCATGAGTAAAATGAATGGTAAACTTGTACATGGTATGGTAAATGGTCAAGGTTCATTAGATGGTATTAGATTTGGTCATGCTTGGGTAGAAGTTGGTAGTAAAGTATTTGATTATTCAAATGGCAAGAAAAGAGAATTACCAAAGAGAGTCTATTATGCATTGGGAAGAATAAAAACAAATCAGTGTAAATATTATAATGGTACTGAAGCTACTAAATGGATGGTAAAATCAGGACACTGGGGACCGTGGGAAATGTCTGGAGCAACAACAATGGCAGAAGAAATACCCGATGCAAAAGGTGAAATAGGTAGAAAAAGAGAAAAGATACCTATGAGTATATTGAAGAAGCTATGATTAAATTAAAAACCATATTATTTGAAATTGGAGAAGGTTCATCAAAGCCTTATCCTCTTCAAGCTAATCACAGAAAAAAGTTGAGCTATGGTTATCCAGTAGTAGATTATGATTACAGGTGGAGAACAAAATCTGGGTATTTATATAGTTTAGAAATTTCATCTATTGGTGGAAAAATGAGTTATGGAAAACTAGAAGACACTGGTAAATGGATTGTGAATTTTGGACCAATGAAAATGGGAAAACAATTTTATGGAATAGATGGTAAGCCAGTAGGTACTCCTCAAAAGAAAATGGACACTGAAATTCAAACAAACAGAGGTGAGCTATTTAGTATAATGGCAACAATTGTTAAAGCTTTCAAGGATTTTATTAAAAAAGCAAAAAAAAGTAAATGGGGATTAGAAGAAATTCATTATGAAGCTGCAAAGTCTCAAGGTGATGCAAGGTCTGATTCACAAAGAAATAAATTATATTTAGCCTATATTAAAAAACATTTGCCAGGAGTAAGATTACATCTGACTGGTGATAATAAAGCTAAGATACTATTTTAATGATTAAATTGAAAGACATATTACTAGAAAAAGAAAAACCTTTATCAAAGGAAAAAAAGACTTTTAAGTCTGGTAAATTATTTGTTATGAAATCTCCATATTCAAATGAGAATGTACCTTATGACCATATAGGATTTATTACAGATGATGGAGAAATTATAGATATGAGCGGTCATAGATATACAGATGATGGAAAAGAACCTCTTCCTCCACAGAAATATAAATACGAGGATACTGAAGACTTGTTTAAGTTACCTAAGAATAAGGAAGAAGCAATTAAAAAAGGATATTATAAAGAAATACCACTTCCAAAAAGTGTAGATATTCCATCAGAAACACCAACATGTAGTCTAAGTAAAAAAAGCGCAGAGAATTGTGGTAGTTATGTAAAAATTGTTTTATCTAATAATGGAATTAAAACTACTGAATCAAATAATATGATTGACATTGCAACAAAAGTTGGTGAGCAATCAAAGGCAGGTAGAGAAGCTATAAAAACTTTAGATAAAAAAGGAAGAAAAAAGCAAGAACCAAAGAAAGAAAAACCTGCTAAAAATAAGAAGTCAGGAAACTGGTGGCAAGGAGCATCGAAAACTGTAAGAAGTAATTATATAAAGAAATATGGAGGACCACCAAACAAGTGATTAAATTAAAACAAATATTATTAGAAGGGCTAAATAAAAAAGCTATAATGGATATAGTAAATAAAGTATATCCTCACGTGGTTAGGAGTTTGGGTGGTAGTGCTTGTAAAGTAGAAGTTCATAATAATATATACAAAAGAATAGGAGCAGTTGGAATAGAAGACTTAATGAAAGACAACAATCCTTATGCACAATATGATTGGGAAAAAAGAAAAATCTATCTTTATGCTTCAGCTACAAATACAGCAGAACAGGTGATCAGATCTTTATTACACGAACATACGCATTCAAGACAAAATAAAAAGATATTCGATAAGGGATATGAAGATGGTAAAACTTATCAAAATCACCCCTATGAAAGAGCAGCAACAAATGCAGAAAAAAAATGGAAGAATTACTTAAAATATTTGGATAAGTCGTAAAAATTTATTATATTGTATATTATGATTAAACTAATGAACATATTAAAAGAGGGAAGAAGCTTAAGTGTATTTGACTTTGATGACACTCTTGCTTTCACAGAGTCTTGGGTTTATGTAAAAACAAAGAAAGGCGAATTCAAATTAGATTCAGCTGAATTTGCAGTATATAAATTAAAACCTGGTGAAGAATATGATTTCAGAGATTTTGATAGAATGCTAAGGAATCCAAAGATAATTAAAAGAAATGTAGACTTGCTAAAGAAACAATTATCTAAAATAGGTAGAAAAGTTACTATTCTAACAGCAAGAGCAGTTGGATTCCCAGTAAAACATTTTTTCAAAACGCTAGGAATAGATGTTTACGTTGTTGCAGTTGGTTCAGCAGATCCAAAGGTAAAAGCCAATTGGATTGAAGACCATATCAAAAAAGGTTATAACCCAATATATTTTATGGATGATTCACCAAAGAATATAAAAGCTGTTGATAATTTAAAGAAAAAATACCCTAACACCAAAATAAAAACTTATTTGGTAAAAGGTATAAAATAATTTGGATAAGTCGAAAAAATTTGTTATATTTATAATATGTTAAAACTATCAGAAATACTTATGGATGCTTTACCTGGTGAAAAATCAGCTGGAGCTATTATATTCCGTAAAACACCTAATGGTATTAAATACTTATTACTGTTTGGTGATAAAATAGGGTGGGGATTCCCCAAGGGACATATTGATCCTGGAGAGACGCCTAAGGAGACTGCTATTAGAGAGATAAGAGAAGAAACTGGTATCATCATAGACCAGTTTATTCCGAATTTCGAAGTTTATATTCAATACGATATGAAATTTGATTTTTCTAAAACACCTCCTGAACCTCTTGAAAAACCCTATAAAAAGTTATGCATATACTATTTATCAGAGGTTAAGAATAAAGAAGTTCAAATCTCTCACGAACATTCTAAATATGTATGGGCTACATATAAAAAAGCTCAAAGTTTATTAGAATTTAATAAGGATTTACTTAAAAAAGCAAATAGGATGATATCAAATGAAACCGGAGATAGAAGCATTCAAAAAAGGTTGGGAAATAATTAAAAGTTGTCAAGATGCAACTCAATTACTAATTGCATATGAATGGGTATGGCTTTATAAGAAGATGTATGGTGAAACTGAGAGATGGAATATGTTATATAAATTTTGCACTAAAAGGAGAACTAGGTTATGAATTACTGGACAACAACAACTACATATGGTGATATAGAAATTATCTATCATATAATAAAATAGGAGGAAAATATGGGTTTTCATAAAAGATACATAAGTAAAAATGAAATTTGCTCTAGATATAGAAATTACGGTATGCAAAATGTAATGGACTATATACATGGAGCTGATGCAATTATTTGCATGGACGAATTCACAATGGAATTAACAGATTTACTAGATTTACCAGGTGATGAATCTAAAATATGGAATCAAGCTTCAATGATGATATCTAAGAAGTCTCTAGAAATGGAGAAAGATTCAAAGGAACCTATGACAAATTGTCACTAAAAAATGACAAATTGTCACCTAAATTATTTGGATAAGTCGTATTTTTTGATTATATTTATATATAAATACTTAAAACAATGATAACTATGGCAAACAAAGACGTAATTTACAAATATCAACTCGGTGATGATTATCAAATAGAGTTGAATAACAATATGATATATTACAAAAAACGTAATGGTATCGACTTCGATTTAGTAAAAGCCGAAGAAACTCCTAATTCAACTTATGGACATTCGGAATTAAAAGAACATGCTACAGGTATTGCAAAGAAACTGGGTTTAACCTTGAAAAATGCAATAACTGGTTCTGCTGTCTAAATTGATTGTTAATAACTTTCGCAATTTTGTTAATAACTTGAATCCAATTTATTTGGATAAGTCAGAAAATTGTCTTATATTTATATATAATAACTAACTAACTACTACTATGAGTAATAAAAATAATAATTGGTCTTCCTTCTGGTTAGATGATGATGTTTCAAACATTGACATTTTAACTGGTGAGAAGCTTAATAATGGAAAAGATTACATTAAGATGGCTTCAACACTTAAAGCTATCGGTAATTTCGTT
>MPLU02021554.1_pt1 | contig 21940 bp, 26 predicted proteins | sample 1617381 | NCBI WGS metagenome assembly MPLU02 (sample SAMN05944801, study PRJNA350692) | marine metagenome | biome: marine; feature: ODZ; material: water; isolation source: 90 m water sample filtered on 0.2 um supor filter | place: Pacific Ocean | collected 2012-04-08 | depth 90m m
GTATAATGAAACAATGGGCAAAATACACTTTATCTTATCATTTGTTGGAACTGTTCTAGTATTCTTTACACAACACATCTTGGGTCTCTTTGGAATGCCAAGAAGAATTTACGATTATCCTGCAATCCCAGAGTGGGTTCAAATGAATATCATTATATCAATTGGCGCATTCATCATAGGTATAGCCATGGCAATATTCCTTGGAAACCTAATTTGGAGTTCCGCAAAAGGAAAACCTGCAGACATGGACGATCCTTTCGGCTTAGGCGGAAAATATTACTTCCCATATCAGGCAAAGAACCCATCACATTAGGAGAATAAAATGGCACAAGTAGAAATTAACGATCCGATTTACAGAACAACAAGCGAACGTACTGTCAAGATGATGGTAATCATGTTGGGAATTTGTATTGTTGGCGGTGGTATATTCTTTGGAATGTGGGATTACTGGACATCAATGCCTCCACCAGCAGGTCTCTTAACTGGAGATGTTGGTGAAGATCATTCATCTGATAGCGGTTCAGTTACTCTAACAGGAGTTGAAATTAACTCTTCATTATCATTTATTGAAAGTAGCGACTTTAGGACTTTGGCGTTTAACGCGTTACCTGGAGAAGCAGATAACAATCCAACAATTACTGCAAACGTTGGCGACAAAATCATCTTCGATATAGTAAATGATGGTAAATCTTTCCATGCATTTGGTGTCACTGCTGATACTGAAGGATTTGGAAATCTCTATCCAGGTTCTGAAGTAGCATCTGCAAACGCACCACTAAAACCTGGTGAAAGCGGAACCTCAGAATGGATTCCAACTGAACCTGGTACATACTATTACATCTGTACAGTTCCAGGTCACAGAATGCAAGGAATGGTCGGAGAAATTATTGTATCTGGCGCAGGAGCTCCTGCAGCTGCAGCACCACCAACTGGTGTTTCACATGACATTACATTTGACTTTGTAGAAAGTAGCGATTTTAGAACTCTAGGATTTAATGCAATACCTGGAGAAGAAGGTGCAAATCCTGAAATTCGAGTAAACTCTGGTGATGAAGTAACTGTAACAACTATTAATGCAGGAAAGTCTTTCCACGCATTTGGAGTTGTTTCAAATCCGGATGACTTCAACAGTATTATTTTTGATTCTGCAATTGCAGCAGCAACTAGTCCACTAAAACCTGGTGAATCTGGTTCAGTAACGTTTGTTGCAGGTGCACCTGGCACATACTATTACATCTGTACAGTTCCTGGACATGCATTACAAGGAATGCAAGGCTCATTCATTGTAGAGTAATTTGATTCTAAAATACCTCGCATTAGCATCTCTTGTAATTTTATATTCACTGATGTTTGTTGGTGGATACATCTCTGCAGCAGGATTGGGCTTAACATGTCCTGAATGGCCACTATGTCCAAATGGTGTTATGCCTAATGAAGAGTATTTCATAGAATGGGTACATAGATTAGTTGCAGCAACAACAGGTGTCCTAATTTTGGCAACCACTATAGGTGCATGGATAAATCGTGATGCTGGAAGAAAAATCAAATTTACTAGTGCATTTGCTAGTGCTCTTGTAGTAACACAAATCACACTTGGCGCTCTAGTAATAGATACTCAATTACATGCAGTATTAGTCGCCATACATTTAGGAATTGGAATTCTATTATTTGCTATGACTCTACTGACTGTACTATTTGCATTTAGACTTGGAAAACAAGTAATACAGTCTAAGGTTTAGAGATTTTTTTTAATAATCTTGGAACAAAAACAATTCCCATAACTCCTGCAAAAATTATACCGCCTGCAGCTATTGCTCCAATGAATATAATTCCAAATGGTGATTGTGTACTAATGTTAAATGTATATGTCAAAACTCCTCCATCTTCTCCTGCATCGTACAAATCTACTCTGAAAAAATGATTTCCTGATTCTTCAAAAATAAAATCTCTTTCCATATGACCGCTATCATATGATTCCGGTCTCCATGTGATGATTTGTTCTTCATTGTAAAAAATTCTTACACCCATAGTAAAACGATCAACTTCTTCTAACTGTTGATCTGTTACTCTTATCAGAATTTGTGATCTCTCTCCAATTTGCGGAAATTCTGGTAGTGTAGCGATCTGAACTCTGTAATTACCAAGTGTTTGTTCTGCTGAATTAAATAATGAATGACCATACGCCTCTGTTGTTTCTGTGATCGATACAAAAAGAAATGGCAAAATGAAAAGTATTTTCAAATTTCCATTCATGATATAATCTATCATCCGGTTAATATATTGTAAATCAAAAACTGGTTTGAAAATCGTGTAAAGCTTTAAATGCTCTCTGAAAAGAGTCACAAATGTTGACTGTAGTTAAGAAATCAATCGACATCAAAGCACCAGTAGATACTGTGTTTACTTATTTTGCAAGACCAGAACACGTTTCTGATCAAATGTCTGAAAAAGGAGTTGGCATGACTGTCATTCCTATGGATATTAAAGCAGGAATGGGTGTAGGAACAACATTTAGAGTAATTGGTGACTTTAGCGGAAAAAGATTAGAATGGGATTGTGAGACAACTGAATTTGTTAGAGGTGAAAAAATCTCTGCAAAACAAATTAAAGGTAAATTCAAGAGATGGGAAATTACCACCGAATTCAAAGAACTTTCTGATAATCTTACAAATGTTAGCATGACTGTTGACTATGAAATGCCATTAGGTCCACTAGGCAATATTTTAGACAAAGTAAAGTTCGCAAAATCTGCTGAAAATGGACTTGAAACAGCACTATTCAAAGTAAGAGGACTTTTAGAAGGAAATGGTTCAATTCCAGTTTACATCACACTAGATGCATACCAAAAACTTCTTGCAGAAAAGAAAAAGATGAAAAACGTTCCAGTTTCTGCTGTACTAACTGCAATTCTTGAAAAGTACGAGCAAGAACAAGAAATCAAAAACTAGTTCTATCCCAAGTTTAAATAATAACAACATTTTTTCATTTCTTTGTATGGGTCTATAGCGCAGCCAGGTAGCGCACCGGACTCTTAATCCGGTTGTCGTGGGTTCGAATCCCACTAGACCCGCTATGATAATTTTTTTAATAATGTAAATCTCACGTGTTCAGATTCTATTTCTTCGTGCATGTTCACATTACTAACAACTTTCACTTTGTAATTCATCCATCTTTTTAACATGTTTCTAAACTTCATATTTTCATCTATTTTATCTTCAGTTTCTTCAAATAATTCACAATTTACAATATACTTTCTTGCTATTCGAAACATCTCATTAACACCTTCATCTAGTGTATTGTCATCTAGATAGTTTAGTAATTTGTGTGTAAATACAAGATCTATACTTCCATCTTCAAAAGGTAATTTTGTTATACTTTCCTTGTAAAATTTACCTTTAGGAATATTTTTCTTAGCTAATTCTAATGCATGTTCATTCAAATCTACTCCATGTATCTCAAATGAATCATCAAATTTCCTTAAATCAATACCGGTTCCACAACCAATTTCCAAAACACTTGTACAATGTAATGCACTTGCAAGATCTGTTAAAAATTTTGTAAACCCTTCATTATTCCGTGATTCATTTTCATCAGCATATTTATTCCAAAATATCTCGTCGTAATCCAATTTATCTCATTTTCCATGAACACATTTGCATGAAATGAATTTTGTGTCAAATGTACATTCATGTGGTCCTTCAGATTTTGCATTTACTGGCATTTCTTTCATACATTCTTCATGTCTACCTTTTTTACAAAACCAGCATATTTCTGATATCTCATCTGATACAGAACAATCTTCCATAAGTTATCTAAATTTTTAAGATATATCTAATTTTAGATGAATTTTAACCACGAACGGAATTTCTTATTTTTACCCATTACTGTATCCATGAATAAACTCTGTAATTCTTTTGTTACATCTCCGATTTTTCCATTTCCAATTTTTGTTTTATCTACTCGAGAAACAGATTTTATTTCTGCTGCAGTTCCAGTCATAAAAACTTCATCAGCATTTAGAAGATCATAAATTTTTAGATTATCTTCAATGACCTTAATTTTCTTTGATTTTAGAAGTTTAATTGCAGAATCTCTTGTTATGCCATTTAGAATGTCTGCATCCAATGGAGGTGTAGTAATTTTTCCATTTTTAACCACAAAAATATTTTCTGCACTACCTTCAGCTACATTACCGTCATTGTTTAGCATTATAGCCTCATCATATCCTGAATTTAGTGCTTCCATTCTTGCTAATGCAGCATTTGAATAATTTGATGCAGATTTTGCTTGCATTGGTTGTGATTTAGAATCAATTCTTATCCATTTTGAAATTTTACATTTTGCACCAGAAAATTTACCTGCCTTTGATTCTCCCATTTTCCATTCCCAACATGAAATAGATACATCAACTTTGTTATTTGTTGGAGTAAGACCCATTGTCCCATATCCGTAATAGGCTAATGGTCTAATGTAGCATTGTTTTAGTTTGCTTGCTTTTACAGTATTTATTATTCCATCACTAATTTTTTTCTTTGAATATGGCATTTTCATGGAATACATTTTTGCAGAATTAAAAAGTCTATCAACATGTTCTGGTAATCTAAAAATTGCTGAACCTTCTGGAGTGTCATAGCATCTAATTCCTTCAAAAATTGAAGTTGAATAATGTAATGCATGTGTCAAAACATGTACTTTGGCATTTTTGAAAGGAACTAATTTTCCATTCATCCAAATCTTACCTGTTTCTTTCATATCGTGGAAAACTTACCTCGTAATTTAAACAATCACGCCTGAATCACTATGCCATACATAGATCATATTAAATAATCTTCATGCTATACTATGATCAAGCGTGTTTTGGGTAACGCCGGACTAATTCTAGACGAAGGTCCAAGAACAAACCCACCTTGGCACTACTGGTCACAAGACCTTTAGCGCCAAACTGGTTTTAAATAAATTTAATCTTTGATCTTTCAGAATGTATTGATTCAATTGCTTTTGCAACACTATCTTCTTTATCTTCTATAACAATGATAATCCTTGATGTTTCTTCTTGTGCATCCATATTTAGTATGTTCAATCCTGCATCACCAATTTTTGAACTAGCCTTAGATGCAATTTGTTGCACTCTCCACATTTCATCTCCAATTAATGTAACAACGCCTCTCTCATAAGCAACTGTTGCCAGAGCATCAAAACTTAGAATGTATTTTTCATTTCTTTTGACATAATCTCCATCTAAAAACAAAATTCGACTAAATTCTATTCCATCTTTTGTAAATGGTGAAAGAACAATGAATTCACTGTATCTCTTATCCTTTTCTAATGATACAAGTAAATCTCTAATCATTTCTGATTCTATTCTTAGTATGGCACAGTTTTTCTTACCTGTTACAATTTTTAGTGGATGTCCACTCTTATCTTCTGGTTTTCTTTGAATTCTTGTAATCATTTCTGGTGAATTCATATTTGTAATTGTAAGTGGTATTTCAACTCCATTTTCAAGAATTTCTTTAATTGCAATAGGATCTACAATTTTCATACCAAACATTCCTGCTAATCTAGCTTCATTGTAAGACAATTCGTTTACTTGTTCAAGTTCATCTTTTACAATTTTTGGATCTGCAGAAACAACAGAGCTATCTTTTTCAAGATCTATAATTGTATCATATTTTTTATGAAATAAAATTCCTAAATCAGCTGCAGTTCTATCTGAACCTCCTCTTTCGTATGTGGTAATAATTCCCTCTTTTGTTTTACCGATAAAGCCGCCAATAGATACTACATCATTTTTTTCAACAATTTGTTCTAGTTCACTCATTCTTGAAATTGATTCTGAGAAAAGAAAATTTGTTGATTCGATATTATTATCTGTAATTATTGGCCAATCTTCAAGTGAAATTGTATCTGATTTAATTCCATTATTTCTTAAAATTAAATTCAGAACATGTGACATTAAGACTTCTCCAGAAAATGCTAATGCTTTAGAGCGTATTTCATCTAAAAACTCTCTTTTTGAAGCCGCAACGTTGATTGCATCTTTTGAATTCTCCAAAAAATCATCAATAATTTTTTTACAGGCATCTTTGGACTCGTCATTTACATATTCTAAAATTTTTGTATATGGTTTTTCAACAACTGAAAAATCAAAATTTTCTCCTTGCACAATGTCTTTGCCAATACTTAAGATAACATCTGTCAATGATTTCTTTTTTCCATCAACCATAGTTAGAGGTGCAGAACAAACTACGATTATTTTACTATTTTTTTGAATTTCTTTAATTCTTTTGATAATGTCTGGAATACCTTCTCCATCAATTCCTATTGCACTTCCTCCGAATTTGGCAATTGTTAGTCTACTCATGATTAGTTTAGAAATACACTGCTCTATTAATTCATTATTTCTTTCATCGTCAAGATTTAAATGGATTTTAACGAAGAACTTTTTGGCGGGCTCGTAGTCTAGCTCGGTTATGACGTCGCCCTTACACGGCGAAGATCCGGTGTTCAAATCACCGCGGGCCCACTACCGAATATTTTTTAATTCGATGAAATATGAAAAATGTATGTCAGAACTTTCTATGAATGATAAAATGACTCTTGTTCAATATACTATTGAAAAATTTGAAAATGAAGAAGAACTCTTATCCAAACTTTCTACTATATTGCCAGAAAAAGATATTCAAAGAAGTTTGGACACTTTGATAGGAACACAAAAAGTTAGACGAATAGGTCCTGAAATAATTCAAAATAATACTAGTCATACTGAATTACCTGAACTTCCAGATAATGTTAAAGAATTATTAGATAAAATTTAATTTTAAAAACCTCTTAATCCTTGAGGTCTTACATTTTCAGGATGTTTATTTAACCAACTAATTTTTTCAAGCATTACATCTTTGTCTTGAGGAAATGTTCCTGCAATATTATATGCATTTGAACCATGATTTGCTCGAAAAACTATTTCATTTTCTGTATTAATATTTGCAACAAGTAATTCTAACTCTTCTAATGATTCATTATCATCTATTTTCACAAATTCTCCTCCCCATTTTGTTATGAATTCCTCTTTAATTCCATTTTCTAAATACAATGTTAATGCTCCAACAAAATCAGGTTTTGATGCACTGATCACTTTTCCTGTTTCTATAGCATTCTCTTTCGAGTATTTCTTCCCTCCTAGTCCTAAAATTACCATACATGACAATTTGAATCCCGCATCTTTTGCTTTGTTACATGCTTTGATGATGGTCTTTGATGTTGCACCTTTTGTAACTTTTTTTAGTACAATATCTGAACCGCTCTCTATTCCAAGATATAACATGTCTAAACCTGCTTCGAATAATTTTTGTAAATCTTCAGGAGTTTTTTTCAATAAATTACTAGGCATTGCGTAACATGAAATTCTCTCAATTGAAGAAAATTTTTCTCGAATGTATTTGAGTATTTTTAACATGTATTCTGTTGATAAATTAATTGCATCTCCGTCTGCCAAAAAAACTCTTTTTGTATCTGGCATCATCTTTGCCATCATGTCAATTTCCTGTTTTACTTCATCCCATGTTCTTTCAGAATACTCTTTTGATCTATACATGTCACAAAATGAGCATTGATTAAAAGAACAACCAAGTGTAACTTGGAAAATTAATGAATTTGCTTCTGATGGAGGTCTGTAAAGTGGTGCATCATAATTTAACATCATTATATCTATTAATTACAAGAATCGGTTATAATCTTAATGAAGATACTTAAAAAAGGCGCTGAGGCTGATGTTTATGTTTCCTCGTGGAATGGCAAAAAATCAATTTTAAAAATTAGAAAAGAGAAAAAATATAGAAATCCATCACTTGACACTAGAATAAGAAAACAAAGAACAATTAGAGAAGCACAATTAATTTCTGATGTAAAATCATTTGGTATCTCTACACCATTAATCCATTTTGTAGATTACAAAAAATTTTCAATATACATGCAGTATGTAGATGGAAAATTAATTCGTGATATGGATGAAAAATCTATTCCTAAATTATGCTTACAAGTAGGAAAGATAGTTGGGAAACTTCATAAAAATGGAATTATGCACGGTGATCTAACTACCTCGAATTTCATATCTACTAAAAAAAATCTATTTCTTATTGATTTTGGTCTAGCAAATAGAACTGAAAAACCAGATGATCATGCAGTTGATCTTCGTTTGTTCAAGGAAATTTTGAATAGTGCTCATGCAGGCGTAATGGAAAAATCTTGGAAAAATTTTATTTCTGGGTATGAAAGTTCAATTGGCAAAAAACAATGTAAAAAAATTCTTGGCCTAGTTGCAGTAATTGAAAGTCGAGGTAGATATGCAACAGTCGTCTGAATTATTTTTTGCATCTTCTAATAATCATAAATTTGAAGAGGCTCAAAGAATCCTATCAAATTTGGGACTTGAAATTAATATGTTTAAGACAACATTAGAAGAAATTCAGTCAAATTCTATGAATGAAATTGCAAAACGAAAAGCATTAGATGCTTTTAGAAAAATTAAGAAACCTGTGATCATTGAAGACGATGGGCTTTTTATTGAATCACTTGATGGATTTCCTGGTCCATATTCTTCTTATGTTTACGACACAATTGGAAATAAAGGAATTATGCGTTTATTGGAAAATATTGAAACACGAAATGCAAAATTTGTAGCAATTATTGCTTATTGTGATGAAGAAAATGTTGCTAACTTATTTGAATCTAGCATTCCTGGAAAAATTTCGTTATCAATTGAAGAAGGAGGATGGGGGTATGATCCAATATTCATTCCTGATGGAGAATCAAAAACATACGCAAATGTTTCTGATAAAGATAAATTCTCTCATAGATCTGCATCCTTGAAAAAATTTTCAGATTGGTTTATGCATAAGCACTAAGATAACGATCTGTAAACCTTTTCTTATTCTGTAAAACTACTATTCTTGATATCTCACTCTCATCCATCACTTCAAATCTATCTGATTTCTCAACGATTTCCTCTGAAAACTTTCTAACATCATTCATTTCAACCATATTTTCATATTCTAAACGATTAGTTGAACGTCCAATATGCATGTAGGATTTTAATTCTATAAAATGAACATTTGATTTTTCAAATATTGATCTAAAACCAGATATCATTTTTTCAGAATCATTCCAATTTTTAATTAACGTAATTCGTAATACTGTTCTTGTATCCAATTCTGGAAGCATCTCCAAAGTTTCATTCCATCTTTGCCATGAATCATCATATTTTGGTCTGTTAATTTTAAGAAATGAATCATAATCTGATGCATTTGTTGAAAGATAAAGTTGAGTTGGTAACGCATCTTCATCTGCTAATTTCTTAATCATTTCTGGTTCTTGACCATTAGTTACCAAGAAAATTGATTTTGTGGCTTCTAGTGATTTAAGATATTTTATCAAATCAGGTAATTTTGGATACATGGTTGGTTCACCTGATAGTGAAATTGCATAATGACTAGGGGTAAGCGACTCTTCTATCTTCTGTCTATCTTGACTAGGATCTCCAAAATGTCCAACGATAAGTTTTCTTCGTTCTTCCATTAATTTTGACATAATGTCTTTTGGTTCAGCTACTTTGTTTTCATCCATTTTTAATGAATCATAAAATTCCATTGGTCTCCAACAATACACGCATCTATTCTCACAATGCATTCCAGCTGGAGAAAACTCCATACATCTGTGTGTGCTAATTCCATAAAATTTGTGTTTATAACAACTACCTTCATTTCTAAAAGATTTTTTTGTCCAATGACATATTTCTACAGTTGAATGATCTGCAACACCGTATTTTGCTTTTTTTAACTGTTGAGAAATATTTGATTTTATCTGTATCAAATCTTCTTCTTTGTCAACAATTTCTCCAGAACAACTCATATGATTATTTCTTACCTGTTTTACTTAAATCATGACTTTTTCAAAATAAATAATTCATTAATGAAACTTTAATTTTGATTTGTGTTTTATGATATTATGAAAAAAACTCTATTGATCTTCTCATTATTTCCTCTTTTATTCTTCGCAAATTCTGAATCTGCTTATTCTGAAACTTTAAAACAATCAATGGATGGAGGAATGGAAATTGAAATTATTCATCCTGATTCTGTTTTAATTGATAGAAAATTTTCAATCTCATTTTTGATACAGAATAATGGATGGGAAAGTAAACAGGATATTTTATTTCAAATAGAAACTCCTGATAATATCTTTGTTCCAGTAACTCAGGAAAAAATTGAAATTAAAGAATTATCTGAATCTAGTTCATTTGGTATTACACTTGACTATGTTGTTCATCAAGATGCTACAGAAGGAACTCATTTCATCAATATTGATTATTCTCAAGTTCTTTTGAGTAACAATGTTGATCCAATGCCACCTACACAAATGAATTTTGCATTACCAATTGAAGTTCAAAATAAACCACAAATACTTGTTGAAACAATAACCCCAGAATCAATATTTACAGAATCAGAATTTACAATTCAAGCAACAATTACTTCTCAAGATATTGATCTAGAAGATGTTACTCTTGAAATAATTGCTCCTGATATTGAATTTAGAGGAGATACTTTTTACAAATTATCATATCTTGAAAAACAAACACCATACACTATTTCTGCACAATTAATTACTCCTATGGAAAATGTTACTACAGAATATACAATTCCTGTAAAAGTTGTATTAACTTACACTGATGATTTAGGAGAAACAAACACTTCAACACAATCCGTGCCATTACTCCTAAGACCAAAAACATTCATGGAATTAACTAATGATGGTGGAATATGGATAGGAGATTTCTTTATTGCTCCATACGTTAGTATTGGAACGATAGTTGGTATTCCAGCAGGTGCCATACTATCATTAATTATTCGTCGAGCACAGAATAAAAAGAAAGATTCGTCTAGTTAACAAATCTACTTGAAAAGAAAGTGTATATAGGAAAAAAATGTCTTTCTGCCATGCTCAAGACAGTAAGTATTGCAGGAATTGAGGAACAAGGAGTTCCATTCAAAAGAGAAAGTACCAGCTTAGATGAAGCAACACAACATGTTTCTCTTGGTAATTTAACTTGGATAGAATGTGTTGTTGATGATATATCAAGTGAAACTCCAAAAATTCTTGAGAAACTAAATATCAATATGGATTCTAGTACATTACTTTCTGGTTACCTAACTGAATATGAAGACGTTGGTGATACTCTTGGAATTATGGTTCCTTTCATTTTCACAGGTGAAAATAGAACACAAACTTCACCATGTTTGATTTTTGTAAAAAAAGATCTTATTGTCACAATACATGACGACTATGGTGGAAAAATTACAAAATTATATAATTATTCAAACTCTCTCATGAGAAAACTTCCACAAGCTCCAGAGGATTGGGCAGAAAGACAAACAATGTTGTTATTTAGATTACTAGATGAAGTTAGTGAAACAAATTTCTCTGCACTTAGAACAATTGTTGAACGTGCAGAACAGATTGAAATTGATCTTGCAGGCTCTCGTCAAATACACCGAGATCTCTCTACTGAATTATCTAATATGAAAAGATCACTTTTGTCATTTCTTAATGCTGTTTGGGCAACTCATGATACTGTAAGAAATCTAAAGTATGGTGATCCTGATATGTTGACTGACGACGATGATATATTGGAAAAATTTGAAGTTATTCTTGCAACTTTGGATAGACAAATCCAAATGGCAGAAAATGTAATGGAAGTTATTTCTACAGGTATTACTGTTATTCAAACTGAATCTACAAATCAATTAACTAAACTAATAGTTTGGTTAACTGTAGCTGCTACTGCAGTGCTAGTACCTAATACACTTGCAACAATATTTGGAATTCCAGGACTTGAATTTTCTTATGTATGGGTAATACCTGTGTTGATATTTGCTACAGCTCTATCAATAATTATTACATTTAGATGGACAAAACAATATAGGATTTTACCATTTGGTTCATCTAAACTAAAACGAATTAAACGAAAATTCAAAAAATAGTCTAATTAGTAGATGTAGCTATAAGATTAATACAAGAAAAAAAATTAGTTTCTTTGTGGCCTCTGTCGTCCAATGGCTAGGATAGGGGATTGTGGATCCCCGGATGGGTGTTCGATTCCCCCCAGAGGCCCCTTAATTTTTAAAATATTCCAAATTTACCTGATTCCATCTCTTCTTTTATGGCAAATTTTATTCTCGTATCTTGTCCATCCATTTTTTCAGACAATAATGAAACAAATTTTTTGTCCAGTCCTTTTCCTTTGTAATTGTTAAACTGTTCTCCCATAACTTCTGCAAGTTTTATCACCATCTCTCTGTTCACTGAAGCTACAAAAAAATGCCAACCAAAAGCAAATTCTGAATCTGTAATGACAAACTCATCTTGTCCATGAACCGTCTCTTCCATCATACCTAAAACTTTTCCAAGTTCCTTGCTTGTTTTATCGTATTCTGTTGCTGAAACATTGATGTTTATTCTCTCTTCCATGTTGATACTTAATTTTTGGAAATAAAAGGTTGACTAGATTATTTTAACAGGTGCTCAACTTCAATTCCAAAATATTCTCTTAGAATGGCAATGTATGATTTGATTGAATCAGGTATTTCTTCTCCACATGCAACTCCCAGATTTTTTGCATTAATCCAAATTGTTAGTGCTTGAATTATTACAAGAAATCTATCATTTTCAGGATTATCTCGTCCTATAGATTTTGTATATCTTTCAGCATATTCCCATGCTGTAACAAATCCAATACATTCTGTTTCAAATACTGCTAACAATTGTTTTTTCAAATCATCTGTTTCGTCAAATGGAGTTTTGTTCATTATATATGGAAAATCAACTTTTTGTGGTAAACATCCTGGTAAAGGTGCCCAAATTGTAATTATTCTAACATCATTTTTTAATTTTTGAAATTTTTCAATTAAATCTTCTAAAATTTCTGCATCCATAAACCAGCATAAGATCACATCTGCGTCATCAAATTCTGCTTTACGTACATCTTGTTCAATCACTTTGATATTAGAAATATTTTCATCATGAATCATTTTGTTTGTAAGATTGATCATTTTTTCTGAATTATCTATCCCGATTGCATTTTTTACATTAAATTCTTGTCTTGCAATTTTTAAACTAATTCCATTTCCAGATCCTAAGTGATAAAATGTATCATTTTCTCCTAAATCTGAAAATCTAAAAATTTCCCTTATTGTATCTGGAGGAATTTGAATTTCTTCTCCAGATAGGATGGATTGTGGTAATGTGGATAGATATTCTTCGATTTTCAATGTACTGATAACATTTTAAGAGAATTTATTCTCTTATACTCTCTAAGACTGATACTGCTTGCCACAATGTAGTTCTAACAAATGAAGGTACATTTGGATCTTGTGTAATGTCGTCTAAACTACTAATTGCATTAGCTGCTCTAACTGATACTGAATATTCATTAGATTGTAAATCTATGATTAAATCTGAAATTGTTTTCTTGAAATTTTTTGGCGTAGAATGACTAGTTGCTAGTTGATTTAGTGTTTGAATTGCACTTTCCATTGCTTGCTTATTTTCTTCACTCATTTTGTCTACAACTAAATCGATTTTATATTCTTAATAATTTTTCTTATTTTATGGAAGATTTTCCTCGACTAGCTCGTGATTCTGACAAAAAAGATGTTTTGAATTTTTGTAAAAAGACGTTTTCTTGGGGTGATTACATACATGAGGTATGGGATAGTTGGATTACTGAAGGAAATCTCATTGTAATTGAAAATGATCAAATTCCTATCTCAATGACACATGCTGCATTTTATCCAGATGAAAAAATGATTTGGATTGAAGGAATACGTGTTGATAAAAATTTTAGAAAAAATGGTATTGCTCAAAAAATGATTTCTTACCTTGAAAAAACTGCAAAATCACAAAATTGTGAAATTTCCCGAATGCTCATTGCATCTGAAAATGAACCATCTTTGTCATTAGCGAAAAAACTAGGCTACAAAATAATATCAAAATGGAATTATTTTTCCCTAGAATCAAAATTAATAGATGAAGAAACTGGTATTACATCTGATACTTGTATTGATTCTATTGATAGTTTTTCTCAAAAAAACTCTCATTTCATTGAATCTTGGAGATGGATTCCACTAACTGATCAACGACTAAAAAAATTAAATTCTGAAAAGAAGATATTTTGTCAAAAAGATAATGAAAAAATAATTACACTAGGTATAATCACTGAATCAAAATCTTTTGAAAATACAATTATTCTAGAACTTGTTTCTGGAACAAACTCTGAAAATATGATAAATTTTACACAAAATCTTGCACACAAGAAAAATTATTCAAAGATTAGAATACTGACTGAACTTGAATCACTACCTCAAATAAAAAATCTAGAAAATAAATTTCCATTTTATCTAATGGAAAAAAAATTCTAATCTACAAATCTAATTTTATTTTGAATTGTTCCTAGTTTTTCGATTTCCATTTCTATGTGGTCACCGTCTTTTAGGTAAGGTATGTTTGGATTATTTAGTGCAACACCGGCTGCAGTTCCTGTTGAAATAATATCTCCTGGTTCTAGTGTCATTGATTTACTAAGTATAGATATGATTGATGGAATTTTTATGAACATATTTGATGTTGTGGAGTCTTGTCTGACTTTGCCATTAACTTTTGTTGTAAGCTTGAGGTTTTGAGGATTTTCAATCTCATCTTTGGTTGTAATCCATGGACCACATGGTGCAAATCCATCAAATGATTTTGCACGTGTAAATTGTTTATCCATTGCTTGAATATCTCTTGCTGATACGTCATTGAGTATCATATATCCAAAAATTACATCCATAGCTTCATCTTCTGAAATATTCTTGCATTTTTTTCCAATAATCAAAGCAAGTTCTACTTCATAATCCAACTCTTTGACAAAATTTGGACAAATTATTTCTCCATTTGTTCCATTTAGAGCTGTTCTTGGTTTGTTAACAATTGCTGGTTCTTTTGGAGGTGTTAATTTTTGTTCTTCAGCATGATCTTTGTAGTTGAATGCCAAACAAATTATTTTGTTAGGATTAGGAATTGGTGCTAAAACCTCAAATTCTGATAAATCATGTTTAAATTCAATTTCATCAATTTTTGGTAAAATTTCTTCAAACCATCCATCAAACAAGAAATCTCTAACATTCATTGGAATTGGTATTCCTGTAGAATGTGTTATGTCGTCTTTTGTGGCAATTTTACCATCTTTAACTAAACCAAAAGTTTCTTTATCTGATTTTACTACTCTTGCAATTTTCATTTTTTCTCACTTGTGGGTAAATATGACTTGGTGTGTTGATTCTTTTCTACAATATCCAAATCTTATGAATTGGATTTCATCACCGTCTTTTAATTCTAAGTATGCTGGTTCAACATAACCTTCAATTTCTTTAAGACTATCTTCGTTGAATTTCTCACCAAAAAATAATTGATCTGGAACAATAATTTTGAGTTTTATTGGTTCTTCTGCAACCCATTGTATCTTTTTTTCAATATTTTCCGCATTTTCTGAAATAAATTCGGCTGTAAGATTTGAACTATCTTCTACAATCTTGAAAATACCGATTCCAAGTAATCTGATGGATTCACCTTTTTTCAATTCCTTTGCATCCTCGCCGTCAATCAAAACAGAATCATTTACTGTTACTGTTCGTTTTCCCAAATCAATTGTAGGATGATTTGGTAATTGTAATTCATTTGATGGAAGATTTGTAACCTTCAACTCCTTCGGGTTACGAACCATGTGAAGTCTAACACTCTCAGAATCAATTATTTTTTTATTGAATGCCTCTAGCGACGCAAATGGAGAAACTGTATCATTTTTTGTTAATCCCAGAGATAAAACGAATTTTTTTACTGCTTCTGGTCTGATTCCTCTTCTACGAAGTCCTTCCAGAGTTGGTAATCTTGGGTCATCATACCATGGAACTTTGCCATTTTCAATTAATGGTTTTAGGGCACTTTTTGATACCGGCATACCTTCCAAATCCAATCTGCCAAAAAAGATGAATTCAGATTTTTCCATTCCTAATTTATCTAAAATTGTATGATGCAGCTCCTTTCTGAGTTCAAACTCCTTTGATCTCATTGCATGTGAAACCTTGCTAATACTGTCAAAAATTATGCCTGCAAAATCATATGTTGGCCAAACTTTGTATTTTTGTTCCTGTCTTGCATGTCTTTTTGTGTTAATTCTGAATAATGCAGGATCTCGCATTGTGGTATTTCCTGACTGCATATTTCCTCTAAATCGTAATAATGCCTGTCCTTCTTTGAAACCCTTTTCATCAAACATTTTATGCCATAACTTTTCATTTTCTTCAACACTTTGTTTTGTACAACCACATTCAGTCATCTCTCGTCTATCTTTACTAATGCTGTCTTGACTACATGTACAAACATATGCATCATTTGATTTTATAATTTGATCTGCTTTCTCATATAGTATATCTAAATTATCTGAAACATGTTCTACACTGTCATATTTGATTCCAAGCCAATCCATTCCAACCTTAATTGCAGCATAATATTCTAATCGTTCTGTTCCTGGATTTGTATCTTCAAATCTTAAGATTAATTTTCCACCATGCATCTTTGCATATTCTTCACTAATTACTGCTGCTTTTGCATGACCGATATGTGGATAGCCATTTGGTGCAGGAGGAAACCTTGTAATGATTTCTTTTCCTTCTGTATTTTTTAGAGCTGGCAAAAGACTTTCTTTTTGTGGTTTTTCTTTCTTTATTTCTAACAACTCTGGATATTTTTCTTTAATCTCTTTTTGTTGTTCTTCAAGTGGAATTTGATTTATTTCTGAAACAATTTCAGTAATTATTGGAGATATTTCTTTAGCCTTTTGTCTTAGTTCTGGTACATTCCCCATAATTTTTGCAAGAATTGTTTTATCTCTTGTTTGACCTTCATGTTCTGCAGCATTTTGTAGTGCAAACTTTCTAATCTCATTTTTTATTTCTTCGTCATTCATTTTATAATGTCACTAACTTTACCGAATCCATTTTTTTATTAATCTGAAAATCTTTTGTTATACCACTAACTAAATCTGCTTCTCCTTTTAACATGAAAAGTTCCATACATTTGTCGCCTTCAATTTTACTGTGTAAATGTGTCGTAATAAGATCCTCATACGAATGTTTGATTCCAGTTACCTGATTATCATATTCGTCATTATGTACAACTAGTAAAATTGCATTAACATTTCCTGAAAGATTTTCTTTTTGTTTCTCTTCTGAAACAAAACTTCGAATCCCTGCTCTTATTGCATCAGACCTTCCTGAAAACCCAAGATTCTTTTGTAGGTTATCAATCTCTTTGAGAATTTCCTCAGTTAATGAGATAGAAACTATTGGCATACGCTAATTGTTATTAAGAAACATAAAAATTTTAACTAAATGTTATTAACTTTTTACACATTTATTAATAACATTTTTTGATTTCTTCTATGGAAACTCTGGCTAGTCTGCACGAAAGCAACCGCATGCTTCAGTCGTACATTAAATCTGGCCTTGTTTTCACCCGGGTTGATTATCTATGAATAAGAATTCATCAATTGCTATTGTAGCTGGAGTTGCAATCGCAATCGCAGTAATTGCATCTGTTTTGGCATTTAGTGGAATCTCAAACGACTCCGCACCTATGGACGTCCCTGAGCAAGCTAATCTTGTACCGCAAGAAGAAAAATTAACTATTCTAACATCATTTTATCCGTATCATGAATTTACAAAAAATGTAGCTGGTGATTTTGCTGAAGTTAAACAGTTTATGCCATCTGGAGTAGAAGCTCATGATTGGGAACCACGAGCCCAAGAGATTCAGTCTTTGAAAGATGCAGATGTTTTTGTATACAATGGATTAGGAATGGAACCTTATGTTGATCAAATTATTGATTCAGGAGAGTTTGATAATGTTTTATTTGTTAAAGCATCTGAAGGTGTTGAACTATTAAACTTTGAAGATGATCACGATGAACATGCAAAAGAAGATGATCATGATGATCACGATGAACATGCAAAAGAAGATGATCATGATGATCACGATGAACATGCAAAAGAAGATGAACACGATGAATCTCACGCAGAAGAATTTCACGAAGAGATTGCACTAGTAATTGAAGAATTTGAAGAAGGACATATGACTGAATCACAATCTATTGAAGCCATAGAAGAAATACTTCATGAGCATGAGGGAGATGGACATGAGCATGGCACAGGTATGATTGAAGAAATTGAACACGTGTTACATGAAATTGAAGATGGTCACATTGAAGGTTCAGAAGGTCTAGAAGAAATTCACCACTTAGTTTCTGGTGAAGATGTACACGATGAACATGCAAAAGAAGATGATCATGATGATCATGACGAACATGAAGAAGGAGGACACGATGGACATGATCATGATTATGAATTTGATCCTCACATCTGGTTAGACCCAATTTTAGTAAAACAACAAGTTAATGTCATAAGAGATGGATTGATTCAAGCAGATCCTCAGAACAAAGAACACTATGAAGAAAATGCTCGCATATACAATAACAAAATGGATGCATTAGATATGAAAATAGGCTCTGCCTTATCCTCATGTCAGAAAGACACAATTGTTCCATTTCATAATGCGTTTATCTATCTTGGAGAAAGATATGACATACATATCATGGCACTAAGTGGAATGACACCTGATTCTGAAGCCTCTGCTGCAGAAATTGCTGAATTTGTAGATTTTGTTAAGGATAATGACATCAAGGTAATCTTTTCAGAAGAATTAGTTGATCCAAGACTCGCAGAGGTCATTGCAGACGAAGCTGGGGCTGAAGTTATATTATTTAGCCCACTTGAAGCATTGGCTCCAGACGAGATAGGGAAAAATGTATCTTACATCGACAAGATGGAAGATAATTTAGATTCCCTAAAGGTGGCTCTTGAATGTCAGTAACTTCTGTACTTGATGTAAAAGATCTTACGATAAAATATGACAATCAATCAGCAGTAGATAACATCAGTTTTGATGTACAACAAGGTGATTGTTTAGGAATTGTTGGACCTAATGGTGCTGGTAAGACTACACTATTCAGAGCAATCCTAGGATTACAACCATATTCTGGTAGTATCAAATTATTTGGATTTGAAGATTCAAAGTATAATTCAATTATTCCATTAATTGGTTATGTCCCACAAAAAGTAACATTTGAACCAAATTTTCCTGCAACTGTTTATGATGTTGTTTCAATGGGATTAATTTCTGAAAAACGTATAGTTCAGGGTGTAAAATTAATTCAAGAATGTGATTGCTGTTGGAATAGAATTTATCAAACAATAAAAAAGAAAGATGATAAAATAACTCAAGCTCTCCATACTGTAGGATTGGAATCTCTTAGAAATAGAAGAATCGGTGAACTTTCAGGAGGAGAATTACAACGTGTTTTCATTGCAAAAGCCTTGGTAAAGGATCCTTTGTTACTGATTCTAGATGAACCTGTTGCTAGTGTAGATGTTGAATCACAAACAAAATTCTATAATGTAATTAAAACAATTAATGAACAAAATAATATTACAATAATCTGGTCTTCACATGATCTTGATGCAATATCTAAATATGCAAACAGAGTTGCATGTATGAACAAGAAAATCTTTTTCCATGGCGAAAAAGAAAAATTCTTTTCGGATAAAGAACTTCTCAAAATGTATACTGAATCATCAATGCAAATGCATATGCATAATCATGATACACATTGATGAGTTGATGAAAAAATGATCCTTGAAGCTCTCTCTTATGGATTTATGCAAAAAGCACTAATTGCAGGAATTGCAGTTGGTCTAATTTGCTCATTTATGGGAACCTTTCTAGTACTAAGACGTTATTCCTTATTTGGTGATGGGATAGCACATGTTGCATTTGGCGGTATCTCTGTTGGTTTATTCTTAGGAGTCTTTCCATTATGGACTGCATTTATTGTCTCAATATTTGGTGGATTAGGACTCCAAAAATTAAGACAAAGTACCAAAATATCTGGTGATTCAGCAGTTGCTGTAGTTTTGGTATCTGGATTGGCAGTTGGTGTAATTCTTGTTAGCGCATCTGGTGGATTTTCAGTAGATCTTTTCAGCTTTTTGTTTGGAAGTATTCTTTTGATAAGTAATGAAGATACTATAATGATTCTTGGTATTAGTGCAGGTATTATTGCTACACTGACCATTATGCAAAAACAATTCCTTCATCTCACATTCAATGAAGAGCAAGCGAAACTTGTAGGATTAAGAACGACTTTACTAAATTATGCTTTTGTTGTTCTTGCATCCATTACGGTTGTAACCTCAATGAGATTGGTTGGAGTATTGTTGATCTCTGCACTTATTGTGATTCCAAATATTTCAGCAATGATGTTTGGTAAAGGATTCAAAAAAACAGTTATCATTTCAATGAGTATTTCAGTTATTTCTGTAGTTAGTGGAATACTTGTGTCTTATTTCCTCAACGTTGCTCCATCGGGAACTATAGTTGTAATTGCAGTTGGAATTCTAGTTGGTACTCTTATTTTAAAATCTACAGGTCTATTAGGAAAAATGAACATAAAGAAACCATCAGAAATTACTCATAACAGCTAAGGAAATCACTTGAAGGATTCACTTTTAGATCTTGCAGTAAAAAATTTTGAAAATGAAAATTTTCCAAAAGCAATACAACTATTTAAGAAGATTCTAAAATTAGATCCGGATAATCCTGTTGCCCTCATTAACAACTCATCGTGTCTTGCAGAGATTGGAAAATATGAAGAGGCTATGGAACAACTAGAATTTTTTCTTAAGAAATATCCAAATGATTTTGATGCATTATACAATAAAGCGACAACTCTCTATGACATGGACCAATATGAAGAAGCACTAGATACATTTGACATTGCATTGAAAATAGATCCAAAAAATTCTCAAGCACTTTGTAATAAAGCAAATGTACTTGTTGCATTGGGACGACATAATGATGCAATATCTGTGTATAAACATGCTTTACAAGTAGAACCACGAGACATTGAAATTCTAAACAATATTGGAATTGTATATGCTGGACAAAAAAAGCATGAAAAGGCAATAAAGTACTTTGAAACTGCACTTGACAAGCAAAGAAATGACATTGATTCCTTGTGTAATCTTGGTAATTCACTGTTGGAGATTGAAAATTACAAGTCAGCCTACAAATGTTTTAGACAAGTAGTGAAATTAGACCCAACAGATTTTGATGCAGCTTTTCGTCTGGGTATTACATGTAACAATTTGAATATGCCAGATCGAGCATTAATTTATTTTAACAAACTACTCCGTCGTGATAAAAATAACATTGATGCTCTAATCAATAAAGGATATTCATTACATCTTTTGGGTAAATATGGACGTGCTATACTTTGCTACAAAGAAGTCTTAAAACAAGATCCAGATGAGATCAATGCAATTTACTATATGTCTAAATCAACTGCAAGACAAAATGATGCAAAACAAACATGTGATTTAATTTCTAAATTATTGAAGTTACAATTCCTAAATGATCTTGACCATGACCATGACCATGACCATGACCATGACCATGACCATGACCATGACCATGACCGTGTTCACTTGATAGAAAAAATTCAAAAAGATTCTGACTTTAAGAAAATGAGAACAAATGCCAATTTCTTGTTCCTACTGAAACATAACTAAAATGTTAAAACATCTGATATTTCACCTAAAACAGCATGATAAAGACTTCTTGTCCAATATGCGACAAACAAATGAATGACCACAACAAAAGTCAAATTGAAAAATGTCTATGGATGTTTGTTAGAGAAGCAAGAAATCCTGTTGCATTTGCTGCTATAAATTCTAGA
>MPLU02211769.1_pt1 | contig 21907 bp, 23 predicted proteins | sample 1617381 | NCBI WGS metagenome assembly MPLU02 (sample SAMN05944801, study PRJNA350692) | marine metagenome | biome: marine; feature: ODZ; material: water; isolation source: 90 m water sample filtered on 0.2 um supor filter | place: Pacific Ocean | collected 2012-04-08 | depth 90m m
AATGGTTTGGAGAGTAAATTCGTAGTGGTGACAATCTCGGATCTTGATGCTGGTTTCCACAAGATTAGGATCTCTGCTGAAGATGAAAACGGACAGAGAACCTCATGGATTGCGCTGATATCGATATTAGAAGAAAGTGTCGAGAATGGGGACAATGTGGAAAATAACGAAGATCAGGTTTCGGATCAACAAGGGAACGAGGGCACAGACGACCAGAACGGGAGCACAGACGACCAGAACGGGAGCACAGACGACCAGAACGGGAGCAGTGAGGATGATACTGTACCGACTCTAGAAGATTGGTGGCATGATGTTCTCCTTTGCGATGAGGGAGATTCTACCGGCGTTGATGATTACAACACGAGCGAAGTCGACAACCATTTGTGCCAACTCAACTTCACATCGAACGAGACTCACATAGAGGTGACCTCCAATGGAATTCCTAACCACGATCTTGAGTCTGGTCCGGGTTGCTGCACAAGTGAACAGGAACATGTGTGGACAATACCCCTAGAGCCCGCAAACCAGACAGAATGCGATCCCTCCGTTTCGACCGATGGTTGCACCATGGCCCCTGAGAGGGGCGCTGTGGCCTTCGCGGTAAATGGCGTGCCCATCTTCGGGCCAGAGGACGGGCCCGGCGGAGATGCCGTTGCAGGACAAGAGGGTGCGTACGAGGAAGATCGGCAGCATGTGTGGCTGGGAATCTGTCATGCCCACTCTGGCCCCGGAGGAGAATACCACTACCACGCAGATTCAAACTGCATGCATTGGCACCCAGATGAGGGAAATGGGGAGTCGTGGTCAGACTATAGCATTGATTCGTCGAGAAACGTCACGAGCCATTCACCAATCGTTGGTTTCGCCCTAGATGGTTATCCCATCTATGGATTCGTCGGCTGGGATGCTGATGGGGATGTTACTGAAATGACCTCGTCGTACAGACTCAAGGACGGCGAGACTGGCTACAATGGCATTGATGACTACGAGTATGTACCCGGACTAGGTGATTTGGATTCATGCAATGGCCAATTTGGAGTCACTCCTGACTATCCAGAGGGGGTTTACCATTATCACACAACATGGGAGAATGGAGAGGGTGGCATTGGTTTCCCTTACTTCATCAATTGCTACAGGGGAATAGTAGAATCAGGAGACACGGACAACGGAGGAAACCCCGACTGCTCTGGCCATGGAGAGACCTGGGGTCCTGGGATAGGCCCTCCTCCAGAGGGCTGTGGAGGTGGCGGGCAGATGGATTCCTCGGGAAGTATTGTCTTTCCCCACATCAGGGATATAGGGCTGGGAGGAGACGGTTTATCAGCAGCATTGGGGCTAGCACTGTTGTTCGTTGCTGCATCGGCAGTCAGAGCAGTGGCATCTTCCTCAGCCTCTCGAGATCTGGCTGGTAGAGCTGCCGGATGTCATCCAACCCCAGTATGAGCATCGCGAGTCTCTCGAGTCCCATGCCCCATGCGCATACGGGCCACTCGGTACCAAGTGGCTCGGTTACTTCGGGCCTGAATATTCCTGAACCACCAAGTTCCAGCCACTCTCCCTTCCAGAGGATGTCGACCTCGGCGCTTGGCTCGGTGTACGGGAAGTAAGCTGGCCTGACTCTCACGTCAGGGTATCCCATCTTGGCGTAGAATGTCTTGAGAGTTGATATCAGCATGGGGAGGTTTGCATCTGGCTCGTGGATTATGCCCTCTATCTGGTGGAACTCTGGCATGTGAGTCCGGTCAATCGTCTCCTGCCTGAACACCCTTCCAATTCCGAAAACGCGTGATGGCTGGCTCGGGTTGTCTGCGATGTGCCTTACTGTGTTCACGGTGGTGTGAGTCCTCAGCAGGGCCTTCTGAGATTCTTCTTTGTCGAATGTTCCACCCCAGCCTCTGCTTCCAGTGTCGTGACCGTGCTCGTGCACCCTGGACCAGAGGTCCAAGTATGAGTCGTCGACCTCCACTTTGCTTGGTTTGTCCAGATAGAATGTGTCCTGCATCGTCCTGGCTGGATGCGACTGCGGGATGAACAGGGAATCCATGTTCCAACCTGCTGACTGGACGTAGTCGCCATCTATCTCTGAGAATCCCATCTCGAGGAAAACTGATCGTATTCTTTCGATCAGCGACTGCATTGGATGGCGTCTTCCCCCTGTTGGGGTTGGTGCTGGTGCTTGGACGTCGAAAGGCTTGAACTCCGCCCCCATCCAAGAGTCGGTCTGAAGCATCTCTGGAGTCAGTTCACCAATCAATTGATTCTCTATCAATTCTGACTCATCTACTGAGGAGCCGTCCTTAGTTAGCTTCCATGTTCGTGTGGTTGTTTCTTCGAATTCCAGGAGTCCGCTGCGGGAAGAGAAGTGAGAAATCATCCCTTCATCCAGAGTTGAGTATTCTGCAGAAGAGTCTGAAATAGACTTGATGAAATCTTCTCTTCTATCGATTTCCTGCGAGATTTCCTCCTCATTGGAAAAAACCAGATTTCCGGACTCTATCTCGACTCCCAATCCCTTCAGGATCCCGATTCCCGGTCCGGATTCACTTCTGTCGAATCCTGATGACATCAGAGAACCCATATTCCTCTGATCCTCGCCCTGGTTTCTGACCCAATCCCAGAGTCTTGATTCAAGAAGTCCTCCCTCTGCAGCCTTTTTTCCCTCTGAACCCAGGGTGACGAGTCTGGATATTGATTCTTCGACCTCCACCAGTCCTGCCTCCTGCAGCCCCTTTCCTGCTCCAGCGACGTGGACCTGGTCATCCCATCCCGTTACTGAGAGGATTCGGTCGAGAGTCCATTTCGCTTTGGGCTCGGATAGCATCCCCTTGAGCATCCTCCGCTCATTGTTGCCCAGATTCATTCATTCCTCTCCGACCATTCCAGAAGTAATCGACACTTGACGGTTACCAAGGACTTGTGTGTCCCGCATTCATTCTTCCTCTGGCTCCCATAGTTTGGTACCGCATGACGGACAAGTGAATTTGCTCGGCTTTTTCCCATCGACCCAAACGATGTTTGCGCATCTTCCGCATAATATCGAAGTTCTGATGGGTTCGTCAAGAGTGGTGTCTATCCTGAACATTGGTCGTCCGGCATCGGGCATGAATGAAGCGCTGGGAGTCCAAGATTCGTGAGTAATTTCTGATTTCGCGTCTTCGTTATCCATTGAGAGGCCAATAATTAGCAGAATTACGCCGCCAATGGACAAGGGGACTGATATTGACATGGTGAACGTGGAACCATCACTGAGAAGAAGTCCGGACCCCAATGCAATGCAAATCCACGCGGAAATCACCACATTTAGTCGCCTATTCGAGACATCGGGAAGAGCGCCCATGCTTCTTGGACGATGGGGGTTGAATATCAGCACTATTGAGGAGATTAGGCATGTGCAGGGTTCAAGTGGGGGATGGGGTAGCCGGAGGCACGCCTCAGTAGCTCAGCTCGGTAGAGCATCTGATTTGTAATCAGACGGCCGGGGGTTCAAATCCCTCCTGGGGCTCCAGATTGTTTCGTTGTTGTCGTTCCCAAAGACTTGGTGGAATACTGAGAAGTGCCTTTTTTAGTGATGCCATGTCCGAAATATTCGTGGCATTTGAGTGCAATATCGATGCTAGGGGAAAGGCATATCGTCTGAAGTACGGGATTTATGGGATAATTGCAGGATTCGTATTATCCGGTATGCTAATCCTCGTTGACTTGGGCACATGGATGGTCTGGCTAGTGCCTGCGGGACTTGTGGCGGGAGGAGCCTTTGCAGTTTTCGAGGGGTGGTCGGGATGGTGTATAGCTAGAGCTCTGGGGTTCTGGACACCGATTTGAGCCAATCGTCAAATGCCTAGTGACTTACGACCTAATGTGGGCGCGCACATTGTCGATGGGAAATCCCTCAGCTTGGATATTCAGCATGAAGTAGCCAACGAAGTTTCTGCACTGAAGGAAAGGGGCGTTGAGCCGAGGCTTGCAGTTGTGATAGCAGGAGACGACCCTGCGAGTCACGTATACGTCAGAAACAAGGAGAGGGCGTGTGATCGTTGTGGCATACTGAGCACTAGGATAGACATGCCTGCAACCTCGACTCTGGATGAAATTGTCGAAGTTGTTGAAGAGTTGAATGCTGATTCAAGCATCCACGGTATACTGGTCCAGAGCCCAGCCCCGGAGGGCGTGGACGAGTTGGTAATAGCATCCTCCATACTTCCTCAGAAGGACGTTGACGGTTTTCATCCGGTGAATCTTGGACGCCTTGTTCAAGGTGAGACAGGGGGTCTGCTGCCATGTACCCCCTCCGGAGTAATGCGAATTCTGCATTCCAGTGGAGTGAAGATAGAGGGTACTAAGGCAGTGGTTCTTGGTCGATCCAGGATAGTTGGCATGCCTATGGCTCTGATGCTAGCCCAGAAGGGGAGCGATGCGACTGTTACGATAGCACATTCTAGGACTGAGGGGGTCGATTCGATTTGCAATGAGGCCGACATACTGGTTGCAGCCGTTGGCTCGGCTCACATAGTTGAGAAGCATTGGGTTAAGCCAGGTGCCTTTGTTGTTGACGTAGGCATCTCTAGAGTTGCGGGTAGGCTGGCAGGAGATGTTTCCCCGGAGGTCTCAGAGATCGCAGGATGGTTGACCCCGGTTCCCGGTGGGGTGGGCCCGATGACCATAGCTATGTTGATGGAGAATACGTTGAAAGCTGCAGAATTGCAGATGGTTTAGTCGAATATCCCCATCTCAAACTTGGCGTCCTCCGAAGCGTGAATTCGAGGATCCCAAGGAGGGGAGAATGTCAGATTAACGTGGGCACTTTCTATCCCCTCGGTTGCTAGTGCGGCCCTATGTACAGCAGCCATCAACTCGGGAGCTACGGGGCAACCGGGACTTGTCAGAGTCATATCCACCTCGACATGCGTAGATTCTATCCTTACAGAGTAAATCAGCCCCAACTCGGTCACTGTTAGTTTCAATTCTGGGTCCTCGACACTGGATAGCGAGGCCATAACAGCGGAGTCGTCGATCAATCTATTTCCCCCCTGAGAGTATTGTAGCCTCGTCCTTGACCCTCTTGAACATATTCAGGAAACCATTTGCCCTACTGGGGGTCAGGGATGACCTGATGCCCATTTCCTCTGCGAAAACTGGGGACATTTCTGAAACGTAGGATGGCGTCATCCCATTCACTGCGATTGATGTGATCGCCATCAAGCCCTGAACTATCTGGGCATCGGCACCCCCTCTGAGGACGAAATTGCCATCTTCGTCGAGAGTGCAGGAGACATGTGCACGGGATTGGCAGCCATGGACCTGGTTCCCCTCGTCCCATTCCTCCGGGGGCAATGGGGATGGGTTCCTTTTCGCATATTGAAACAGGAGCTCATACCTCTCCATCGAGTCAAAGCACGCAGAGAACTCCTCCACTATTGGATCAAGCTTCACAGGCCAATCTCTGGATTCGGTCATGGAATGTCGTCAAGGACTCCCAACTTGAAAGTGCTCATCACTTGTCGGAAAATCTACTGACAACATAATCCAGATGATTGACGAAGGACTCTGCCTCCCCCATGGTATTGTAGATCCAGAATGAGGCCCTATTCGTGGAGGGGACACCGAGAGCATCCATCAGTGGTTGGGCGCAATGGTGGCCCGTTCTCACTGCGAAGCCCCCTTCGTCAAGGAGAAGAGCGAGGTCCTGAGACTGAATCGAGTCATGAAGGAAGGAGACTGCCCCGCTGCTATCGCTTCTGCTCGGATCACCATAAACCGTGATACCGTCAATCGTAGAAATTCTTTCTGCGGTCCATGAGGCTATCTCGTTGATGTGGGAGTGAACTTCTTTCATGTCGAACCTTTCCAACCATTCTACTGCAGCGCCCCAACCGATTGCCTCTGCTATCCTTGGAGTTCCGGTCTCGAATAATGCATGGCCCTCTTGGAAGGTCGAACCATCGGTACTAACTGTCTTGATCATCGACCCTCCTGTCATGAAAGGGCCCATTTGAGCCATGGCGTCTTTCTTCACGAGGAGGCAGCCGATACCAGTGGGACCCCCCATCTTGTGAGCTGAAATTGCTACAAAATCGACTTCCGAATCATCGAATCTGATTCTCTCGTGAGGAGCCCCCTGGGCACAATCAAGCAGAACCCTGGCACCCTGGGAGTGGGATAATTCGATTATCTTCTCAATTGGGTTCCTGATTCCGAGAACGTTGCTGGTGTGGACTACGCAGACCAGTGATGCCCCCTCGACGGCAATCTCGAAGGCATCCATGTCGAGAGTGAATGAATTCGTGTCTATGGGGACATACCTGACCTCAACGCCCCTTTCCTTCGAAAGTTGCTGCCATGGCACTATATCGGCGTGATGTTCCATCTCAGTTAGAACAATCACATCATCGGCAGAGAGGTTGTCCCTGGCCCATGCATACGAAACGAGATTGATCGCCTCCGTGGCACCGCTAGTGTAAACCATCTGATCGGGAGAGGTCCCGAAGTAGGTCGAAATAGAACTCCTGGCACCCTCAAGGGCGGTGGTCGCCTCATCTGCCAAGGTATGGTTTGCCCTGTGCGCATTTGAGTTGTACTCGCTGTAGTATTGGGACATCGCATCGATTACGCACTGTGGCTTCTGAGATGTTGCTGCGTTGTCGAAGTAGACCAATTGCTTGCCATTTGGAAGTTTCCTACTCAGTATTGGGAAGTCGGCGCGGATAGATTCTATGTCCAGTGGCAAGTCATCACCCATTAATGCCAGATGGTGATGTGATTTCAAGTCGCTTGTAATGCAATTAGTTAGTATTGGTTTCAAAATTGGTGCTCCTGCCGGGATTTGAACCCGGGTCGCCGGGATGAAAACCCGGAATGATGGACCGAACTACACCACAGGAGCGGCATATTTCCGAGTTGCTACTTTCTCATAATCAGTTCTATTGCAGATGCTCTTCAACTGGGCGATCCAAATCATTCCACCAATTGTTCACAGGGAAGAATATCGCTATTGAAATCACGCCGACTACAATCCAGAATATCGGTTCTTCTAGCATCTGAACGAATTCTTCCCCCCAGTAACCTACGATTAGGACCTCCAGGCCGAATCTGATTCCTCTTCCAAAGATACCTGCTGAGATGAAGGTGCGCATATCCATCCTACCGGCCCCTGCCATCCATGCAAGGAGTTTGTATGGGATAGGGGAGACGGCAGCGATGAAAACACCTGCATCCCCGTACCTGGAAATCAGTTCATCGAGCTTTCTCGAAAGTGAGGGCTTTGCAAGTTTCTCAATAGCCGGCCTTCCTGCATAGAGACCTATTCCGTACCCTGCCAAGGACCCTATGACACTGGACAATGTGGCAACCAAGAATATCGCCAGAAGCTCAAATTCACCATTTGCATCTAGTGACATAGGGATGACTAGAAGGTCCGGGGGGACCGGTTGTAGTGCTGCCTCGGATGCAGAAACGACGGCGAGCCCGACAAGCCCAAAACCGCTCCCCCAACTAACTACTGAGTCGGTTATCTGCTCGAGCATGATGATTCGTCCGAAGATGATGGCATAACCATTACTTCACTACCTGATGGGCAAAACCGATAACAGGGCTATTATCGCCCCCGAGGGACTATTCTATGCCTGTGCCCAATATTCTCGACACATCTGCACTAATTAACTGGCCGATAGATGCATTGAAGGGTGGATTTGTGGTTAATGGGCAGAGGACAGAAGTAGAGAGAATTGCCCCGGAAAGAATGTTGTCAATAGAAACGGCAGGGGTGAATTGGAGTTCGCCTTCTCCCGAGTCAGTGCGAGAGTCCGCCGTTATCGCAAGGAAGACCGGTGACTTGGATGGACTCTCGGAGACCGATTTGCATCTACTCGCCCTTGCGATCGAGTTGGGCGGGCACATGCATACCGATGACTACAGGCTACAGAACCTCTGCAGCTCAGTTGGAGTTAGATGGTCCCCCGTAGTATCGGAAGGAATCGCAGAGGTCTGGAATTGGGAGGTCCGGTGCAGTGGTTGTGGGACCTTGGTAGCCGGAGAGGAAAAAACCAGACCTGCAAGCGAGGGACTAGGGGAATGTGCCGAATGCGGATCTGAATTGAGAGTCGTCAAGAAGTAATCACTCTTGCTCGGAGGACACGTCTTCGGTCATCCCCCCTCTGTCCATATCCTCGATAGCAGCCATCTCTGAGGCCTCTTTCATACCCATATGGAACTCGCCCTTGGCCCGGCCGACACCTCTTGCCAGTTGTGGTATCTTATTGGCTCCGAAAAGAAATATTCCGAAAACCACCAGTATGACGATTTCTGTTGAGCCCAGTGCCATGCTATCAGAGCGTTGTGTGAGGTCCTTCTTCAAATGCTTTGGCATGTTAAAGGGTCAACCACCGGAAACTGGGGGTAGGAAGGCAACTTCGGCTGCATCATGAAGCAATCTTGTGAGGTCCGTCTCGAGATTCCCGTCAACTGCCACCCTCAGGCCCGAGGATATCATTTCCACTAGTTCAAATTGCATGGCTAGGTCATGCAAGGAAGTTCCTTCTACCAGTGAAACGTCGATCTCTCTAGTTCCCATTTTCTCGGCCAGTGGCCCGAACATTAGCATCTTCACCTTGATTGCACGATTGGGGTCGCCTTCTCCTCCCATGAATAGTCCTGTGGAATCGCACAAATCAAGCCACCTGCCCAATTATTAGCCGCCTAGTTGTAATTGGGTTGTTTGAGATGATTAGGGCCGTGGTTTTCGACTGCGATGGGGTTTTGTCCGATAACGGGTCATCTTGGCAATCGATTCACGAGTATTTTGGGACCGGGGGAAATGACGGAGGAAAGCATCAGGAGATGCTTGAGATGTTCTTGGATGGAAAAATCTCCGAAGAGGAGTTCGTTGCCCATGACATTCAACTTTGGAGAGAGGCCAGTCCGGAAATTCACAGGGACGACATAATGAGGTGTTATAGCGGCTTGGGGTTAATTGAAGGGGCGAGGGAAGTAGTTGAGAGCTTGCAGTCCAGGGGTGTTTTCGTTGCAATCGTTTCTTCTGGCGTAGATATGTTCGTAGGCGCAATTGCGAATATGCTGAAAGTGGACGATTGGGCTGCAAATGGATTCGAATGGGATGAAGATGGGTGGCTAGTGGGGGGACTTCCGACTAGGGTTTTATCCCATGACAAGGGATTGATGGTTGGTAAGCTTGCTAGGATAAATGGTTTCGATGCCTCCGAAATCATCTCAGTGGGCGATTCTAGTTCCGACCTTTCAATGATGATTGATGGCTCTCAATTCGTTGGTTTTAATCCTAGGAGGGCGAGGGCCAAGGTGGCATTCGAAGAGGCTGGCGTACCGATAATTTTGGAAAAGGATTTGAGGTTGATTTGGCCCTATATTTTCCCCGGAGAGAATCTATCTGGCTAGATGAAGCTGATGGACTCAGTGGCGAAAGTATGTAGATTCACCACTGTGAGGATGCAGGGCTTCGGCTGAAAACCCAACATCCTCTGGAAGTCTGTCTGGTCTTGCCAAGTGGAACTGTGGACCATCAATGTCCCCTTGTGATCGCCAACGAAGTGGCCGTGGACATGCCCGGTAACGAAAATATCGGGAACGACGGGGATCACCAATCTATCCTCTGGTTCAGGGGAAAGTGGAGTCTTGCCACCCCATGATGGGGCAAGGTGGCGCCTCTCAAGCATGGCCCTCATCGCCATCTCTGGCTTGGAATAGGTTACCGAACGAAGAGTGGCTACGAAGTCATCAATGCTCTTGCCGTGATATGACAAGACCCTGACCCCATGTAGGCTGAAGTCACATGGGTTTCCGACGAATGTCGTGTTGGAATAGTCCTGCTGGATCTCCGGGTCTAGTGCTGGCTGGGGCTCTGCTGGTCTGACTGCATCGTGGTTTCCTGGCAGCATCACAACGTCGACCCAATCGGGGACTTCTTCCAGCATCCTTGCCAGTTCCCCGTATTGGTTGAAGAGATCCGTGATTGTCAGATGCCTCTCCTGGCCCGGATAAATCCCCACGCCATCAACACCATCTCCGCTCAGAACGAAATATTTCACAGTCCTTGCCAGAGGGTCATTCTTGAACCAGTGTATCATTTTCTCCCATTGGGGGGCCAAGAAAGTCTTACTGCCAAAATGAACGTCGGACAAGAATGCTGCGGAAACAGCCGAGTGCTCTCCTGCCTGTGACTTTGAGTGTTGAACCAGAGGGGGTTTGTGGATGTCATTAGCCCACATTATCGGGTCCCTCTCCCCAGAAGAGAAGGTTCCGCTGACACCAACGATTTCATCATTCATTAGGCCATCTAGTGATGGGTGTAAAGGAGAGGCATCCGAAGGTGGTTTGAGCATGCATGTAATTTGCGTGCTCTCGTCTTCCAGAACGAACTTCATCCAGCCATTCTGTGTCCACCTAACGTCGCTAGCAAGTCCGACAATTGTGAATTCGAAATCTTTCGTGTTGAATCTCTTTCTATTTTGCCATGCTTCTGAGTTGCTAATTGGTCGTCTTGGCAGTACGCCATTAGACATCATCATGCTCCTGATCTGAGCAAGTCGGCTCCTGAAGCAAGACTGAATGTCAGAGAGTTTTCCTTCAGTTGAGGAGTTACCAGTGATGTCGAAATGAATCTCCAAATCCGACTCTACCTCTGATGCATCCATTGGGAAGTCGGCGGTGTTGAATCCGGACGAAAGCCTAGGCCGAGGTGGCAAGGACTCCTGAGTGCGAATTGGGGCCAAAACCCTTCCATGGGGTGTCGATTGCTCGGACCTGGGGAGTGTAGCCTGAGAGTTCCTGTTTCTAGCTTCGATTGATGAAACCGGTTCAATTGGGGAAATTGCCAATAATTCATCGACGGTACTTGAGTCTAATAGTCGGACTCCCGATGAGTTAGCTGCTTCAATTAGCGGGAGCACGCTCTGGAGCTTCTCCAATTTGCCCACTGCACTGGACTGTACTATCAACCCGGCTGCCACGAGTTGGTTGTATGTCTCTTCCCAACTAGGCGAGTGCATGCGCTGGACGTCGTATGTGGACGCCCTTCATGGTATCGATGAGTAAGATGAGGATTTACGATTTGTTGTCCCAATCAGTCAGTGATGCCAGGTCTATTTTCTTCAATGACTGCGAGACTGTTTTCTTTTCTGAACCCCATGAAATTCCCCCTTCCCACTCCTCGGTCCCCTGCAGCGATGCCTTTCCACGTGGCTCCTCGTCAATGTTGACCTCTACAGGGCCACTACTGAGTGAGGTTTCTCTTTTTGCTCCTTCCTCGACCCTATCTATTGCCTCTAATGTTAGCCTCAAAGCGAATGAAGCGAATGACCTCTTGTTATCCAAACGATCATTCTCACCAAAGTCCATCCTTCTAACTAGGAAGTAGTCCTCTGCAATCACTGCAACGTGGACCCGACCGACTTCCTTTGTCTCAGTTGCACCTCCCGGGCCGGATATCCCTGTGACTGCAATTGCGACATTGGAACCTGACTTGTATCTTGCACCTCTGGCCATCTGAACTGCCACCTTGTGTGAGACGGCCCCAGAGCCGTCATTGTCGAAAGCAGACTTTTCTACGCCCAATTCTCTCATTTTTGAATCGTTGGAATATACTATCCAACCTTGCTTGAACCACGAGCTTGCTCCTGAAATATCAGTTAACAGGGATGAAATTAGGCCTCCAGTACAAGATTCGGCCGTAGAAATTGTCCAATCCTTCTTTATCAGGCGATGCTTCACTCTCGAAGCCAAGGCTGCAGCCTCTTCTACCACGAAATTCTGTCTCAGCACACATTATTGACCTTTTCAGTAGGAAGGAAATCGATTTAAGCCAAAACGATGGCATAATTTCTTGGTGGGTCCGGCAGGAATTGAACCTGCGATCTTCGCTTTGTAAGAGCGACGTCATAACCCCTAGACCACGGACCCCGGGAGGTCCGAGAGGCAATGCATTCAAATCCTCTATGGTGGTTATGACTGACTAGAGGGAGTTACTCTCATGCCAATGACCGAATTAATCCAGAGGCTCGAGGAGGCAGGAGTTCCTGTAGACGATATGGCGAAAATTGCAATGGAAGACGTTGATCCGGCCTACTTTACTGATTTTGATCTGGAGCCATTCTGGAATGATAGGCCGGTACCATTCCTGTTTACTGGCTTCGGAGCAACGAGAACCATTTCAGCACCGCACATGATAGCGACCCTCCTTCATCACCTTGAGATACTTGAGGGGCAGGACATCATGCTGATTGGTTCTAAGGGTGGTTATCTGGCTGCAATAATAGACAGAATGGTTGGCAAAGATGGCACGGTTACGATAATTGAGCCTCACGAAGAGGTCAGGGAGTATACTGAGGAGAGGTTGAGCATGCATCGATCTTCAGGGATAATTCGGGTGCTTCGGCCGCATGATTTGGAGAGCAGCGATGAGAATTCAAGGAGTTTCGAAAGAATCCTGATAACTGGCTCAGTTAGGGAGATACCAAGAACAATTGAGCACATGGTAGTCGATGGCGGTTTTGTTCTGGGCCCGTTTGGCGGCCCCGTACATCAAAGGCTGCTGAAGAGGGAAAGACAGGGGGAAACGTGGTTTGACACAGATCTGGGAGGAGTCGTTTTTGGCCCTATGGACGTTGGGGAGTCCGAGTCTGGCCCTCTGGACCCTGATTCACTAGCAAATCACATCGAGGATGCCTTTGACCTCGTTGGTGGTCTTGTCGAAATTGAAGAAGACACATCCGAAAGGGTTCGGGCACTGATTGGTGCTCTTCGAGATCTTCCCACTGATCTGCCATTCATTGATGAGGAGTCGACAGAGGAGGAAATAATGGAGCACCCAGTGGTAGACTTACTTATGTCCGAAATTGACTGGTTAGGGCCACTATGGCCGATTTTCAGTGAGTTTCTATCTATCGACATAGCAAGTCCAGGATCAGTAGAAGAAATACCTGATTTCCTAGGTGGTCATGAAGACTTGGTCCCTTAAGGCGGGCGTCTTCGAGTCATGCTGCAGGCTGCATGAGTCTAGAAAGCGGCACGGATATTGGTGGAAGGTGGTCTGAAAGCCTGTGACGGCTGGTCTTGGGGCTGAATAGGTCCCCCTGCAATCCCGCTTGGACTACTTCTTCCTTCGTAATTGACTCCCTGCCACAATTTGGCCAAACGTCTAGTTCAACGGTTTCATCGCCCATGTAGTCAACTTGGACGCAAGGGAGACACTGGAGACCTAGTCTTAGAGCGACTTGGTGCCGGTGGTGCCCATCCAAAATCACTCCAGAATTCTTGTCAACAACTAGTGGGAGGACATAGGCGTTCCAGCGATTTGTCATCTTCTCTAATTCATCAACCTTCTTCGGACGAGTTTGCTCATGGGGCCGTAGAATCTCCATAGGCACTAAATCTACCTTCACAGACCTCGGAAGGGCTTTGGTTCAATATATCTGTTCCTCTGGAAGATAAGATATGGAGGAGGCGCGAAGGCGAATTAGTCTTAGTCACCTTAGGGAAGAAGATATGCTTGTACTCGACAGACTGAGGGATTTTGGCGAGGCGTGGATCGTTGGAGGCTGGGTCAGAGATTTTCTTTCTGGCATTTCTCGGGATCGAATTGATGATATGGACATTGCAACTAACCTGAGACCCAAACAGGTGAAGAAGATCTTCCCCCGGTCAATCATGATAGGGGAGAAATTTGGAACCGTAATAGTTAGGATTGACGATTCTGAGAAAGACGATTACGAGTGGGAGGTGACGACTCTCCGGGAAGATGGGGGCTATTCTGATGGAAGAAGGCCAGAGAATGTTGTCTTTGGCCAAGAAATAGAGGATGACCTGGAAAGACGAGACTTCACTATCAACGCGATGGCGATAGAGATTAGTGGGAAATTGGTTGGGAATGAGAATCCCGAGGGAGAATTGCTGGATTTCTGGAAAGGGTTAGAGGACTTGGAGGAAGGAATATTGAGGGCTGTTGGAGATGCTGGGAAGAGGCTTGGTGAAGACGGTCTGCGAGTTATCAGGGCATTCAGATTTCTAGAAAGTGGCGAAGAAGGGCTCAGGGATCTAGATCCGGATCTAAGCAATGCGATTTCTTCAAATCTGGAAATGCTAGAAATGGTCTCTAAAGAGAGGATTTGGAATGAGTTGGGCAAGATTCTAAGTGGGTATCACTCCAAGGAGATAGTCGAGAAGATGCATTCTCATGGAGTCATGGATAAAATAATCCCTGGAGTCTCGGTGAATCTTGAGGTTCGTCATTCTCGGAGTCATACGGTTAATCTGGCTCTAATTTGTAGTTCTGAAACTTTGGATGAATCGAAGTTATCAGAGAAGCTTGTGGAATATCTGAGGCTCTCTAGGAAAGAGGCTTCGACTCTAGTTCTCCTACATGGCCTCAGAGACTTGGAACTGGATAACTCAATCAAAAGCGTCAGGAGATTCATGGCCACTCACCCTGATCATTCAATCAGAAAAATGATCCTGGACTATCTTTCTGGCTCTGGAGTGGAAACCGAGCAGTTCGAGTCTTGCTACCAAAGTACTGAGGAATTACGAGCCGGAAACTCTCCATTGATAGACGGAAACCTTCTTTCCAGCCTCACCGGCATAGAGCCTGGGAGGAAGCTTGGTAGGTTGAAAGACTGGTTGCATAGAATACAAGTGGAAAGGGACATAGAAGACAGAGATTCGCTTATCTCAATGATGGGGGAAATCCACTGGGAAGAGTCGGAGTTCGAGGAATGGCCTGTTCTCAGTTGGCCTTGAGTCAGATTTCGTTTAGGTAATCTATGTATTCTGATTGGTCCAGGTACATGTCCTCGTCCCATTCGTGAGGTTTGACAATCATGCACCAACCATCTTGGTATGCCTCGTCGTTCACCAGGTCTGGATTATCCTCGACATCACCATTGAGTTCAATTATCTTGCAGGGGAACGGGGCATTTATCAGAACCCTGTCTTCACTGGTCCTGATGGTGATCATCAGATCATCCACGTCCAATTCGTCGCCTCTTGAGAGTAGGGCCGGAGGTGCATCGTCGTCGTTTTGGGATTCGCCGTCTCCGGCATCGATCTGGAATTCGCTATCGTCCTCTGGTTTGGAAAGTACTACTCGGACAATATCGCCATATTCTGCCCTAATGAATTCGCTAATTCCGATCTTAACTGTCATTTCTTCGTCATCGTCGTCAAGTGCTTGTATCCACAGGTGATCAAGAGTATACTTCCGGTCATGGGCTATGCTAAATTCGAAATAATCGCCACTATTCATCTGATATCGTCCGGCCGCGTGACAGTTTCTAATTTGAACTATTCGATTGAGAGAAAATTATTGGTTCAGAGAGATTAACAATATCTTCTTCATCGGAGAAGCCGAGAATATGGATTTTGAAGAGACTGATGAGCAGAGCATGATTCGAGAGATGGTTAGGGCTTTCGCAGAGGAAACGCTGGCTCCGACATGCCTTGACAGGGACAAGGAGCAGCGTGCACCACTCGAGGAATGGTTAGAATTTTGCGAAAGTACAGGCCTCCAGGGGGTAACGATTCCTGATGATTACGGGGGAAGTGAGATAGATGCCGTTTCTGAATCCATCATTGTTGAAGAATTGGCAAGAGTTGACCCCTCTTTCTCGGTGATGTACTGCGTCCATGTCGGACTGTGCTCCATGACCATTGCTTTGCATGGCAATGAAGAGCAGAAGAGGGACTACCTGCCTAGATTGGCTGGAAAGGAGATAGGGGCCTACTCACTCTCAGAGGCAGGAGCAGGGACGGACGCTGCGGCACTTGGCTGTAAGGCAAAAATTAGCGAAGATGGCAATCACTACATATTGAATGGAGAGAAGATGTGGGTTACAAACGGAGCTAGTGCGGAAATATACGTGCTCTTCGCCAAGGACGTTGACCATCCTGATTATGGGAAGAAGAAACACGGCGGAACCACTGCATTCATTGTTGAGAAATCTTTCGAAGGATTTTCAGTTGGCAAGAAGGAAGACAAACTGGGCATTCGTTCGAGCGACACTTGCTCATTGGTCCTTGACGACTGCATCGTGCCAATTGGGAATGTTCTCAAGGGGCCCGGAGAAGGTTTTCCGATTGCGATGAATGCATTGGACAACTCGAGGATCGGTATTGCAGCCCAGGCTCTTGGAATCGCACAGGGTTCCTTCGAAGCTGCCCTAAATTATGCTCATGAGAGAGTTGCCTTCGGAAAACCAATCGCACATCACCAGAGTGTCGGGAATTATCTTTCAGATATGGCCACAAGAACCACTGCAGCGAGACTGATGGTTTACAAAGCGGCATTGGCCAAAGAAAGGCATTACGGAGTAGGAGCTCCAAGGCATACAAAGGATGCGAGTATGGCAAAATTGTTCGCTGGTGACACTGCGATGTGGGTGTCTGAAAGAGCGGTCCAAGTCCTTGGGGGATATGGTTACACGACTGATTTCCCGGTTGAGAGGTTCTTCAGAGATGCCAAAATCACTCAGATATACGAAGGAACGCAAGAAGTCCAGAGGATTGTTATCAATAGGTCCATTTCCCCGGAGTAGTGTTTATCGAGTGTTTCCAATAGAGAAAGTAAGAAGTTGCTTTCCATCATTGGAAAGAACTGTTGGAGAAAGGGAGGCGGTTTTCTTTGATGGCCCAGGAGGTAGTCAAGTTCCATCTTCGGTTACCGAAGCAATGAGTGATTATCTTTTGAGAAACAATGCGAATACTGGAATGAGTTTTGCGACATCATTGGAGACTGATGAAATAATTTCAGAGGCATTACAGGCATGTGCAGATTTCATTGGTTGTGATGACCCGTCAGAGATTGTCTTCGGACAAAATATGACAAGTCTGAACTTCCAACTAGCTGGTGCCCTTAGTAGGACTTGGGGCCCTGGGGACGAGGTCGTAGTGACTAGGCTAGACCATGATGGGAACGTAGGGCCATGGACCCTAGCGGCTGAGTGGTCAGGAGCCAAACTGAGAAAGATCGGGGTCAGAGAAGAAGACTGTACTTTGGACATGGAATCAGTTTATGAAGCGATAACAGAAAAAACAGTTTTGGTCGCAGTGGGTGCTGCTTCCAATCTTTCGGGAACAATCAACAATGTGAGAAAAATCATAGAAATTGCACATGGAGTTGGTGCTGAGGTAGTCATTGATGCAGTCCATTTCGCACCTCACTCACTAATCGACGTCTCTGATTTGGGGTGTGATTTCCTACTTTGCTCACCATACAAGTTCTTCGGACCCCACCAGGGAATACTGTGGGGGAGGAAAAGTCGTTTGGAGGAGCTCCCTGTGGCAAAATTGAGAGTTGCTACTGAGGAGCTACCATTCAGGTGGATGACTGGAACTCAGAGTCATGAAGGGATGGCAGGAACCAAGGCGGCAATAGAACACATCGCATGGATAGGACGGGAAACGAGTGGTAAAAACGATCTAAGTAGGAGGGATGCGCTAATCGAGGCTTATGCAGCTATTGAAGAGTACGAGCAGGTCCTTTGCCTGCGGATGCTTGAAGGCCTAGGAAGAATTGAGGGGCTCAAGGTCTGGGGCATTACGGAACCAAGTAGGATCTCGGAAAGGGCTCCAACCGTCTCATTTACGCACTCATCGATGAGTGCAAAGGAAATAGGGGAGAGATTAGCTGAAAGGGGTATTTTCGTATGGTCTGGAAATTTCTACGCTTTGGAGCTTACAGAGGCCCTTGGTCTCGAGCCAGAAGGAGTTCTTAGAGCGGGTGTCCTCCACTACAATTCTCTAGAGGAAGTAGATTTCTTCGTTGATTCGGTTTCAGAAATACTAGAGTGACTCACTCTATCCACTGGTATCTTCTTTGGCCTTCCAAGTCCCCTTCCAACCCTACGCTGACCAAAGCGAACTCAGTGCTGGGTTTGACTACAGAGCGCTTCCTCTTCCCCTTGTGTAATGCCTCATAGACTGTCTTGTTGATGGCGTGCCTCGTAGATAGGCGCTCAAAGAGGTGGAATCGAGAGGCTATCTCTCTCCATCCGGGTTGAACGATGCCCTCGAAAACCTTGGCCTTTGCACCTGAGCCATATCCACACAGTCCGATTCTATTGGATTCCATTTCTACATTCTCCAAGTAGTCCGATTCCATTGCCGACATCAACGCCAAGAAGATAGAACCGGTGTACTGGTTGCCGATTAGGCTCGAGGCTCGTTGGGTCTTCTCAATCCTTTCATCTACGAATACGCGGAACTCGTCAGTCTTAGAAATTAGCCTACGATATGTGTCGTTGGCTTTCTCAAATTCCTCTATCCCCTCGGGAGTATCTGCATAGTCTGATTGCAAAGGCTCAGGCCCTATGTCTTCTATAATCTTCAACCACATCGGGAGTTCCCGCCGATCATGCCTGAATACATCAGGGAACATCCTCTTTCCCTGGAAAGCGTATGGCAGGTGGACTATTATCCGGCTCCATTGGTTTGTCAGAATTTCATCGGAGTCTGGTTCGTATCTGCCCTCTTCTATTGCCTTTCGTCGGAAATCGATGAAGGCCTGCTTAACCGACTCGGAGTAGCATCTATTTGAGAACTGCCCGTCGAAAACTGGAGTATCCTTGTGTATCATAATTTTCTCGTTCTCAAATAACACATCGTTCTTCTTCTTGGAGCGAGGAAGGAGCTTGAGTATCTTCTCTGCCAGGTTTGAGGTAATGCTGGCTCCTGATTCCTCTGCCAGTTCCAGTACATTCTCAACCACTGTTCTTGTTTCGACCTCCCTCCTGGGCTTGAAGAAATCGTGAACTGGCATTGTTGAGACACCCCAGATATCTGGAATTGCCAATAATCTGGGATTGTGGCGAATTAGTATCGCCCCCCCTCCTGCCCCTTGTGTGTACTCTCCAGAAGAGCCGAGGTCATATTTTGCGTTATCAGCGAAAACGACTATTCCTATTCGGTTTCTTTCCTCTCCCCCCCTAGCAACCCAATCAAGGGTATTATGCATGGCATCCACTGCTCCGATGCAAGCGAATGTCATATCGACAACATCGCAATTTCTGAAGCATTTTTCACCGAACTTTGGAGAATATCTCTGTTCCAGCATATCCATGATGTAGGTCGCAGTGGGTTTTGCCCCGTCGAGGGCTGATTCGGTTCCAAGATAAATTCGTCCGATTGAAGATGGGTCGAGAGAATTTCTGTCGATCAAACGAGAAACGGCGTTTGCCCCCATGGTTGCGGTGTCTTCGTGAACATCCGGAATCGCCATTGCCTCCAGTCCTAATCCCTTGCTAAGTTTGCCATAGTCAGCCCCCCTAAAATCGGCGAAGTCCTGCATGGCAAAGTATAGCCTTGGGAAGTGCAAGGCGATGTCATCGATTCCTACTTCTGACATGTTTATTCCTCCCTATCGGAATTGGCTTACATTATCATATCTGTGGAATCACAACTCTTTAGTCACACATTAGGCTTGTAACTAGTTTCCGCCGGTGATGTTGTTGATTGATTCCAGAAGTTCTTGTTTTCCTGAGAAATGATCAGAAATGGGAGACAATACTTCCGATAGGCCCTCTGCAATCGCCATCTTAGCATCCAGTGGGTGTATTGCCCCATCTGATACTGCGTCGATAAAAGACTGTGCATCCGCCCACTCAGAGACTTCTCCATACTTGGGATCGGGGGAAACTGTGATCTTCCCTAATTTAGGAATAATCACATGTCTGGAAATTTCGAATACTGGGGAATTTGGATTTCCGACCTCGAGGAAAGCCTTGCGCATCTTCGACCTAATTGTCTCGAGGTCATCATCCAACAATATTGCATTTCCAGGGTCTGACTTGGACATTTTGTGATCGAAGGAGTCCATCCTCCCTCCGGGACCCTTTAGCCCCGATAGCATGGGAGTATGGATGCAAGTTGGCTTGATCCAGTGGTTTTTCTCGGCTACCGCCCTCATGTACATGTGTGCCTTTCTCTGATCCATTCCCCCGAATGCGATATCTACCTCCAACTCGAAGATGTCTGCAGCCTGTAGAGCGGGGTAGTAGAATGCTGCTAGATCGTGGTCCGAAGAATCCTCGTCACGCCCCATTATGCTGAATGTTCTGCGGACCCTTGAGAGGCTCATGTTTTTCGAGCACCTTAGCACTCTTTCCCAATACTTCCCCGAATCCATCACCTGGGAGGCGTGCACGAATTGTATCTGCCCTGGCCCCTTGCCTTCAGATGGATTTCCGAGAATTGCCCTAAACATCTCAGACATGTACTCAGAAGCTATCGCAATCTTCGCCATGTCCCTACCGAACTTGTCATTTACCCATGCATGCCAGTCAGCGAGCAAGATGATTACGTTTATGCCCTCGTCAATTAAATTACTAATTGTATCGGCAAGTATCATCCAACCAAGGTGGGCCTTTCCGCTCGGTTCCAGCCCCACATAAGCCACCAATCCACCATCACCAGAGTGGCTTGGACTGCCAGAAAGAACTGATTCTACATGGTTAATCCCAACGACCTCTTGACAACCGGAGAACATCCTCTCGATTCTTTCCCGGGATTCCGAGTCGATTTCCAGAGACTTTTCCTCAGTCATTTAGACACCTAGTTGAACAGTTTGTTGAGTTTTTCAGCCCTGCCCTTCGCCTTAGTATTGTCATTGGCTTGGAGGAGCTCTTCGATCTCCCTAATCAGAGACTCTGCCTGTTCCTTCTTATCCTCTGAAATACTTTCTGACATCTCCATGAAATGCTTTGCTGCTGAGATTGCCGACTTGGCTTTTGATGCCTTCTTTGCCCATTCCTTCGCCTTATCGCCACGTTGTTTGGAATTGTAACCGGTTGCCTTGTCCAAGAAGGCAGTCCACCTCTTTCTATCTTCCAAGGCTGACTTCATCGCATCTGGGTTCTCGAAGTCAGGCGGAACATTTGTGACATCGACTATCATTGCACCATTTTCATATCTGGCTTCAATGGATGTCATTACCCCATGTGAAGCCTCGAATGATTTGCCCGTAGAGCCTTCGACCTGGTCGAAGAACTCTTTTGCAAGGGCTGCCAATCCGCCACTACTCTCTACTTCCTTGATTAATCCCCTGCGAACGTCGAATCGCTCCATGACCCTCCGAATGTACAGGGTCTCTTCAATACTGCCGACCCAGAGAAGCATCTCGAACCAGTACAAGGGCTAAACGGACGGAGTGTTTCCGGCTCCCGTGGGCAAGAGAAGTTTTGGGGCTATAATGGGGATCTTTGTCCTACTTTCTTCGCCGTTGGTAGTAGCACAGTCTTCAGTCGAAATGGAACGTGTCATAGTTCTTGACGACTCAGATCTTGGCTTAGAGGGGGCTTCGGTTTCTCCGGATGGGAAGACAATTCTAGCTCATGGGGCTGAATCTGCGATATTTATTATTGAGTCCGAAGCGCCGGAGAACTATTCGAAATCTGATTTTATTGGAAGTGAGGATCTACTGGATTCGTCATTCCATCCCAGTGGCAATACTGCACTTCTAGTTGGTGAAGAGGGTCTGGTGTTGAGGTTCATTTCTTCCAATCGCAGTATTGAGAACGCAGGAGGCGCTTCGAACTTCGGAAGCACTGAGCTAAATGCAGTATCTTGGAACGGGGATGGCAGTTGGGCCTATATCGGTGGCGAAGGTGGTTGGATTTGGAGGTTCAGAGGATTGGAGGGGGGAGGAGTAGAGGCCATTCCTCTCGAAAATAGAGGAGAAAGTGACATTAACTCAATTTCTTGCCTTCGGGGTTACAACATCTGCATCGTTTCATCCAGTGTCGATGGCATAGGCGTAATTAATCAAGAGCACGAGTTATTCTGGATCGGGGGTTATGGCAATCCTTGGATTGATGTCACTTGCCCCTCAAGTACCTACATGGAATGTGTTGTCATCTCCTCCGACTTGACGATTGCTAGGATTAGGATGAACATT
>MPLU02153757.1_pt1 | contig 21754 bp, 26 predicted proteins | sample 1617381 | NCBI WGS metagenome assembly MPLU02 (sample SAMN05944801, study PRJNA350692) | marine metagenome | biome: marine; feature: ODZ; material: water; isolation source: 90 m water sample filtered on 0.2 um supor filter | place: Pacific Ocean | collected 2012-04-08 | depth 90m m
CCTGCTTGGCGGTGGGCTGAGCGTAATTGCCACACGTCAGCTATGGGCAGTGGCTGACCCTGAGAATGACTGCCTCCATGTTGGAGGCCTCTGCAACCGCAATCTGAGCGGCTTCGCCAATGAGCTACCCAACTTGCTTGCGGCCATAGCCCAGCAATAAGAATCTATATTCTGCGCATGAGTAGTTTTTAACCCTATCAGCCATTTGCGCATTAATTATAGAGGATACATTTAAGCCATTGTAGAATACAATAGCTGAACTTTTTAGATCACATAACACTCAACAGGCGAGAAAGTATGTTAATCCTAAGAGGACTAAAACGATAGGCAATTACTCAGAATTTTTTCGCCTTAGGATCAGCGGCGGGCTCAGGAAGTCGATAATCAATTGCATCCCAAACAGGTATTCCTAGATAAGCAGAGAGGTCGTGAGCATCCTCCCTGATAGCACGTAGTGATCCGTGATCTGTGACATTAAGACGAGTTCCGTCACTCATAATCAAGTTCAATTCATAACTATAATAGGAATTCTTGCCCGAAACGTATTCTCGGACAAGCTGAATTGCATGAAGACTTGAAGCATCATGACGGACCCCCGCCCTGAGGTAATAAGCAGATGACCGACAAAAAGAGATTTCCTTTCTTTTCATCCACCAGAGCATTACCGCTCCTACTGCCAAGAAAATCAAAAAAAACCATCCCGACTCATCACCCGATAATAATAATGCGACGAAAAAGCCAACGAATCCTACAATTGCAAAAACTATGCAGAACAAAAAAGCTACGAATGTAACTTTAAAGCATGCCAAGTCCTCTGTAAAAGAGGAGGTTTTGCGGAGCCGGTGCGTGCAAAAGTTGGAGCCACCACCAACTAAAGGCTTCCAATCAATAGATAGCGCTAAAGGATCATTAAAGCTAGATAAATCAAGCACCTCCCGCCTGTCCTTGAATAAACCAAAAACCGAGTCAATTAAACCCATCATCAATGACTGGCTTTAGGCATTCTTCCAAAATACAAGCAAGAAGTCCATTTTCGCAAAGTAAAGATAAATTCATTGCAGCAGATCACAGCTTTAATTGATCAAAAGTGATGCGAATTGTCTTTATCTTGTTTACCTAGATATGTATGGCCATCACAATCCAGCTCAACAGGGCTGGCGATTTCCATGGCTAACCCGCACCACCGTATGCACATTGCCGCGGGGGTTGAAATCTGCTTCCAGTTGCATCCAGGCCGGGTCACAGGCGATAACCAGATCATCCAAGATCTTATTTGCGACTTCCTCATGTGAAATAGAACGATTCCGATAACTATTCACATAGAGCTTGATCGCTTTGAGCTCAACTACCCTCGGGCCTGGCTGATAAAGAAGACGCAGCACAGCGAAATCTGGATAACCAGAGAATGGACATTGACAGGTGAACTCAGGCAGCTCGATGGAAATCTCGTAGGGCCGCTCAGGCTTGGGATTATCGAAACAAATCAACTCAGCATTGGCGATCGTCCGTTCGCCATAGAGGGGTGTGGAAGTCTGTGCCTCAGTGCTGCTCACAGGTGTAAACCGATGCCTGAAAACGACCCTAGATCTCGACTCATGATGCGGCCTTGCCGAAAACCCTCTAAAGGCTCAACAAAAACCGCAAAATCACCCGCCTAGAGGAAGCTTAAGCTTTTCTCTAGGCGGCAACGGTAAAAATGTTCACTATGAACAGCGCAATCGGCCTAGAAAGATATTCAAGGACAAAACGTTGAGCTGGGTCATCGCATCGTCTTTGATCCGTTAGCTGGAAGTAGCCCCCCGCAAGGCGAAGCAACGCTCCTTCCCACGAAGCGGCCCCTCTGCCCCATCAAGACAGAAAAACCCATCCCTTCGAGGCTTATCCAATGACCACTCAAGAGCGTACCTATCGCGGCATTGCCTACAAAGCCGCAGACCATGAGCAGCTCAGCAGCAGCAACGTAGATCATGTCTACCGCGGTCATCGCTATGAGGCCCCCCTCAAGCACGACGCTGCACCCACTGACACCAGCGTGGAACTCAACTATCGCGGCAAGGTGTACCACCAGCGCAAAAACGACGCCGCCAAATGCTGCAACAATTGATTTTGTAGCAACAGCAACAACCAAGGCCCGTCAAAAAAGCACTAATGGGTGCATCAACGGGCCTATTCCATGGACATCTGCTTGATCGGTACTGGTGACAACATCCAGATCCGCCCTGCCAGTATCCATGGAATGCTCTGGCTTCAGACCCACTTCGAAGAGGCCCACTGGGATGCGATTGCCAACAGCATGGTCAAGCTTCCGCAAACAGACGCAGAAGTGCTATCCCAGGATGCCAAGAACGCTGGTTTAACCCTCTCTCATCTCTCTGCACTATCCGTTACAGGCCGTTTCTGACAAGATTGATCTATATCTAAGCTCGCATCACCAGGACCTCATGAAAAAAGTAGAGGCTATTGTCCGTCCCTTCAAGCTTGAAGACGTCAAGCTTGCCTTAGTGAATGCCGAAATCATCGGCATGACTGTGAGCGAAGTGAGAGGCTTCGGACGACAAAAAGGCCAGGTAGAGCGCTATAGGGGCTCAGAATTCACCGTTGAATTCCTGCAGAAACTCAAGGTTGAAGTGGTCGTCGACGACGACAGGGTTGAAGCTGTAGTGAAAGCCATTGCCGAGGCGGCCAAAACAGGCGAAATAGGTGACGGCAAGATTTTTATCTCACCCGTCGACTCCGTTGTACGTATCCGTACAGGTGATCGGGACAGCAAGGCCCTCTAGGCCAAAGTCTGAGCCACAAGCACCTCAAGAACTGGTAATTCTGCTGACGTCTCGTTCCCTAGCCAGAGCAGATATTCATGATTCCCTGCCGGACCAGTAAGCGGAGAGGCGACAAGCCCCTTTGGCTTCCAGCCCAGAAGCCTTGATGCCTCAATCACACTGTTCAAAGCATCAACGTGGGCTAAAGCATCCCTGACAACACCACCTTTACCCACTCGCTCACGCCCTACCTCAAACTGAGGTTTCACTAACAAAACCGCCTCTGAGTCTTCAGGCTTAAGTAGAGCTTTTATGGCAGGCAACACAAGGCGCAAGGAGATAAAGGAAACATCAGCCACCGCCAAGCTCGGCCAGGGATCCTCAGGGCCATAGAGCTGATCAGGCTGCAGAATGCGCAAGTTGGTGCGCTCTCGCAACACAACACGAGGATCATTGCGCAAATTCCAGGCTGTCTGGCCATAACCCACATCGATGCCATAAACACGTGCAGCACCGTGTTGCAGCAAACAATCGGTAAAACCTCCTGTAGAGATGCCGCCATCCAGGCACACTCTTTCATCCACCTTGATAGGGAACGCCCCAAAAGCTGCCAACAATTTCTCGCCGCCACGGGAAACGAATCTCGGCGGCTGCTCAACATGGAGCTCAAGCTCCTCCGGCACCTCATGGCCAGGCTTGTCGAGCAATTGGCCACGGCTATCTCGCACCTTGCCAGCACGAATTAACTGCTGAGCCTGATGGCGCGAAGCGGCCAGGCCCTTCATCAGCAGATGCAGATCAAGACGCTGTTTACGGGGCATTCCTTCATAAAAGCAGAGCTGAAAACGGAACAAAATCTTTCAACTAGCGCCAAAAGCCAAAGCTTCCGAGAAGATCACTCAACTCGCCCGCAAGGTCGTGTCTCAGCAAAAACCTCCACAACCAGGTTCTAGCAATCGGCACCCAAGCCGCAGGCATCTGCATGTTGTTCCCCAGGCAGAGCTCGCCACAGTGCTTGAGCTGATCCCGCCGGGCAGCTTTGTGACCCTTGAAAATCAACCCAACGACTTGCCACCATTCCAATTGATCCAATGCAAAGGTGGTCGCTGCTGGGTACGGCAACAAGCCTGGGGACAGCATGTTCATTGGGAGGTGGAACACTGCCGTCTCAAGTCGGCCTGATCCAAGGAACTAAATTCAAGCAATCCACCGCCAATCTGCGAGCCCTTGATCGAGCGCTACACACTGCCCGAAATGGGCGAGATCTGGACCGACCGGGCCAAATATCAAAGCTGGTTAGATGTAGAGGTGGCTGCTTGTGAAGCCAACTGCCAGCTGGGAAAAATCCCAGTATCTGAAATGCAGCAGATCCGTGAGCGTGCTGCATTCGAACCGGAGCGAATCTTGGAGATCGAGGCTGAAGTACGCCACGACGTAATCGCCTTCCTAACCAACGTGAATGAACACGTAGGAGAGGCAGGCCGCTACATCCATGTGGGCATGACCAGCAGCGACGTACTAGATACCGGCCTAGCCCTGCAACTAAAAAGCTCGGTGGCCCTGATGCGGCAAGAACTCAGCGCACTCCAAGAGGCGATCCGCTGCCTGGCAAAAAAACACAAAAACACGGTAATGATTGGCCGCTCCCATGCCATCCATGGCGAACCAATCACTTTTGGCTTCAAGCTGGCCGGTTGGCTGGCAGAAACAGTCCGCAATGGCGAGCGACTCGAGCGACTCGAGCGAGATGTGGCTATAGGTCAGATCAGCGGCGCCATGGGCACCTATGCAAATACAGATCCAGAGATTGAGCGACTCACCTGCGAAAGTCTTGGCCTAACACCCGACACCGCCAGCACCCAAGTAATCTCTCGCGATCGCCATGCCGATTATGTGCAGACCCTTGCACTAGTAGGAGCTTCTCTAGATCGTTTTGCCACGGAGATCCGCAACCTACAGCGAACAGATGTGCTCGAGGTAGAAGAAAGCTTCGCCAAAGGCCAAAAGGGAAGTTCGGCAATGCCCCACAAACGCAACCCGATTCGAGCTGAACGAATCAGCGGTCTGGCACGGGTGCTGCGTAGCTATGTAGTCGCTGCACTCGAGAACGTAACCCTCTGGCACGAGCGTGATATCAGCCATAGCTCCACTGAGCGAATGATGCTGCCGGATTGCTCTGTCACACTCCACTTCATGTTGCGGGAGATGACCGAGGTAATTAAAGGCCTTGGCATCTACCCAGAAAACATGCTGCGCAACATGAATGTCTATGGCGGTGTGGTCTTCAGCCAGCGCGTGCTCCTGACTCTTGTGGAGAACGGCATGAGCAGAGAAGACGCCTACAAAGTTGTACAGCGCAACGCCCATTCTGCGTGGAATAGCGAAGGCGGTAACTTCCGGGCCAATCTTGAGGCCGATCCTGAAGTGACCAACCGCCTTGACCCCTCAGTACTAGCTGAATGCTTCAGCACCGAACTGCATCAGGCCAACCTGCACGTGATTTGGCAACGACTAGGCCTGTGAATTCATCCCAATTCCCATGAAAACGAGAGGATCAACGTGAGCTGCTTCTACTCCTTGCCAGGGACGTAATGGCTGAACTAGTGCGTATCGAACACGACAGCATGGGAACCGTTGAGGTGCCGGCCGAAGTCCTATGGGGCGCCCAAACCCAACGATCACTGCTGAACTTTGCCATCAGCGGTGATCGCATGCCAGCCGAACTCATCCATGCCTTGGCATTGATTAAACAGGCTGCTGCCAGCGTGAACTGTCGCCTAGGCGTGCTCGATGTCATACAGCGCGATCTCATCATCAACGCAGCCTCTGCTGTTGCCGCTGGCCTTCACGACAACCAGTTTCCACTGAAGGTTTGGCAGACCGGTAGCGGCACCCACACGAACATGAACGTCAACGAGGTGATTAGCAACCTGGCCTCTCAAGCGAGCGGCGAGCCCCTAGGTAGCCATAGGCCGGTGCATCCAAATGATCACGTCAATCGATCGCAATCCACCAATGACGCCTTCCCTACTGCTATTCACATCGCCGCTGCAGAGGGGATCAGCAAACGTTTGCTGCCTCAACTAGAGCAACTAATCGAAGCTTTTACCAGCAAAAGCCATGCCTGGAGAAAAATCATCAAGATCGGCCGAACTCATCTGCAAGACGCCGTGCCTCTCACCCTCGGCCAGGAGGCCTCTGCCTGGCGCGATCAAATTGCCACTGCCCGTGACCGTATCCAGGCAAGCCTTGTAGAGCTCTACCCCCTGCCGATTGGAGGCACCGCCGTGGGTACTGGCCTCAATGCCCCAGCTCGCTTTGCTGAAGAAACAGCTGCGGAGCTTGCCCGGCTCACTGGGCTACCACTGAATTCAGCTGCGAACAAGTTCGCCGTGATGGCAAGCCATGACGGCTTGGTGAATGCAATGGCGCAACTGCGCATGTTGGCGGTTGCCCTGTTCAAGATCTCCAATGATCTACGCCTACTGGCCTGTGGCCCAAGGGCCGGCCTTGCCGAACTGCATCTACCTGAAAATGAACCCGGCAGCTCGATCATGCCTGGCAAAGTAAATCCCTCTCAATGTGAGGCCATGGCCATGGTCTGCACACAGGTGATCGGGCTGGATTCAGCCGTAGCCATGGCAGGTGGTAGCGGTCATCTGCAGATGAACGTCTACAAACCCCTGATTGGCTTCAACCTGCTGCACAGCATTGAATTGCTACATGACGCCTGCCGTAGTTACCGAGTTGCCATGGTGCAAGGCATCGAACCAAACCAAACCAAAATCCAACGAGATCTTGAGCGATCGCTGATGCTGGTAACGGTGTTAACCCCAGAAATTGGTTACGACAAGGCCAGCGAGATTGCCCACCTAGCGCATTCACAGGAGTTAAGCCTGCGTGAAGCCGCCCTAGAACTCGGCTATGTAAGTGCAGCGGAGTTCGATCGCATTGTCGACCCGGCATCGATGGCTGATCCTCATGACTGAAGGAATTGATGCTGGTTACAACGCAATTAAAAGTTGTTTGTCAGCAAAAGAATTCCGTGCAGCTGGTTGCATGCAATCTCTAGCCCCCTGATGAAATAGTTGGGCCCATGACGGAATACCAACTTGACGAGTCTCAACATCGCTGACTCCTTTATGCGCCAAGTGTGTTAGCTAGATGCCTTCAGCGATACCTGGCAGTAGGCCACCAGTTTGAGAACTTGGTTTTATTCAACTAAAGGAATTAAATTTCGTATTGATATTGCTCTCGAACTTGGGATTAGCTCTCAAGTTCTCCTAAGCATTTAACAAACAATTGACTGGGAGTTTCCTCAAAGTGTTGTTGTTCAATTTCCATATAGCTAGCTAGTTCGGATGGCTTCTACTGCAAACAAGCTTGGCGAACGCTTGCAACGTTGGCAGAAAGCAGGCTTGATCAACGCTGATACCGTCGATTCTATTGAGCGCTGGGAGGCTGCTCAAGTTGCAGAGAAAAGCCTCAGTAGCGGAGTTCGTCTTGGCCTTCCAGCTCGCCTTGCTGTGGCTTTTGGCTCAATTCTCTTCGCTGCCGGGATTCTTTTATTTGTTTCCGCCCATTGGGATGCACTAGCCCCTCAATGGCGCTTCAGCCTTCTTCTAGGTGTGCTTCTAGGTCTGCATGGCTTAGCCGCTTATACGAGCGATCGCTTTCAATCCATGGCGGTAGCTCTTCACGGCGCTGGGACAGTAGTGCTTGGCGGAGGCATCTTTCTAAGCGCTCAAATCTTCCATCTAGAGGCGTACTGGTCTGCAGGTCTGCTGCTTTGGGCTATCGGTGCTGCAGTGGGTTGGGCTCTGTTAAGGCAGTGGCCCCAGCTCGCCATGTTGGCAATGCTCTTACCGGTTTGGCTTTATGGAGAGTGGGCACGCCAAATGGATGCTTTAAACATTTCGACGGATTCTGAACCGGGCATCTTGATTCCCGTTGCTGGCCTATTCCTTCTTTGCTTGACCTATTTCACAGCACCCTCTGCAAGAAAGGCTTCCAGCTCAAGCATTGTCTTGATGTGGATTGGAGGCCTTTTCTTTCTTCCAGTAGCTATTGGCTGGGGGTTTGCCGCGACTGTTCTGGATTTAGATCCTGTCGGACTACCTACAACCATTACTTGGATTGGTTGGACAGTCGCGATCGTTGGTCCCCTTCTGCTGGGATGGGTTTTACGTCATCGCAATGTTTGGCCGTTGGGAATAGCTGTGGCATGGATGTTCTTGGATCTTGTGGTTCGCGATCATGGGATCACTCCTCTTAGCTACGCATGGTGGGAGGTAGGAGCCATTGCGTTGACGTTCTGGGGATATGCAGAAGCTCGAACAGAGCGAATCAACTTGGGAACAGCACTGATCGCGATCATTCTGATGGGCTTCTACTTTTCAGAAGTCATGGGACGTTTCGATCGCTCCCTCAGCTTGATTGGACTTGGCTTGTTATTTCTTGGTGGAGGTTGGGCGCTCGAACGGTTTCGCCGTCAGTTGGTGGGGCGTTCACAGCAACGCTTTGAGTCATGACCCAACGAAAATCGCTATTTCTAGGGTTGCTAGTTGGCCTTCTTCAGACAGCTCTGCTGCTAGCGGTGGGCTCTCGTTTGCTTCTAGATAGGCTCAACCATCCTCGCGCTTGGGCCCGCACGGTTCCTGTGGATCCAAATCTACCCATCCGCGGTCGTTATGTGGATCTACAAGTCGAGGTGCCTGTGATCGGTTGGTCAGCAAGGACAAGTCGACTTGCGAAAGATGAACATTTTATTCCTTTGCAACTAAATATTCGTCAGGACCGCCTTTTTGCATCACCCTCAACCAGAAAAATAGATGGCAAGCAAGAGATTTTGATCCCAACCTGGCGGATCAGCCATCTGCCTGAAGGATCCATAGCTCAACTCCCATATCGACTTGCCTTTTTTATCCCTCCTGATGTTCCGGATCCTTCGCTGCGCCCTGCTGGCGAAAAGCTTTGGGTAGAAGTCACCCTGCCAAATCAGGGACCCGTGCGACCCATTCAGTTAGGAGTAGAGCGAGATGGCCAAATCGAACCGCTTTCTCTTCGCTAATGCTGTTTTATCCATATAAGTTTGGCTAAAGCATGGCGTTATTTTTCTAGTTTTTATGCACAATTGGCTGGGCGCACAAATGCCCTGGACAAATTCACTGAGCTACATCGGCTGACGACATTCCTGCTCAACAAATTGATTTATCAGAGAGGCAAAATTCAGCTGCTCAAGCTGCTCGTTCCGTAGCCGGATTAAGGCCTCCCACCTCAACTGCAGCCGCTTTCAATAGATCCTCTGCCTCGCAAACTGGGAAGCGATTGATCGCTTTCAACGCCAAGCGTGCATTACTACGTAATTGCTCACTGATCGCCTCGCAGTAAGGCACCTGTCCAAGCAGATCCACAGTGCGGCGGAGGATCCGCACGACGTCTCCCTCATCTAATGACGTATTTGCAATTAGATCACTCCAAGCCGCGCCCCGCGCCCAGGCATCTACCAGGCCCATCAGCTCTGGTTCCCACCATGCAGGGATAACAACTTGGCTGCGCTCCTGAGCACGCAACAACTCTCGACGTATGCCAGCTAGGTCATGCAGAGCCTCCTCCGCCTTAGCCGTAGAAGGAAAGCCACTCCAAAGATCAGGGCGATTCACCTCCGTGCTAATCGCCTCAAACACTGCCGCCAGATCTGACGGGCACAGTTCATCCAAATGGCCACTAATCAATGCCAGACCCAGCCAGAGTTCGTTATCGCCCCGCAAGGCCGCCACAGTGCGACCGATCTCCGTGGGCTCTAGATCATCAAGACAACCGAAATGCTGGAGTATCTCGATCAGGCTCAGGAAGGTCTCCCAGTGACGGTTAGCCCGCTGATGAAGCAACTGCTGACGTTCACGGATCTCTAGCTCGAGTTCCTCCATGCGACGGCGGTGTTTCTTGAGCTGTTTGCGATCTCCCCAACGGTGAGCCGGTTGCTGCTCCAACTCTTCTTCAAGACCACGAATCAGCTGTGTCTGGGTTAGCACCTCACCCGCCAGATCGTACTGGGGGGTAGTCATGTCGTGGCGCTTAGCCATATGGGCTATCGCCAACGCCAAGCCTCCACTCTGCTGATCGCCATGGCGAAGTTCACCGGCACGCAGGAGATTCGGCTCAACCAAGCCACTCACTTGTAAGCAACTCAATTCCGCATGCAGACTTACCACCGCCTGACAGGGGAGCAGTAACCAAACATTCTCGTCGGTTAGGCAAAGCAGAAGTGGAAACTGACCTGGACCCTCAAGCTCGTCGACGATCACCGCCGGGGTGACACGTCCACGCAACTGGGGTGCCTTTAGGCTTACCAGCGTGCCCACACTGGCAAATTGCAAGGCAAGGGTGAGCTCATTGGCAAGCGTCTCCTCCGCCTGTTGCTGCAGTATCCGCAGCAAACGCCTCTCCTCTCGCAAACGACTACGTCGCTTCTCATAGTCTTCAAAGTCTTCCCAGGGGACATCACCAGCCACCCCCTTCAACTGCCCTAGCTGGAGCCGTAATTGCTCAAGCAACTCCTCATCATCAACCAAATCCAGACTGGCTAAATAGCGTCCAAAGCTGCGTTCTACAAGTTCCCTTGCCTTCTTGAGGTCATGGCGTTGCAACAAGTTCAACACCATGCCGTAGCCAGGAGTGAACTGACTCACAAGCGGATCAGCTGGGCTAGTAGCCAGCTGACCTGCCTCGCGCACACCCTCGAAACGGCTCTGCACTGTGACTACATAGCCCTCAGAATCCAACCCACGCCGGCCTGCTCGTCCAGCCATCTGCAGAAATTCACTGCCCATCAATGGTCGGTGGCCACGCTCAGTGCGCTTGGATAACGCTGAAATCACCGTGCTACGGGCAGGCATGTTGATCCCTGCCGCCAAGGTTTCGGTGGCAAATACCGCCTTGACAAGCCCCTGCTGAAATAACTCCTCGATCAATTCCTTCCAAGCAGGCAGCACCCCGGCGTGGTGCGCTGCGATACCCCGCAACAGGGCATCAGCATGTATGCCATCACGTACCGCCTCCGGGTTGGCCTGGCTATAGGCCCGCAAACGCTCGCGAATCTGATCTTGCTGCGTCGGCGAGACCAAACACTGGGAACCAAGATCCCTAACGGCCCTGTCACAACCACGGCGGCTAAAGATGAAATAAATCGCCGGCAACATCTCGCGCTCGGCCATTTGCGCAATCACAAAGCTGATCGGCGGTGGTTCTGGCTGAGGAGGCTTAGGCGAACGCCCCTTGCGCTTATAGCCCTTAGGAGCACGCCAAACCTTGCTGTTGGGATGCAGCCCTGTACGCGCATCGTTGAGCAGGGGATGCAACCCCTTGGCACTGCAAAAGCTGAAATGCAGTGGCACCGGCCGAAAGTCACTAAGCACAAGCTGTGTAGGGCCATGCACCCGCTCAATCCAGTCGGTGAGCTGCCCCGCATTAGCCACCGTCGCAGAAAGTGCCACCAACTGCACAGACGCTGGGCAATGAATGATTGACTCCTCCCACACCGTGCCGCGCTGAGAGTCATTCATGTAATGGCACTCGTCGAGCACCACCGCTTCCACATCAGCCAACGGATCATCATCTTGATCGGCTTGCGCGTAAAGCATGTTGCGGAAGATCTCCGTAGTCATCACTACGATCGAGGCCTCACGATTAACGCTTAAATCACCGGTCATCAGCCCCACGTTCTGCGAGCCAAACTGCTCGCGGAAATCTCTCAGCTTCTGATTTGATAAAGCCTTCAAAGGCGTGGTGTAAAAGACCTTCTGCCCATGTGCAATCGCCCGATGAATGGCATATTCGCCCACCAATGTCTTGCCGGATCCCGTAGGAGCACTCACAACCACAGAATGGCCATGGTTAAGTGCCTGAATAGCCTCAAGCTGAAATTCATCCAGCGGGAAAGGAAAGATCGCTAATGGATCCAGCTCAAGCTTGGCTACGTCGGAAACAGTCGTGACGTGCGCCACTGAATTCATCTCCTCAATCCTAAAGAGCCTTTCAATCCACTTCTTACTCCGCTGGCGCCGATGCGATACCAACGCAGCAAGACCAAGTCAAAGCAATCATCCTGAACTGCGTCTGGCTTCAAACTGAACCGATGCAGAGCCAGCCCCCTGCCCGCCGTCGCCAACTACGCACCTGGTATCCAGGTCCGGGGCCGGCTGAGTTAAAAGCAGTTACTGCACAAGGCAAATCAGAACCCCTTCTAGACCTAGCCAGCAACGATTATCTCGGCCTATGTCGGCATCCTGAATTAATAAAAGCCGCACAGGCGGCCTTGTATTCAGAAGGTGTTGGAGCAGGTGGATCCCGTCTAATAACAGGCAGCCGGCCTGTACACAAAGCGCTGGAAGAGGCTCTTGCTAAATGGCTAGGCCGCGAGCGGGTATTGCTTTTCCCAAGTGGATTCCAAGCGAACCTGGCCGCCGTCATTGCTCTAGCTAAGCGCAATAGCCCGGTAATAGCCGATCGCCTGGTTCACCATTCTCTATTGGTAGGTGTCAAGGCTAGTGGCGCCAGGCTGCAGCGCTACGCCCACAATGATCTAGCTGATCTAAAGCGACAGCTAGAACGCTGCCGGCATCATCAACCAGATCAGCCACCGCTTGTGCTTACCGAAAGCCTATTCAGCATGGAGGGCACCAGCCCACCGCTAAAGGCAATGGCTGAGCTCTGTGAGCTGCATGGTGCCAGGCTGCTAGTAGATGAAGCCCATGCCCTAGGCGTAATTGGTCCTGAAGGGAGAGGCCTTTGCTATGGGCTCTCTGCACCAGTGACGATGATCAGCGGCACCTTCGGCAAAGCATTCGGTAGCGGTGGGGCCTTCCTGGCTGGCGATTACGCCATCGGCGAGCACCTCCTGCAAAACAGTGGCGCCTTTCGTTACACCACAGCACTGGCTCCGCCCCTGGCAGCGGCAGCACTAAGCGCCCTAAACCTAATTGAGTCCCATCCGCACTGGGGCGAGCAACTACAACATCGGGCTGAGCGATGGCGCTCTCAATTAGCAGCCAAAGGATGGGCTCGCCCTCCTGGGCATGGGCCAATCCTCTCGTTGATAGTCGGTTCCGACCAACAAGCTCTTGATCGCCAAAGTCAACTCGAAAAAGTAGGACTACTAAGCGTTGCAATCCGTCCCCCTACGGTTCCGGAAGGAACAGCACGGCTTCGACTTGTACTGCGCAGAGATCTACCCAATGAGACATTGGAACGACTGTTAAGCGCCCTGGAAGCTCAATGAAGCAAGTAATCGCCATGCACGGCTGGTGTGGCGATAGCAACACCTGGCAGCTCTGGGCCCACCACTTTCAAGCACAGAACTGGTTGTGGCAAAGCAACGAACAGGGCTACGGAGCACTGCCTCCGCTACGAGCCGAATGGCACAAAGAACCTGAACCACAACCAGAGCAGCGGCGGGTGGTAATTGGCCATTCTTTAGGTCCACACCTGCTGGCCAGCGAGGTGCTTGCACAGGCCACCGATCTGGTTCTACTGGCAAGCTTTGGGTGTTTCTTACCCAGAGGGCCAGCAAACCGTGCACTACGCACAGGCCTACGAGGTATGCAAGAGCGTCTCGGCTCAAAAGATGAAAGCACCATGCTCCATGCTTTCCTCGCTCGGGCCGCCCAACCAAGTCCCGCCAGCGCCATGGCCGCCGGACCAATCCATCAAGGCCTCTGCGTAAACGGCCGTAAGCAAGTGCAAGCTGATCTCGAATTACTAATCAAAACCGATGGTTTACCGGCAGGGCTTCCAACCAAGGCAAGGGTGCTGGTAGTGGAAGCTGAGCAAGACGCGATCGTGGTTCCCGCCGCCCGAACCTGCTTAATTGAAGACCTGCTCAAACACCTGAACAATCCCCCATGCCATTGGAAACTGCCCAAGGCAGGGCATGCATTACTGGTGCCAGGGCTAATCGAGCGCGTTCATGATTGGTTGGAGTCAGCCCCATGAGCAGTGGCTGGTCAAGCCTGGTGCTGAAAAACTTTGACGAGGCTGCAAGCACTTACAACGGCCAAGCACGATTACAGCGTGCCGTGGCCTGGCGACTCGCCAAGCACTGCGCCAAACAGCAGATTCCAGAAGGTCTCTGGGTGGACCTCGGATCTGGTACTGGCCTGATGGCCAATGCTCTAGAGGCCTGCATCCCTCAGCGAACAGTGTTCAGGGTGGATGGCTGCAGCGAGATGCTGAAGCTCCATCATCGCCACAGGCCTTCACAGCTATGGGATCTCAATCTTGGTCTTCCGCCTTTACCAGGACTCCCCACCTTGCTGGTCTCAAGTTTTGCACTGCACTGGCTTAGCAATCCTCAAGACCAACTCAAGGAATGGTTGGCAGCTCTAACGCCTGGAGGCTGGCTGGCATTGGCTTTACCAGTACATGGAAGTTTCCCCCAGTGGCACCATGCTGCTGCGGCCGCAGGTGTGGCATGCAGTGCCATGCCATTACCCTCCCAATCGTCATTACTGGATGCACTGCCACGCCATTGCATCCGCTATCAACAGCTACACCACTTCACCCAACAAAGCGCTGAAGTGTTTTCGCTGTTAAGACCAATGCGCCAAATGGGCGCCCAATCAAGCCCTTACCCCGCGCTGGGGGTTGCCAGCTGGCGTCGTTTAGCACAAGCCTGGCCTAGTCACCAGAAGGATGGTGTCGCAGAGCTCACCTGGCTAATCCAGCTACTACTAATCCAGCGATGACGCCTGCAATACCCCGCCTAATCGTCTGCGGTACTGACACCAACGTAGGCAAAACTGTAGTCAGCGCTTTACTAGTGCAAGGCCTAGGCGCCACTTACTGGAAACCAGTGCAGAGCGGCCTAGAGGGAGGTGGTGACCGTGAGCGGCTTTGTCGACTCCTAAACCTTCCCGACGAACGTTGGCTGCCAGAGGCCTATAGGTTCCAGGCACCTGTATCACCCCACTGGGCCGCAGAGCAGGAAAACTGCTGCATCCACCCCAACCAACTTGTGTTGCCCGCTATACCAGGCCCTCTGGTAGTAGAAGCTGCAGGCGGGCTCATGGTTCCACTCAACCGCCAATGGCTACAAATCGATCAACTACAGCACTGGCGACTACCGCTGATCCTTGTTGCACGTAGTGGACTGGGTACGATCAACCACACCCTGCTCAGTCTTGAAGCCCTGCGCTTGCGCAAGCTGCCGATATTAGGCTTGGTGCTCAACGGTCCATCCCATCCCGATAATCCAAAAACCCTGGAACAATTTGGTGGGGTTCCAGTGATCGCCGAGTTGCCTCCCATGCCCAATCTCACGGCAGCAGCACTCGCAGAGCAATGGCATCTACAAGATTTGAGTATTACCTTCAAACGACTACTTAAACCCTGGAGTGAACCCCAATGAGCAAGCGTCAATCATGGGCCACCGTTGCAGTTGCCCTTCTATGCGGAGGGATCCTTGTGCTGTTCACCGACGTTGAGGTCGACATGGTGCGCTGGTTCAACTGCGGCCCCCTAGCCACTGAGGCTGAACAGCGAAGTGAAGTCTGCCGTTAAATCAATCCCCTCGCCTGACTTCAAGAAATCTGAGCAATCCAGAGAGTGGGATTACTTAGCTGCATAAATAACCAATGAACTCACAACCTCTCCCAGGTCAAAAACCGCTTAAAAGGCATATGAAGAAACAACGATCTAGCCGCGCACTTTGGCCACAGAGGTAAACAACACCTCAAACCAAGACCTTGTGATCGATTCAGACGCATCGTCAAGATCCAATATGACAAGACAAGTCAACCGGGCCATGGATTGCTTCGAGCCAGTATCTGCCTATGGCTCCAGCAGTTGGCATCCCCATCTCTGGCCTCCATTCACCCAAATCGCTTCAGCAACACCACCGCAACGTGTAATAGCTGGTGAGGGAGCGCTGTTGATGTTGGATGGTGCACCTCCCCTCATTGATGCAATCAGTAGCTGGTGGGTCACCCTTCACGGCCACGCCAATCCAAGCATCGCCGCGGCCATCGCAAGCCAGGCCCAACAGCTCGAGCAGGTGATCTTTGCTGACTTCATTCACCCCCAAGCTGAGCAACTGGCGACGCGCCTCAGCTCCCTTACCGGACTCGAACGCCTGTTCTTCTCCGACAACGGCTCCACTGCAGTAGAGGTAGCACTGAAGATCGCCTGTCAGTGGTGGCACAACCGCGGCGAACCAAGGCAACAACTAATCGCCTTCAACGGTGCCTACCACGGCGATACTTTCGGAGCGATGGCAGTAGGGGAGCGCAACCTATTCAATGCCCCATTTGAGCAGATGCTTTTTCCAGTGGCCCGAGTGCCGTGGCCCGCAACCTGGTGGGGAGATCAAGCGGTTGAATCACGTGAACAGAGTGCTCTCGCTGAACTGGAACGGAGCCTTAAAACCCCAACAGCGGCTGTAATCCTCGAGCCGATGATCCAAGGAGCAGGCGGCATGGCAATGGTGCGAGCAGAATTCCTACAAGAAGTCGAGCAGCGTGTGCGTGATGCGGGAGCCCTGCTCATTACTGATGAGGTGCTCACAGGCTTCGGACGCTGCGGAGCACAATTTGCCTTTAAGCGAGCTGGGCTTACGCCCGATCTAATCGCCCTTTCCAAAGGACTCACCGGCGGCTTCCTGCCGATGGGCGTAACCATGGCCCGCGAAGAGATTTTTGATGACTTCGTAGGAGATGATCCATGTCTCACCCTCTGGCACGGACATAGCTTCACGGCCAATCCCCTGGGCTGTGCCGCCGCCAACGCCAGCCTAGACCTACTAGAGGCAAACCCAGAAAACTACGAAGGCTTTGAAGCCAGGCATCAGCCTCATCTCGAAACCTTAGCTGCACACCCAAAAGTGCAGCGACCACGACTTATCGGTACCATCGCCGCGTTCAACCTAGCCGTAGACGATAACCATGGCTACCTAGATCCAGCCGGACGCATCATCAAGGAACAGGCCATAGCTAATGGCGTCTTCCTGCGCCCTCTAGGTGAAGTCGTTTATCTACTACCGCCGCTCTGCGTCAACGATGCTCAATTGGAGCAATGTTATGCAGCCATCCATGCAGGATTAGAGGCCCTCTAAAGGCATCCGTTAATCAAAGGCAGCATCGGAGCCATCAAGGCCCCGCCGAAAGGGCAGCTTCTACATCGCAGCGCGGCAAACCATAAGGAAGACAGCACTGACTGCGCTGGCCATCCTGCTCCCAAACGACCCTTAACTCCTCTTGCTCCAGGAGTATCTCAGCTGACCATTGCGGTAGAAGCCAAATCCAGCGACAGGGGTCGCTACTGCTGCGCTTAGCGCCTAGCTGCCGCAGCCAATTCTCCAGGGAAGCGAGGGAATGGCGATTCAAGGGCGTCTGCTTGGGAGGCAACAACGACATCGATGACAAGTGGTGTTGAAATGCTGCCAAGAGTCTGCTCAACACTGAGCCAACTTGGCCGAACCTGTAGCTCCTGCCCCTGTAGCAAAGCCATGCCGAACCCCAACAGCAGACTGAGTAACAGAGTCAGACTCAGCAGCAGCAGGGAAAAGCACTCGCCACCAGAGAGATCACGGCGCGCGCCCATCCCCTTTGCAGTACTAGATGAATGTGAAGCTAGATGCTGAGAACTTCGATCGAGGCTCGTCGCCTCCAACAGCACCGCTGCCCTCAAGCTTGCGTCATACAACCGACGCTGCTCCGGGTCGGAAAGCAGCTCATAGGCCTCGCATAAAAGCTGAAACTGCCTAGCTGCCTGCTCGACAGGAAGCGCCGCAGTATCTGGATGGAGAGCCTTACTGCGTTGGCGAAAGGCACTATGAATGGTTTCAATATCTGCAAAACGACCAACTCCCAGACGGTCGTAATAGCTGCCGGGAGAGGTCATAACCAACAGAAGGCCATGAGCTCTCCCCGTACACAGTTCCATCCTAGAGAGAATTAATTACTGGTTGCCCATGCCAAATCAGCCCTGCTTTACGAAGCCAAATGCAGAGCTCTGGCAAGCCCTTCAATGGCATCCCTCCAGTGATCAGCTGGAGCAAATGATCACCCTGCAAGTACTTTTGCGCCAGTGGAATACCAAGGTCAACCTCAGCCGCTTAGTCGAAGGGGATGACTACTGGATCACGCAGGTATTCGATAGCCTCTGGCCCCTTAAATGCGAACTAGAGAGCCCTCAGCAACCACGCCATTGCATCGACGTTGGCACCGGTGGTGGCTTCCCCGGCCTGGCGGTAGCAATTGCGCTGCCTGGGGCGCAGATCACATTAGTGGATTCAGTGGGCCGCAAAACAGCTGCTGTCACTGCGATGGCGGCAACACTGGGCTTAACTTCCCGCGTCATGGTACGTACCGAGCGTGCAGAACTCACCGGGCAGGATCCCTCTTGCCGCGGCATGTTTGATCTGGCCATGGCTCGCGCAGTGAGCACAGCACCGGTGATCGCCGAATACCTTGTGCCACTACTAAAGCCAGACGGTGAAGCCCTGCTATTTAGAGGCCAGTGGAACACCAACGACAAACAAGATCTCGCTAAGGCCCTCAAATTGCTAAAAGCCGATCTAATCAAGGTTGAGCGTCGCGAGCTCCCTAGTAATCGTGGTATTCGACATCAACTGCGCCTACGGGCAACACTCCCATGCCCAGCAACCTATCCCCGTCGAGTTGGCGTACCTACGAAGAACCCGCTCGGGTCTTAGGCACTAGTCAGTCGCTTTCCAGGCAAACCTTGGAGACGTTTGCGCAGGTCCCTTATCAAACTTGGGATCTGATCACACCAAGGGCTCTGCACCAGAGCCTCTCGCAGGGCTGCTTCACTCACCTCCCCATCTAAAGCATCGGCATTGGCGCCCGGAAACCAATGACTTCCATTGCCTAGTAGAGCGTAACGAGCTTTGGCATAACCCTCCATTCCCCAGGCCTCTATCAAGTTATGAAGCCAAAGCAAAATCGGAATATTGATCTGGCCTGGAGTCTCTTGCCAAGGCGGCAAGCCCTGCTGCCAAGTGGTCAACCAATCTTCCCCTAAAGCCACCAGTTCTGCATCACCAAGTCGCTGCTGAACTGGTGGAAGCAACTCAGCCGCCCTCTGCAAAAGGTCTACCGCCTCAAGATGTAAATCAAGATCACTAGGCCTGGCCGCACCAACACTGATCGTGTGAACCCGTGGATCCTGCAAACAGAAAAGATCGTTAAACACAATCGGATGAAGAGGAGCACAAAGCTCTAGAAGGCGAGCTGAAGGACTATGCAGATGGCCACCCTTGTCCGTTGGGCTAATAATGAAAACACCAAGGTCATGACGCAGGGCAGCATCTAGTGCAGGGTCATTGTCCTGACGGATGAAATACCAGTGCAGATTCACATAATCAAAAGCATCGCTCTCAATCGCCTGCACGATTAGCTCTGTAGGGCCATGGCTTGAAAAGCCCACATGACCGATACGGCCATCATCCTGCCAACGACGCACCACTTCCAGGCAACCGCCTGGCCGCAAAGTCTGCTCAAGATGATCTGGCAGGTTGAGGCCATGAATAGCAAAAAGATCTAGTCGTTCACATGCCAATCGTTCAAAACTTAGGGCCAATTCCGCCTCAAAGACATTGGGATCTTCTCGAGGAGGGGCTTTGCTCTGCAGTAGCCGCAGCGGATCCGCAACAGCGCCTAACGCCCACCCCAACTGCCGCTCAGAACTGCCGTAATGACGTGCAGTTTCAACATGATGAAACCCACAGCCCACGGCTCGCTTCAAAGTTTCCTCTAATAGCTGCTGCGATTCAGCAGTAATTGCATCCGCCTGCAAATCCGTCCAGCTCTGCTGAAAACGCATACCCCCCAACGAAAGTACAGGCATAGCTAAACCAGTGCGACCAAAGCGACGGCAAGGCAAAGAGCTTTGCGCCAAAGGCGTCTCCATCAACTCTCAAGAGCCAGGATCCGCCGACGCCGAGAAGAGCTTTGCAACCCAAGGGGGAGCAATTCCAGAGCTGCTAACTGAGCACGCAGTTCATCTAGCTGCTCAAAATCGACCCATTGAATGCAATTCACAGGGCAGGTAGCAATGGCTTCCTTGATGCGTTCAGTGCTGTCCCCGTTCTGCCTGATAGCTCGCGAACGGCCCAAAGCTGGCTCAATCACAAAGGTATTTGTTGCCACATGAGCGCAATAGCGACAACCGATGCATAACGACTCATCAACCCAGACAGCCTTTTCACGCAGCTGACCACCGAGCAGAGGCTCCAATCCATTCGGGCCCTCATCTTGCTGGGCCGGAACTTGAAAGGCTGCAGATGGATCAATCAATGGTCAAGGGAACTGTCATGTGTCCCAGCGTGTTACCACCAGTTCGATAGAGCCATCTTCAGCATTGCACTGCTCTGCCACCTCAAACCCTTCCTTAGCTGTAGCCGCTAACACGGTATTCAAGGCATAGCGCTGAGTGAGCTGAGCAAGGAAACGCTCCATCGGCACAGATTGCCGCCAGAGATCGAGGTCAGTCACCAATTCATAGGCCCCGGTGGCGGAATTCAAACGGAAACCAATATCACCACCTTCGGGCATGATCACAGCTAATTCCGCTGTGACTGTTTGTCCGCGATAGCCGCGCACCAAACGCTCACCTTGTTCAGGAACAAAACCAAGATCTTTGAGAGCCTGAACAAGGGGCTCTCGCTGGCGCAGCTGTGTCTTAACGGTGCTGAAATGCGACATCAAAAAAGTTCGGCTGGAATAGTTTGAGACTGATCCTGTGGAAGAAGAAATGCCTCCGCAGTAGGCCTCCTTTGCTCAACAGCTCCGAGGGCCGCCTCAATCCGCTCAGTGAGTTGTAGACAGGTTTCTCCTACGACTCCCTCGACGCTCTCTTCAACACGTCCGTCTTGAAGAATCCGGAACCGCAGAGTGCGTTGAGGCATCCACTTCATCGCCAAGGACTCGAATGCTAGTGGCCATGGGCCAAAGCTGACTGGTAATTTCTCAGAAGGCAGTGCAAACCAACAGCCAAACGAAGCCCCACAAATCACTTCAAGCCAAGAGTCCTTCATCTATCAGGGTTCTGAGCCGCTGCATAACCTCTTGGTTATCCAACTGCTCAAGAGCGATGCGAGCCTCATCGCGCACCGAAGGCTCTCCATCGTTTAGCAAAGCATTAACAAATTCCTCCACTAATTCCTGCCTACGTGGTTCCTCCAACGTTTCGTAGAGACGTCCTAAGGCCCAGATGCAGTTGCTGCGAACAACCGGCTCAGCATCGATACGCAAACTCATCAGCAATTGACTTGCCGCGATATCAGCATTGCCAGGAGACGTACTACCGGCTTCCGCCACTGAACCAGTCGCCCAAAGTCGCACTGCTGCAACATCGTTTTGGAGGGCATGAATCAAGGGTTTTAGTACCCGAGCATCGGCGTAATTGCCCAAACTCCAGGCAGTTGCCTTGCGCACATAGGCATTACTGTCTGCCTGTAGCAACTGCAAAAGGGGCTCTAAAGCTGGCGGGGAAGGATTCCGGCCTAGGGCATAAACAGCACTCATCCTTTCGACCGGACAAGACTCCTGCAATAAGGGCAACAACAAAGCGACGGCCCTGGGATCTCTGTGTTCGCAAAACACCCTTAGCCCCTGCAGTCGCTCTTGATGGCCTTGCTTCAGCCAGTTGAGGCCTGAATCACAAACAAGCGCACTATCTGGATCATCTGGATTGAGATCATCAAGCGGATCTCCGAGCTGTTCTGCGGCCAACTCCTTTGCCAACACATCAGGATCAATAGCCAAGCTGGCTAAATCCTCTTGCCATGGCTTCCTTAAAGCATCATTCATGGACTCGATCGTAAAGGCAATAGGCCAACAGATCTCAACCGATTGGGGCAGGTGCAAGCATGTCCCCAGGCAACCAGATGCGAGCCGTAACAGCAAGCAAAGCCACCCCGAACAAGGCCAGAATCAGGGCCGGCAACACAGTGGAACGTAAAAAGTTCAAGGGTTATC
>MPLU02178420.1_pt1 | contig 21749 bp, 20 predicted proteins | sample 1617381 | NCBI WGS metagenome assembly MPLU02 (sample SAMN05944801, study PRJNA350692) | marine metagenome | biome: marine; feature: ODZ; material: water; isolation source: 90 m water sample filtered on 0.2 um supor filter | place: Pacific Ocean | collected 2012-04-08 | depth 90m m
GTGGCACCAGCACGTTTTGCTGCAGTTGTGATCGTGGTTCTTATAAAGGCTTCGTCATTGAGCTTGGCTTGATCGCAGTCGTAAAGCTCAAGAATGCAGTGCTTGCCAACCATGTCGGCGGCGCTGTGATTGATTGAGCTTGGTGGTTCTTGGTGGCTGATGCCATCCCATCCTGGGTTTGGATGCAGGCAAGACAAGTTTCGCTCGATCAAGGCAATAAAAAAATTAGCTCGCTACCTTAACCGACGCCATCAGATGATCTCAAGGATCCCGCTTCGATGATTTGTGATTGCGCTTGCCATTCACCCTGGAAGCCATCTAGATGGGTCGCGCTTACCAGGCACTGATGCTTCTTTCCTACAGCCTCAAGGAGCAGCAATTGTCTGCCCGGATCCAATTCCGCAAGCACGTCATCTAATAACAGCAGTGGCGGTTCCCCGCATAGTTCTCCCACGAGTTCCAGCTCAGCAAGCTTTAGCGCCAGCACGATTGTTCGTTGCTGACCAGCTGAGCCGAAGCGGCGCGCTTCCGAATCGTTGAGCAGTAATTTCACTTCGTCACGATGAGGCCCCACGCGGCAGCTTCCTAAACGTTCCTCCTCAGCGCGCTGGTTTAAGAGCTGTGTTTCAATCGACAATCGCCAGGGTTCTTCTGCTTCCTTGCCTTCTAGTTCGCTGCCTGGCTGGTAGGCGAGTCGCAACTTCTCATTGTTCTTACTCAGGATCTCTTGCCATCGGGTTGCTAGTGGTTGAAGGCGGGCAAGGGCTCGATTGCGACGTCGATGAATGCGTGTGCTTACTAAAGCCATCTGCACATCGAAGGCATCCAGCAGCGAATTGCGCTCTTCAATGGAGCCATGACGCCATTGGCGCCATAACTGGCTGCGCTGACGCAGCAGTTTGTTGTAACGACTGATCAGTTCTGCATAGATCGGCTCCAGTTGCTGTACCACTCGATCAAGCCACTGACGCCGCAGGGCAGGTTCCCCTCGAACCAGATCAAGATCAAGAGCGCTGAAGCCCACGCAACGGAGTGGACCGATTAGATCCATCTGGCGTGTAAGTAACTTGCCGTTGCGGCGGGCTTGACGGCCGCCCTGTCGTCTCAACTCCAATTCGAGCTTTTCACTGTCATCAGCGGTGGCGCGCAGCAGCGCGCGGGGTTCCCCCCAGTGGATCAGGTCTTGATCACTGCTTGAGCGATGCGAGCGCAGACTGCCGAGTAGCTCCACGGCTTCAAGAAGGTTTGATTTGCCGATCCCATTTGGGCCGATGACCAGTAGTCGATTGTCCGTCAATTCCAGCTCAAGTCGGCTGTAATTGCGGTAACTCTGGAGTTTGAGCTGGTGAAGCCGAATCGTTCTTGGCGCGGCTTGTGGTTAAGGTAGCTTGATGAGAGGGCTCGAGAGTTGCTCTCATGCAGCGGCATCTAGCCGATATCTGTGGGCATGTAGCTCAGTTGGATAGAGCATCAGATTCCGGTTCTGAGGGTCGGGGGTTCGAGTCCCTCCATGCTCGTATTTGCATATAGGTTCCACCGGTTAGCGGAGCCTATAAGTCATGGCTCTGATTCCATCAGGGTCAATGATGAAACCCTGTGCCTTCAATGTATTGAGCGTTGTAGCTGGAGCTAAGACTGAGATGCTGCAGCCCGGCATGGTTCGGCGCAGAGTGTCAAGAGCTTGATCTACGAGGAAGGCAAGCAACTGTTCTTGTAGTTCGCCTGGTTGTGCTACCAGATTCCAGAGGTTGGCATTTAGGCCGTGGTCGCTTGTGGCGCGGACGAAGCCAGCAAGGTTTCCACTTGCTTTTTCTAAAATGCTTAGATGCCAAACGCTGCGCTCTAAGGCCAGAGCCCATTTTTCTGGGGCATGAATAGGTTCTCGACAGCGAGAGAGCAGTTTGTTGAGAGCTGCAGCTTTGGGAAATTTTTGACTTTCCAGCATGAAGCCTGAAGGTAGGCAGGGCAGATCAGGCTGTTGACGAAAAGCAAGCAAGGTTGTTTTAGCCGGTGTTGCGCATACCGGCAGCTATGCCATTAATTGTTAGCAATGCACCGCGAAGAAGTTCACTGCGGCTGTAGGTGCGACCATCGCTTTCTGTTAGTGGAGCCTCGTTCATTGGCGGCTGTCGATTCTGATCACGTAGTCGGCGTAGTAGTGCTACTTGAAGGAAACCCAGTGGCACGATTGTGCGATTACGAAGATCTACTGATTGCTGTAAGGCGGGATCGGCGCCAAGCAACCTCGGTTGCCCGGTGATATTTAATACCAGCTTGCGAGTGAGGTGGTATTCCGCTGAAATGGTTTCGAAGATGTGATTAAAAGGATCTCGATACTCAGTGCTGCCAAGGCTGGTCATGTAGTGGTGGGCGAGCTCCAGATCTACTTTTGAAAGGGTCATTTCAACCTTGGAGATCAGCATCCGGAAGAAAGGCCATCTTTGATGCAGCCTGCGCAGAAGGTCGAGTTGATCAGCATCTGATTCAACTTCTGCGGATAACGCTGTACCTACACCAAACCAGCTCGGCAGCAGGAAGCGACTTTGCGTCCAGCCGAATACCCAGGGTATAGCTCTTAGGCTGGAGAGGTCTTTGGCGCCACTTTTGCGTCGTGCAGGACGGCTGGAGATTTGTAATTTGCTGATTTCCTCGATCGGCGTGACCTGTTGGAAGAAGGCCACCAGGTCTGGGTTGTCGTGGACTAGGGCTCGATAATGTTCACGTGAGCGGCCGGCCAGTCTGGTCATTAGTTGATTCCAGCTTGGTGTGGCATCCAGTTGATTTGTTACCAGGCTGTTTTGCAGGACTGCGGTAGTGAAAGTTTCTAGGTTGTAAAGCGCTAGCTCCGGCAGGCTGTATTTAGATGCCAGCACTTCTCCCTGTTCGGTGATCTTGATGCGGCCGCGCATGGTGCCGCTTGGTTGGGCCAGAATTGCTTGGTAGGCGGGACCACCTCCTCTGCCGACAGATCCACCCCGACCATGGAACAGGCGCAGGGCTAAACCGTGACGGCTGGCTAGGTCTTGCAAGGCAATTTGGGCTTGATGAATCTCCCAATTACTGGAGAGGAAACCGGAGTCTTTATTGCTATCTGAATAGCCGAGCATTAACTCCTGAAGAGGTTGGATTTGCTCGCCAACACGGGGGAGCAAATTGCGGTAGATAGGTGAGTTGAATACTTCCTCCATCACTGCCGGAGCTCGTTGTAGATCTTCCACGGTCTCGAACAGAGGCACAACAAGTAGGTCTGCATGTCCAGAAGTGGGATCAACGAGGCCAGCTTCTTTGGCAAGCAGTAGTACCTCCAGTAGATCGGAGGCCGTGTGACTCATTGAGATCACATAAGTGCGGCAGATTCGGCTGCCGAATTCTTCTTGCAGTCGGTGCAGCATTCGGAATACTGCCACTGTTTCAGATGTACTGGGCGACCAAACCACAGCAGAGGGGATAAGTGGTCGGCGGGTTTGAAGTTCCTCCATTAACCACTGCACCCGTTCCGCCTCGTTCATGTCGCCATAGGCCTTAGGAAGGTTCAGGTAGCGGGTTAATTCGTCGAGGGCATCGCTATGGCGATTGCTTTCCTGACGGATGTCGAGGCTGGCTAGTGAGAAAGCAAAAATGTGTACCTGCGTTAGCAGGGTGTCTAGAGGTTCACAGCTCAGATCAGTGCTTACCAGACTGTTGCGTATTAGCTCAAGGTCGCTTCTGAATTCTGCAACCGATCCGTAGTGGAGGGATTCTCCTGGGTTGATTGCGTTAATGCTGGGGGTTAGGCCTTCTGGCGGGGTCTGCCAGCCGGCTTCTGCAAGTTGTTGGTTTCGCTGTTGAGTGAGTTTTAACCGCTCTAGGGTATAGCTGAGTTTCAGGCGATAAGGCTCGAGGCGATAGCGGGCTGCTCGTTCCTCATAAACCTCGGGGAATCGAAGCCGGTCCATTTCCAGCGACTCCAACAGTGGAGTGCTGACTTGGCTCCATTGCATTGAGATGCTTAGTTGATCGCGGAGGCCTTGAACGGCAGTGACATAGCGCTCAAGCATTAATTGACGTTGATAACAGGCGGTGCGCCAGGTGATCTCTGGCGTAACGGAAGGATTGCCGTCTCGGTCTGAACCAACCCATGATCCAAAGGTGCAGAAGGCGGCTTGGGGAATATGTATATCCGGGTAGCTTGCTGCCATTGCTGTTATCAGGCGTGACCGTAGCTGGGGCATGGCATCGAAAAGCACCTGCTGGAAATAGTGGAGGGCGTAATCAACCTCATCCAGCACTGTGGGCTTGAACTGATGAAGCTCATCGGTACGCCACCACAGCCGAATCTCCTCTTCCAGTTGAAGCCTCAGGCTTTGTTTCTCCGGTGCAGATTTTGGTGAATCTGATTGCAACTGTTGCAACAGGCTTGCCACTCTGCGCTGTTTGTGGCGCACGGTATGGCGGACGATTTCGGTTGGATGCGCCGTAAAAACTAGGCGGATATCCATCTCCTGTAGAAGGTTCTCCAGCTGAGCTGGCGGCACGTTGAGATGGCGTAGACGTTCGAATAATTCTCTAAATGTGGCAGGGTCTGTCTGACTAGCAAGCGGTGGCGCAAAGGGGTCAAAGAGTTTCTCGTGATCTTTGATCTCTCGATCATTAGACATGCTGGCGAGATAACTGTCTTCCTCTATTCGTTGTTCGAGGATATTTACTAGTTGGAAATAGAGGGAGAAGGCACGAGCCGCAGCAATGGCTTCGGCTAGATCCATTTCACGGATCAAAAGCACGATCGCTGTGCTCATGCTGTTCCTATCAGCTTCTTCAATAGTTAAAGGTTCACTAAGTTGCTTCAGGCGAAGCAGTCTTTCTGTCTGCTCAGGTGGGCATTCGCTACGTAGCACCGTTTGCCAAAGGTCTTCCACCAGTTCAAGGCGCTGCTGCAGTAGGCGCCCTGCATTCTCTTCTCCCATTGTTTGATCACAATCAGGTGCTTGGGCGGGGGGCTGCTGCATCGAAGCACTGGTGGATTCATGTTTGGCCATGATCATCCCAAAATGGCCTCGGTTTTGCTTGTGGTGACCTCTTCTACGTTCATTTCGGCAATGCTGTTTTGAATAACAGCCTGCACAGTCTGGCCATTGGCATGGGCCTGTAGCCATTGCATGGCTTGATTTCCCTTCTTTAGAACTGAATGCAGCGGTGCAAGTTGTTTTACTAGATTCAGATCTCTACTTATAGGGTCTACTTCTTCGAGCAGTTGCTTAACCCAGGAGCGGCAAATGATGGGATTGCCATCGCGCCAGTGATGTAATGGAGCGTTCAGACTCATTTGCGCAGCGGCAGAATCGTTCGCATCACAAAGATCGGCCAGTTCTTTAGGGGTTAGTCGACTTGCTTGAAGAGGATCTAGTTGGTCTGGCTTGCGAAGCAGACTGAGAACGCGCAATTCGAGCAGAGTAGTTACTGCAAGGAGTAAAGAGGGGTCCGTGATCAGGTCGCAGATGCGTAACTCCAGACGGTTGAGCTCATAGGGGCGTTGAGGCCCGTTCGGTCGAACCGAAGTCCAAAGATGACGCTCGTTTCGCATGCTGCCACTGGCTAGTTGATCTTCAACCCAACCGACATAGTGAGGATGACTTAGGAACAGGGGCACATGTTCTGGAGTAAGTGGAAATTGCTGCCATCTTTGAGAGTGGCTTCCTGTTGGCAGCCCATCGAGGAAGGGGGAGCTCGCGCTCAAGGAAAGCAAGAGGGCTGCTTCACAACGAACTAAGCGCAGTGCAGTAAATAGCAGCGATAGATCTTCAATCCCCAGATTGATGTGGACACTTGTGGTTACAACCTTGGTGCCGTAGGTGGCCTCGATTAGATCGTGATAGGGGTTGAGTGGATCAGAGCGTTCAAAGCGATTACTGTCGCCCAGGCTGAGGGTGCTTCCCGGCAATAGGGTGAGTTGCCGTGGCGCTAACCATTTGCGCAGTCTTCGTCTTGGCGCTAGGAGTGCCTCCTTCAAAGGAGCGTAGTGAGATTCAGGCTTGGTGATGTATTCAAGGTTGCGTTGGTCTGGTTCGGTTACGAAATCTGGTAGATCCCTTTTTACGGCTGCCGCCACGCCTACGTGCTCACCATTGCTGCGCCCTGTGAATAACTCCACCTCAAAGCCTTTAAGCAGTAGCCGGTTACTCATGGTTTGCAGGGCTCGAGACAAGCTAGGGCTGTGAGCATCCCTCTTGCCTTGTTGAGGGTCTCTTCGTATTCGGCGGTGGGAACTGAATCGGCAACCACGCCTGCTCCTGCTTGAACCTTTACCTGCCAGCCGCCCTCAGGATGGGGCCGCACGATCATGGTGCGAATGGTGATGGCTGTATTAAGAGCACCATTTAGATCTACGGCTCCGTACACCCCCGAATAGGGACCTCGTGCGTCGGGTTCGAGTTCATTAATGAGCTGCATGGCCCTGATTTTTGGGGCGCCACTGACAGTGCCCGCTGGGAAAGAGGCCATCAATAGATCCCATACATCCTTCCCTTCAGCCAGGAGCCCTTCTACTGCGCTGACGATGTGCATCACATGGGAATATTTCTCGATCACCATGAGCTCCTTCACCTCCACACTGCCTGGCCTGCAGACGCGACCTAAGTCATTGCGGCCAAGGTCAACCAGCATTACGTGTTCTGCTCTTTCCTTTGGATCCGCCATTAAATCTGCTTCTAGCTTGTGATCTTCCAGTTCGTTCGAGCCGCGCGGGCGCGTGCCAGCGATAGGTCGAAGGCTGGCCTTGATGCCATCAACAACGGGCTCGGCTTTAACCATCACCTCTGGGCTTGAGCCGATTAGTTGCCAATCACCGAAATCAAAGAAAGCCATATATGGGGATGGATTTACCATCCGCAGGCTCCTGTAGAGCTCAAGTGGCTGTTGAGAGACTTTGGTTTCTAGTTTTTGACTGATGACCAGCTGGAACACATCACCTGCAGCAATGTGCTGCTTGGCAGTTTTAACTGCATCTTCAAAACCTATTTGGCTGTAGTTGCTGGTCGTAGCAGGTGGAGACTGCCCTTTTTGTTGCCAACGCAGTGGTGGTGTCGCTGCAAGTGGCGCTGACATGCGCTTTTCCAAGTCTTCAATGCGCCCTTTTGCTTTTAGCCATGCTTCTTCAGCAGTTTGTTCCTCGGTCAGGTCTGCGTAGGCCACGGCAGTGATCAGGCGTTTTACTTGATCAATGATCAAGATGCTGTCCATCAGCATCCAGATGCCATCGGGTGGGTCGTCGTTTTCTCTGCCGTGAACGGGCACTGTGGGTTCAACCCATTGGATCAACTCAAAGCTCCACATGCCGTAGAGCTGGCCAAGGGGGGGCAAGTCAGGAAGGGATGCGGTGCGATAAGGGGCTAGCCATTGCCTGAGTGCTTCAAAAGGATTGCCGATGGCTTCATCGGTTTGGCCTTCTCGCCACCGACGGACTAGACGATCACCTCGGCAGCTTGCTGTCCAGAGTGGATCGCATGCGACGACACTCCAACGCCCAAGGTTTTCTCCTCCTTCTACCGACTCCAGCAGTACACCAGGGGGGTTCTCAGCACCAACCTTCAACCAAGTGGTGAGAGGAGTTTCAAGATCAGCTGGCCAACTATGGGCCAAGGGGATGTAATTGGCACCGTTTGCGGCTGCCTCAAAGAATGCGGCGCGATCAGAGCTGAGCATAAGGGGATCTTCGCAGCTGATGCCGATTAGTTGAAGATCCCTAGATCACTCCGGTGAATTCAGCTCAGGTGTCGTAGGTTTTGCGACCGCTGAACTTTAATTTGGCTGGATTTGTGTTTTCCCCAATACGACGAGGGTTGTGGTTCGCCATGACCCTGCCTTCGTTCACTTTTTCGGGGAACTCACCATCTTTGGGGTGCAGGAATTCTGTGTCGCCGCCTGGGAAGACTCGATAGACCTTGTAGTTATCGATCTTGAATTTTGAACGTAGCTGAGTACCTAGGGCGAGGCACTGCTCCTTGCGAGCGAAATACATGAGGTTCTCTCCCTCATTCATTTCAGCTGCACCGCCAGTAGGCAGTTCGAATACTTGAGCTTTTGAACTGCTCCAAGTAATAGCGTGCTTCTCTTCGGTTTCAGCGGAGTTTAGAAGGCCCCCGGTGCTCCCCAGATACTTGGGGTATTGCCCTGTCAACGCCGTTGCAGTCATAGCTGTCCTCGAGAATCGGCATGCCGTTACTGGTGAAAAGTAGCACTGCGTTTTGTGCCGTATGGCACTGTTTGGCTTCAAGCTTCACACCCGTCAACATTATTAGCTTTTCTTTTGGCGTTCAATTGTTCTCTTCTGCGATGGGGAAGAAAACTGTTAGTCCTTTGTCTCGACGCTTTGTTAGCAGGCCTCCAAGGCTGGCGAGCATTCGTTGGGTGGCTGCTTGGCTGAGTTGCAGGCTGCCGGTGTTGGGATCCCAGCTGAGTACTGGTCCGAGATCGGCATTCTGATTTTTGTCGGTGGCTTTTTGCTCCTCAGTGTTGGGGATTTGACTAAGGATTTGAAGCTTGAGGCGGGAGCCTGCAGGGCGAAGCGTCATGGATAGGTTGTTGCCGGCTGGTAGGCCACGGCTAGTGCGGTCAATTAGTCCGCCTAGCATCGGTTCAAGGCGTCCAGGATCACTAAGAACCTCTGGTAAATCAGGGGTGATATCGAGTTGGAGTTTTATCCCGCGGCGTTCGAGTTGATGGCTCCAGGCTGGACAAAGCATGGTCAGCATGGCCCCGAGGTCGGTATGGGCAAGTAATGAGGCGTCCGGTGGCTGGCGTTGAAGTTCTGCGGCATAAAAAATCAGACCAAATCGATCTATCTGTTCGGTGCATTCAGCGTTGATTTGCTCTAGGCGGCTTACGACTACATCAGGTAGATCTCTTCGCCGTAGCAGGGTGTGGATCAGAGTTCGGATTGTGGCAAGGGGGGTGCGAACTTCATGGGTGAGTGCCTCTAGCAGAGTGAGTTCAGCATTACTTCCTTGATTCGTTTCTTTGCTGGATTTCGCATCAGGCGATTCTTCGGGAAGCGATTGCAGTGTGAGGCTGGGCGCCAAGCCGGCCAGCCGTTCCGCAAGGCGAGGCCAAAAGAGTTTTCCCAGTTCGGGATTGCTTTGCAAAGGGCCAAGGTTTGCGAGTGCTTGGCGAAGCTGAAGGGCATGTTCAGGATCTTCGCTGTCAAGCCTCAGATCGAGCATCTTCAGTAGGTCGCTGAGGGTCTCTGGATCACTGCGCATCAGTAGATGACGCTGGCCAGGTTTGCCTTGCAGTGCTAGGGCTAGCTGAACATCCGGGGTGATGATCAAGAGCAGGGGGTCGCGACCGTCTTCCTGGCGTAATGGCAGCCGTTGATAGCCACCAATCTCTGAATAGTTTCTTTTTCGGACCGACCTAACGCGACTTGGTAGTAAGAGGCCGCATTGAGGTGATTGGAGGCTTTCGAGCTCGTCTGGTGCCCATACCCATCCGTTTAAACGACTGAGTAATCTCGATTCGTAGAGTGCCGGTAGTGGTGCTGCAAGCCAGAGGCCCTGTGCTGGATCACTTGGCAGCAGGATGTCGTCTTGCAAGGTTTCCAGAGCAGCCCACCACATTCGTCTAATGGTGGGTTCATCTACTCGGCCAGGTGGTGCACCTTCTGCAAGACGCTTTTGGATGGTTGTCAGCGAGATGGAGTCGCTCACCATTTGTTGAGTTTTGTTTGGCCGCGATGTGCCACAGAAATGCAGAGCCCCAGCGCTATGAAGTTCACCACCATCGCTGAGCGGCCATAGCTCATAAATGGTAGGGGAATACCAGTGACGGGTCCCATACCGATTGTCATAAAGATGTTCACCACCACTTGGAACATCACCATCGTGGCGACGCCTATTACTACTAATGATTCGAAGTCAGTGCGGGCTTGCCTGGCCACCTGCAGCAGTCGTCCCATAAGCAGAGCAAACCCTGTTACAACCAGGAGAGTCCCTAGGAATCCGGTCTCCTCTCCAAGGGCACTGAAAATGAAGTCGGTCCACTGCTCGGGAACGAAACGTAGCTTGGTTAGTTGACCTTGTAGCAGTCCTGTCCCAAATAGCCCGCCGGAGCCGATACCCATAGTGCTCTGCAGTAGGTGATATCCACCGCCGAGAGGGTCTTTGGCGGGATCGAGGAAATTCACTAGCCGTTCTCGTTGATAGTCCTTTAGAGCATGCAACCAAAGCCAGGGGGTAGTAACTGCCACGACAGCTTGCAGCGCCAAAGTCGAAGAAGTGGCTAGGCGTTTCCATGGCAAGGAGCGATAGGCCAGGAATCCCAATAGGGGAATCCATGCGCAGAGTGCCCAAGGCCATAGCCCTGCAAGCAGTGCTGTCCCCAGGGGGGATAGGAGTAAGAGGACCCATTCCAAGGGCATGCCGGACCAATAGAGCATGGTCACTAGCAAGGCGCCGAATACGAGCGAGCTGCCCAGGTCGGGTTGGATGCAGACTAGAAACCAGGGCACAGAGATCACAGTCAAAGGCCTCACTAGGTCGACTGGACGCTCTACTGGGTGACGATCGAGTACTGCTGCTAGCAGCAGGATCGCTGCGAGTTTTGCAAATTCAGATGGTTGTACATGCACCCCACCGATGCCGATCCAACGTTGAGCTCCAAGGGCTGAGGTGCCGATCAGTCGAACGGCCAATAGGCTCAGCACCGTGAGTGCGTAGAGCGGAATCAATAGCGGCCGCAGCTTGTTTAATGGCAATCGGGTCAGCAATAGAGCGATTAAGAAGCCAAATCCGGCGGCGATCCAGTGGTGATACCAGTCGGCGTAATCAGCTTGTCTTTGGGTGCTGGCGATCAGTAATCCAGCGAGGGCAACCATGGCTAATGGAACACCCCAAAGCACTAGATCCAGCTCCTTCCACCACCTGCTTAGATGACCTTTAGATCGGAAGAACATGCCATTGCGTCGCCGGCTGTTGCTTGAACGCATAGTTCAGCTGTTTTGACAGGTGCAATCCAGCATTTGCTTCGCCAATTGTTTGAAGGCTGCTGCACTTGCGGAGTTAGGCCGGCTATGAACGATGGGGCTCCCTTCATTGCCACCTTCTTGGACTGGCATCTCCATGGGGATCTGAACGAGTAGCGGCGTGTCATTTTCTAGAGCCAGCTGCTCTCCGCCTCCAGAACCGAACAGTGCGTAACGCCTTTCTGGTTGGTCAGGAGGGATAAAGGCGCTCATGTTTTCCACTACCCCGAGCACTTTTATGCCCATTTGCTTGAACATGGCCAGTCCGCGGCGGGCATCCTGCAGCGAAACTTTCTGGGGGGTTGTGACGATAATCACCCCTGCCATGGGGACTGCTTGCGCCAGAGAAAGTTGGGCATCACCGGTGCCTGGAGGTAGATCAACCACCAGCACATCTCTTTCACCCCAGTTAACCTGATAAAGGAATTGACGGATAATTCCGTTCAGCATCGGGCCGCGCCAGATCACTGGTTGGTTCTCCTCAATTAGTAGACCCATGGACACCATGGCCACACCGCAACTTTCGATCGGGATGATGCATTGCTCAGCACCGTTACCGCTGACTTCAGGCGTGCGATTAGCTACACCAAGCATTGTTGGAGTATTGGGACCATAGATATCGGCATCGAGTAGGCCGACTCTCAGACCCTCTTGGGCCAGTGCACAGGCCAGATTGACGGCTACGGTGCTTTTGCCAACGCCGCCTTTGCCGCTACTTACGGCAATGACGTTACGTACCCCAGGAATGGCTTGCAGCTCGGCGGTTTGTCCATGGCCAGCCTGGCCTATGGCTTCTTGGTCGGGACTATTGCCAAGTTCAATTTGCACGTCATTGATGCCGTCGAGCTCTAGTAGTACTTCTCGAGTTTTTTGAGCCAACTGATCCCTCTGGCTTTGTGCAAAGCCAGGTAGGGAAAGACGTACGACAGCTCGAGGAGGGATTACACGGATATTGTCGATCCAGCCCAGTTCGACGGCTGAGCGGCCGCTGCCTGAATCTTTTACTTGATCTAGGGCATTACTTGCCTGCTCGGCCGTCGCCATGCCTTCCCTTTAAATGAGAGGATTGTATTGGCGGATACACATGACTGCTTTGAAATAGAAGCTCTTTGGAGGTATTTACTTGCAATCTGAAGTTGTGCGGCATAACTAGACTCCAGTAGTCTAGTTCTATAATGAGTTCAAAATCATTTCTGTTTCTATTGGCAGGGTTATGGGTGCTTCTGTGAGTGGTGGTCAAGTGCCTCCTTCCAATTCGCGAGAGCTTGCACGCGAGTTGGTGCTTGGCTTGCAGGATGAGATATGTGCAGGTTTAGAGAAGCTTGATGGTGCTCAGACTTTTAGAACTGACAGCTGGGATCGTCCTGAAGGGGGTGGTGGGCGATCAAGGGTGATTCGTGATGGTGAGGTTTTCGAGCAGGGCGGCGTTAATTTTTCAGAGGTGCACGGCAAGGAGTTGCCGCCGTCGATTCTGAATCAGCGACCGGATGCAAAGGGGCATCCCTGGTTCGCTACTGGCACCTCGATGGTGCTGCACCCACACAATCCATATGTGCCTACTGTCCACCTCAACTACCGCTATTTCGAAGCAGGTCCAGTGTGGTGGTTTGGTGGTGGTGCTGATCTCACGCCATTTTATCCTTACCTAGAGGATGCTCGCCATTTTCATCGTGTTCACAAGCAGGCTTGTGATTCGATCAGTCCAGAGCTCCATAAGGTCTTTAAGCCTTGGTGTGACGAATATTTCTTTCTGAAGCACCGCGGAGAGACCCGTGGTGTGGGTGGGATTTTTTACGACTACCAGGATGGATCTGGAGTCATTTATAAAGGTCAAGATTCAGAGGGTCCAGCAGCTGGTATCTCTAGAGATCTGGGCGTTCAACCGAAGAGTTGGGAGCAGCTATATGCGCTTGCTCAGGCTTGCGGAAAAGCTTTCTTGCCTGCCTATGTGCCGATTGCACAGAAGCGTCAGCAGCAGGCCTATAGCGATCGAGAGCGTCAATTCCAGTTGTATCGCCGTGGGCGTTATGCGGAGTTCAACTTGGTGTGGGATAGGGGAACGATTTTTGGATTGCAGACCAATGGTCGAACTGAGTCGATCCTGATGTCATTACCTCCTTTGACTCGTTGGGAGTATGGCTATCAACCACCCGCTGGTTCCAGAGAAGCTTTGCTCACTGATCTGTTTACTCGACCACAGAATTGGCTTGAGGATTCGACGTTGGAGGAGCGCTGTCGGCCCCATCAGGCGGTGGATTAGAAGATTCCTTCTCCTTGCGGCCTACCCCCAGCTCCAGAGCGTTGGTGATCCGAAGTGCGATGGTTTGAATAGTTGCTTCTCTGGTTTTGGGGTTGCGCAGATTAGCCTCCAGATCTCCTTCCAGCATTCCGATTTCTAGGATGCTTATACCTCGTCGTGGTCCACCTAGGCCTCCCCTGAAAATCCTGGGGAAGCGGCCGAAGTTGATTGCAAGGCTTTCATCCACGCTATTGAGGCTGCGATTGAGTGCCGGTATTAATCCGGATCCATATCCATGTGGGCTGTAGGCATCAAAGTGAATTTCTAGGATGTAGTCGCCTTTTGAGGATCGCTTGCGAGCTACTGACCAATTGGTGCGGGGATCATTTGCATCAGCAATTGAGAGTGCTCCAGGGTCGTAGGCGGTGACACTTAGACCTCTCTTCTTGCTGATGGCTGCCACCGCATCACGCACTAGTTGGTTCCAAAAGAGTTCGTCACGCATGCGGGGGTTCATGGGCGCAGCTCCCCTTAGATCAACAGCTGCACCGGATGTACCAGAGCCATGCATTCCTTGGGAGTCGGCATGTCCTGCCATGACCACAATTTTCAAAGAGGGAGATACCGGTTTGCGACCTACCCAGTAACCCTTAAGACGGGTACGAGGCCCGGTAATTGAATGATTCGTACTGGGGAGAAGGGGTGCTTCTGCAGCATTGGTCAGACCAAGCGTGTTCAGTCCCAGGCTGAAACCTGCAGCCAGCAGGAAAAGGTTCCTGCGTTTCCAGCGGTGATTTGATTTCACTCAGATTGGGGAGGAGAGTAAAGAGCCGTCGCTAGCAAGCTCGAGGCGTTTTGAAAGTTCTGATTCCATGGCAATCAGTTCGTCTCTATGGGCTCTTAGTCGCACGGTGCTGCCTTCGCTATCGGTTGTGCTGATCAAGCGAAGTTCAACGGCTTCAATACGGTTGGCGCGGTTGCTGTAGACCGCACCCGCGATAGGGCCTAGGCCCACAAGCAAAAGAGGCCACCATTCAAGTTGTGGATACAGCTGGCGGACAACTAGACCAAGGCAGCCTGCTCCAAGCACAGCGAATAGGGATAAAAGGATTGCTAATGGTCGGCTTGAGGCGACACTTCCATGGAAGCGAAGTAGTTGTCTCTCTGCATCGCCGCCATCTGGTTTCCATCCTCGTTCCTCCAGCCAGAGGCTCATTCCATTGAGTACCTCGAGTGGTGGCAGTGGCGAGTGCACATCTACAACTGTGGTGCGGTCTTTACTCGCTGCGCGCAGGAAGAACACCAGGCCGATGGTTAGCAGCACTGTGAGTAGCAGGTTCGAGGAGAAGACTGCTGTCATCTTTAGTGCATGGTCACAGATATACCTAACTGTTCTAGGTCTTTATGGCGCCATGGATTGTTAGTTGGCTGTGCTTTTGCTGCATGAGTTGTTTTGCATCATCTTTTGCTGTTGTTGAGGCAAGATTCCAGTTAGCTATTCGTCTGCTTTGAGCAAGCAAACCAGTATCCAGAAGACAGCCAGTCCTAGATAAAGAAACTTAGAAGGAGATTGAAAAAAATAGTGTTCGATATCGCTCAGATGGCTTCTTGAAGCATTGCCAAGGGTGATCACGATGGCCGAGTGGCTACGACTGGCTTAATTCAGCTTCGCTCCGACTTGTAGGCCAGACAAGTGAGCGGAGATGTTGTGTGGCCCGTCAGAGTGTTGGGGATCTGCTCTGGCTATGTGCCATTTGCTCAATGGCGGACTTTTCTGCAGCTCCTGCAAGTTTTGTTGTTTTCGACAATGATCTTGATTCCGACTGGGCGGAGCGTTATTCGCGGGCTTCAGCTCTTGCTGTAGACACCGAGGCCATGGGACTCATTCATGGCCGCGACCGTCTGTGTCTTGTGCAGCTTTGTGACCCTGACGACAATGTGGCATGTGTGCGGATTGGTTTAGGTCAAACCTCCGCGCCTCGGTTGCAGGCCTTGATGGAGGCCCCCTCGATTGAAAAGGTGTTTCACTTTGCCCGCTTTGATGTTGCAGCGTTAGCTAGCGGCTTGGGTATTTCCGTTGTTCCCATCTTTTGCACGAAGGTGGCCAGTCGTCTTGCACGAACTTATAGCCCTCGCCATGGTTTAAAGGAGGTGGTAATGGAGTTAGTTGGTGTTGAACTCGACAAGCAGGCTCAGAGTAGTGACTGGGGAAGTGTTGAGGAACTCAGTGAAGTTCAGTTGGCATATGCGGCCAATGATGCTCGTTATCTGATTGCAGCAAGGCAGCGCTTGGAAATAATGTTGCGTCGGGAAGGCCGATGGGATATTGCTAAACGTTGCTTTGGCTGTATACCTGTGATTTCGGAGCTGGATCGGTTGCGATTCACCCAGATCTTTGAACATTGAAGCTTGTACTGCTTTTCAGTCTTCGACCATGAAGTTCTCATCATGGGCCAAGGCTTTTAGTAGTTGGTCTAGTTGAGGCCCTGGGGCACCTTTGCCTTCGCGGGGGCGTGAACGGGCTTCTTCAAGTAGACGTTTAGCGATGGCCTTGCGTGCTTCTAGGTCTTTGACACCCTCTCGACTGGCGGCTAGTTCAACTTGTCTTTGCGCGGAGGCAAGGCTGATGCTCAGGCAGCTGGCCAGCTCGGCACAGAGTTTAACGAATGCATGGTCCTGGATGGCTGCCATCACATTGCTCCTGTAAGGGGTTCAGTATCCGCTATGGGGGGACAGAGCATTGTTCAGCTTGTTCGAATGCCCCAATAAAAATTTTGACACCAGTTCTGCAAGGGCAGCACTGCCTCCTGATTTGCCCATTCGCTGACGTCCCCTATTGCCCAACTGCTGGCGAAGTGTGCTGTCATTTAAGAGCCGGTTAAGCCTTTTTATCAGTGCTTTTTTGTCTTGACAAGGAATTACGGCTCCTCCTAATAGGCGACTTTGCCGAAGAGCAAATCCTCGTTTGAATTGTGGGCCTGGTCCAGGCATGGATAAGGCAGGGACCCCGATACCTACAAGCTGCTCTGTTGCGGTACCGGCGGTAGCAAGGCCCACTTCAGCCCAGGAGGCCCAGCGGCTGAATTGACCAGGCCCAAGCAACACCAGATGTGCACCTTTTACCCAGCAGGCCTCTGCTCCCAGGCTGTCGATGGGGGGAATCGATGGTCGGTAGCCATCAGTTTTTAGTATCGCTTCGAGTTGGCTCAGTGTTGGCTGGGAGCCAAGGGCTACAAGTATCGCTAGAGGTAGCTGACTATCGAGATAGTCCAAAGCTTCAAGCAGTCTTTTGAAATTCGCTCCAGCTTCGGGCATGCGACTGCCGCATAGCAGTAACAGGCGACGGCAACGCTTAAGAGCAGCAGGAACGACTTCGATTTTGAATCCATCCATCATTGGGTTCCCAGGAGCCTGGGCGGACACCCCATGGCGTCGTAGGCCCCTGGCGGTGAGATGGTCCCGTACGGCAATCATTCGACATCGCGAAGATTGCATTAGGGCCCATTCCCAAGGGTCCCATTCACTGCCCTTGAGGCGGTGGTAGTGATCGCTGTAGGCCTGACCTGGCCCACTGCGCCAGGTGTAATCACTCTTCGGTGTGCCGATGAATCCATAATTGCCACCACTGCTCCATGCCAGTAGCAGGGGCAATAGATCTCCCACGGCCAAAATGGATTGTCCTGATTTGGCTGCGCGACGAACACATTTCCATTGTCGCCAGCTGAGCAGAGTAAGCCCGGCAGCAAGATCAGCAATTAGGCCTCGCAGGCTTTGATTGCTGAAGCCACCACTGGGTAGTGGGGCTACAGGTCCAAGTCGTTTTAGCCATCCAGCGGCTACTGCAGGATCAAAAGCTTTTCCTTCTCCCACTAGGGGGAGGATTGCAAGGGGCAGATTCGGAAATTTGCTATGTAGGGCCTCCAGCACTCGAACGGCGATCAGATCCTCGCCATGGCCATTGCAGATCACGAGTAGAGAGTGAGCAGCGTGGCTGATACGATCCGCTGAAGGGGGTTCAGGCTCCCAGGTGGCGGCATGGCCAAGTGGTAAGGCAGAGGATTGCAAATCCTTTATCCCCAGTTCGAATCTGGGTGCCGCCTTCGACAACTTCTTCCAAACACTTGGCAGGAAACCGTATTTTCGCTGTTTAGATCCTGCCAAGTGCGATGGTGAGCAGTTAGGTGGCCTTGGTTTTTTGCTGTCCTGGTTTTGATTATCTCAAAGCTACCCACCCAAATTGCCTTGCTTTGATCAAATAGCAGGTCGACAGCAATTCAAACAGGTGGGGTTATAGGATATGGCCTCTTAAAGGATCATCCAGTGGCAGAAAAAAAAGGACAGGAGCTGGCAACCGTATCTGTATATCTGAATACAGGAATAGTGGCAGGCATTTTTGCAGTTGGCTTCATCGTCTCAGCAGTTTTGTTTGCTGCAATCACACTGATTACAAAGGCGGTTGCTTAAGTGATACAGAAGAGAATTAAGGAGCGAATTACAGAAGTAGTGGATTTTGCGACGACCGAGTCGCCATACAGATCCGCAACCAAAGGATGGATAAATGATTATGTTTATTACCAGTGGGGCCTATCGCTTGATCAGTCTTCTAAGAAAGGAGATGAGTTGGTAACCATGTCTGTTTATTGGAATACTGGAATAGGAGCAGTCCTTTTTGGATTAGTATTTATCGTTGCTACATTATTATTTTCTGGCTTATCTTTAATTCTATTGTGATTCAAGCAAGGAGATTTGCAAGGTTATATTCAACTGAAGCCTGTATTCTTTATTCGCTCGAGACTATTTATGCATCGGTATTTGCTGCGTGCAGCAAGTAGGTATTCAATAATTTAGGCCACTTCTTTGCCACCATCTCTATATTCAGTTGGGCACCATTTGCCAGCGCTAATATTCATAATTGCCAACCTGGAAACGTATTAGCGCTGCTTAGTTTCCTTCATTTCCAGATTTGCTAGACGAAGTATGTAAATAATGAATGACAGACAGCCGATCGTCATTATCAGAACGGCGATAGAAACATCTAAAGGAAAGTCGGTAACCATCGACCCCATAGCACGCAACGCTATCATTATAGCACGAAAATCTTTTAAGCAGGGTGCTTCTGGTGCTGTTTCAGGTGAGTGGCATATTGTTCACGTTGAAATCGTTAAAGGATTGCTGAAAGTGAAATATGCAGTAGCGCCAAAGGGATTGGTTTCGCACTCTTGAGCAGGCTTTTTATGCCAGTTGCTGTTCAGTCATTAGCTGTTTGCGTCTAGTCGTCTTTAGCAGCAGCTGTCTTTACGTATTTGCAGCTCCTTCTGGTCAATTATTGTTTAAAAGATACCTCAGTGCATTGGAGATGATGACTTTGGTCTTATCCAAGTTGAGTCTTAGGGTGTCATCTGATTACCCTTGAGATGCTCAATCTATTTTCGCGTCTTAAAGCAAATATCCATCATTGATTATAATGTATTCCCTCAGGATTTCTGATTTATATATTTATGAGTGTTCAAGTCTCTTTTCCAAAACCAATAGCGATGGTCTGGGTTCGTGTCTACTTTTCTTCTCCATGGCCGCAGAAAGTTCACATTTTATTCTTTTGCCAAGCAGATCTACTGATCCTTCCTTATGCGCTTATGCCTGGAAGTTATTGTTTTTTTGAATTTATACCAGCGCTTTGCTTTGAACGGCTAATGTTTGCTTAGCCGCTACTGAGTCGATGGTAAAAGATAAAGCTAAGGGTAAGAAGCCCAAGAAATGCAAGAACCTTTCAGGTAGCAGGGGAAGGAGGACTCCTTGGTATGTGTTTGGTGCTGTAGGTCTTGCTGCTAGGGGTGTGGCAGCACTTGCCCTTTTAGCAATCGCCATCAAGATGTATCCACTGAAGCAGGAAGCAAAGTTCTTCAATGCCTGTATTGAAGAAACTCGCAACAGCGGCAAGAGCATTTCTTCCGCAGTACGTTTCTGCAACGGTGGTATCTAAATAGGAGTAATTCTGCTTAGCTATCGTCGGATTTCGCTTCTCTAGGTGCTGCCTAGGAGCTTGAAGGAGCGATGGTGAAAACGGGTCTTGGCTTGTGGGTACTTTTTGGGCGGATGCTCTTTTTAATAGTTAATGCCAAAAATAACTTTCCTCTTGGGATAAAAGCACCCTTTGCTTAGGGTGAGGAAGGGTATAGGAGGATTCTCGCGATGCCACGCCGCACTGTCGTTATTGTTGTGGGTGGTGCTGTAGCTGCAGTCACTGCGGTAGCCCTGTCGTTCTTGCCGCTATGGAAGCCAGTGGTGATTGCTGCTGCTGCTGTTGTAGGCATTGCAGGGGCGCTGGTTTCAGAACGCAAGGAAAAAGAGCGTAATGTAAATGCATATGTTAAAAGCGGGAATACTAAATATAGGCTTGGTGATTATCAAGGATCCATAGAGGATTTTGATAAGGCCTTGGTAATGGATTCGCAGTATGCACTTGCTTACTACAATCGTGGCAACGCGAAAGATGAATTAGAAGATTATGAAGGTGCGATTTCTGATTACACTAAGGCATTAGAAATTTCCCCGCACCATGCTCTTGCTTATAATAATCGAGGCGTTGCAAAGCGGAAAATAGGTAATAATAGAGGAGCAATTATTGATTATAATAAGGCACTAGAGATTGATCCTCAGTTGACAGTCGCTTACGTTAATCGTGGAATTTCCCAAGAGAATGATGGCAATATCACAGGTGCCTGTGTTGATTGGAGGCAGGCATCCGAATTAGGTGATGAAATGGCAGCCAGGTGGGTGAAGGAGACATGCCGATAAGGGGGTTATTGCGCTAGCAATATGCGATGAGCAGACGCAAGCTGCCGAAGATTCCTCCCCCAGGCCATAAGGCTTCCCGGCACATTCTCAAAGGAGGAGAATGTCTGGCTTCGAAGCGGTGTTAATAGACAATGCAGTGGAGCCGTGGGGGGTGTCTGAGGTGGCTTTGTAGGAGCTATTGTCCTTAAGGCTTAGTAAGCGGTGAAGGCGTGAAGAAGTTTCAAATCACTCTTATCCAAGATGGGATGAGATGGAATGAGTTTGTGCGAGCTGTCAATGCTCTAGAGGCAGAGGCCACAGCCCTTGAAGGAAATCCAGAGGCGGAAGTGGTAAGTAGCAACCTTGTTTCTACTTGGATGGAGGGGGTCTTCAGCGGAGTTTTTCTCACGAAGGTTTTTTAGCGATTTAGTTTTTGAGTAGTGAACCCCACCACTTAGGCAAATGTTTTTTTGCGGCGGTAAATAATTTTCTGTTGTTATCTAGCAAGCCATATTCTAGACAATTCCTCAATGCGATTATTTGCCGCTAGATGTTAAGCATTAAGTAGGCTTGGGTGAACTGTATTGGCAAATATAATATCTAGTAAAAGCCTTAAAGAGATCCCTCAATATTCTTTTTCTGCACTGCAATTGATTCACTAAAGCCCGCGGCAAGAATCCCTGTGGGTATTGCTATAGCGCCAATTCCCATTAGGGAAGTTACTGAAGCAATGATCTTGCCTACTGCTGTGATTGGCACGGAATCTCCGTGACCCACTGAGCTGACTGCATTGATCGACCACCATAGGCATCTTGGGATTGATCCAAGCAATTCAGGTTGAATAGATGATTCGGCAAGATACATTAAAGTGCTGCTAATTAATAGAAGCAATAGTGTGTAGACAGTGGATATCTGTAGCTCCTGAGCCTTTGACCTGAGAGCATAGTTAAAATGGAGCATGCTTTGTTTGAATCTTTCATTGCGTCCAATTTTTAAAATCGTAATAAGTCGAATAATTCTAAGAATTTTGAGCTCTGTCCTTACCCCTATAAAGGATGGAATTATCGCTATAATATCAATTATAGCCATTGGCGAGAACATATAGCGAATGGTGCCTTTTAGCCCTTCCCCGTATTTTCCCTCTAGTGGTGCGACCCATGCACGGCACAAGTATTCAATGCAAAATAGACAGCCAATAATTCGGTCAATTGTGTCTATTTGCTCTCCAAAGCGATAGTCGAGTTGGCTCTCAGTGCTGATAACGGCAAAAAAGATTGAGATGACAATCGTCGTACCACTTAACTTGTTGAATATGGATGTGTTGCCTTCTGGAGTCTGATTGACTATCTGTTCATACAGTCTTAAGCGGAATCCCTTTGTATCACTCAAGGCTTCCTTCCCTCTCTAGTTGTAATCCATCCTATCTATTGGTCGCTTAAGGGAAGTGGAAGTGTGTTGATGCACTGAGGTTGCCTAATGGCAAATGGAAGCCAGCTGAGCTAAAGCCTGTAGCGCTAAACCATGAGGCTAATTTTTCCCTTGCAGGTTATTGCACAGAAAGCAAAGCCAACCAACAAGAAGATTGGAAAGTACCCGCTTTGCAGCGCTTACTCGCCCTATGGCTTCTCAAAGCATTTGTTCTTTGCTATGTCGTTTTCTTATGTCGTTATCGGGCATTCATGTGCTGGCCGAAGGGCAGTTGAGCTGGAGTTGCCTTATTCGCCATCGCTTGTAGAGGTAATA
>MPLU02122415.1_pt1 | contig 21618 bp, 20 predicted proteins | sample 1617381 | NCBI WGS metagenome assembly MPLU02 (sample SAMN05944801, study PRJNA350692) | marine metagenome | biome: marine; feature: ODZ; material: water; isolation source: 90 m water sample filtered on 0.2 um supor filter | place: Pacific Ocean | collected 2012-04-08 | depth 90m m
CAACCTTGAGCATGGTGCTGATTCCGGGTTATCGTTACACCTTCTGCATAGATTTCAGCCACAGCGGTGGCTCGGCTGCATCAGAGGCCCGAGGAGACATATACCTGATGACTGATCAAAACTACGGCATGTACACAGTCGAGTATGGGTCCAGGGGCTTTGGCGATTTCGAGATAGACATGGTGCCGGTCGAATGGAGGGACATGTCGACGTGGTTGCCTTTCAGGGACTCGCATGCCTATGAGTCCGTCAGTTACGGGGAGTTCTCCGTGGCCATTGACTCCACTGGGTCCGCATGGTCCTCTCTCGGATTGCAGGATGGGGCCCCAAATCAGGTGTACCATTTGGTTCTTGACGGATGGGACAACAGCAGAGTCGGAGATTCAGGTGCTACTGGGGGAGCCATGAACGTCGAGATTCTGATTGATGTGGAAGAGCGTCAGACCCTTCCGAACTACACCGCATACATGCTGATTGGGGCGTTGCCCCTCTCCTGCATAATCATCCCCCTGATTCTCCACAGCAGATACCATACCGCAGCCCTAACTAATGAAGAAGAAGAGATGCGGGAAGTGCCGTTCCTCAGGGATGGGTGATCTAAGCGTACTCCAGCAGGGACCACGCTGTCTGAAGGTCTGAAGCATTTATCCTGCCCTGTTGAGCGAGATGCCACCCCGATTCAGTGGTGGTGTAAACCATGAACTGATCGAGCAAAGGGGCGTGGATGCGCGCCCAGTCCCCCCCTGGGCCCAATCCCATCAGAGCAGTATTTATTCCCGAATCCCTCAGTTCCCACGCTGCCTCGAAGATCCTCAGGCTCTCCGCCCTGTTCCTAGTCGGATAGCATGCCTTGATGATATCCCCGAGATCGTGGTTGTCCTCTATATCCTGGGCAATAGCAGATGAGGAGGGGGTTCTCTCGATGGAATGCATCGAGGCAATGATCCCGGTACTGTCTCCGGTCAGTCCCACTAACTCATCTCTAATCGGCTTGGCAATGTCGGATTCGAGGTCAATCCATCGGGGCCCGCATGCGATAGCGGCCCTGAGTACCTCGATTCGTTGATCCTCGTTTCCCGGATAGTACCCGCCTTGCCTCTCAGGCCTGCATGCAATTACCATTGGGAGATTAGTAGCTTCCACAATGGTGGACAAGGCAGGTCCCAAATCAACTGCATCAAGATCGAGTTGCCTGACCTCCACCTCAATTCCAGCACCATCGCCATTCCCCCTCGTGTCAGAGCGGGGATTGGCTTGCACCGGGTGCTCGATCGTCCATAGATGATCGAGTCGAGCTTCGATGGCATCGGCGCCAGCGGCTTTGGCAACGGCAGCATCACTAGCCATCTCGTCAGCCGTTCGACCCCTCAGAGTTACACAGACGAGGGGTCGATTCATCCGGGGAAGCCACCGGAGTTACCTGTTTAACCGTGTCGTGAGGAGGGAAAGCCATATCGGAGTGGAAAGAGGTCCTTCTACTGTAAATTACCCAAATATTGACTGTTTTATTGGCAGGGTTGAATAACCCCTTTCACCTGAGTATCATGTGTTGTCTTGAGGGTTCCTATAGGAACCCTCAATCAATGAGGGAATAATGATGGCTGACGAGTACGATGCAGAAAGCATTCAGGTGCTCGAGGGGCTAGAGGCGGTCAGAAAGCGCCCAGGCATGTATCTGGGTGACCCACACGACGGGTCGGCACTCCATCATTGCATCTGGGAAGTAATCGACAATGCTGTTGATGAGCACCTCGCCGGGTACAACCCAACAGTCGAGGTGAACCTCGAGAAGGACGGGTCGGTAACCGTGATCGACCATGGCAGGGGGATACCTGTGGACAAGCACCCAGAGGAGGGCGTCAGCGCTGCCGAGGTCATCATGACTAGGCTCCACGCCGGTGGCAAGTTCGACAATGAGGCGTACAAGGTCGCTGGAGGCCTGCACGGCGTCGGTGTCAGTGCTGTCAATGCAGTGTCCGAGAAGTTGTCAATGACCATCCACAGGGATGGCAAAATGTGGTATCAGGAATATTCTAGGGGCGATAGGAAGGCTGCACTGAAGGCTACTGGTAAATCCGACAGCACAGGGACAGAAATCAACTTCAAGCCCGACATGACCATCTTCAGCGATGTGACGGAATACGACTTCGAGCATATCAATACCAGACTGCGGCGAACGGCATTCCTCAATGCCGGCCTGCAGGTATGGCTGCGTGACTTCCGCGGAGGGAATGCGGTAGAGATCGAGCACAAGTACGACGGTGGCCTGAGGGAGTACGTTCAGGCGATGAACGAGAAGAAGGAGGTCATTCACGAGGAGGTTCTGCACATACTCGGAACAAAGATGGGCGACAAGGGAGAGGTGCATGTCGAGGTCGCCCTGCAATGGACCGACGCGTACTCGGAGGCCGTCCACTGCTTCACGAATATCATCCACAACACCGACGGCGGCACTCACCTGTCTGGACTGAAGAGCTCGCTGACTCGGACCCTGAACGCATACGCCCAATCGAGGAAGCTACTGAAGAACATCAGCAGCCTGTCTGGTGACGACATCAGAGAGGGGCTTTCTGCAGTGGTCTCGATCAAGCATCCCGACCCCTCCTTCAATGCCCAGACCAAGTCCAAGCTGGTGACCAGCGAGGTCGCTGGCATCGTCGAACAGATAGTCAACGACAAACTGAGCGAGTACTTCGAAGAGAACCCATCCATCGCTCGCTCTATCGTCGATAAGGCGGTCCTGGCGAGCAAGGCGAGGGAGGCAGCGCGCAAGGCTAGGGATCTGACGCGCAGGAAGGGAGTTCTGGAAGGAGGGGGGCTGCCCGGGCAACTTGCAGACTGCCAGTCCAGGGACCCAGCGGAATGCGAAGTCTACATCGTCGAGGGGGAGAGTGCGGGAGGTTCGGCAAAGACCGCTAGGGACAGGAGAACCCAAGCCGTACTACCCCTGCGCGGAAAGATCCTCAATGTCGAACGACAACAGCGAAACCTCACCAAGGTTTTCTCAAACGAGCAAATTCAGCGCATGATTCGCGCACTAGGGGCCGGAGTTGGCAATGAAGAGGAGGACGAGGGTGCCTTCGATCCAGAGAAGCTACGCTACGGGAAGATCATCATCATGACTGATGCAGATGTCGACGGGGCTCACATTCGCACCCTAATTCTGACCTTCATGTGGCGCTTTATGAGGAGGGGGATAGTGAATGGAAACGTATTCATCGCAGCCCCGCCGCTATTCTCGATATCCCGGGGAAAGCAGACAGAATGGGTTCACAGTGAGCGTGACAGGGATGTCATCGTTAAACGGATGCAGAAGGAAGCGCCGGCAGCCAAGATCGATGTGCAGCGATACAAGGGACTAGGGGAGATGAATCCGGAGCAGTTGTGGCAGACCACGATGGATCCCGAGGCACGAACGATGATGAAGGTGGAGATCAAGGATGCCGAGGAAGCGGACTCCCTCTTTTCCATTCTCATGGGAGAGGATGTCCCCGATCGCAGGGCGTTCATTGAGAACAATGCCTCCAAAGTGACTTCGTTGGACGTATGAGGTGGTTTGGTGGCTGAGGATCTTCTTCGTAGGAACATCTCTGACGAGATGAAGGAGAGTTACATCAACTACGCTATGAGCGTAATCATAGGTAGGGCGCTTCCAGACGCCAGAGACGGCCTCAAACCGGTTCACCGCAGGATCCTATGGGGGATGCATCAGGCCGGCCACTCTCACGACAAGGGATACAGCAAGTGTGCCCGATCGGTTGGCGAGGTCATGGGGAAATTCCACCCCCATGGTGACCAAGCACTGTACGACACCATGGTCAGAATGGCCCAGGACTTCTCCCTTAGGTACCCGCTAATCGACGGTCAGGGGAACTTCGGGTCGATTGATGGCGACCCCCCGGCAGCCATGCGCTACACCGAGAGCAGGTTGGATAGATTGTCCCAGCACATGCTAGACGACATCAACAAGAACACCATAGACATGGAGCCTAATTTCGATGACACCGAGACCGAGCCCACTGTTCTGCCAGCACGACTGCCCAACCTCCTGCTGAACGGAAGCGACGGGATTGCCGTTGGGATGGCCACCAAGATCCCCCCGCACAACCTCAACGAGGTCGCTGCAGCCATCAAGTTCCACGTAGAGCGCGTGATCGAGCAAGACCGGAAGATAGGGCTCGACAACCCCCCCAAGATCGATGCTCTGGAGTACATGGAGCATCTCAAGGGCCCGGACTTCCCCACTGGCGCTACAATCTTCGGTATCGACGGCATAGTGGATATGTACAGGACGGGGCACGGCCGTTTCCATATTCGCTCGGATGTTGAAGTCATTGAGGACTCGAGGGAGAAGAAACTGGTAGTTTCCTCGATTCCATATCAGGTCAAGAAAGCCGCGATGCTCCGAGGAATCGCTGATTTGGTACAGAATGAGGCAATCAAAGGGATTCGCGACATCAGGGACGAGTCCAGCAAGGAAGGGATTCGCGTGGTTATCGAGATCAAGCAGAATGCCGATCCTCACGCTGTCCTAAACCAGTTGTACCAGTCGAGCAGGCTGCAGGAGTCGTACTCCGCCAACATGATGGGGATATTGAAAGGCGGGCCGGTCCAGCTCGATCTCAGGACGATTCTGCATACTCATGTCAGGCACAGGGAGTCTGTTATCGAGCGCAGGACACAGTTCGAGCTTGACAGATCCGAGGCACGGGCACATATCCTCGACGGGCTCATGCATGCGCAGAAGCGCATGTCAGAGATTATCGAGATGGGGAGGAACTCAGAGTCCCGAGACCAGTTCGAGCAGTATCTTCGTGGTGAGGAGAAGTACCCGAGGATCAAGCGCTTCGACTTCTCGAACAAGCAGGCCAGGGCCATCGCAGAACGTCGTCTCTACCAGTTGACCAAACTGAACGTCCAGGAGGTCGCCGAGGAGCTCAAAAAGCTCAATGAGGCGATAGAAGACTACCGGGGCATCCTCGATAGCAGGTTTCAACGCTTGAACATCATTATCGAGGAACTCGATGCGCTAGTGAATCGTCACGGAGACGAGCGGAGGACCCATATCGACCCCATGCCCCTCTCCATGGACAGGGAGGATCTGGTCGCTGAGGAGGCGATTGTCATCTCCCTGACCCAGGACAACTACATCCGGCACATCCCCGTGGAAGGCTTCCGACTTCAGAATAGGGGTGGAAAGGGCCTGAAGGGAGTAACGACGAAAGACGAAGATACGCCTTCGAAAATCATAACCTGCTTCTCGAAGGATAGGTTACTGATCTTCACTGACATGGGTCGTGTCTACGGCCTCAGGGCATGGGAGACCCCCTCTGCCAGTCGCTACGGGAGAGGGACGCATATCCGAAACCTCCTACGGGGCATCAGGGACGAGGAGAGGGTCATCTCAATCCTCCCCCTGAGCCGGAGCCTGATCAGTAATCCGGAGGGCAGCTACCTCATGTTCGCCACATCGAAGGGGAGGATCAAGAAGAGCAGGCTATCCGAGTACGTTAAGATCAACCGAAACGGCAAGTACGCCCTCAGGTTCGCCGGGGGCCAGAACGACACCCTAGTCACTGTGAGACCCGCGACGGACACCGATCACGTGGTACTGGTCTCTGCCCGAGGAAATGCTTGCAGGTTCAAGCCTGCAGAGGAGAAGACGCGCATCTCCCCCGAAACTGGCGATGCTATGACTACCCACGTAGTGAGGGTTCAGGGGAGGGTCAGCCAGGGAGTCTCGGGGATGAAGCTGGGGGCTGGCGACCGCGTAATCGGGATGATCGTCACCGGGGACTTCGACACCAGTGTGCTCACAATTTCCAAGTATGGCATGGCCAAGCGCAGCAGACTTGGCTCTGGTGAGATGATTTCTCTTACCGACGAAGCAGGTGGGGAAGTCCGTGACGAAGAGGGTGAGGTCGTCTATGTCAGGGATGGCTACCGACGCACCAATAGGGGAACGAAGGGGGTGCGTACAATGTCATTGAGAGATGATGACCACATCGTCAGCGTTCGTCAGATCCCCGACTTGGAGGATCATTTGTTCATGCTCACCGGATCCGGCATGATGATCAGAATGGTTTCGGGCCAGACCAAGGAGACATTGGGCAAGGTCACCAAGGGAACGCGCATCATGGAGTTGCGGAACGCAGATCGAACCGGATTCGTAGACGAGATAATTTTCGTTGCAAGACTGCCCTCCAACCTCGTCGATTCCCCAGATGCTGCGGATGACGCTACAGAGGAAGAATAGCAGAACCGCTCGACTTAAGCATGGGCTGAAGGTCGTCGGACTACTGCGGCAGTCGCATAGCCTGGCCATTGCGCTGGATTGCTAATCCAGTGGTGTCTCACCTCGGGAGTTCGAATCTCCCCTGCCGCGCCAACGAGGAAGGGAGGTTTCATCCGCCCACTAGCCCTTCAAGGACACGTGACAACCACGCCGGCCCTCCTCGGCCCATTGGGCGCCCCGTATGGGCCCGGTGCCATCGCCCTCCTCTGCATTGCTGCAATTTTACTCCTTGCTGTCGCTTGGAAGGTATTCGAGTACCTCAGCCTCAACCCATCCAACGACAGGTCTTGGGTTATCGACAACAAGAGAATGGCAACTGCCGAATTCAATGGTGACGAAGTCACAATCAGAAACGTAAGGGACTTCAATTGGAGGAGCACAAGAGACTTCGATGAGAACTGGGATGACGTGAAATATAGGCTCGATCAAGTCACGAAGATATGGTTCTTCCTCGAGTACTTCGACCCCACACGAAGACAGATGGCACATACGATTCTAAGCTTCGAATTCGAGGATGGAAGGCGCCTTGCCTGCTCAATCGAGGTGCGCAGGAAGAAGGGGAGTGCGTATCACCCCATCAGGGGCCTCTTCAGGCAGTACGAGTTGATCTACGTATGGGCAACGGAACGCGACGCGATAGGCGTCAGGACGCGTTGCAGGAGGAAATCGGTGACGCATCTGTTCGAGGCCATCATTCTGGGCCCGGGCAACGAGAGGAGGATGCTGGAGTCATACCTGCATCGAACCAACAGGCTTGGTGAAGAGCCTGAGTGGTACAACACGATTACCAACACCTGCACGACCAATATCGTCAGGCACGTCAATGAGGTGTATCCCGGCAGGGTGCCTAGGGCCGTGGCGGTGCTGCTTCCCGGCCTCAGTCCCAAACTGCTCCACAAGAACAACCTAGTCAAGATGCATGGTTCCCTGGAGGAGACCCTCGAGAAGAGCGAGATAGATGACAAGGCGGAGTCGTGGGACGGTTCCACTGACTTCGGTGACCATATCAGGCAGTAGGGATATGCGAGCATTCAACTGAATGGTGCCACTGCCGGGGGCGTGCTTCGAATCGAGGCGATTGAGGTCCCTGAAACAGTTCTCTGGAGGCTGCCCCCGTCCAAGAGTCACATGATCAGATGGCTTGTCCTCGCTGCACAGTCCAATGGCATCACTGAATTGGTCTTCGAGGGAGTGCCCGGCGAGGATATTGGCTCGATGGCAAGTTGCTTGGAGATGATGGGTGTCGAGATAGGTCGAGGAGAGGGGTCGTGGATAGTCAGGGGAGCAGAGGGCGGACTTTCCATTCCGGATAGGGATTTAGATTGCGGCAACTCGGGGACGACAGCACGCATTGTAACGGCCATAGCGGCTGGGATGCACCTGCCCGTTTCCATTGATGGTGACGATTCTCTAAGGGTTCGTAATGGGTCCGATTTAGCCTCAGTGCTGACCGGATTGGGTTGCCGGATTACATCAGAGAGGCTGCCTTGCACGGTTACTGGCCCAATTCAGCCCGGATGGGCGGAACTTGACCAATCATCGTCCAGCCAACCGCTGACAGCCCTTCTGCTCGCCTCACCAGGTTACCCAAGAGGGGCGGGAGTACAACTTACAGGAGAGTCGGTTAGTCGTGGATACAGTCGCCTGACAATCGAGATTTGTGAGGCGTGCGGCTCGATGGACATCCCTGATGGGGGGTCCCTTCGACTAGAGCCTTGGAGCGTTATGACACCGGACAGAGTGGTGATTCCCGGTGAGGCGAGCCTCGTGCCGATGTCCATGCTCTACGATCGTCTCTTCGGTACCAAGTCCAACGTCGGCATCCCCTCGGGGGACCCTCTGATGGCCGAGGCAATAGAGAGGATAGGGGGCATGGAGGGGGGCATGGTCAATCTGCGAGATGCCAGCGATATCATCAGCCCTGCTGCCGCACTGATGGCAATCGAAGGTGGTGGAACCATCACCGGTGTGAGGCACGCTCGTGGAAAGGAGTCGGATCGAATTGGCAGGACAGTCGGGATGCTGGCCGATTTCGGCATGACCTCAAGGTCAACTGATGATGGCATCGAGATTCCGGGCGGACAGGTCCCCTCGAGACCGAAGAGGCCGGTAGAGACGCATTGTGATCATCGTCTAGCAATGACGGCCATGGTACTCGCCTGCAAGGTCGGAGGGAAAATCGTCAACCCCCATATCTGCGCCATCACCGACCCCGAGTTCATCGAGAGATTGACGAGGTTGGACGAGTAGCATGTCGAAGAGTGAGGAGAGCCTCGTTACCCACTTGCTTCTATTGATGGTAGTCATAATCTGGGGTTCTTCGTGGGCCGTGGGTAGGATCCTCAGCAGTGGGCTGGACTCGGAGAGACCAGCCACCCTTGATCCTGCTACTGCGGCTTGGCTGAGGTATGCCGTGGTGGTGGTAATGTTCTTCGCGTGGTGTACATACAAGTCATTGAGTGGAGGCAGGATCAGAGCCCTGCCACCCGACCGCATCACTTGGGTGTCGGTACTCTGGATCGGCTTCTTCGGAGTCATGATCTACCAACTTCTATTCATGCACGGAATGAAGTGGACTGCAGCGGGGGACGCTTCACTAATCATCCCAATCAACCCAGTCTTCACAGCCCTCCTAGCAGCACCGATGCTCGGACAGCCCATTTCTAGGAAAATGGCTCTAGGACTGCTGCTGGGAATGGCCGGTGTGACTGCGGTCGTTGGATGGAGTCCCAACGTGGACATACCATTCAAGCATCGTATCGTAGGAGACGCTATGATAATGCTCGCAGCCCTGTCTTGGGCAACGACTAGCAACCTCACCAAACGCATTATGGAGAGGAGGGGGGGTGAGGCAGAGGCTTCGGCCCTCGAGATAGTAATTTGGTACTCGTTCGTCGGCTGGTTGATGCTGACGCCGTGGATGCTGTACGAGCTCTGGGGCTCGCCGCTTCCCGCGCCCACCGTCGTCGAGTGGGTCTCAATCGTCTACCTCGGTGCCTTCTCCACCGTCCTCGCCTACGTCTGGTTCGCGATTGGTATAGAGAGGCTCGGTCCGACGGCTGCGGCCTCGTATGTATTTCTGGTTCCGGTATTCGGCGTTATGACCGGTTGGGGTCTTCTAGGCGAGCGCATCGGAGCCTCTATGCTGGTGGGCTTCGCGCTCATTGTGGTCGGGGTCCGCGAGGTCCAGCGCGAAAGTGAGAGGCTGGAGGCTGGTTGAAGGGCGCTCTGGTGTTGCCTCACGATTATATACGGAGTGTCAGTGGGCCGCCAACGAGGTGTTTGGATGGCGCGCAAGCCTGCAAAGATGTACCGGCAAATCAAGGGACAGTCATTCACTCGTCGAGAGTATTCCGGGGGCGTTCCGAACAATAGGATACTACGCTACCACATGGGAAATAGGAAGAAGGCCGAGGCAGGCGAGTTCGAGATAGTTTTGGAGTTGTATGCCGACAACGCATGCCAGATTCGTGACTCGGCTCTGGAGTCAGCAAGGCAGGTAGCCAACGCGACCATCAGGGATAGTGCCACTGGTCAAGGATATGCACTCAGAATGCACACCTACCCCCACCAAATTCTCAGGGAGAACAAGCAGGCTACCGGCGCAGGAGCTGACAGGGTGTCCCAGGGAATGCGCCTCTCCTATGGGAAGAACGTAGGAACGGCAGCTAGGGTCCAGAAAGGCCAGACGCTGATCTCCATCAAAACTGATCGCGAGCATTATCCTGCCGCCCGTGAGGCCCTGCGCAAGGCCGGCTGTAAATTCCCAACGCCGTGCACAGCCAAGGTCGTAGAGGGAGCCGAGCATTTGAAGGGTCTAGTCTGAGGTTGAGGGGCAATGTCGCCCTCTGACCCGCTGACTGTCCTGGAAGATTCGCTACGAGGCGCACCAATCATCTGGAAGGGTGATTACCCATACTTCATCCACCCAATCTCAGATGGGATTCCCCGTATGGATGCCGATGTATTGCGAGCTACCAGTGACTTGATAGTGGAGATGGTCAATTGGTCCGAGATTGACCTCATAGTCAGCGTCGAAGCGATGGGGCTGCCTCTGCTGGCAGCGGTCGGGGGTGCGACTGGCAAGCCAACAGTGGTCATTCGAAAGCGATCCTACGGCATGGATGGTGAAGTCCGCGTTGACGTCTCCACTGGATACTCGCAATCAACCGCATACATCAATGACATAAAGGCAGGGGAGAGGCTCCTTGTCGTCGATGACGTCATATCCACAGGAGGTACTCTAGAACCGCTGCTGGAAGCCTTGGAGGGCATGGGGGCGATACTACAGAACATCATTGTGGCCATCGAGAAGGGTGAGGGTTGCGAACGACTTGCACGGGAGCGCCCGAACTGGCCCATTAGCACACTAGCTAAAATCGACATCATTGACGGGAAGGTCGAGATAGTCGAGTGATTGCAATGGACCTAGAGCGCCATAATTTCCAACTCGATGAACTGGTTGAGCGAATCAAGGCCAACGACAACCGGCTGGTAGCCCTCCAGGTGCCCGAGGGGCTCAAGATGCAGGCCTTGGGGATGATGGACTCCATAGAGGAAGAGTCTGGCGCGAAGGTTATTCTGGCTGCAGATCCCTGCTATGGCGCCTGCGATCTGGTCCACGACAAGATGCGGATGATGGGGGTCGAACTGGTGGCCCACATGGGCCACAGCCAGATGAACATCGACTCCGGAATGCCCACTCACTTCATCCCAGTCACCTACGACGGCACCCCCGAACTGGCTGCGGTGCTCCCGATACTAGAGGGGCACCGGACCCTAGCCCAGTCGCGCCTTGTGTCGGCCAACGAGAGGGATGAGATGAACGAGGAGGTTGCCAAGGAGAGATTCCTCGATGCAGTGGGGCGAGTGGCTCCGCTGACTGGGGCGAAGCTCGGACTGGTTGGCTCTATTCAGCACCTCCACCTGCTGGAGGATTTCATGCACAGGCTAGAAGAGTGGGGCTTCGAGGTAGAGATCCCCCTCGGAGGGGACAGGCTGGCATTCCCCGGTCAGGTGCTAGGGTGCAACTACTCGGGAGATTCCCCCTCGATAGGGCACTATCTCTTCCTCGGATCCGGGGACTTCCATCCAATCGGCCTTGTGCTCCACACCGGCAAGCCGCTGGCCATGCTGAACCCATACACCGGAGATGCCTCCGAGATGTCCTTCGAGTGGGTCGAACGGATACTCAGGCAGCGCTTCGGACTCATCATGGCGGTCGACGAGGCGATTTCTTTCGGGATTCTGATTGGTGAGAAGCCCGGGCAGATGAGGAGGAATCTGGCAATTCGAATTAAGCGCCTCTTGGAGAAGCACGACAGGAGGGGGTACATGCTGGCGCTCGACCACGTCAGCCCGGATCTAATTGACTTTTACCCAGTCGATGCATTCGTCAACACAGCTTGCCCGCGCATCGCCATAGATGATTCGAAGAGATACTCAAAGCCACTCATTACACCTTACGAACTGGAGGTCGCGCTGGGTGAGAATCAGTGGGAGAGTGGTTACCAGTTTGACGAGATTCCCTGATTCCATCATTCGGATCAGCTAGACCAGTGGGACGAATCTTACCGGGCAGAGGGTCTTTGTCAAAATTACGTCATCAGCATCCTTTTCCATCCTAACCAGGTGCTGGTCGCTCCTTGTTCCTATCGGGGCTACCAGAATGCCCCCCAAACTGAGTTGGTCTATCCAGGTGATTGGTGCCTCGATAGGACAGGCCGCGGAGAGCACTGCAGAGAAAGGGGCAGTTGAAGGAAGGCCTGCCCTCCCGTCGGCGCATGCTAGCGATGCCGGTGATAGATTGAGTTCACGGAGTACCTCGGAGGAATGCTCGACTAATTCTGGCACGATTTCCAGTGCGTGGACCTCGAAACCCATTTGAACAAGGATTGCGGTTTGGTAGCCACAGCCAGAGCCGATCTCTAGAATCCTGCTGTCGCGAGGTAGTTCCTCTAACTGCGAGGTCATCAGGGCGATGATGTATGGCTGACTGATGGTCTGGCCGTGTCCGATTCGTTGCGGTCTGTCTCGGTATGCCGCCTTCAGGCTGTGCTCGGGCAGGAAGGCATGCCTAGGAACGCTGCACATAGCTTCTATTGTACGGGTTGCATCGATTCCCCTTGCGATAATCTGCCCGGAGAGCATCCTCTCCCGGAGCTCCTCGGCACTATTGCCTGACTTATTCAACCAACGACCAAGAGGGGGCAAGGGAATCCCTTGGGACTCATTCCTCTTCGTCGTCGTCATCGTCGCCGAGAAGGGCTTCCCAGTCTAGGTCATCCTCCTTCGAGAACCAGTAAAGAGCGCCCATGATTGCGATTGCTAGGAAACCAACGATGTCCTGAGGGCTAAACCCCGTATCGGGACGGAAAGGTTCCATATCGCCTATGCCAAGCATATCAATCAGGAATAGTTTGTCGCCTCCGCCCAAGATTCCAGGCAAGTTCAGCAGCTCAAAGACCAAGAGCACGGCGGCCCCAATTAGCATTCCCATTCTCATGTTGTCGTTCATCTCTACCATGGTAAATCCAAGCCTTCCCATGACCTCTGAGTTATTAATGTAAAGGTGAGGAAGCGTAGAAAAACAGTACACTAAACGGAAAGATTGTCGCGCGGTACTAATCTATTTCTTCTCATTGGAAAGCATTTTCGCCATTGAGGACCATGCCTCCATCCTCTTAGCCCCTATGATCTCAGCGATTTCCTCGTCGCTCCTTCCGGAGAGTTGCTCGAATGTCTCGATTCCGGCAGATATTAACTTATCTTGGCCAACACTACCGATTCCTGGGAGCTTGGTCAGATCGTCATCCTCCGCAATATCTTGCTGTTCCTTGGCATCTGAACCAGCGCTGAAATTCAGCACCCCATCATCCAGGAGATCGGCAATGATGTCTTCCATCTTCCTTCCGGTGGCTTCTGCGACTGCTTGCGTCTCCAATCTATCGGCGTGACCCCTAGTGGTTCTTGCCTTGGCGGAATCGCCTTCCTGATTCCTTGACTCTAGAACGGAAGCGAGCCCACGCCAATTCGCGGGATCGCTTTCATTTCCTGCAGTTAGCTCCTTCCAAATCTCGAGGGCCCCGTTGAAGTCGCCTTCCTCCGCAAGTCTATCAGCCCTTTCCACCTTCGTCTCGCCGCTCTCTGATTCCTCTGCGTGCTTGAGAAGCACATCTAGTTCGTCATCTTCGGAATCAGGAGAATCCTGGATTTCCTGTTCGTCCCCCTCTGGGGCCGCGACTTCGGCATCCACATCTTGGTCATCGTCATCGTCGAAGTCGTCGAAGTCGTCGAAGTCGTCGAAGTCGTCGAAGTCGTCTTCCCCGTCAGTGGCTGCAGCCTTCTCCTCGGCGGCCACAGCCTTCTCCTCGGCGGCCACAGCCTTCTCCTCGGCGGCCACAGCCTTCTCCTCGGCGGCCACAGCCTTCTTCTCAGCGGCTTTGGTCTTGGCCTCAGCGGCCTTGGCCTTCTTCACAGCGGCCTTGGCCTTCTGTGCCAATCGGAAGGCGACGTCCTCCGGAACATGCTTCTTGCGAGCCATATGCACCACTGGGAGTGTGTGGAGCGTGGAATTGCATTTAATTGTCGCCCAGAGGGTGGCCCACAGCAACTTGGAGGGAGCGTTATTCTCAGGATAGTTCGTCGGCGCGCTCCTCGCATGCCCGAGCCCTGCCTGGACGGCCTGCAGAGGCGAAGTACGATGCGAGTCCCCTCCAGACCTCGGGGTTTCCTCCGTCACTGCTAATCAGGCCCTTTAAAACTTCAAGCGCTCCCTCCGAATTCCCTTCATCCGAAATCCCTGCAGCCTTGCCCAGTGAGGTTTTGGATTTCTCGGAATCGATCAAGTCCTCGTGCCCCCCAACGTCAGGTTCGTCTTCTGGAACTTCGACTGGCTCGTCGATAGTGGCCTCGGGCTCTTCCTCGGGCTCCCCCCCTGATTCCTCGGCCGGGGCCTCCTCGGGCTCTTCCTCGGGCTCTTCCTCGGGCTTGTGCCTCCTTGAGAACAAGCCACCGCGCTTCTTGGCAGGCTTCCCCTCGGATTCATCTGCTTCCGGCTTTCCATACTTTTTCTCAGCCGCTTTGATTAGGCCCGACCACTTTCCCTCATACTTATCCAGAGTCTTGGGGATGGTGGCAAGTCTCTTCTCAAGATCTTCCCCCTCTAGAGCCGCATTGTAAATGGCCCCTAATCTCTCGATGGCTTCCTCACGTGTCAATTCGTCTGCCATCTCATGCAACCCCATCAGTCGCGTGACCCTAGTTCGGCTTTAATGCGCCGATTCACGAATCACTCCTCCTCATCCTGCTGCTTTTGCTGCTTGAACTTTCCAATGTCATCAACCGACTCCGAGAATCCCTTCCAATCCTGATTTTGCTTTCCCTTGGGGTGAGTGAGATTCTTCCATTTGTTGAATGCACTCTTGACGTTGCCGTCATCAAGGGATGCGGCAGCCAGATTGAGTGAGGTTGCAGCACCCAGCATGTTGACGAGTTCGGTGAATGCGCTGTTTATTCGGGCGATGCCCTCTTCGAGATGGTTGCGTTGGAGTCTTTCGGACTTGTCCGAGTCGATCCAAATCTTCTCGATAGCTGTCCCCGAATCGAGGAGGGCGATTTTGGAGCGGTCTATCTTGAGGCCCTTACGTAAACCGAATAGGAACAGGAGGAATGGTATGGCCAACTCAGCGTAGTCCTGCAGTGCCCATTCCAATGGCTCAAAGTCAAGAGAGCCGTCAATTAGCCCCAATTTACCCTCCCTGTTACCACCGACGACGCTATTCGCCAGTCCTGCAAACCTGCCAGTCTTGTTTGCAGTCGATAGCAGCCCGATGAACAGAGAGAAGATGCCCAGCCTCAGCCATCTCCTGGATTTGACGGAGATCAGTCGGTTCTTTTTCTTCTTCTGCTTGTACTCTGCCTGCTCCCTAGGCCTGTGCACCAACAGGCCAATCAGAGTGTAAATCAGAAAACTCACAATGGCATAGTCCCGCCAGTCTAGTCCCAGAACCCCCCAGAACTTCATAGAGAAGCCTCCGGGAACGATTAGGAGTTTCTCGTTGGGGCCGTTCGCGCTATCCAACAACTGGAGACCGTAGGCAATATCGTCGATCATCCCGAAGCTGTTCAGGAACTCGAAGACGGACAGAAATGTGGCCAGCATCAAGCCTAACGCAGTAGGTTCCTTGAAGGTGTCTTTCAGACCGACGCGACCGCCCCTGCTCCCGCTAGTCCACCTCAGCCTATCAAAACACCGAAAATCGATGCCTCATTCCGAGCTGCGCCCTCACGGGTCCGCGCATGCGTGCGCACTGCACCGAATATGTCTAAGAACATCGAGAGGAAGAACACGGTGATGGCGGACTATCTCGATAGGATCGGGGCAGGCAAGGTCCTGCTGACCAAGGAGCCATTCTCCTACGATTGGACTCCTCCAGAGCTAGTTGGCCGGAATGCCCAACTCGATGAGCTCGCATCCATGTTCATGGGGATCGAAAACCACAGTGTCAGCTGCAGAGCGATAATTACGGGAAACGTCGGCTCCGGCAAGACCGTACTCACCCATAGGTTCGGAATAGACCTCAGCAGCAAGCTCGAGGGGCGCAGGAAAATCGTACTCTCCCATGTCAACTGCAGGAACCACCCCTCAACATCCCAGGTCCTACAGCAAATCGCCCTATCTCTCGATTCGAGGCATCCGGAACGAGGGTTCAGTTCGGGGGAGATTGTCCAAAGCATTCGCCGGAACCTGAAGGCGCATGACAGTCACTTGCTTTTGGTACTCGACGAGGTGGATATCCTGGTTCGCAGGGACAGCTCTGACCTGATCTACAAGTTGCTCAGGATTGACGAGGGGCAGGACGAGTGGGGGTCGGTGTCGTTGATCCTAGTGAGCCAGGATACTACGCTCTTCAATCTCTTCGAGCGGGCCATCAAGTCGAGGCTCGGAGGAAGCGCAGTACTGGTTTTGCCACCATACGATGCTGATGAGTTGATCGGCATCGCCAAACAGCGCTACGAGGTCGCATGCAGGCCTGGAACGGTTGGGGAGGAGACACTGGCGAAGATCGGTAGATTCGCCGCCGAGGCGGGTGGTGATGCCCGACTGGCTATCGAGCTCCTCGAGACAGCGGTTCGTCGGGCTGAGAAGGCCGGACGCGGCGATGTGTTAGCCGATGACGTCAGGCCTAGCACCCGCAGGGCGGCGACAATCGAGCCGAGCCAGGTCCATGAGCTGAGCAAGCATCAGAAACTTGTCCTCCTAGGTATCTGCAGGAGGCTCAAGAAGGCTGAGGAAATCACCAGCGGAGATGCTCGGAAACTGTACGAGCTGGTATGCGAGGAGCACAGTTCCAAACCGCGTGGCTACACCACCTTCTGGAAGCACATGAAGCACCTTGCGGCCGAGGGCCTGATAGAGAGCAGGACTGCGAGTTCGACTCAAGGCAGGGGCAGGACTCAGTACGTCACCATGACCAACACCGCACCGGCTGCTCTGGAGAGCAGGATCGAGCGGGACCTCTTGCATGCCTGAGTGAGCGGCTGCGAGGATTCCGAACCGCTCTTATAGGGGCCGTATGTCGGGATGCCGTCCGAGGTGACTAAGTGGCAGGCGAGCAATCATTCAAGGCCGTTGTCAATGACACGGCCCCGACCTCAGGTGGCCGGTCCTTCGCCGTCGACATCGCCGGAGTGAACTACAACCACTTCCTGGGAAAGAGGATCGGTGACACCGTAGACGGGATGTTCGTGGGTGAGGGGGACAAGGCGCTGTCGGGGTACAAGCTGGAGATTACCGGAGGTGCAGATTCCACTGGAAGGCCAATGAGGTCGGATCTAGAAGGGAGTGGGGTCAAGTCGGTCCTGATTACCGCTGGGGTGGGCTTCAAGGGCAAGAAGTACGTCAAGAAGAATAGTAAGGAGTATCGCTACAAGTACGACGGGCTCCGTAGGCGCCGGAACCTCCGTGGAAACGTAATCAGCCACGACACCCGCCAGATCAATCTGAAGGTAGTCGAGTTCGGAAAGCGCTCGCTCGCTGGGATAATTGACGGCGAACCACTAGTCGATCAGCCCTCTAGCGAAGAGGAATGACGACTGGGGTGATTAGAGCTGACAGCGCCCGCTTCCAATCAGCCTGAAATCAACATCGGGATGGTCGGTCACGTCGATCATGGGAAGACAACCCTCACTCAAGCCCTCTCTGGGACGTGGACTGACACCCATTCTGAGGAGAGGAAGCGTGGCATTAGCATCAAGCTGGGCTACGCGGACACTGCATTCTACAAGACTGCCGATGGTCGTTACTACCCCAAGGGAAAGCACCCTGATGGAGAGGGGGGCGAGGGTAGCCTGCTCAGGATCGTGTCATTCGTCGATGCGCCTGGTCACGAGACGCTCATGGCAGTGATGATCTCGGGGGCATCGATAATGGATGGCGCTCTGTTGCTCGTTGCAGCTACTGAGAAGTGCCCGCAACCCCAGACGCGCGAGCACCTAGCTGCACTGGAGATTGCCGGTATCGAGAATATCGTGGTGGTTCAGAACAAGATCGACATCGTCAGCCGCGAGCGAGCCATTGAGTCCTACGCAGAGATCCAGGAGTTCATCAGTGGCACGATTGCCGAGAATGCGCCGATCATCCCTGTTTCTGCCCATCATGACGTTAACCTCGATGTCCTGATAGAGGCGATTCAGGACACTATTCCAACTCCCGATCGTTCCAAGGACAATGGCGGGCTGATGTACGTCGCCCGCTCTTTTGATGTGAATCGCCCTGGCATCAGGCCATCAGGCCTTAAGGGGGGAATCATCGGTGGCAGCATTGTTGAGGGCTCTTTCAGCATCGGTGACAGTATTCTGATCGCTCCAGGACGCAGGGTCAAAGACGGCAGCAAGACTCGTTGGGAGCCACTCAGAACGTCAATAGAAGGCATCCAGGGCGGTGGTATCGACCTAGAGACTGCCCATGCTGGGGGGCTGTGCGGAATCGCCACCCCCTTGGACCCACTGGCCACCAAGGCTGATGACCTATCTGGCCAAGTCATGGCCAGAGAAGGCGAACTGCCCCCCATTTGGGAGAAGTTGAACCTGGATCTCCAACTGCTGGAGACGACGGTCGCAAGCGGAACCGAGGAAGAAGGAGGGATCCGTCCACTACAACCAAACGAGATGCTGATGGTCAACTCAGCGACTGCGACCAGCGTTGGAACCGTGTCTGCAATCAAGGCCAAGAAGGCGAGGCTCGATCTCAGACTACCCATCTGCGCCAAGGAGGGCAGCAGGATCACCCTTTCCAGAAGGGTGGGCTCACGTTGGCGTCTAATCGGTCATGGGACCATCACAGGCTGATGGGATGGTCGGAGTACTGGTGGACACCTGCGGATGGATATCGCTGGTCGATGCTGGTTTGAATCTCGACTCTTCATTGGGTGAAGTGGTTGGAGAGGCCAATCTCATTCTCATCGATAGCGTCAGAGATGAGTTGGAGGCACTCGACGCAGAGAGGAGGGGCCTTCTGCTCGATCTGCTTTACGTGCGGGCTGATTCTGCCACTGCAGAAGGAATCAGCCACACCGACGATGCTCTCGTAACCCTGTCAGTCCAGAACTCGTGGCCGGTGCTGACTGTCGATAGAAGGCTCAAGGAGCGATTGATCGATGCAGGGGGATCCTACATCGAGGTCACTTCGGGGCCGGCTCTGCGCCTCGTGAGCGCCTAGGGCAGTGTGAACAGGCGATCGTCACCGTGTCCGTCCATCAGACCTATCCTCACAGCAGCATCAAGCCATGCATGAGCGTAGTTGATCGCTCCGAATGCACTTACGAGATCGCCCGTCTCCATGAAGTGGCGGGCATCTGCGACGTAGTCATCGCACATTCCCAGCATTGTGCGCAGCCTGATCTCGTCCTCGGGATTATTTGTTGCAGGAGTCGCCTTCGCCCTCGCCTCCGCGGTGAGCGTGAGATACCCCTCAATACGCTCGGTCGTGATGGTGTCGTCCATTCAGGAACCTCATTGGAGCATCTCTGTCGCAGCCTCACTCAGCTTGAACAGCCTACTGCGACCCTCTTTGCGAACCGATAAGATTCCAGATCTCTTCAGGGCATTGTAAATTTGAGATAATCGGGGGCGACCGACCTCGAGGCGGGCTTGGATTTCAGGGTCGGAGGGGGAGACCTCCCTCTGGCCTGCAATTGAGATCACAAGTCGCTCGGCGTCGCTCATGGAACTCAAATGGGCCTCATCCAAGGCATCGGCAGACTCCCATCTCGGGGCTATGTTGGCCAGCGCAGAGGTCGGTGCGAGGTCATCCGCATTGCCCGAATCGCTAGAAATCTCCTCGAAGACTGGTTCCACTGCCTCGTAGGCCTCGGATTCAGGCGGATTGGATGAAATCTCCGGGAGAGTCTCCTCGAGGTCGGAATCTACGGTCCATAACTCCCCTTCAGAGGCGAAAACGGGCCTCTCGTCGATAGGTATGGCTGACGTATCGATGGCTTTCGGCGCAGCCCCCAGCTCATCGGGCTCCACAAGTTTGGGTTTGGGGTCGTCGAGGGGGGTCGGGGGCGGACTGGGTGGGGGGGACTCAATAATCGGGGTGTCATTGTCAGAACCAATGGGCATATGGTCCGAGACCTTCCTGGATCTACCCATCAATCCGGAGAATCCCCCTGATCGCGTCTGCTTGGGAGGTGGTTCGGTACCTTCGTCCATAAGCACGAAACCGCCCCTTTCTGACGCCCAATCGGTTATTCTGGAGGATTCTACCCCTGCGCGTTCCGTGGTCGGGGCATCGACTTCCACCCCCTCCCATTCCCGGTGTGTAGTCTCCATCTCCGGCTCTGGCTCCGGCTCCTCTTCCGGTTCGGGATCCTCCTCCTCGCTCCCCCACATGTCATCCGGCTCGACATCCCAGTCATCCTCGATTTCATCCTCCACGGGAAGGGGTAACTGAGGCTCATCCACTGGTTCAAATTGCCCCTCTGGCTCGGTTTCCACTACTGCGACTTGGGCGGGTTCGGGCTCGAAGGGCGCCTGCCAACTGAACAGCCTCTGAAACGTGCCCTCGGCACCCATTCCTCGCTTTTCGTCAATCAGGTCTCGAAGTAGGTGAATAACATCTCGAGGATTTCCCCCCGTGCTCGCACGCACTGAATCTAGCAATCGGGGGTTTATCTTCCACCTCTCCCTCGCCATCCTCCTTACTCTGATATTTGCCAGATCCTGTATCTGCTTGCTCGTAAGTGGCTCTAGGTACACCGGTTTGTCGTAAAGTTCCCGCACTGGTTCCTCGAGTGCAGCAAGCTGCGCATTGGTGAGAGATACCACGACAAGTGCCCTGAGGCGTTGTAGTATGGGTGAGATGAGGTTTAGGAATGGGGTGAAATCTACGTTTGAGGGGTAATCGAGGGCGATTAGGGGCAGTGGTCCGTCCCCGACGTCCAGGGTTTCAATGAGCCGCTCGACCGTCTGATGCATGGTCTGTGGCACCTCATGGCCGCCGAAAGTGACTGAAATCTCGCTCAGTACGCGTTTTAGGGGGTCCTCGTCGTGCCAGTACTGGCCGACGAAGTGCCTATTGGTCTGCGAGGATATGGTATTGATCAGGGAGGTCCGGCCAGACCCCCTCTCTCCCACTAGGAGCAGCATCCTTGGTGACTGCCCGTGCATGTGCTCCTTCCAAGCAGTGAGGATTTCGTTGCGCGCCACGAGATCCCCTGCCCTGGATCTCTCGATGGGACGAAGGTCGAACGGGTTGCCCCTCATTGGAGGTACTTCTGGCATCGAGACCTCGCTGACGACCATAGGCTATCAGCGAGGTCCGGAATTCTTAATGTTCACGCATCCTCACGCTTCCCAGAAGGCCAATTTACGGGTTTTAGAGAAAAACCGAGAGGGGAGTCTGTAATTTTACAACTTAGTGAGTTGGTTTATGAAATGAGGGATTAACGGGTGGCTAACGCTTCATCAATGCGTTAACGAAGCGTTAACGACTGGATTAACGCTTTATTCGAAGTGGCTTGGATCGAATCGCAAAAGGTTAGAAGCCCGGGGCACCGTGAATTGGAGTGAGGAACATGCCCATAGAGAACAGTCGTCTTGGAGGATTCTACAAACTATCGGTTGAGGAGAGGAGGGCGATGCTCGCCGAGATTGCGGGACTCACCCCCGAGCAGGTCGAGGCTTGGGGGGCTGCAGGAGAGCTTGACGAGGAGGCGGCAGACAGGATGATCGAGAACGTCGTCGGCACATACTCCCTCCCAATAGGTGTGGCGACGAACTTCGTCATCGATGGTGCCCACTATGCGATTCCATTCGTC
>MPLU02028300.1_pt1 | contig 21611 bp, 11 predicted proteins | sample 1617381 | NCBI WGS metagenome assembly MPLU02 (sample SAMN05944801, study PRJNA350692) | marine metagenome | biome: marine; feature: ODZ; material: water; isolation source: 90 m water sample filtered on 0.2 um supor filter | place: Pacific Ocean | collected 2012-04-08 | depth 90m m
ACTGGCTACACTGACACCCTTAGTTAATGGAACTATTGTCTGGGATAATGGAACTGCACAGTCCCTGGATGATGGAGCTATTCTATCGATCGATTTAACAGATAAAATAACTTCCTACGGAGAAGAATACTCCATTGCCATACGTGCCTTGGGAACTACAGATAAAGTCAAATTTTTCAGTAAGGAAAAACAACTGAATGATGGATCAACGTTGGATGGGCATAAGTGCTTAAACTTTGCCCCACAGATGAGTGTATGGCCCAGCATTTCCTTCAAATAAGACTTTATTCCTGAAACTGAGTCCACTAAATCAAATCATTTGCGTTTCCAAAATTATTTATCTTCATTACTGGTGAAGGAAAAAGATGAATAAAGTTTTATACATTATTCTCATATCCCTTTTTTGTCTCTCCATTATCTCTTGTTCAAAGAAAGACGATTCAGCAAGTAGTTCAAGTTCTACAGACAATTACGATAGTTCAAACTCATGTCCGCAAAATAATTATTCTTCAAACGTCAGTCATTTAACTTCAAACGACAGTCATTTAACTTCAGATACTGGAAGTCGAAGCTCGAATCTTATGGACAAAGTCTTATATGTCGATCGTAAAGCGTTGTCGAATTACTCGGCTGACCCCTACCTCTCCCTTGATATTTTCCAGGGTTTCCAGCCTGATGGAGTTAAAGAAAGTTTTTCGAAACACGAACAAAATGAGTTTGATAGAATCGACCTGAGTGAAAGTGCGCCGAGCTTATCCGCAACATTTACCCAGGAAGCCTGGATTTACACTGACTTCACTGAAGACCAGTTAATTCAGAATAGGTATCACGGGACACAAAGTATTTTTGGTCCTTCACCCTATCTTCAGTTACATAGGGATCAAGATCAGTTATCAGGATATGAAATCAGATTAGGCTTCAACTCTGAAACTGGAACCCCTATCAGCTTTGCTGTAGCTAATATTATCAAAAATATCGGCTGGTATCACTTGGCAGTTACTTTGGATTCTGAACGGAAATACACGCTCTTTGTCAATGGTGATGAAATATTTAGTCAAACACTTCCTGAAGGTCAAGTTCCCCTTGCAGCCCCGACTAGATACATCGGAGAGAACTTTCATGGCAAGATAGACGATGTCAGGTTCTGGAATTTATCCAGGAGTGCGGAACAGATCAAAGAAAACATGACCAAAACATTGGTGGGAAATGAGACCGGGTTGGTTGCCTACTATCCAATGGATGTTAATAATGCTTATTCAATGATCTTGGACAATAGCACAAATGCAAATCATGCAAAAATTTCTGATGCCCAGGTTTTTTCAAAATATTTTTCCAGTGAATGTTCTAGTGGCCCTGATGGTAGTTCGAAATGTCCCTATCCAACCATCTTGAGTGCAATTGAAGCAGTCCGTGGAAAGATCCATCAAGGTGATTACGGACACCGTATTGTCATCAAGGAAGGCCGCTATCCGGAAGTAATATTATTGAATGAACTCAATAAGAATGGACAGCAAGCTGTTATTGTCGAAGGAGAAACCGGGAAAGAGGTTATTCTCGACGGTACGATCGAGTTGAAGGCAGATTGGAATGACGATAATGGGGATGGCATCTACGAAACCGTATTGGACATGGATGCCTTATCAAATCTTGCGAAAACACAGGTAGAAAAGATCTATGGAGTCTATGTGGGTAACAGATACATGATCCCTGCCCTGCCAATGAATGTCAAAAACCCCACTGACCGGACAAAGGGCAATTATCACAATCCAGAACCCGGGACGATCTGGTCCTGGCACAAGGAGATTTATCAGCTTATGGGACCAGACGATAATATTACTTCGGATGTTACCATTTCTCCGGATAACAATTCAAACTGGCTTGTTGCTGACCCAAGTAATCTGGATTCACTGGAGGAGTGGGCTTTCGATAACGAAAGCAAAAAACTTTATTTATATGCTAGTGAAAATTTTATTCCTTCTCAAACAAATGTTCGAGTACGTATCAGGGACCGTTTTGTCAGTATTAACGAATCAGACAAAATAACACTCAAAAACATTCATTTCTTTGCAGGATCACTAGAACTAATTGATTCCGATTATCTGACAATAGAGGATAGCAGGTTTTCCTTCAGTTCGGATATTCCTACCAAAATGATTCGGAAAAACTATCATACTGGTAATTTTCTCCGATTGAGAAACAGTATTTTCGAGCATATCAACGAAGCATCGCCATGGACCACCAAGGGGCAAAATACACGAATCGAAAATGTTCTATTCCAATACAACGACTGGTTCAATGGTAGTGCTCTGTATGCCGTTGCCAGACCCATAGGAGGACTGGAATTGCCAGAAGCGGAATATGGAGTAGCCCCCCATGGTGGGAAAGATCGTTCTCCAGATGGCTCCAGTCATCCAGGCATTGGGGATGAGTCCTGGTATGCCCCAGTATGGCGTTATGTAACTATTAGGGATTCATGGACAGCCGGAATGTGGCCTGGTCGAGGCTCACTGGTAGAATATGCACGCTTAGAGAATCTCTATGACCATTGTGATTGTAGCGGGATACAAAGAAATTATTATGCCACTGTCGGTACAACAACCCGATATAGCTGGATCATCAACCTGCCTGCATTAAATGCTATCCGTTTCGATAGTGCAAAAGCAGCCAACTTTGGTGAAGTTCACCACCTTGTCTCAGTAGGTAATCGTAGAGGTATGCGACTGAAAGGGGATTATCACGAGGCATATAATGTAACTACCTATGACGAGAGTACAAAAGGGATATACAATTACACTGACAGATATTCCGGATTTTCAAACAGTAATACCCATTCTGAATTAGCAAGTGTCCCAGGAAATGCCCATTCCAGGCTACTAAACGCAATTGCACAGGAGAATGCGATTACAAATTCTCCTGATTTCTGGCCGAACCTGAAATACATCGAGGGCCGGAGTGAGTATGACGACAGCCTCTATGAGGCTGGTTATTTCATGGCCTTGGTTAATGCGTTTAAAAAATACCCTAATTTCCAAATCAAAAAATCGGGAATCTGGTACGGGAAGACCATGTCCAGCCGCCCAGATGACTCAACATATCAAGATTTTCTCCAACCCTGGTCAGACCCGAGGATGGAATTACAGATGCCATGGCAGAAGACACTCGCTCTCCCTGAAGCAGACCTCATCGCCAGGTATGGCATGAATCCATTTAAGGAAGATGGCGTCTATTCGACTGATGGTAATTTCTATGGAGTGCAGAGCTATGACTTCCGACCCAAGAAGGGCTCATCCCTGATCGACAGTGGTGTGATTGTCACTGGCCTCAATGATGGAGGCAGAGACGCAGGGTACCTTCCGCATCCTGACTGGGGCAAGGAACAAGGCGGAAGGTTCTTCAACCACAAGGCGTCCTATCCCGGCCAGCATCGGAAATTCATCGGTAAAGCACCAGATATTGGCGCCTATGAGTATGGAGATTCAGTCTACTGGATACCCGGATTCCGCTATTCGTATCCAAGTGTTCCCATTCCCAATGATAATGCCACCAAAGTTCCTCTGGAGTATGGACTGGCCTGGAATTATCCCTACAAGAAGGACTACTCAAGTACCAAGGCGGTTGTCACCATCAGTGGTCCGGGTGTAAGCCTTACTGAGACCTTCACCTATCCCAATAATGTGCTTTTTGCTTCGTTTAAACCCAATAGTACCTACAAATGGTCTGTGTCTGTAGATGGTGTCAGTGGGGGTGAGTGGACTTTCACCACCAATGACCGAATCTACCCGCTGAATGACCGCTCCGTGGATGTTGTCAAGCCGGTGGAAGTTTATCCATTCCAAAAGCAGAATCTGGAGGTTTCCAAAACTAATGTTGCCTTTCTACGATTTGATCTGCCGGAAACCATTCCCGGGAGCTATCGGATAAAGTTGAAACTGGTGCCTGAAACAGTCACGAACCTGAAGAAAGGGATCGGCTTGTACAAATTTGACAAATCCGACTGGAACGAAATTCACAACAAAAAAAATGAATGCACATCTTTCGAGATCAATAGTAACAACAATATAGGCACTTCAAATCATGAACTTGGAGAACTGATCCATACCTTCCGAGACCTTAAGGCTGGTGTCCCCGTCATCCTTGACATCACCGATGTCATTGCAGCAAGCTCAGGAGATTTTTCTCTGGCCTTATCCTCAATTGGTGACTCCGATGAGGTTAGCTTTTACAGCAAGGAAAAATTTCTCAAGATTACAGGATGGTCGACTGAATACGCTGGATATATGAGGGGGTTTATTAGGCATCGAACTCCCGATTACGAAGTCATGCCGAGCATCATCTTTAGTAATACAGCTTTGGAAAATGAGATTACTCCAAACGGTAAGGGCCACAAGTTGGAGGTCTTGTTTGGCAAGGGAGATGGCTTTTATCGTGCTGGGAAACAGGTCACCATTAGAGCCATGGTTCATGAAGGTATGGAATTTGTGAAATGGGAAGCCGATGATTCTTTAGCGATTGCGGATGAGAATTCGCCAACAACAACTGTGACCATTCCCGGACAGGATTCTGTAATCAGGGCCACTTTCAACTACTCAGAAGGTAATGTCTTTTGGACAGGTGTAGGAGGGGATGGAGACATTACCAATCCTGCCAATTGGTCAAACAATCTCAATCCTGATGTAGATGATGCATGGCAGGCAAGTGATTTAGGAGTGATCGTATTGGAGAATAATGGAGATGGCAGCCACGTGGTGACAGGTACGGAATTCACTTGGAGTGATGGAGATCTTATCCTTAAAGGGGATACGCAACTCAATACTTCATATCCAAGATTCTACTCAGGTGGTGATATCACTCTAGAAGATAGCTCCTTCCTCAATGCCAGTTACAGCCTAATTGTTGGCCTTGATAACTCTCCCTCAAAGATGATCATCACAGACAATGCCAGTGTCAAAATTGCAAGAAGTCTTGCGCTCAAAGGTGGATCAACTATCGACCAAAGAGGCGGTAGGGTAATGCTGACTAATATTGACCCACGTAACATCGGCAGTTTGAAACTATACGACAACAGTGTTTATTCTCTCCCAGCAGGTAGGTTGGATATCAAGATTAAGCAAAATAAGATCTTTATCAAGGATGCTTCTGATAGTACCTACGGTTACATCAATTTTACAGCAGATTCAAAGGGGGAAGTATTTTTTGACAATCTCACTCTAGAAAATATCAAGGACTTCATTGGGGCCGGAGGGATCAGGGTCGGAGACTATGATGCGAGCGCTGAGGCGGACATAGATACCTATTTCCAGACGAAATTTAATTACAATTCCGCTGCCAAAGTGCTGAGACTTAAAAACCGTGTTTCACCTTCAGTCACCGGAACCACCACTCAGGGAGAATTGCTCACTGCCGTTACCGACAATATTACTGATGTAATAGCTTCAGGCAACTTCTCCTACCAGTGGTCTCGTGGAGATTCTTTAATAGATAATGCCTCCACTGCCACTAATAGGTTGAAACAGGCCGATGTTGGCTTGGGCATCAGCGTCACAGTGTCCTATACAGACCAGCAAGGAATAGGGCAATTCCTTACTTCTGACGCCAGTGTTGCTGTTGCCAGCATTAACGACAATCCCAGCGGTAGTGTAGCCCTCACTTCCTACTTCCCTTCTAAGGGACGGACCTTATCTGTCGATACCAGTACCATCAAAGATCCTGATGGTCTAGGGAGTTTTTCCTATCAATGGATAAGGGATGGTACTTCTATTAGCGGTGCCACTAACTCTTCCTATACTCTCACCCAGGCCGATGTTGGCAAACGCATTAGTCTTAGAGTTTCTTGGTCAGATGGGCAGGGTACAAATGAATCCCTTACTTCCCGGGCTACTTATCCCGTTCGCTAACTTAATTAAAGAAAGTCACCCAGAAGAAATAATATCAAGTAGTTTGAATTGGATCACATAATTGACCATTCAAAACAAAAACTAAAAAGGACAGTCATATTAATTTGTGTCATGCAGGTGATAACATAACGAGATGAACCACTCTTTGGCGTCAGTTAATTTTGACTAATTTCAAGATGCGAACCTGAAGACAAAGATAACTTCATTTATTTCTTTTCCGGTGGTTGCTAATCAATAGAAAACGCCGGGAACAGACACTGTCTGTCCATAAACAGGAAAAAACTTCTGATGTGAAATTGACAGTGCCAAATTCAGTAAATTTAGTACCAGTAATCAAACTGTCCCAGTCATTTATTAATCACTGACTATATTCACCAGACGATCGGGAACCACAATAACTTTCTGAATTTGTTTGCCTTCGAGGTAAGACTGGACTTTTGGTGCTGCAAGTGCAGATTGTTCAGCTTCTTCTTTGCTAGTACCGGCAAGCATTTCCAGTCGGTCGCGGACTTTTCCGTTGACTTGCACAACAAGAGTCACCATATCTTCAACGATCAGTGATTCATCGTATTCCGGCCATGCCTGCTGATGAATACTTCCGCAGCCGGGTTTGATTTTTTCCCACAATTCCTCTGTAATGTGTGGCGCTATAGGAGCCAGCATCAGCAGCATACCTTCCAGGCATTCCTTCCAGACGTCACTTCCGGCTGCTTCGGCTTCGGTTTTTAAAACATTCCGGAAAGCCATCACTGCTGCAATTGCCGTGTTGAAGCGAAAATGCTGCAAATCTTCGCCAGCTTTTTTTATTGTTTGATGCAGTGTTTTACGGAGTTGCTTTTCTATTTCAGTTTTGACTGTAACTGTTTCCGTATTTTCCATTTGACAAAGAGTCCAGACTCCTTTGAAAAAACGGGCAAGTCCTTCAATACCGTGAGGATTCCAGGGTGCACCTGCGTCCCACGGTCCTAAAAACATCAGGTAAGCCCGCACTGTGTCAGTTCCGTATTTTTGTACTAGGTCATCCGGATTGACTACATTGCCGCGGCTTTTTGACATTTTTTCGTGATCTTCACCCAAAATCATCCCTTGATTGAACAAGCGTTTTGCAGGCTCCCGAAAATCAAGCAGCCCCATATCCGCCAGGGCTTTTGTAAAAAAGCGAAAATACAGGAGGTGCATGGTGGCATGTTCAATTCCACCAGTGTATTGATCAACAGGGCACATATTCCGAATTTTTTCCGCGTCCCAGGGTAGGTCGGTTTTGCTCATGGTTTCACCTTTTTTCCAGTAAGGAGAAACATAAGCATAGTAGTACCACGATGAACAGATAAAAGTATCCATCGTGTCAGTTTCTCTTTCAGCATCACCCCCACATGTAGGACACTTTGTTTTCAGGAAACCCTCATGATATTTCAAGGGACTTTCGCCAGTCGGCTTGAATTCAGCATCATCCGGAAGTACGACGGGCAACTCTTCATAGGGAACTTGCTGCATGCCGCAGCTTTCGCAGTAAATAATCGGAATCGGTGTACCCCACATTCTTTGCCTGCTGATCAACCAGTCGTGCAAACGAAAATTAACCTGACGTTCCCCAAAACCTTCTTTTTGCATCGTGTCTGCCACTCTGTTGTAACTTTCCGGCCAAAGCAAGCCGTCAAAGTTTTGGCTGTTGACCATCACAGAACCTTCTTTCTGCAGAATAGGTTCGCTTAAATCAGCTCCGTCTGAAACAGAATCAAGATCTTGTTGAGCAACAATCACTACCGGTGTCGGTAACCCGTATTTACGCGCAAAATGGAAATCCCTTTCATCGTGTCCTGGGACCGCCATGATTGCTCCTGTTCCATAGGACGCGAGCACGTAATCAGCAATCCATATCGGTACCGAATCCCCGTTCATGGGGTTTACCGCGAATGCGCCAGTGAAGACACCGTCTTTTTCCTGCCCCTCGGCGGTACGCTCGATTTCGTTTTTTTTCTGTGCCGCTTCTTTGTAAGCCTCAACTGTGATTTTCTGTTGCGGAGTTGTGATCTGATCGACTAATTCATGCTCAGGTGCCAAAACGCAAAACGTCATACCGAAAACAGTGTCTGGACGTGTGGTGAAAACACGGAAATTCAAATTATCATGACCGGAAACCTCTAGGGCAAACTCCACGCCTTCACTCCGTCCAATCCAGTTTTGCTGCATCGTGCGTACTCTCTCCGGCCAGTCCAGATCATCAAAATCAAGTAGCTCATCCGCATATTTCGTGATACGCAGTTTCCACTGATTCAATTTCTTTTTTACCACCGGATTTTGACAACGCTCACAGACACGTTCTTCGCCCCAAACCTGTTCCCGTGCGAGTGTGGTCTGGCAATGATTACAGTAATCAACCGGCGCGTGTTCACGATATGCCAAATCGTTTTCAAGCATTTTCAGGAAAAACCACTGGCTCCACTTATAATATTCTGGATCACAGGAGGCAACCTCATTTTTCCAGGCAAACATGTTACCCATTGTACGCAGTTGTTTCTGCATCCGTTCAATGTTGGCATAGGTCCATGTTTTTGGATGGATATTGTTTTTGATCGCAGCATTTTCTGCGGGTAAACCGAAAGCATCAAAACCAATAGGGAAAAAAACCTCGTAGCCCCTCATCTTCATAAAACGCGCATAGCTGTCAGAAGGTGCCATCGCATACCAGTGTCCGATGTGCAAATCACCGGACGGATAAGGCAGCATGGTCAGCATATAAAATTTTGGTTTTTCCGAAGCGAAATCAAAGTCCAGCAAACCCTGCTCTTCCCAGTAATTTTGCCATTTTGCTTCAATTTCTTGCGGAAGATATTCCTGCATGGTTTTTTCTTGAAGGTTGTTAAATTTAGAAATGTATTGAAGAACTTAAACTGTTTATTTTGCGTTGGATCACGATAAACTTCAATCAAAAAGGGGGGGGTGAAATCAATCCGCGGAGCAAGCAGGTGACGTTCCGGCAGCTTCTCTGAGTTTTGGTCCCAGACGTTTTACAGTCTCCAGATTGTTGAGAGCGTAAAGATGAACACCTTCCACACCTTCCAGCAACAGATCTTCAATCTGTTTTTCAACATGCACAAAACCGATTTCTTTGGAGGCTTCCGGATCGTTTTCATGTTTGAGCAGAGCTTCTGCTAGATCTTGCGGAATGCTGACACCACACATTTCGGACATGCGCTTCGTAGCTTTCCAGTTTGATGGAGGAAGAATTCCAGCGACCAGGGGAACGTTTGCGCCTTCCTCACGCAATTTGTCTCTCCAGCGTAAAAAATAAGTGTTATCCAGAAAAAACTGAGTCACGATGAATTCAGCACCTGCTGCAATTTTTCCGTGCAGATGTTTGCGGTCATCATCTTTGTCCGGATTATCAACATGACCTTCCGGATAACCGGCTGCGCCTATGCCAAAATCACTGTGTTTGCGAACCGCGGAAATTAATTCACCGGCATTATGATAACCTCCTTCTGGTAGAATAAAGTGATCCGTTCCTAATGTTGGATCACCACGCAGCGCCATCAGGTTTTCGATGTTACTGTTTTTGAGTTTTGTTAAAACATCGTCTATTTCTTTGGCAGTGTGTGAAACGCAGGTCAGGTGCGCCATTACAGGTACACCCAGATCGTGCCTGATATGTGCCGCCATTTCGTGAGTATTTGCACGGCAAGTCCCTCCTGCTCCGTAAGTTACAGAGAAATAATCCGGAGTATAGCCGTTGAATTTCTCCAACGTCATTTTGAGTTTGTCCATACTTTTTTCGGTTTTAGGCGGAAAAATTTCGATGGAAAAAACAAAATTCTGTTTTTTGTAAAGCTCAATCAAATGCATATTTTTTTATTTAAAAAGGACAGTTGCTAAAGACGTTAATTTCAAGAACGCGGATCATAACCCAAGATAGGTCCCAGCCAGCGTTCAACTTCTGAAACAGACATTTTTTTACGATCCGCATAGTCTTCAACTTGGTCCCTGTTGATTTTGCCAACTGCAAAATATCGGGACTCAGGGTGTGCGTAATACATTCCGGCTACCGAACTGGCAGGAGACATTGAGTTGCTTTCTGTGAGTTTAACACCGACTCGTTTTTCTGCATCCAGCAATTCAAAGAGGATAGGTTTTTCAGTGTGATCCGGTTGAGCGGGATATCCCGGCGCAGGGCGGATTCCGCGATATTTTTCCCTGACCAAATCGTCCAGGTTAAAATTTTCTGAATTGCCGTAACCCCATAAATCCCTAACCTGTTTGTGCATGTATTCGGCAAGCGCTTCTGCTAAACGGTCACCGACTGCTTTTACGAGAATCGCATTATAATCGTCGAGTTGTTTTTCAAAATTTCCGGCAAGTTGTTCCACTTCCGCACCGGTGGTCAGCGCAAATCCTCCGAAATAATCGGCACGTCCGGAATCTTTGGGTGCGATAAAGTCTGACAAAGCCTGATTCGGTTTATCATCGGTTTTAGCTGTTTGCTGACGTAAAGTGTGGAACGTTGTCTGGACTTCCTTACGTGACTCATCGGTGTAAATCAGAATATCGTCACCGTCACTGTTTGCGGGGAAAAAACCGATTACTGCTTTTGGCTGAAATCTACGATTTTCAACAATGTCTCTCAAAAGGCTTTGTGCGTCCTCAAAAAGTTTGCTGGCTTCCTCACCCAATTTTGGATCGGTGAGAATTTTGGGGTAACGTCCCTTCATTTCCCAAGTGTAAAAGAAGGGTGTCCAGTCGATGTAATCAATTAAGGTTTCAACTTCTATTGTATGTTCCTGTAAACCGAGAAAAGATGGCTTGTCAATCTGGCAATTTTTCCAGTCGATTGCTGTACGGTTCTTCCTTGCGTCCTGAATGGAAAGCAATTTACGTTCGCTGTTTCGCTCGAGATAGGCTTTTCTACGCTGCTCATGTTCTTGAAGGAGTTCCTGCGCAGTTTGGGCTTTGCTGGCAGGGTTCAATAATTTACTGATAACTCCTGCGGCTCTTGACGCATCCGGGATATAGGCTACAGGGTGATCGTACTGCTGTGAGATTTTGACTGCGGTGTGTACTGGGCTTGTGGTCGCACCACCGATTAACAGCGGCAGCTTAAAACCTTCACGTTTCATTTCACCTGCAACATGCACCATCTCATCGAGTGACGGTGTGATCAATCCGGAAAGTCCAATCACGTCCGCATTAACCTCACGTGCGGTTTCCAATATTTTTTCGCAGGGTACCATTACGCCTAAATCAATGACCTCGTAATTGTTACAGCCCAAAACAACACCCACAATATTCTTACCGATATCGTGAACATCACCTTTCACAGTTGCCATTACTATTTTTGGCATTTTTGTTTTAGTGGGAGATTTGCTCTTCTCCTCTTCCATAAACGGCTCCAGGTAGGCCACTGCCTGTTTCATCACACGGGCGCTTTTCACCACCTGTGGTAAAAACATCTTGCCGTCACCAAAAAGATCTCCCACAACTTTCATGCCTGCCATCAAAGGTCCTTCAATTACTTCCAGAGCAAGGTCAAATTTTGTACGAATTTCCTCTGTGTCTGCCACGATATGTTCCGTAACACCTCTCACCAGAGCATGAATGATACGTTCCTCAACTGTTCCTTCACGCCATTTTGTGTCCTTTACAATTTTACGAGTACCTTCGGCTTTGTAGCTTTCGGCAAAATCAATCAGTCTTTCGGTAGCGTCCTTTCGACGGTTGAGCAGGACATCTTCGACTAGTTCCAGCAAATCTTTCGGGATTTCCTCGTAAACATCCAGCATACCTGCATTAACAATAGCCATGTCGAGTCCGGCGTGAATCGCGTGATACAAAAATGCTGAGTGCATTGCTTCACGGACAGGATTATTACCACGAAACGAAAAGGAAATATTGCTGACTCCACCACTGACCAGCGCTCCCGGACAGCGTTTTTTAATTTGCCTGACTGCCTCAATGAAAGAAACAGCATAGTGATTGTGTTCCTCCATTCCGGTGGCCACTGTCAAAATGTTCGGATCAAAAATAATATCGTGCGGTGCAAAACCAACGGTTTCAGTTAACAGTTGGTAAGCTCGGCTGCAGACTTCAACTTTGTGATCAAGCTCTGTTGCCTGACCGTTTTCATCAAAAGCCATTACCACTGCCGCCGCACCATATTTGCGGATTTCACCTGCCTGCATCAAGAAATTTTCCTCGCCTTCCTTGAGGCTGATGGAGTTGACTACACCCTTGCCCTGGATGCACTTTAATCCTGCTTCAAGCACGGTCCATTTTGAACTGTCAATCATAACCGGTACACGCGCAATGTCCGGTTCCACCGCAATTAAGTTGAGAAAATGAGTCATTGATTTTTCACCGTCCAGCAATCCTTCATCAAAGTTGATATCGATAAAGTTTGCTCCGGACTCCACTTGTTGACGCGCAACGGCTAGTCCGGCTTCAAAATCGTCATTTAAAATAAGTTTGCGGAACTTGGGTGAACCCATGATATTAGTCCGTTCCCCGATCATTAAAAAACCAATGTCCGGATTGATGTTCAGCGATTCCAATCCGGAATAAAACGGAATTCCTGCACCAACTATTACAGGACCGGAATTGCTGTCTGCGGTTTCTCCGAATCGCAGTTTTAAATGAGGATTTAATTTCCTTGGGATTGAATGTGCAATTTTTTCCGTCAACGCCTTGATGTGTGCCGGAGTTGTCCCGCAGCATCCGCCCATCAGGTTGGCCCAGCCTTCCTGCGCAAATTCGGCCATGATACCGGCGAACTCTGCTGGAGTTTGCTCGTATTCTCCCATGGCGTTCGGAAATCCCGCATTTGGATAAACAGCAACAGGGAACTCGGAAATATGTGCCATTTCTTCAATAAACGGACGCATTTCTTTCGCGCCAAGTGCGCAGTTAATTCCTAAAAATAGCGGTTTGGCATGATGGATGGAATTGTAAAATGCGTCCAGAGTCTGCCCTGAAAGCGTACGTCCGGAAGCGTCAGTAATTGTAACTGAAAGGAAAACTGGCAGGCGAATTCCGCTTTCTTCAAAATAACTTTCCAAAGCATAAATTCCGGCTTTCATATTGAGCGTATCAAAACTAGTTTCCAACAGGAGGATATCGACACCGCTTTCAATCAGCGCAACCGCCTGTTCCCTGTATGCTTCTGCAATCTGGTCAAATGTCACTGCACGGTAAGCAGGATTGTTAACATCCGGTGACATGGAACAGGTACGGTTGGTTGGCCCGATAGAACCAGCCACAAAAATGGGGTGATCGGACTGAATTTCCTCAGCAGATTTTCCAGTCTGATATTTTTCAACTGCTTTACGTGCGATTTCTACCGCCGCCCGATTGATGTCGGGAACGCTTGTTTCCAGATTGTAGTCAGCCTGCGAGATGCGGTTTGCGTTAAAAGTGTTGGTTCCAATAATATTTGCGCCAGACTCTAAAAACTCTAAATGAATTTTTTCAATTACGTCCGGGCATGTGATCGAAAGTAGGTCGTTGTTGCCTTTAAGAGGAGAGGGATGTTGCTGAAAAGAAGAGCCGCGGAAATCGTCTTCCACCAGACACTTTTGCTGAATCATGGTGCCCATTGCGCCGTCGAACACAATAATTTTCTGTTCCAGCATATTCAAAAGCCTGACGGCACTCGGTTTCGTATATTTCATTATAATTCTATTACTTGTTCTACTGCTCTGAGCAATCTCAGCTTTTGTTTTTTTCTGCTAAAGTATCTTTCAGCATCAAAGAATTAACTTTTCCTGCCTGACGCAAGAATGATTTGAAATAATTCTTCCCGCCGAAATGGTAATATCTCTGAGTATAGATGCTTAAATCCTGCCTCCTGCATGAAATCCAGTAAACTCTCTTTTTCAAATCCCTGCCATTTGTGACCAAGTTTTTCGAGCACCCAGTCTTCAGTGTGCGCAGCTAGCTCCATCACCAATACCTGACCTCCCGGACGTAGAATACGCGCTGCTTCTTTAAATCCGCTTTTTGGATCATCAAGGTGATGCAGTGACTGCGAAAAGAAAACCACGTCTAAAGATTGATCAGGAAGGGATAATTGACTGACGTTTTCCGCGATTAAACTCACGTTTTTCAAACTAAGCCGGTCAATACGTTGACGTGCCGAGGCCAGGATTTCAGGATTATTATCAACTCCGATTACGTGTGCAGCAAACTTCGCCATTTCCACAGTCAGTGTTCCATCTCCGCAGCCGAGGTCAATAATATCCAGTGCCGATGTTCCAGAGTCAAATCCGGATTTCCGCTCGCCGTTCTGCCCCAGTAAAATTCCAAGTAGACACGACCAGGCGAACCACGATTGTCCTGGTTCGAGCAGACGTTCATTTAATCCGCCACCGCTGATTTCACGTTGACGTAATACTTCATGTAAGCGTACCCGATCGTTATTTGGATCTTTCATCGTTGACAATTGTTCCTGCAAATAACTCCAAAGCAGGTGCAGTTCGCTGTCCAGAGATTCTTTTTGTGCAAGTTGATAAAAAGTCCAAATACCTTCTTTACGCTCCTGCAACAGGTTCATTTTTCGCAAGTGACTCAAATGCCGGGAAATTCCGGATTGCGCCATACCTAAAATAGTTGTCAGTTCACTTACGTTTAACGGCGTCTGTGAGACTAAAATTAATATCCGGAGGCGTGTTTCGTCTCCCAGTAATCTTAAAACTTGAGCAATATTTGACATGATTTTCGGCGATAAAAAGGTCAGAAAGTCTTCCTGTTTCAATTAGATCATTATATATCAATACAATGATTTATATGTGAAAGCAAGCAAAAAGTTGCCCATTTCTGTTTTAGGGGTAAATCAGCAGGGGATATACAAGAATAAGGATCCTATTCTTTATTAAACAATTTCAATGGTGGAGCAGGAAATTTAGTTAAAAGGAAGAAGGGGGGGAGTTGAAAAAGCTGAGGTGCAAAAAATTCAAAGGTCTAGGAGTCAGCCTCTACAGAAAATCCAATTATCGGCGTGACTCAGTTCATGGTTCAAACTGTAACCGTCATAATCAAAATTTTGCAATTCTTCTGCATCCTGCAGCTGGTGGTCGATGGCATAACGCACCATCATGCCGCGGGCTTTTTTAGCAAAAAAACTAATCATTTTATATTCACCGTTTTTCCAGTCTTTAAATACCGGTGTAATTAGACGTCCATCCAAATTTTCCTTTTGAATGGCTTTAAAATATTCATTTGAAGCAAGGTTGATTAAAACCGGTTCGTCCTGTTTTGCCAGCATTGAATTGACTGCATCAGTGATCTGCTCACCCCAAAACTGATAAAGGTTAGTACCTTTTTTTGTTTTAAGCTTAAGCCCCATTTCAAGTCGGTAAGGCTGCATCAGGTCAAGCGGACGTAGCAAACCGTAAAGACCGGAAATTATCCGCAAATGCTGCTGTGCGTAATCCAATTTGTCTTCAGCAAGTGCAGATGCATCCAAACCTGTATAAACATCACCTTTAAAAGCCAGTACGGCCTGTTTTGCATTCTCTGAATTGAAAGGCAACTGCCACTGGTTAAAACGCTCGACACTTAGTTCAGCAATTTTTTGACTGACATGCATCATCTTCATCAACTGAGGACAAGACTTTTTACTGACGACATCAATCAGTTCCGCGGATTTTTCCAGATAGTCCGGCAGACTGTAATTCGCAGTAGTTGGAGGGGTCTCATAATCCAGCGTTTTAGCCGGTGAAATAAGCATTAACATCGAGCTTCCATTTGATTATAATTTTTTCCGCAACCGAGATATAATTATTGTACGCACAGTCAACATCAACTGGCAATCTCTGATTATATCAAATTCACTTTAAATCGGGGGATTAATTTTTCCGCAGTCCTAAAAGCCAAAGATTCAATCTGTACCAAAAACAGCAATCCGGAAATGTAATAAATCGGGACTATCTTGAGCTACGGCTTCATTTTAAGTAGAGGGAGAAATCTTAAAGATACTAGAGTAGTCGTTTATACAAGATTTTCTGTTTCGAAAGCAATGACGTGGTTTCAGAGCTTTTACAAGGAAGTCGTTTTAAGTTTTTTTAACAGGACTTTTTTAATTGTCAAACAAAAACTTCTCAGAGGATACCAAGGCTTCGCAAACCTTTTCGGTAAGCTTTTCGTTTCCAGGGCACAACTAATTTTAAACCTCTCCGCGGAGAAATCCATTGGAACGCGTCAAATTCAACAGGTTGATGGGTGAAAGAAATTTGCTCAGTCTCACAATTCAGTTTTACAAGATACCAGCGTTGCTGTTGTCCTCGGAAGGGTTTCCAAATAGGCTGTTGATGAAGTATGTATAGCATTTTGCGCGGATAATGGTAACGTATCCGAGTTTTGGATGAACGGATGATGTTGACATCCCGTGTGCCAATTTCTTCTTCCAGTTCACGAAAAAGGGTTTCCTCTTCTTTTTCTCCAGGGTCAACACCGCCTTGAGGAAACTGCCAGTTCCAGCGTAACTGACCTCCGTCAGACAGTGGTTTCTCTGCTTCACTCTTTTTAGGAACACGCCGGAACATCAGTACTTTGTTTTTCACAGGATCAAAGATTACCGCGGCTACGTTCGGCCTGAATTTTTTTGAGCTCATTTGTTTTTCGCTCTCAGCTCAAAATGTCGTTCACGAATTTTTCTCACTACATCAAGCACGGGGATATCTGGAAAGTCCTGCCAATCCATCAGTTTGAACAAGTATTTTTTCAAGCGTCCACGTGACAATCCGCGGTTTTCCCAGTTTAGATAAATTTCATCGTAACCATCAGGCAAAGGTCGTCCATCCAAACTTTTTCGCAGCAGAAATTTAATTGTGCTGTCAGGATAATTACTGACAAATTTAGTCATCGAATTTTGTTCAATGCGGCCGTCGCCAAAAACGACATCGCTCTCATCATCAATGGCCCCTTGTAATCCGACTGCGTCAAATTCAAATTCCTCATCCTGCTCTTCCTCTACCTCAATTTCATCAAATAATGAGGCAGCAGAAATTCCGGATTTCGCTGATTTAGTAGATTCTTCCGTCTCTACCTGTGTTTGCTCATCAGTACTTCCTGCTGCTAATTCTTCTGCGCTTTCTTCAGGACTTTCTTCAGGACTTTCTTCAGCAGGTATCGGCTTAAGCGCGGATATTTCTGTGTCATCCGCAGAGTCTTGTACTAGCTCTTCAGCATCTGTAAGCGCTTCCACGTCTGCCGCAGAAGGAATTTCGAGACTTTCGTCAGTTGATGAGGTGTTTTTCCCCGGAAGAGGCATTTCTGGAATTTGCTCCTGCAAAGCATTACTTTCGCGGAGGGCTTTAGTGTGATCACTGACCAGCGGAAAGGAGGGCGGCGGATTTTCAGGTACGTAAGCCGGAATAACAAAACGTCCCGCTCGGCTCTGTTGAACATGCTCAACCACAGGATCATAAACTGTCTGATCTTCAACCAGTGCCTTTATGTCACCGGGAGCAATCCAGGCTAAAGCATGGTTTTTCGGAGTCCGCGCATATTGCCGCGCGCCCTGAATGGCATCTTCAGATAGACTCATAGTTTCGCTGACGGATTTATCTATAGGAAAAATTTTCTGTTGAATATCTTCCAACAACGACTCTATCTGGTAAGCTGAAAAAAGCATGGTTAATTAATATAACAGTGTTGTTCAGGTCATCATGTTTTTGATTTTAGCTCTCTGCTGAACCGGTTCTTTCCGATACTGCATTTGCCTACTTAACTCTTCAATTTGTAGTGAAACAGCTTTTTTTTCTCGTCCAACCACTTTCTCAAAATCCTGCTCTGAAATCAGAATTTTTTCCAGTAAATCCTGCAGTGTCTGTTCAAGGATTTGCTCATCGGGCTTTAAATCTCTGTCAAATTGTGTATACCATTTTTCAAGCAGTGAATCTACTTTCTGCATTTCTTCAAAACAACGATCCTTTTGTAACAATAGTCTGTCCAGCGCAATTGGGTCAGTTTCGGCGAATTGGCGTTGTGAAAAGTCCAATAACCTCTTCAGAAGTGATTCCTGTTTTCCTAGCAGCAGTTTTAAGTCACTGTCTGTCAACTTTTTATTTGCCAATACAAAACTCTGAAAAAATCTGGCCGAGCAAATCATCGGGCGTTGTTTCTCCGACTATTTCACCAAGGGCATTTAAGCAGGAGCGTAAATCAACGGCCAGGAATTCTTCTCCATCAGAATTTTCGAAAATCTCCCGCGCCTGTTGTAAGGCCGCCAGCGCATTTTTGGCGGCCTGTTGCTGCCTGCGGTTTGTGATCCATATTTCATCCTGCTCAGGCAGTCCGCCCTGAGTCGCTTTCGCGAACAAACACGATTCCAGTTCATCACAACCGTCACCGGTTTTTGCTGAAATCAGAACCGATTCCATCGCAGAAATGGCTTCGTACCACGCAGGGAGTTTAGCACTGAGACGATCCTTTTTATTAAGGACCACAATTGTACGTTCCTGTTCAACATCATGGATTAAAGTCTGGTCTTCTTCCGTAAGTTGTTCGCTGGAGTCCAAAATCAGCAGGACGAGATCAGCTTTGTCGCGCACTATTTGCGTACGGCGGATACCTTCTGTTTCAAGCAGATCCGCGGTTTTTCTGATTCCGGCAGTATCAGTCAAACGGAAAGCAACACCTTGTATTTGCACGGACTCCTCAATAGAATCCCGTGTGGTTCCCGGAATAGTGGTAACGATCGCTCTCTGTTCCCGCAGCAAAGTGTTGAGCAGAGAAGATTTTCCTACATTCGGCCGCCCGATCAACGCTACCGCAAATCCCTCACGCATCCGCCTTCCCTGTTCTGCATGAGAAAGCATGTTCTCTAAATCAGCACAAGCATGATCCAGACGCTGTAGACAATCTTTACGTTGAGTGAATTCAAGACCTTCTTCCGGAAACTCAATACCTGCCTCAATCAGGGAAGCGATGGAGACCACTTGTTTTTTGACAATATCAATGGCTTGATAAAGTTTGCCGTGCAGTTGTTGAGCAGCTAGTTTTGCTCCAACTTCCGAAGAGGCATGGATCAAATCCGCAACTGCCTCCACCTGCGTCAAATCGAGTCGTCCATGCAGAAACGCTCTTTGAGTGAATTCGCCTGCTTCCGCCAGGCGCGCTCCCTGCCTTAAAACCAAATCCAGGATGGTTCTCAAAACAAGAGGACTACCGTGGCATTGAATTTCAACCACATCCTCCGTAGTGTAGGAATGCGGCGCACGCATCACAACGAGTAAAACTTTGTCCAGCAGTTCTCCCTCATCATGTATCCATCCATACAGCAATTTGTGCGTTTCCGCCTTTTTCAGCGGGCGCTCTCTACCTTTAAACAAAGGTTCCACAAGCGAAACTGCCTCAGTTCCACTGACTCTGATTACTCCAAGTCCGGATGGCTGCAGAGGAGTTGCTACCGCAGCAATTGTATCGTCAAGGCGCATTATTTTTCATCAATCATTATTCTGCGAAAAACGACCAGTGGTTATGTGCATTATTGAACAACAGTCTTAAAACACGAGCTGCAGTCTGATTTGCCTGTGCGACGGCAGCAGCTGCAGTTTCTGTGATGATTTGGTTTTTAGTGAAATTAGCGATTTCCAATGCCATGTCTGTGTCCCGAATACTGGATTCAGCAGCCGTTAAATGTTCTGCGCTTGAACGCAGCACAGAAATATTTGTCTCCAGAGTATGTTTTTGTACTGATCCGAGTTGACCCCGCATTGATGATAATTGATCAAGAGCTTCATCCACAAGGCGAATTGCGTCAATGGCCTCTTGAGTAGAAGTCAGCCTGATTTGGGACAAATTTTCAAATCCACTGGTATTATCAACACCACGTCCCAGCACAGTAGAATGGGTGCTGTTCAGTGCGACCTTGATTTGTTCATCAGCACTTGAACCGGATTGAAATTTGAGCGCATTCTGCGCGACTGTCACTGCTCCGGCATTGCCTGTTCCATCACCTAAAAATGCCACACTCAATCCACTTGTTTTACTGTTATTAAAATCTCCAGTCAGCACAAGTCCGTCCCCTTCAGCCGGTTCATCATTTATTGTCCCTTCAATGTCCTGTCCTAAAAATAATTGCGGTTCAAAAGGGTCATCGACGAGAATTCCATCTTTGGAACTGGTGATGGTGAAACCTTTGGTAAAACCGTACTCCCGATGTTCAATTGTAAGTTCTTCATCATCTTCATCATAGCGGATATCCAAATTCATGTTTGCTGAAAAAGCGGCTTTTTGCAGACGGTTCGCAAATCCTACTGCAGAAGCTCCTTCAGGATTCCGGACTCTGATAATTGCGCCGTCTTCTTCTTCCAGAGTAATTTGTAAACCGGAAGCGTCATCATCATCAAGGTCTTCTATCAAACTTGCGCGTAGAGGCATTTCATTTATGTCAACATCGTATCCACTCAGTGGAGAAGAGATTGTTTGTGAAGTTGCATTTAGAAAAACCAGTTCTTCATTACCGCCCATTCCGGTAACACCCTGGCTCCCGTCGAGCAGATTTTTATTACCAAAACGGGTGAACTGTGAAACGCGGTCTATCCCTTCGATGGCAGTACGAATCTGAAACTGCAGTGAGATCAGCGCGCCAAAATCGGTAGCGCCTTCATTTGCCGCGGTTAACGCCAACTGCCGCATTTCAATCAGCAGATTGTTCACTTCAACTAAAGCGCCTTCAGCAGTCTGAACCATTGACAGAGAAAACTCTGTATTCTGTAGAGCCTGCTGTACTCCCGCAATTTGAGCACGAAGCCCCTCCGACATAACCAGACTTTCCGGAGCATCCGCACCGCTGTTGACCCTTTGTCCGCTAGCAAGACGTGTCAGCGAATCCGACATCTCTTTCTGCGCTTTCGCCAGATGATTAATTGCGTTGATCGATGCAATATTGTTTTTCATCCCCAACGGCATAATTCCTCATTAAATTAAAGATTCAGATTTATTTATGTCTGTTATGCGGTATTTAAACTCCGCTCACAGACATTGTTTTGATTAAAATTTATCGATGATGTCTTCGTAATAATTCTCAAACCCATAATTTGTCATTTCGGCCCTAGGTAGAAATCTTAATGGTTTTAGCGTTTAAGCTAAAAAGATTTCTGGTTTTACTCGAAATCACACATTTCAAGAATTATTGCGAGATCATCATAAATAACTGCTCTTTCAAAATTTATAAACACAACCATTCCGGACTCCAAAAAGTGGAGCCGGAATAGTGTGGGATTTGGGGACGAATCCCCGAGCCCTACTAGTTGTTTAACAAACGCAATACATTCTGCGGTAATGCATTAGCCTGCGCCAACTGTGCGGTTGCTGATTGACTCATGATCTGGTTACGTGTAAAAGTAGCCAGTTCCTGTGCCATGTCAGTATCACGCAGAGTAGATTCTGCAGAAGTCATGTTTTCCGCAGCTATCTGTAAACTGGTTAGATTAGATTCCAGAGTATTAGTCTGAAACGCACCTAATTCACCACGGACTGTTGCAACCTCAGTAATTGCCTCGTCAATGATCCCCAGAGCATCCTGTGAGCCTTGCTCAGTACTCACATCAATGTCCGCAAGTGACATGAAGTTACTTGCGTTTGGCATTTCACCCTCAGCAACCCTGCCGAGTTGACTCGAAGTCATGTTCCTGATTGAAATTGAAGCAGTGTGACCTGCATCCGGTCCAACCTGAAAACGGAGGCCTTCCTTAGAAGTACCGTCTTCAAGTGTTTTTCTGGCAT